>Ga0209777_10000333_pt1 | contig 79585 bp, 64 predicted proteins | sample FrelakmetHBP12HB_FD_187147 | JGI IMG/M metagenome (GOLD analysis project Ga0209777, IMG submission 187147) | Freshwater lake sediment microbial communities from the University of Notre Dame, USA, for methane emissions studies -HBP12 HB (SPAdes)... | ecosystem: Environmental > Aquatic >...
CTTCGATCATCACCCGTAACTCTTCGAGCCGCTCGTGGGGTGAAGAAACGTGCAGCCTGCCTTGCTCATAATCATCAAATATTGGCGTCCCGCAGCGCGGAACAAAAGGACGCGACCGGATATAGCGTGGATTAATGGCATTTAACACTCGCGACGTATTTTCCGCGTGCTGCCGCCATCTTTCCCTGCCGCCCAGATCGGGCATCCAGTATTCCGAAAGTTGAAAACCAGCTAGCCTGTTGCGGCCTCGAATAGTTTATCAGCAATTAGCAGTTTAGTTTGAATACTTACCCTCAGTGGGCAATTGGGGGCTTATAAAAACCCCTTTTTACTTAAAAAAAGGGCGCCGTTCTGGCGCCCTTCATGAAAACTTCTTGCGGCTGTAATACCGTTATCTTCCGCACTTCCCATCCTTGCAATCCTTGGGCTTAGGTTGTGTTTTGGCCTGAGGCTTAGGCTGCACCTGCTGCCTCGGCTTAGGCTGCACCTGCGGCCTTGGCTGCAGCTTTGGCTGGGGCTTTGGTTGAAGCTTTGGTTGATTATTTATCTTGGTGGTAGTGCCGCCCGTTTTAGTAATGCCACCAGTTTTTGTTGTGCTACCTGTTTTGGTAGTGTCTATACCACCCGTCTTGGTGGTAGCGCCGCCCGTTTTAGTAATGCCACCAGTTTTTGTTGTGCTACCTGTTTTGGTAGTGTCTATGCCGCCCGTTCTGGTGGTAGCGCCGCCCGTTTTAGTAATACCACCTGTTTTTGTTGTGCTACCTGTTGTAGAACCAGTCTTGTCGATCTTACTGGTCCTGTCTGTCTTACCAGTCTTGTCGATCTTGCCGGTTTTGTCAGAAAGTGTAGGCTTGTTATGCCTTGCGGGATCAGCAAGACGATTCTTATATCCTACTTTATCAACCTTAACCCTCTCCTGCCTCTGATGGCGATCTTTCTCCATCCGGGCATGCGCCTGCCGTTCGCGAGCGTGTCTTACTTCAGCCCGTCTCTCATTCTTGAACCAGTGTTCATTGTGCCAATGCTTTTCGCGGTCCCAGGTGTGCCAGTGTGAATGAAATTCGCCGTAATGTATCCTGTGATAATCTCTCGGCAGATAAAAGGCATAAGCGGGTGAAATACTGACTACGAACGAAGGAACTACAGGCGTCTGCATAACGACCCATGGTTCATTATAGACATTGGCACTGAACCATACGCCGTGGTGATACCTGTACCAGTGGCCGCCATAAAAATATACGCCGACCATGTTCGGCACCATATAGACCTGCGCCTCGCCGCTTGGAACGACAACGAGATCGGGGTTCTGGACTGTTAGCGCCGGTGGGGGTGTCGGATCGCCTTCGGGAATATACTCTTCAGGGGGGGGGTCCTGCACAGCAACTGGCGCCGAGACTTCTACTGATACGACCTGTGCCATAACTCCAGCAGGCGCGCTAATTCTGATTATTAAAAGACTTATTAAAATACTTAATATGAATATACTGCGTCGCATAATAATGTACCTCCTTGTTTTTTTATGCAAAAGAAAATTTAGTACCGAACGTAAAGAAAGTGTCGCCTCCTTTCCTGTTCGCATTCGCCTTGAAATCTTTTTCTCACTGCCGTTTTCCAACCCAATGCTCCGGGATTCTGATACATTTGCATTATTGGGCGCATTTTTGATTTTGATAAGGTATTGGTTTCTTAAAGGAGAATTATATGAAGAAATATTTTGTGTCAAGAGGATTTTGGCAACAAAATATGAGATGCGGTATCGGTGATGATGGAAGGTGTGTATCTGGTTGGCCAATCTTCCGGTTGAGCAATCCGCTTTTTGACTGTTTCACCTGTTACGCAGACTCTTGCAGATTTCAGGCAGTCCTCTCCTGCACGCCTTTTTTCACTATGCGTCATGATTGGATGTGCCCTTCAGGGTAAATGTAGGTATCTTGTGATGTGGATGAGGGCGATCATTATCGGGTTCAGCTTCAATACTTTATCTTAATATTTTGACCTGACCCCTAATTCCTTCCATGCCGATGAATGCTTGTCAGAAATATAAAAATCATATGCTTTACAACGACCCCATTGCAATAAGTTCTTTAATATCAATATGCCTTGATTCATCAACAGACAATCCCTCGCGGATAAGTTCCAGCACAAGCGGTTTTTCTTCCGGAAATTTATAGCCTTCATAGTCCTGATGGAAAAGAAGTCTGCCGCGACTGTTCGTCCATGAATTCATGTTATGGTCAAAGCATACTCTGGAAGTCACATTCAACCCTTCGATCATCACCCGTAACTCTTCGAGCCGCTCGTGGGGTGAAGAAACGTGCAGCCTGCCTTGCTCATAATCATCAAATATTGGCGTCCCGCAGCGCGGAACAAAAGGACGCGACCGTATATAGTGTGGATTAATGGCATTTAACACTCGCGACGTATTTTCCGCGTGCTGCCGCCATCTTTCCCTGCCGCCCAGATCGGGCATCCAGTATTCCGAAAGTTGGAAACCAGCTGCCATTGCTTTTATACCGCCTTCAATCTGTTCGGAGCTGGTCACGCCTTTACGCACAATCTTTAATAACTCGTCGTCACCAGTTTCCAGGCCGACATGAAGACGATCAAGGCCAGCTTCCCGAATCGCTTTTAAATCTTCCGGTTTTCTTTGAGACAGTGTTTTCGAACGGGTATAAGAAGTCACTCGAGTGAGAGTTTTTAATGTTTGGCGCAGATGTATGAGCACTTCGATAAATTCGGGAGGCCTCATAATCATGCTGTCGGCATCCTGCAGAAATGCCGTTTTACCGCCGGAATAAAGCCAGTTGAAAACTGTAACAAAACAATAATTCTCATTAAGGAAAGGATCGACGCTCAATAGCGACCTTAATACATCCCTGTTAATCCGGCCATCCTGCCCTGTTTTTTGGGAAACAGCTTTTATTTCATCACTGATAGCCTTGACTGTATCAATATCGGCTTTTATATCCTCCGTTTTGCGATATTCAAAAGGTTGACCTTTATACATCTCGCAAAACGTACATTTATTCCACGGACAATTTTCCGTTATTCTCAGAAGTAGCGATGCACTTCCTCCCTCACTGGGTGGACGGTACACACCTACGGCAAAAGACATTTTTGAGATTTTATCCACGCTCTCATGAAAAGAATTATTTCCTGCTGCAACGATCATATTTACTCCTTCTCAACATTAACTTCTGTCATAATATAACACTCATTTTTATTTTAACAACAAAAGTTATTATAAATGTACCTTTCCAATTTTTAAATGCTCCGGTTAATAAGATTTAAGGTTAGTGGGAGAAATTATTATTTTAAGATAGAGAGGGCGCTGAATTTGTTTATTCATACCCGGAATAATACTTTTAGCAATACTGCTAACCTATAACATAAAAAATAATCGTTTGTGTTAACCATAATGATTCATTAGAGCGAAACTAGTTCAAAATGAATTATCCACCTTGCACACAATTCTCACCAAACCTGTTTTACTTACAACGGCAATTACTTACAGGCAAAGGGGTAGAAGCATCAATTTGCTTTAGGCATAACACTTGCTTATGGATACATATAAATGCTTTTCCATGTTTAGTATTGCGTACTAGGGTTTACTTAAACGAGGAATGCCCATGAAAAAAATATTTTTTGTTTTAATTTGTAGCGCCGTGCTTTTTACCTCAATAAGTGCGATGGCCAGTACATTTTGTGATGGTTGGGAGGAAGGTTATAAAGCCGGTTACTGCTACAAGCGCGATAATTGTTCAGAACCATTGGTGCCAGTGTGCTCTGCTCCTTCGGATGGAAGGAACACATATAAAGATGGATATGATATCGGATTCCCCGCAGGCCTTAACGCATGGCGCTTATTGAACGCTCCGCCTTCCAATAACCCGCCGCAAAAATCTAGTTAGTTTAACTATTTAGCCAGATGGTAAAAAAATTCTTTTTTTACCACTTTCTTTTTTTGATTTGACTATTCTGTCTGAGAGTATTGGTAGCAATTCAGATCAACAGAACTTTTTTTATTGATGAACACAAGATAATAATCCAAAATCAGTGATAAGCCTGCTTTGCTTTTTCTCATTAAAATTATTTTTATGTAAATATTATCCAATGCTGTATTCATGAATTCGCTCAGTTATCTTCTTGGAATATTTGATTTTATTTTGTTAATCATTTTTTTAAGCCTTTTAGCAAGGTAATAAGGTCATATATAATTGACAAATTATTTTGATGTGCTAATATTTAAAACTATAATTAAAAAATATTTTCAAATAGAAGCGTGTAGCTTTAAAAGTTATAGTAAAAATGGAGACAGAAAATGGAAACAAAGGTAAATGTTACAATTGACGGGAAAGAAATATCGGCAAATCCCGGTCAAACCATACTTGAAGTAGCCACTAATAACGGTATTTTTATACCTACACTTTGCCACTATCAAAATACAACCAATGTAGGCGCCTGCCGCGTTTGTCTTGTGGAAGTGGAAAATGCCAGAAGCCTTGTAGCTTCCTGCTGTATGCCGATGAGCCAGGGTATGGTCGTCCGCACCAATACCAAAGCAGTACGCGATGCCCAAAGGATGGTCATTGAGTTACTCTGGTCATCCGGTGATCATAATTGTCTTACTTGCGAACAAAACGGTCAGTGTGAATTACAAAATCTGGTTTACTGGCTGAAAATTGAAAAACCGCGTTTTGATATTGAACCTCCCGGTTATCAAATGGAAGATAACAACACCATGATTCAACGTGATCTCAATAAATGTATTCTTTGCGGTCGTTGCGTGCGCGCCTGTAATGAAATCCAGGTCAACGAAGTACTTGATTTTTCCAATCGCGGCTCGTATGCCAAAGTCGGCCCGGCTTTTGATGATGATTACATTCATTCTAACTGCGTTTTCTGTGGCGAATGTTTGCAGGTGTGCCCCACCGGTGCAATAACTTATAAAATGGCAAAATTTGCGGGGCGTCCATGGGAACTTACCAAAACACGTACAACCTGCGCTTATTGTGGTGTCGGCTGTCAAATGGATATTTTCGTTAATGATGGCCGAATTGTCAAAGTATCGGGAAATCGGGAGTACGGCAAACCAAACGAAGGCAGTCTTTGCGTTAAAGGACGCTTCGGCATGGATTTTATCCAGCATCCTGACCGCTTAAAAAAACCTTTAATCCGACACAATAAAAATGAAGATCTAAAAGAAGTGAGTTGGGATGAAGCATACACCTTCATTGCCGATAAGCTCTCTTCCATCAAGAAAAAAAACGGTTCAGATAGCATTGCCGGATTATCTTCTGCCCGGTGCACCAACGAAGAAAACTATCTTTTCCAGAAATTTATGCGGGCGGTAATCGGCACTAATAATGTCGATCACTGCGCCCGTCTCTGACACTCCGTAACAGTGGCCGGTCTGGCCGCATCATTCGGCAGTGGAGCAATGACCAATTCTATCGATGAGTTGGAATATACAGATTTAATTCTGGCAACAGGAACTAATACTACAGAAAACCATCCCGTTATCGGCATGAAAGTCAAACGAGCTGTCCGTCAACACGGCACTAAACTGATCGTCATCGACCCGCGGGAAATTGATTTGGTTAAATACGCAGACATTTGGCTGCGCCAGAAACCGGGAACTGACGTCGCGGTTTTTAATGGTTTGATGAACGTGATCATCGCGGAAGGCCTTTATGCCAAAAAATACGTGGCGGAACGGACCGAAGGGTTCGACGCTCTCAAAGCAGCAGTTGCCAAATATACACCGGAATATGTGGAAAAAATTTCCGGCGTACCTGCGGAAGATTTAAAAAAAGCGGCACAGCTATATGCGAAGGCAAATAAAGCCAGCATTATTTACGCGATGGGCATAACCCAGCATATCAGCGGCACGGATAACGTGAAGAGCACCGCAAACCTGTCGATGCTTTGCGGCAACGTTGGCATTGAAGGCGGTGGTGTGAATCCGTTGCGCGGTCAAAATAATGTGCAGGGTGCCTGCGATATGGGCGGTCTGCCTAATGTTTTCCCCGCTTATCAGCAGGTGGCCAATGAAGACGCCCGCAAAAAATTTGAAACTGTTTGGAACGCAACTTTATCAGGCAAACCCGGTCTGACAATAGTCGAGATTATGAACGCCGCCGGCCGAGGCGATATTAAAGCTATCTACATCATGGGTGAAAATCCGCTTCTTTCCGATCCTGATCTTCATCATGTAAAAGAAGAGCTCCAAAAGCTGGATTTACTTGTTGTGCAGGATATTTTTATGACTGAGACGGCTCAATTAGCCGATGTAGTTTTGCCTTCCGCCAGTTTCGCGGAAAAGGACGGCACCTTTACCAATACGGAACGGCGTGTTCAGCGAATTAGAAAAGTTGTAAACGCTCCGGGAGAAGCCAAGCCGGATTGGGAAATCATCGCGGGAATCTCCACAAAAATGGGATATCCGATGAATTATTCTTCGGCAAAAGAAATTTTTGAAGAAATTGCGAAGGTCACTCCCAGTTACGCGGGAATTAGTTATGAACGAATTGAAAAAGAGGGCATCCAATGGCCTTGTCTCACGCCAGAACATCAGGGAACCAAATTTTTACATAAAGAAAAATTTTCGCGAGGCCTCGGTCTGTTCCACGCAATTGAATATATACCGCCAGCGGAGCTTCCCGATAAAGAATATCCATTAATTCTTTCCACAGGCCGTGTGCTTTATCACTATCATACAGGTACAATGACACGCCGCGCTCAGGGACCAACTGAGCGTTGTCCGGAAAGCCTTATTGAAATACATCCGGCGGATGCCGTTAAATTCGGCATAAACGAAGGTCAAATGGTTAAAGTGACTTCGAGACGCGGCGCAGTGGAAGCCAAAGCCCATATAACCGAAAAGAGTCCGCAGGGAACAATATTTATGAACTTCCATTTTGCAGAAACAGCAGTTAATCTGCTTACAAATTCGGCTTTAGACCCCATAGGGAAAATTCCCGAATATAAAGTCTGCGCAGTAAAACTTGAAGCGGCTTAATCATTCCGGAAATCCAGGGTATGGACCCCTAAGCAAGCTTTGGAATATTATGCCCTCCGCTTCGCGGGATTGTTCAACTTGCCAATTCCGCTCCGCTACGCTTTCGGAATTGGAGTTTCAGCAATAACTAAAGGTTATTGAAAATATGAAAACGGGCGCATCCGTCAAGGGTAAACCCTAAAATAAGATCAACTAAATTCAGCCTTTTTAAAAGGCAAGGAGGAAATGCAAATGGTTAATGAAAATTTGGAAAGTAAGAGATGGTGGATCGCCGCTGCCGCAGTTGTCATTCAGCTCTGTCTTGGCACCGTTTACGCGTGGTCGGTTTTTAAAATGCCTTTGATGAATATGCATGGCTGGGACGGTAAGACTGTCCAGTACACTTTCATGCTTCTTATGCTCATCATTGGATTGTCTGCTGCCTTTGGTGGCATGCTGGTCGACAAAAAAGGCCCCCGTTTCGTGGCCACGATTGGTGGAATACTTTTCGGCATCGGTACCCTGGTAGCCGGTTACGCTGATCAGACAGGAAATATCATTCTTCTCTATCTTGGTTTCGGCGTGATTGCCGCTCTTGGAAATGGTTTCGGTTATGTAACTCCAATTGCCACCTTGATCCGCTGGTTTCCCGACAAACGAGGCCTGGTAACCGGTCTTGCTGTTATGGGCTTTGGCGCCGGTGCTTTTTTTATGGGAAAAATTGCTCCGGGCATGATCGCTTCCTTTAAAGAAATTGATGCCTCTGGAAAAATAATCGCCTCCGGTGTATCCACTACTTGGTATATCTGGGGTGTGATATTTCTTATTCTTGTAACCGGAGCCGCGCAGTTGTTTAAAAATCCCCCAAAAGGATGGCTGCCTGCCGGTTTCAAACCTGCCGCGTCCACCGTTTCCGCTGCGGATTCTTTCACCCTGGGCGAAGCCGTAAAAAGGCCTCAGTGGTGGATGCTCTGGTCCATGCTGTGCCTCAACGTATCAGCCGGTCTTGGCCTCATTTCCCAACACTCCCCCCTGGCTCAGAATGTTTACAAAAAAACCATGGGGTTGGCTGACAATTTAACTCCTGAACAAATCGCGATTGTTGCAGCCGCTGGTGGCGCCGTTGTCGCTTATGCAGCCATATTCAACGGCTTGGGAAGACTCTTCTGGGCGAAAATATCCGATAACATCGGCCGTAAAATGGTTTTCATGATTATGTTCGCCACTCAGGCTGTTATGTATGTACTGATTGCTAAAGGCTATGTGGCAAGCTACTATCTTTTTATGGTAGTATCCTGTTACCTTCTGGCCTGCTATGGTGGAGGTTTCGCCACCATGCCCGCCTTTGCCGCTGACTCATTCGGTCCGGCTAATATTGGAAAAGTATATGGCTTTATGCTTACCGCATGGAGCGCTGCCGGTCTCATCGGCCCCTATGTATTTGAGGTATTTAAACCGCAGGCTCTGTTTATCGCTGCCGGTCTCCTCACCGTTGGTTTTTTCATAGCGTTAGCTTACAAACCACCGAAAGGTAAAAACAGTTAAAGGCATAAAAGAAAGCAAGCTAATTTTTGCTTATCAAAAAAAGCCCCTTCAGTTTCTTAATCTGCAGGGGCTTTTTAATTACTCGTTCTGTAATTATAAATATTTGTGGTCCTTCAAAGTTGTTTGACATCGAGCATCCACTTTGTTATATTTTTAAAAAAGAGGCTTTTTGTCGTGATGCCGAATTAATTCGGATGCAGATAAGCAATTGAATAAGGAAGATTACCAATAATCAGCGCACATTAACATGGGCATTTTACCAAGGAGAACAAAACAATGAATCAGCATGAATACAAGAAAATAATTTCCCTTGCAATAGACCGTGAAGTCGAAGCGTATACATTTTACCGTGCAGTATCTGACAAGGCTAAGGACAAAAACCTCAAATCTATTTTCAACAAACTTGCCGAAGACGAGCAAGAACACCGGCGTACGTTAGAGGCGTTCCTTACCATAACTCCGGAGAAAATGCATTTTTCGGAGTCGAAGGATTACAAAATCGTGGATGCACTTCTCACACCATCACTGACTGCAGACCTCAAACCTGTCGAAGGCATTGTGATTGCTATCAAGAACGAACTCGAAGCCATGCAGATGTATACCCAATTGGCAAATGCCAGCACCGACGCAGCGCAGAAGAATATTTTTCTTGAACTCGCATCGATGGAACGCGGACACAAGAGCAAGCTTGAGGATATATATACAAATATGGCGTTTCCAGAGGTCTGGTAGGGGGATAGAGAAGGATATCCTGGACTTTGGAGAAAAAGCGTTAAAAATATACCGCCTTTTCTGCTGATTTTTTTCAGCGAGAATTATGCCGCGTATCTAAAAAAAGCGATAAAAATGACAACCGCGCCCAGAATAAAACGATACAGCACAAAAGGCAGAAACGTTTTAGTCTGAACATACCTCAGCAGAAATCCAATACTAGCCAAACCAGCAATGCACGAAACAATCATGCCAAGGATAAACGGCGTGTTTATAATCGATGGATTAGCAATCATTTTCGGCATTTTGATCAGCGCCGCACCAAAAATAATTGGCGCTGATAGCAGGAAGGAAAACCTTGCTGCTCCTTCTCTGGTCAGACCCAAAAGCAATCCTGTCGTCATAGTTATTCCCGAACGCGATACTCCGGGAATAATGGCCAGCGCCTGAGACAAACCGATTAGAAAACTTGTTTTCAGGCTAATATTTTCGGCATCAATTTTTTTAGCACTTTTTCGATCCACCCAATATAAAATAATACCCAGCACAATCAGCATAATTGCAATCAGAACTGGATTACGGAAAACTGTCTCAGCTTTTTTTTCCAGAAGCAATCCAATCATTGCTCCGGGAATCGTCGCCAAAACTAAATACCAAAACAGCCGCCCTTCCCTGCTCCGGACATCTGTCACTCCTTTAGTGATTAACTGCAACCAGTCTTTCCAAAAGTAGATGGCAACAGCAACAAGGGTACCAATATGTAAGGCGATATCGAATGTCAAACCAGGATCTTCCCAATTGAAGAGCCAGGGAACAATCACCAGATGAGCCGAACTGGATATGGGTAAGAATTCTCCCAATCCCTGCACCAAACCAAGTATAACAGCCTGTAGAATATCCAACGTTCACCTCACAATTTTGAATTATCAAATAATGAAAAATTAATCAACTTTGAAAGTACTACAGCAATAATTTGCAATTGTCTATATTCACTATTGTCTTATATTTTAATGGAGTTGTGAAGAAGATAATGGGGTGACATCTCGATTATTAAATGATAAAAGAATTTTAAGCATAATATCAAATATATTCGGAGGTACAAATAATGTTTCGGAAATTATTTTTCTTTTCATTCATAATTTTTATACTGGCATTTAATGGTCAAGCCTTCTGCCATACATCTTTTGCTATTCTGCCTATGGAAGTGCGGGGAGATGTCAAGCCGGAAAAAGTTGAAGGAGCGATGAGCAATTTGTATCAGGTCTTGGTACATTCTAAAAAGTACAGGATCGTTGATCGTGATCACGTTAAGGCTGTGCTTGGCGAACAGTCTTTCCAAATCTCCGGTGTTACTGATAATAAAGATACTGTAAAATTGGGGAAATTACTGAACGTTGACAAATTAGTAATCACCAGTATTTACATGAAAAGTGCAGCTCAATTTGCCATCAATTTAAGAGTAGTTGATGTTACCACTGGGCAAGCTGAATTTTACAAGGAAATATCATCTCTAAATTACACGCCAGCAGACCATGGCCGTTTTTGCGCTTCAGAAATTATTGCCCAGTACCCTCTTTTGGGAAGCATTGAAGGTGTGATCAAAGATATAGTTATCGTCAATATTGGTGAAGGTCAGGGACTTAAAGCAGGCGACCGTCTTTTTGTCGCGCGGAAAGAAGTATTAAGGGGAGAGAAAGGTGAAATTCTTTTTCAGGAATACAAACGCATTGGAACATTGGAAATTATTGCTGTGGATAATACCCGCTCCAAAACCAGATTAAAATCTCTTGTTAACAGTAGTGACTCATTTGCGAAAGCGGATATGGTATCGCCCGAACCCATACCCAAGCAGGAAACTGTTGTTTCGCCAACACCTTTGTTGAGTGATGTGGAAAAAGGGAAATTAATTCTTAATGATAATATGGACACTGTAAAATACCTGTCCGTTACTAACGGTCAGGGTGAATCATACATCAGCGGCAAATTGCATTTAAATGCTTTACAGAGAAAAGCAGGGCACGCTTACTGTTTCTACCCGCAACCATTTACCCAACTGGAAAATATTATTTTTGATGGTGATATTGAATTCCAGGAAACAAAAAACAAATATAATAAAGCCGAAATCGTAATTCGATCAAATAAAGAATATAGTGACAATGCATACTGTTATAGTTTTTTTATCAACAATGATGGTGGTTATGAAGTTATCCTATTAATAAAAGGGAAAAATTATCCCATAATCCGGCTTCAATCTACACCCTTTTTAAATCGCGGCGCAGTAAAAAACAAATTCCAGATTGTTGCGTATGGCCCTAAGTTTGATTTCTACCTCAATGACAATTTTGTAATTGGTTTTGAACATGAGCTACTGGAAAAAGGCACCATAGGATTCAAGGCTAATTCGGGCAGCTACATTACCGTTGATAATGTAAAGGTATGGGAGGCAATAAAAAAATAGCGATCTTTCAAACAACTGTTGTTTGAAATTTAAATCCGTCCCATTAATTTTAATTCTTTTGAAGCTCCGCTTTTTGAGGTGTCACAGCTATAAGCACAAGACCAATCCACAATTTTTTTCTGCCCCATTATCATCGAGCTCGAAGCCAGAATTAATCCACCCTAAATCAAGTATGTCATCGGGATACCGGCCATTACCGGTACAATTAATAACTAAAGTGAGCGAAAAAAGTCATTTTGACTACTTCCAAACTTCCGGTTGACGAAACCTCTGAAACACGGCATTATTCCTTTCAAAAAAAATACACGAGGTAATAAATTCATGCTGCATGTAGTTGGAATAGATATTGGTTCGGTAGCCATTTCGCTGGTTGAGGTTGATAAAAAGGGATATATATCTCATTCTTCCTACCAGTTTCACAGTGGCGCAATCAGCGAAACACTGCGCTTGATGCTTAATAATATAGATATAAGCAGAATTGGCGGTATTGCCATGACTCTTTCCGGCCCGGAAGTTTTGAGCGGAGTCTCTCGTTATGATACGCAAATTGCCATTATCACCGCTGTGAAATATTATCACCGGGAAGTGGGCAGTATTCTGTTTATCGGCGGTGAAAACTTCGGTCTCATCACTTTTAATGATCAGGGCGATTACGAAAGTTACCGCTCCAACTCTTCCTGTGCCGCCGGAACAGGAAGCTTTCTCGATCAGCAAGCCAAACGCCTCAATCTTAAAAGTATTGAAATGCTGAGTACGGTTGCCTTTTGCAACCTCGAGAATTCTCCGCAAATTGCCACCCGCTGCGCCGTCTTTGCCAAGACCGATTTGATCCATGCCCAACAAGAAGGTTATTCTATAGGTCAGATCAGCGATGGTCTTTGCGAAGGCCTAACAAAAAATGTCATTGATACATTAATGCCTGATCAAAACATCAGCACGCCCCTGATACTTGCAGGCGGCGTTTCGATGAATCAAGCCGTGGTTAAGCATTTCCGCAATCTGCTCAAGACGGAACCGATTATCGGCCAGTACAGCCATCTATACGGTGCGATAGGTGCCGCGCTTCTTTATCTGGAAGAAGCAGAACCGAAAAAACTTGAAGTCAAAAAATGGGGTGATCTTTTTAACAAGGAACAAAAAGAGAAAACTTACGGTTATCCTCCTTTGCAGCTTTTGCAGTCAAGCTATCCTGAATTTACAACCGCTGATAGTTATCTTTATACGGCACAAATAGGCCACGCGAATATTGAGGTAGATATTTACACCCCCTTAAAAAAGGAACAGGAAGTCTATCTGGGCATTGATATAGGCTCTACTAGCACGAAAGCTATTTTAATTAACGAAAATAACGAAGTGCTGATTGGCCTTTATACCCTGACTTCCGGCCAACCCGTTAAAGCTATGCAGGCCATATTTGAAGCAATCGAAGATATTTGCTCAAAGCACAGCTGCAAGTTTACCTTCCGGGGAGTCGGTACCACCGGATCTGGTCGTAAATTTATCGGACGGATTATTAATGCAGATTTAGTTGTCGACGAAATAACGGCCCATGCACGCGCTGCCTATGAACTTGATAGCAGCGCTGATACAATTATCGAAATCGGCGGACAGGATGCCAAGTTTACCACTATGCAAAACGGTATGGTCACCTCTTCCGTAATGAACAATGTTTGTGCTGCCGGAACTGGCAGCTTTATTGAAGAGCAGGCGGTAAAACTTGGTGTGCCGCTTAGCGAATATGCCTGCCGCGCTATTGATACTCCTTCACCTGTTTCCAGCGACCGCTGCACGGTCTTTATGGAACGTGACATTAACAATTATCTCACAGAAGGATACACAATTGATGAGGCACTGGCTAGCGTCCTGCATTCTGTTTGCGAAAACTATCTGACCAAAGTTGCCGTGGAAGCTAATATCGGCAATAGAATTTGCTTTCAGGGTGCTACCGCCCGCAATAAAGCGCTGATTGCGGCCTTCGAACACCGGCTGAATAAACCCATCTTCGTTTCCAAGTTCTGTCACTTAACCGGGGCGCTGGGCAGCGCTTTGATTCTCGCAGAAACCGCTGTAAAGAATTCAGAGTTCCGAGGTCTGGTTCTGCATAAAGAAAATATCCCCGTAGAAAATGAAGTTTGCGATCTCTGCCATAATAACTGTAAAATAAACAAAGTAACTGTTCAGGAGGAAACCGTTGCCTTTGGATTTTTATGTGGCCGGGATTACGATACGAAACATTATGTTGGAAAGGCAAAAAAGCAGTATGACTTGATCAAAGAGCGCGACAAGGTTTTTCAGTCAGCTAAAAAACAGACTCCATTCAAAAAACCAGTCAAGATAGGAATCCCCAACGCTCTTTACCTTGCCGAAGAAATGCCTCTCTGGAAACATTTTTTTGCCACACTTGGTGTAGAAACAGTGACAGGTGAAAATTTCAAGAACGCAATTAAATCAGGAAAAAAGATTGCGGGAGCTGAATTTTGTGCTCCGATGAATGCCTTCTTTGGCCATGTGCAGCATCTAGCCGATAAATGCGATTATATTTTTCTACCTGTTTATCTGGAAGCCAAAGAACCGAAACGGGACGTTTACAGATACTACTGTTATTACACTCAGTTTGCCGCAACTCTCGCCGCCGGAATCAATAGCCTGCATCTGAAGAATAAGGCGATCACACCGGTCATTGATCATAATTCATTTCAATCCAGAATAGAGTTATTTACCCTGCTGAAATCAATTCTTTCTTCCGGATACTGGGAGATTTATAATGCCTATGAATTAGCCATTGCCTACTACAAAGAAAGGCGAGGCAATTTGCGCAACATCTACGAGCGTGAAATGCCCGACAAAAAGGACATCCATGTGGCTCTACTCGGCAGACCCTATTCTATACTGCAAAACACCATGAACAAAGGGATACCGGACATCTTCAGCAATCTCAATATCAAAACTTTCTATCAGGACATGCTGCCCTATCACAAAGAAGATATTGCACAGATCGATCCGCTGTTAAAAAGACTGCACTGGAACTATGCCGCAAAAATTCTTAAAGCGGCACTTTTTACCGCGCTTACCGAGGGGATATATCCTGTCTATGTTACGTCATTCAAATGCAGCCCTGATTCTTTTACCATTGAATATTTTAAACGAATTATGGATAAATATGGGAAGCCCTATTTGATTCTCGAGTTGGACGAACATGATTCCAATGTCGGTTATGAAACGCGCATTGAAGCGGCGGTCCGTTCGTTCCGCAATCATCATAAGAATAAATCTCTGCGCACCATGCCGGCACATAGCTTGCCGCTAAATTCTGAAAGTGTCACCAAAATAAAGGATAAGACCCTGCTCTTTCCCTGTTTTGATCCGTTAAGCGCAAAGCTGTTGGAAGCCGTATATATCAAGGAAGGAATAGATGCCCGTATGGTTCCACTGACGGAAAAGATTATTCAGCGCGGTCTGCGGACCAATGCCGGTCAATGTATTCCGGTCAATCTGATTGCGCAAAGCTATATTGACCATCTTGAAAATAATTATCTTGATCCCGCCCAGACAGCCGTCTGGTGTTTCGAAAGTCATGTTGCCTGTAATATTCGCATGTATCCGCAAATGATCAAGGGATTGATGGAAGCTGCAGGCAACGGTATGGAAAAAGTTGATGTGTATATCGGCAGTATCAGTATGAATGATATATCTTTACAGGCTTCGATTGAAGCCTACTTTGCTCATATGTTTGGGGGGCTGCTACGCAAGATTGGCTGCATGATCAGGCCTTATGAAAAAGAAAAAGGTATGACGGATAGAGTCATTGCTCAAGCATTAAATATTTTTTATAATACATTACTCGGCGGTAGAAACAAGGATGATGATGTGGCCAAGGTGATTAACATTTTCAAAAAAATTGAAACAGTTAGAGAGAAGCGTCCCAAGGTAGCTATTTTTGGAGACATGTATGCCCGTGACAACGATGTTTTCAATCAGGATCTTATCCATTGCATCGAAGAATACGGCGGTGAAGTCATTACCACACCTTTCAACGAATTTGCTAAATTGATCGCTGACCCGTATATCCGGCGCTGGTTTTATGAAGGCGAATATATGGATGTTTTGGTTACGAAAACAATCATTACTCTCGTCAATCAATTGGAAAAAAGCTATTATAAATTATTTAATGAGCTTCTTGATGAGCCCGCTCTGGAGGCGAGCGTCGATTATAAAGAAATATATGATGACTTTGCTGTCAAAATTCAGCAATGCGGTGAATCTACCGATAACTTGATTAAAATTGCCGCTCTGGCCAAACATTATCCCGACATCTCATTATTTGTTCAGACAAATCCGGCATTTTGTTGCGCCGGTCTGATAACCGAAGCCATGGCTCCGCGGATTGAAGAATACACGGGAATTCCGATTGTTACTCTTAATTATGACGGCACCGGTAAAAATATAAATCAGAAGATCAGGCCATATATAAAATTCCCGCGCTCCAAGCGTACAGTTCATCATACGTTTTCCGGTAAACAAGCAGCACAACATAAAACGCGAGGTTAATTCCCTATTTAGATGATTCTTTCTTACAGGTATTAATCTTTAAAGGCACATAAAGAAAGCAAAAGCCGAAGATTGCCGTGGCTATTGGGATGACCGCCAACAGTCCCCACCAGCTTTTAAAATATAAACCCAATAAAGCGATGACGATACCAATAGCCCAGCGGATGATTTTATCAGTCCTTCCGACATTACATTTCATGATTTTTCACTCCTTAATTTTTTTTCAAAATCATTAAGCACCATCTTCAGAGTCATCAACTTGTTCATGTCTTTCAGAGCAATTATACCCACAAGATGATCACCTTCAACAACCAGTAAACGGCTGTTACCTGTCCTATTCATGATTGCCAACGCTTTATTAGCGTCGTCATCCGGCCCTACCGTGGTGTCTTCATTGCACGGCAGGGCAACCGCGCCTACTGTATGCGTAGCCCACTGATCACGCGGTATTCCCGCAGCCTGATTCACAGAAATGCAGCCCGACAATTTGCCGAAAGAAATAACAGGATACATCTGAAAATGATATTTATAGACATAATCCCGGACAAACTCCTCCAAAGAGATGGAACGCGACACTACAACAGGATCATTGATCATCAAATCTTTCACTTTTTCCGCGTGAAAAAGATTGCGAGCTAAAATTTGCTGGTAAGATCTCTGTGCCGCCGACCTGACAAATAATCCAATCATAAACCACCACAATCCACCAATAACATTCCCCATAAAAATAGAAATAATACCACCGATGATTAGCATCAGTCCAAAGCCAGACCCAACATTGGCGGCGATGTTTGTTGCCCAGCGCAAATCTTTCTTCCAGCTCCAAAGTGCTGAACGCAACATTCTACCACCATCTAAGGGGAATGCGGGAAGTAAATTAAAAGCCGCCAAAACAATGTTTAGCCATGCAAGATAGGATAAGACTCCTGTAACCGTCACAGGCCAGACACTAATTTCTCCCCACAATTTTATTAAAAATAAAACAACGCCGATCAAAAAACTCGATAGGGGGCCGACAAGAGCCGTTAGAAATTCCGTTTTGGAATTAGGAGGATCATCTTCCATTTCAGCCATACCACCAAAAATGAACAATGTTATTCCCTTAATTGAAATACCATAACGTCTGGCTATGAGAGAGTGGCTCAGTTCATGAAATATTATTGATAAAAAAAGGCCTACAGCACCTGTTGCACCCATCCACCAGTAGGAAGCGACAGGAAGGTGCTTATAATATTCAGGGAAAAGACCGCTGGTCAACGACCAAGTAACCAGCGCCGCTAGAATCAACCAACTGATATCTACTTTAATCTCAAACCCAAATAGTTTGAATAGACTTACAGAACGACCAAACATAACTCATTCTCATCAATGTATTTTTTGTTAAGATAACTCTAATTTGACTAAAAGCAACTTTTAAATAGTAATTTCTGTAAAATCACACCTTAATAGAATAATTCTTTTTACTCTACCCGAAAAAAAATTGACAACTATAAGGTTTTTAAGATAGTTTAATTATGGTTTTAATGTTAATTTCCTTTTTGCTGAATAGTTAAACAGAGGTAACTTTATGCTTAAATCAAAAAATATTTTGCCGCTTATTTTAATTTTTACCGGACTTGCCCCTTTTGTTTACGCTGCTGCACCGCCCCAAGCAGCACCGCCCCAAATTATACTGTTGCGTTGGGTTTCACTTTCCACGGACTCCCGTGATACTGTTCGGGAAATAATCCGTTCGGAAGTAGATAATCGCGAAGGCTTCTCCACAACTCAGGAGGAAAAGGCAAACCTCAAAGCAGTGGAAGAGGAAAAAGAAAGAGACGATTCCGATTATAAAAATTCGATCATTTCTGCAAATAAAGAATTTATTCGCGCCAAGAAAAAAAGGGATGATATTACAACGCAATTCCAGTCCTCTACAACCGAGCTTGAAGAATCCGCTAAAGGTATCAAAACAATTCGCGCCACCATCGAAAATTTCGATGGGCAAATTGATCGCTATGATCAAGATATAAAAACACAGCAGAATTCTCTAAAACGCTGGCTTACGACCGAAAAGCAGGGAGAAATTCTAGTGGCCGTCATTTATACCCGCGGTTTTAAAGACAGCGCTCATGATTTAGAAAGTATTGCCGATAAAGCTTCGGCACCGCTTATTGCTTCGCATATGGGAACTTTCATCCAATCATTTACCAAAGTAATTAATAATTTCACGGTTGTTGACTTTATCAGCTCAACTGAAGAAGGCACCGCCAAATGGAATAACGAAGAGCCTTTACGCATCGAACTCGAAAAGGGCGAGAAAGGCACAACTTATCTGCGTCTGAAACGCTATGAACTTTATCCCTTTCAAGAAAATAAGTCCGGAATATTTAAAACAGTTGCTCCTTCAGCAAAACACAAAGTTGCCATTGTCAAGTCCCGAAAAGATCTGGATGCATTTATGACGCAAAACCTATATCCTCCAAAAAACTATGAACTGAACCGTATCGATAGACTTATTAATGACACAAATCAAAGCAACAGCGTTGCCGAGGAAGGACTAAATGAACAAGTTAAATCTTTCCAGGAAAGGATAAGTAACCTTCAAGAAAAAATGGGCTCAGCTAAATCAGAAAAAGAATCCCAGAAAATACTTCTCAAACGCAAAGAAGAAAATTATTATAAGATGAGTCTAGATGTTTCGGCTATTCGAGAAAGAAAAGATAATACAGAAAGACAATTTCACGAAGCTCAGGCAGCTTTGCAAGAGAAAAAACGCATACATGAATCCATTATTATTAAAACTTCGTTGGCAACAACAAAGGGCTCGCAAACTCCAGCCGAGGCTTCTGCTGAGGCGATTTTAGACAAGCTGGCCGAAGTAAAAAATGACGCTAAAACGCAACATTCCAGCTCTACAACGGAAGTTACCAACTTTCGGGTCAGCGCAGAATCATCCACCCAGTCAATTACTGAGGCGCGAATCATTGCGCTACGCTTAATATCATTCATTAATGAAGGAGAAAGCGTGCGCGTAAAGATGGCGTTTCGCGTAAAAACTATCCTTGAGGAGCAAGCTCCTACCGCGGAACCGGTTAAACCTCCATCGGAACCACCTGTTGTTTCTTCTTTTTGGGAACCTAAACCTGAACCTAAAACAGAGCCTAAAACAGAGCCTAAAACAGAGCCTAAAACAGAGCCAATTGCCGAACCCACGAAAGAAAAAGCTAAGACAGTTATTCCTTTTAAACGTAATTACCGTCCTTTGGCTACAAAAGATGCGCTGGGGTGCCTCTTTGATTTACGCAGTGTCAACATGACTAAAGACGGCCTGCAAGTAATTGTGGATGTTATTAATACAGATGAAGCCATTCGAAAAGTTGCTTTTTATGATGAAAAATTCGGCACTTGGCCCCGCTCCAGAATATACGATTCATCAAACAAATATTATGAAACAACTATGGCCTATGTCTGGCACGGTTCTCAAAAAACTATGATGCACGATATCGACAGTCGCGGCCATGGAATTGAAATTCAACCGCAGACATCAGTTACTGTGGGGTTAATTTTTAAGAATGTTCCTGCAAATATAAAAATGCTGAAGGTCAACCTTCATCCGTTTATTTATTACGGCAGTGGATTTACACAAAGATGGCAGGAATTTGATCTTCGCATGCCGAATATGCGAATATCTGGTCCTTCTCCGGCCCCGGCCAGAGCCATCCTGAAGAAATAGTATTTTAAAAGATTTTTTTATAGGAGGCAATAATGAAAAAGTGCGCATTATTTATAATCCCAATTATTTTCTTGCTTTATGGAACAGCTAATGCCGATTTTTATAAATGGGAAGATGAATCCGGGGCTACCCATATCACTGATTACCCACCTCCGCAGGCCGATTCTGCTAAAAACATAAAAGTGCATAAAGATAGTTCTAATAATTCAACAGCAGATGATGAGCAGGAAGCTTCCAAGGATGATAAATCGACAGCTCAAAAGAAACCGGATGTCACTCTCTACACTAAAAACGATTGCGCAGATTGCGATAAAGCACGTGAGTTTTTGAAATCCAAGAAAGTCATTTTCACCGAATACAACATGGATAAGGATAAGACTGCGGCGGCAAAAAGAAAAGTTATTGATGACAGCGAAGATGTTCCTTTTGCGATCATCAATAAAAATCAAGTATATGGATTTTCAGAAATCGTTTATACTAGATCTCTGAAACCAAGCCCCTGAGTGGAATGAATGAAAACTACAATTTATTTTTATACGGGAACGGGAAACTCGCTTTGGACAGCACGCAAACTATCGGATGCTCTGGGAGATACACAACAGATACCCATAAAGCTTACCGGCACAGATATTATTCATTGTGATTCAGAGAACATCGGATTGATCTTTCCCGTTCACATCTGGGGATTACCTGCGCCGGTCATTGATTTTGTCAACCGCCTGGAAATTGACCCTTCAAAATATTATTTTGCAGTGGGAGTCAACGCCGGACAAGTGGCCGCTACGCTGATTCAATTACAAACGATTATGCAGGCCAAAGGTTTTAATCTTTCTTCAGGCTTCTCCATTAACCTGCCGAGCAATTACATTCCCTGGGGTGGTGCTATAACTCCTGCGAAGCAACAAAATAAATTTAATGAAGCTACTGAGAAAATTAACCGAATCGCGGCAACTATCAGATCAAAAGAAACAAAACCTCTGGAAAAAGGCCCTGCTTGGCAAAATTTATTTCTTTCGTTTTTTTATCGCCAATCTTTTCCTTATGTTCATAAGATGGATAAATCTTTTTGGGCTGATGAGAAATGCACTAATTGCGCAATCTGTGAAAAAATCTGTCCGGCACAAAACATATTGATTACCAATGGTAAACCCATATGGCAACACCATTGTGAGCAATGCTTTGCCTGTCTGCAATGGTGCCCGGAAGAATCTATTCAATATGGTAAAACCACCCAAAAGAAAAAACGTTACCACCATCCTGAAATAAAACTAAGCAATATGCTGGCGAGTGTTCTTGCTAAAAAAATAAATTGATTATGGCAATCGTATTTTTTGTCCGTATAATAAACGATCCGAACTTCGCATATGGTTAATTTTTCGTAATTCTTCAACTGTTGTGAAATTATTCTTTGCTATAGAAAAGAGCGTGTCTCCTTTTTTCACGATGTAAATTCTTGATTTCTTCGTCATACCACTTTGCTTGCTCTTGGAACTGTGGATACGGAGATGACGTTCTGGAGGCTTTTCAGCTATATTTGCCGGCACTAATATTTTCCTGCCAGCAATAAGGGTCTCATTTTTCTTCATTTTATTTAGCTTGAGAAGTGTAGCAGTTTTAGTATTAAACTGCCGCGCCACAGAAAAAAGTGTATCACCACGTTTAATTTTATAGGATGTTGTCTTTATTTCACGGACATCCGCTATCCGCTCATCCTCTTTATCACTGGCGCCATCGACATTATCAATATATCTGGCTTCATCACTGGCCGGAGATACTGATGCGGTGCCGGATAAGTACTCGGTCACGGAAGAGGCTACTGCCCCAGCCAGCTTCTTCTGAAAACCATCTGTTTTCAGCAAGCGCTCTTCCTGAATATTTGATATGTAAGCTGTTTCAATCAGCACCGCCGGAATATCCGGTAACTTTAATACCCGAAACGGAGCTTCCTGAACCTTTTTATGTTTCAATCTATTGACACTATCAAGCTGGTTGATTAAAGTGCTGGCATATGTTTTAGACAAATTTATCGTATTGGTCTGAAACATATTTAGAATAATCTGATCGGATTCATTCTTACCTTCGCCGCTGGGCACACCACCGATGATGTCGGATAAGTTTTCATTATTGGCTATCAATTTTGCGGCCTCACTACTGGCGGCACCGGTAGAAAGGCAGTATACTGAACTTCCCCTGGCATTACGGTTTCTGGCCGCATCGGCATGCACGCTAATGAAGATGCTCGCTCTTAAATTCTTGGCTATTTGCATGCGCTTATCGAAAGAAACATAATAGTCTCCATCACGAGTCAGAACTGCCCGGTATCCGGGAATTTTGTTAACTGCTTTTTTTATTTCACGGCTAATAACCAGCACGATATTTTTTTCATACGTACCTCTCTTTCCCACAGCTCCCGGATCATCACCACCATGACCCGGGTCAATAACTATGATTTTTTTCTGTGTTAATTTGGGAATTGGTTCTTTGATAATCGCTTCTTGTGAGGGTAGCTCAACGATAATATCAATCACAACACGTTGTGGTTTATCTTGGAACTTTTTTAACTTAAATACATCAGCTTTGAGACGCTTATCCAGGATAAATTCTATTTTAACTGTATCATCCTTAGTATTATAGAAGATGATCTTTTTTATTCCGGGTTTGTCTAAGACAATCTCTGCGGGGATGGATTTATTAAAAGTTGCGCCAGTGAATTTTAAAGTGAGGATGTTTTCATTTTCTTTGACTTCATAAATCGGCTCACCATCAAGATCAAAGACAATTCGCGTATGATCCGGTGCCGCCCAATACCGGACATTTGATATCTCGGTTGAACTAAAACAATTACGAGAATTTAAAAGAAAAAGAAAAGTACTAAGAACAAAACATATTTTATGCAGCCATTTATTTTTAAACATAGTTTCCTTTACTTATATTCACTTAAAAATAGCAAATTTATCTTTCTTACGCAACTATTAGTATAGAAAAGATATTGACAAGTACTTTCGTTAATGCCATTTTCTCTGCACAATACTTAAGAGTTGAAAATTAGATAGCTGAGGATGTCTATGCAGAAAAATTGTTTTAAAGAGGCTTTATTAAATCCCTACGTTTTCCCGGTCACCTGGGAACTGGTGCCGGGAAGAGGTGCAAGAGAAGCAGCCCAGGAAAAGGCCCTGGCCATGGCCAAACAGGCCGCTCACGGGGGGAAGATTTCTGCACTGACCGTTACAGACAATCCGGGGGGAAGCCCGGCCATGTCTGCCGATTTCATGAGCAGCGAAATTCTGAAACTGGGCATCGAGCCTCTCGTCCATTTTACTGGTAAAGACAAGAACCGCAGTCAAATCGAAAGCCAACTTTATGCCTTGGATCGGGCAGGGGTCAGAAACCTTTTGGTTATGAGCGGCGATTATCCTGTATCCGGTTACCAGGGGAGACCTGCCCCAGTCTTTGATCTGGATCCGATCCATATCCTGCAATTAATATCGGAGATGAACCGGGGACTTACGTATCCGGGGATCAAAGGTAACGTCCGTCACCAACCCAGCGATTTTTTCCCGGGAGCTGTCGTTTCTCCCTTCAAAGCGACCGAAGCAGAACAGATGGTCCAGTATTTCAAACTGAAAAAGAAGATCGATGCCGGTGCCCAATTCATCGTTACGCAACTGGGATACGATGCCCGAAAATTTCATGAAGTGTTCCTCTTTATGAAACTCAGCGGTTTCGACATTCCACTGGTGGGAAACATTTATATCCTTCCGTACAGTGCGGCCAAAATGATGAACCGTAACGAACTGCCCGGCTCCGTCGTCACAAATAAACTCCTGGCGGAATTGGACCGGGAGCGAAACGATCCCGATAAGGGAGAAGGTGCCAGAATCCTCCGCGCCGCCCGGATGTACGCTGTCCTGAAGGGGATGGGCTACAGTGGGGTTCATATCGGTGGACACAATATCAAATATGAACAGGTGGAAGAAATTATCCGACAGGGGGAGGAGCTCACATCCCAATGGGCCGACTTGGTCCGGCACTTCGATTATCCCATTGCCGACGGCTTTTATTACTTCGAGTGCGATCAGGACAATGGCCTTAACCGGGAGAAGCCAACGCAGCGACAATTTCGGCCGCTCGATGCTAAAGTCGAATGTTCCTATGGTTTTTCGCGGCTCTCCCATAAACTCATGTTTGAGCCGGGAAAGAAACTTCACGGCATCATGAAGCAAATCAGTCACAGAGTTGAAGGAACAAGGCTTGAGCGCCTTTTTCACAAACTGGAACACTTAACCAAGGTCGTGCTCTTTGACTGCAAGGACTGTGGTGACTGCGCCCTCATTGATGTGGCCTATCTCTGCCCAATGTCGCAATGCCCGAAAAACCAGCGCAACGGGGCCTGCGGCGGGAGCTTCGAGGGATGGTGCGAAGTCTATCCCGGAAAGAAGCAGTGCGTCTATGTCAGAGCCTATGCCCGGTTGAAGAAACACGGAGAGGAAGTGCAACTTAATAAAGGCATCGTCCCCCCCTGCAACTGGGATCTTCATCAAACCTCGTCCTGGATCAATTTCTACCTAGGAAAAGACCATACTTCAAAAAGACAAGGCAGTAATTCATCTGGAAATTAGCAGGGCGTTCATAATTGAAGCTCTCTTTTCAAAAGAGGGGAATTCCTCCATTTTTTAAAGGGAGGCCTGAGGGATTTAAGTTAGTGTCCAAACAATTATAGGCTGACTAATAATTTTATTTATTGAAGATTATAACGGTATATAGTAGAAACTCGCAGCGTGGGCGATTAGCTCAGTTGGATAGAGTGCTGGCCTCCGAAGCCAGATGCCGCGAGTTCGAGTCTCGCATCGCCCACCAATAAATTCAAGTGGCTAGAGATTTCTTTAGCCCCTTTTTATTTTCACGCCCGACGATACATCGGCACCAAACATTACATTAGATGGTCAAGATTTCCTTGACATACAATACTGAAATTCTTATAGTTCACTAACACAGAAAAAATGTCTTATTAACCTTGCGAAAGATGCAAGCAGCAATTAAATACGTGGTATAATTTAAACTATGAATAGTCTTTTTATTAGTTTCCTGATAGCGATTGCCGTAGCGGTAGGACTAGTGTTTTTGAGCCGCTCATTGCATCTGGAATATTACACTACAGGTATCTTCCCTCTGGTACCTGTCTTTTTTGCGATTGTCTACGAATTCATAGAAAGAAGAAAGACAGGAATAGCTAAACCCATCCATCCGATCAAAGCCAGGGCGGAGATGAAGGCCGGTATGGCCAAAATCTTCGAAAATATTACAGTTGGAAGGATATTCACCGCTATCGGCGTCAGCTTTGCAATCAAAATATTTTTCGAGATCATTTTCTTGTTCATTCATATTCAATTCGACGTCATGACACTCAAAAGCATCTATAGCGTACTTAGTGTCGAAACTATCGGCAAGTTTATCAAAGGTGATCATCTTTGGCTTTACGGAAGCGATGGGTTCTATCTTCTTTCACTTCTCGCGTTTATTACAAGCTTTGGGACCGGCCTTTGGATTGGCTTTACGTCCAAGGGCAAAGCCATTTTAGAGGGGGTTTTTGTTGGTGCTGCCTTCACTGTGATTACAGCAATGACCAATATGCTCATCCTCTACCGCGCTATTGAAGAAGCGGCAGATAAAATGGCCGCCTCTATGGGCTATGGCGTGGGCATCGGGTTTGCCGCAGTGCTTGCCGGCCAGGTGCTTCTCTATGGTTTCTGGGCTGGTATTGCTCAAATGTCTAAAAAAAAGCGGGCGCGCATTACCACGAAAGTCAAAAAATCAGTGAAAAATCCACGGAAGCAAATATCTCTAAAGAAAAAAATATTATAGAAGACAGAAAGATGCAGTCTCCGCGGAGAAGCCAAAACAATCATGGACCGCGGTTGCAATGAGTTCCTCCAAAAGCCCTTTTATCTTTCCATACTTTCTCAGAAGGTCTGGTAGATTTTTGACTGAGCCTACCATTATTATCTATTTCTTCTAAGTATTTATCAATAACCTAATATAATCCTTGATTTCTGTTGAAGTTCGGTATAATAAGCTCAATCATAAATTTTAGGACTCCCCTTGCCTGTGGCCTTGACCATGGGCTTTAGAGCCGAAAGGAGGAAATTTGAAAAGATACGAAGTTATAGTTATAGTCAAATCTGATCTGACTGAAGAAGACATTACCGCCCTGATCGAACGCTGTCAGGCAATTATCACCGACCGTAAAGGTGTTATTGCGAAAGTCGATAAATGGGGTAAACGACGTCTTGCCTACGAAATCAACAAACAAAAAGATGGTTTTTATTTTCTTATCGATTTTGCCGGTGATGGACCCATCGTAGCAGAACTGGAAAGAAATTTCAAAATCGACGACCGCATTCTGAAATTCATGACGGTAAAAAAAGAAGGCGCTGTCACCCGCGAGGGCATGGATCAGGAAGTTGCCGCAGCAGAAGTCAAGCGCACACAAATCCGAATTGAAAGCGATAACTCCGGCGCAGTGAGGGAAGATAAACCTTCTTCAGATGTAAAGCCACAAAGAATTTCATTTAAAAAACCTGATGTTAAAGAACAAACACCAGTGAGGGGGGAATAAAAAATGGCAATACCTAACGGAGATAGACCCGCAAGGCAGCCCCAAAAAAAGTTTTTTCATAGAAAAAAGTTTTGCCGCTTTTGCACTGATTCTAATATCAAAATTGATTATAAAACCCCTGCCATTCTCGGCAATTTTGTGACCGAAAGAGGCAAGATTATGCCACGTAGAATCACTGGTAATTGCGCCAGCCATCAAAGGGAGATGACTGTAGCAATCAAGCGCGCTCGTACGATCGCGATTATGCCTTTTGTCACCGCTGAAGGAAGATAAAGGCAATCTTTAAAACTGATCAGCCGGTCTTTTTCTTCACAGAAAAAGACCGGCGATTCTTTTCCAGTTACATCATTCCGAGTGTATTTAAAATTATGGCATTAAGGCGGATATTTCCAAAAGATTAACTCCATTAAGATAATTTAACATTTGTCAGGTTATCAGCCTTGAAAAAATTTGATTTTTTAATTCTCAAAAACACGTTTAGCAAACAACTATTATTCATTACTTTTTTTGTTTTTTCCGCAGCATTTATTCCTTTTTTGGGATCTTTTTGTCTAATCCTGCTGCCGATGATTCTTTTTGTTCTGGGCACAATCAATGGCGAAATTAAAACAGCAACGGCTTTTTTTATTTCCTGCCTGCTGCTTTCAATTTTGTCTTTGTCTTTTCTTCAAGGGAACCCCCTTCTTCCTATCGTTACCATGGGGCTTTCCGGCCTTTTGATTGCGCGGATCACAACCCGAAACAAATCCGCCGAAAAAGTAATCGCTTACCCTGCCCTGCTTATAATTGCGGCAATTTGTTTCTTTTTTATCTACAGCAGTTTCGAACAATCGGTACATCCCTGGCAATTTGTCCAGAAATATGTTGCTTCAATAATTGACGCCAACATAAAATTATATAGCCAGTTGCCTTTGGCAAAAGAAGATATTGATTTCATTAAAGATAATCAACAAAGTATAACAGTTTTTTTTACCCGGATTTTCCCTTCACTGATCGTCATTATCTCAGTATTTATTGTTTGGATGAATGTCCTGATTGGGAAAAATGTTTTAAGCAATGCTAGTATCCCCCGGACCAATCTCACGATGCTTGCCAGTTGGAAGACTCCGGACTTTTTTATTTGGATTTTTATTATCTCCGGCGGACTTAATTTTATTCCAAATGATGATATAAATTTTTTAGCGTTAAATTTATTCCTGATTATTTGTTTTATTTACCTACTGCAGGGCTTCGCCATTATCAGCTTCATCTTTCAGAGTAAAAATGTTCCTATTTTTTTCCGTTTTCTTTTTTATTTTTTTATTGCGATTCAACAATTTCTTATGATACCAATAGCAACTGCCGGATTATTTGATATCTGGGTTGATTTCAGAAAATTTTTCCGCAAAGATCAGACAACTGATACCGTGTCTTAAATATATAATAAAAGGAGGATTTTAATGAAGGTAATTTTAAAGCAAACCGTACCTTCTCTGGGAAAAGCCGGAGATTTGATTAAAGTCAATGACGGCTATGCACGCAATTTGTTAATTCCGAAAGGCCTGGCTATCGAAGCTAACGAAAAAAATACAAAAACCCTGGAACACGAAAAAAGGAATATTTTACAAAAAATACAAAAGGAGCATAAAACCGCTGAGGATTTGGCTTTAGCCCTCTCCAATGTCACTCTCACCATGTCCCGTAAAGTCGGTGATCAGGATAAGATTTTTGGTTCGGTCACAACCAAAGATATCGAATCAGCGCTTAAAGAAAAGGGTTATGACATTGACAGAAAAATGATTATCCATGATGAGCAGATTAAATCGCTGGGCGAATTTAAAATAAAAATCAAGTTACTTTCCGGCGTGGATACTGAACTTAAATTAATTGTTGTTGGCGAATAAAAATGCGAGACATTGATCCATCTTTATACAAAGTTCCACCGCAAAATATTGAGGCTGAGCAGTCTATCCTTGGGGGAATTCTGCTGGAAAACAGCTCGATAAATAGCGCTCTGGAAGTTCTATCTAAAGGTGATTTTTATAATGAGGCTCACCGAAAGATATTCAGTACCATTATAGAGCTTTCTGAAAAAAATGAGCCGGTTGACCTGATCACTTTAAGTAATGCTTTGAAAGATAAAAGCATGCTGGATTCAGTTGGAGGTACTTCTTATCTTGCTTCTTTGGTGGATAACGTTCCTTCAGCGGCAAATGTAGCTAATTACGCTAAAATTGTTAAGGAGAAAGCAATTCTCCGGGGACTGATCGGTTCGGCAACGGATATTATTAACAGCTGTTACGAGACAGGCTCTGATGTTGATGAGGTTTTGGATAAAGCCGAACACAGCATTTTTGAAATCTCGGAAAATAAGGTCCGTCCTTCCTTTTATCCGATTAGGGACATTGTCAAGGATAGTTTCCGGGCAATTGAAGACCTTTATGCCCGCAAGGAACTTATTACCGGTGTGCCCACTGGTTTTGAAAAAATTGACGATTTGACTTGCGGTTTGCAGAAATCCGATTTGATCATTGTTGCCGGACGTCCGAGCATGGGAAAAACTGCTTTCGCCCTGAACATCGCTCAATTTGCGGCACTGGAAGGACAAACACCAGTGGCTATCTTTTCTCTGGAAATGTCCAAAGAACAGCTTGCTTTCCGTTTGCTTGCTTCTGAAGCAAAAGTCGATTCGCAGCGCCTGCGGAAGGGTTTTTTAGGCGAAACTGACTGGCCGAAATTGACTACTGCTGCTGGACGCCTCTCTGAGGCACCTCTCTATATTGATGACACACCCGCCATCACCGTTCTGGAAATGAAAGCCAAATCACGCCGGCTGGCAGCAGATGCGGGACTGGGTTTGATTGTAGTGGACTATATTCAATTAATGCGGGCAGGCGGTTATCGTGACAATCGTGAACAGGAAATATCGGAAATCAGCCGCTCATTAAAGGCTCTGGCGAAAGAATTGAAGGTCCCGGTTATCGCTCTTTCCCAGCTAAACCGCAAAGTAGAAGACCGCACCAACCGTCGTCCGCAAATGGCCGATTTACGCGAATCAGGTGCCATCGAACAGGATGCTGACGTGATCGCTTTTATCTACCGGGATGAAGTTTATAATAAATCGGATGATAATCCTGAAAAAGGCATGGCCGAAATTATAATCGGCAAACAGAGAAACGGCCCCACCGGTATCGTCAGACTGGCATTTTTGGAAAAATTCACAAGCTTTGAAAATCTCGCTCGCACCGAAAGCACACCATAATCTAAATTTAATAACTGTAATCTGTATCAAGCGGCATCAGAAATGGCATTGTGTCTGAACATCTATCATTGCAAATCAATGACTTCTTGCATCAATTATCGGGCTTTAGGTAGGGTAACGCCAGTTGCACCTTTTTGAGCGCCTGCTTTTCAATCTGGCGGGCGCGTTCCCGCGTGATGTTATATTTGTCACCGATTTCCTGCAGCGTTTCCGGATTATCCGCCATGACTCGGTTAAGAATTATATATGCTTCTCTTTCGTTGAGGGTAGTCAGCGCCGCCGTAATATTTTGTTTAACTAAACTTCTTTCTTCATTCTTGATCAGAGCCACCTCTTGATTTTCGCCTTCAAAGGCAAGAAAATCAATGTGAGAGTTTTCGCCATCGTCACCGACATACTCATGCAGAGAAACATCGCGCGAACCCATGCGCAAGTCCATTTCAGCCACTTCGGAACCCTTAACTCCCAGGGATGAAGCAATTTCGGCAAATTCCGGTTTTGTTTTGGAGAGTGATTCTAACTGTTTTTTAGCCTGACTTAATTTGAAAAAAAGTTTTCGCTGGGCTTGCGTAGTCCCTATTTTGACAATGCTCCAGGACTTAATCAGGTAATTTTGAATGTAGGCGCGAATCCACCATACCGCATAGGAAATCAAACGGTAGCCTTTGTAAGGATCAAATTTTTTCACCGCGTGAATCAGGCCGATATTACCTTCCTGAATTAAGTCAGCCAGTTTAAAGCCGTAGTTGCGGTATTCGTGGGCAATCTTGACTACAAAACGTAAATTAGAAACGATCAATTTTTCCGCTGCTTCCATATCGTTGTACTTTTTTAAACGCACGGCCAGCTTAAATTCTTCTTCCGGTGTCAAAAGAGGAAAGCGGTTAATCTCGTTTATATATAAATCAAGTGTTCCGGTTACTGCAGGCAGTTTCAACAATCTGGTCCCCTCCCTGGTCCATTTCCCATAACTTTTTATCTGACTAAGTTTTTCCGGTCAAGATAAATTAATGAGGCTCCAATTTCAAAAACGTATTGTATTGAAATTGGCAAGCCGAATTAGTGAGTCCCAAGTTTTAGAAGCGAAGCGCACTAAAATTTGCAGGACGAACTATCCCTTTGTGCAAAGCACATAGGGATATCCCCTGAGCGAAGCGAATGGGGATTGTGGAATACAATTAGAACGAACTTTGTGAAGTTTGAAGCGTAAGTGTAATTATCCCGCAAGCGTAGTGGAGCGGGATTAGTACTTTACTGGCACATCCCTCCTTGACAGAGGCCATATTTATGTTTATTCTAAGCAAAACAAAATCCAGTACAAGGTGAACAAATGCAATCGATAAATAAAACCATGATCGAATATGCAATTAAAATTGCACACGAGATTGAGGCCGACTCTTTACTCGTCTGCGTTGACCTGACCAAAGATATTGCCGCCCTTCCGGAAGATATAAAGAAAGCTATCGGCGTCATTATAGTCACTCCAGAAGGTCAAAAGTTACCGGCCGAGGTTACTAAATACGCCAAAAGACTTGATGTCCCCAATGTAAATTTAACCCGCGTGGGAAAAATTAAAATTGCGATCGCCAAGGGAATAGTACTTGGTTATTTCAAAAGAGGAGACAAAATTATCTGTTTGAGCGGCGTGCCCAAGTTTGGTTATGCGGACAGCATTTTTTTTATCGATGTAGGCAAAGAATTTGAAATCCTAACCTCAGATTTTATTAATGATGTTATTGAAGCTGTGCAACCGGAGGTCTTCAACGCTGTCTTAAATATAGCCTGTGAACTGGCCGCTCAGGGACGCGAAAACAGAAAAGTCGGAACGATGTTTGTTCTGGGGGATGATGAAAAGGTCATGCAACTTTCCCGGCAAATGATTATCAATCCATTTTTAGGATATTCGGAAGAACAACGTAATATTTTAAATCCTGAACTCGAAGAAACAATAAAAGGGTTTTCGGCCATTGATGGAGCCTTCATTATAAATGGCAAAGGGGCAATTATTACTGCCGGAAGACATCTTAACGCCGCGTTGGACAGCCGCGATTTTCCCTCCGGTTTAGGCAGCAGGCATATCGCCGCAGCCGGTATAACAAATGTAACCAAGGCTGTGGCCATTGTCATTTCCGAATCTTCCGGAAATGTTACAGTATTTAAAAATGGTAAATTGTTCGTTACCATTGAAAAACCAGTGGAGTAATGAGACTCAAATTTCAGGAACGAAGTGAATAACCTAAAGGTCATCTGCGACTGAAGCTTGCTGGTCGAATCAATGAAACTCAGATATTACAAGTACAACGCAGTAATATCTATTAGTTGAATTGATCCCGCAAAGCAGGGGTAATTTAGGATATACCATGCGTTTTGATAAATTTACTTTAAAAGTGCAGGAAGCTCTTCAGGATGCGCAATCTTTGGCCAGCTCCTATGGACATCAGATGGTTGAACCGGAACACCTTCTTATTTCACTCATCAAGCAGGAAGAAGGAATTGCTGGCGCTATCTTGAAAAAACTAGGAGCTCAGCCCCAAAAGATTGAGCAGGAACTAGCGAGTTACCTCCAAAAGCAGCCGCGGATAGAGGAATCAGCAGCCGGACAGGTTTACCTGTCGGACAGATCAAATAAATTATTTGATAAAGCGCTGACCGAGGCAGCCGGGCTTAAAGACGAATATGTCAGTGCGGAACATGTATTGATTGTTATCGCTGAAGAAAAAGAAGGTCAATCTGGAAAAATTTTACGTAAAGCCGGCGTGACCAAAGACAGTATTTTTCAAGTTCTTGTCGAAATCAGAGGAAACCAAAGAGTTACTGATCCGAACCCGGAAGGTAAATACCAGGCACTTGAACGCTACGCTAAAGATTTCAATGAACTGGCGCGTAAAGGTACGTTTGACCCGGTAATTGGACGCGATGAAGAGATCAGACGAATCATGCAAGTACTTTCGCGCCGCACGAAAAATAATCCGGTTTTAATAGGCGAACCGGGAGTCGGCAAAACCGCTATCGTGGAAGGATTGGCACAGCGCATAGTCAATGGTGACGTTCCCGAAAATTTGAAAGGTAAAAGAATAATCGGCCTGGACATAGGCTCTTTAATTGCGGGAGCAAAATATCGCGGTGAATTTGAAGAGAGGCTCAAGGCAGTTTTAAAAGAAGTAACCAGCTCCGCGGGCGAAATTATTCTTTTCATCGACGAAATCCATACTGTTGTTGGCGCGGGCGCTGCCGAAGGCTCGGTCGACGCCTCCAACATGTTAAAACCCGCCCTCGCCAGAGGTGAATTGCGTTGTGTTGGTGCCACAACTCTCAATGAATACCGCAAATATATTGAAAAAGACGCAGCCCTGGAAAGACGTTTCCAGCCAATCATGGTTAAAGAACCGACAGTGGAAGATACCATCGCTATCCTGCGTGGTTTAAAGGAACGCTACGAAGTTCACCATGGCGTCAGGATCAAAGACTCCGCCATTATTGCCGCCGCAACTCTTTCCAACCGCTATATTTCCGACCGTTTTCTCCCGGATAAGGCTGTGGACTTAATTGACGAAGCGGCATCCCGTTTAAGAATAGAGCTAGACAGCATGCCGGCGGAAATAGACACTATTAACCGGAAAATAATTCAACTGGAAATTGAGCGTCAATCTCTAAAAAAAGAAACAGATAAAATATCCAAAGAGAGACGTGATAAACTGGAAAAAGAACTGGCTGAACTTAAACATAACATGGATCAGATGAAGCTGCATTGGTCCAGCGAAAAAGATATCATCAAAAAAATCCAGCATATCAAAAGCCAGATGGAAAATTTAAAAACAGAAGAAGCCAATGCTCAGCGTGAAGGTAACCTCGCCCGGGCCGCGGAAATCCGTTACGGCAAGCTTGTGGCTTTGGATAAAGAACTACAGGATGATCAAACCAAGCTTTTGGAAATCCAGAAAAGTAAACAAATGCTCAAAGAGGAAGTGGACGCGGAAGATGTTGCGGAAGTCGTTTCCAACTGGACAGGGATTCCGCTCGCCAGAATGATGGAAAGCGATGTGCAAAAACTTATTCACATGGATGAAAGACTGAAAATGCGCGTAATTGGACAGGATGAAGGCATTGGGGCTGTTTCGTCTGCCCTGCGCCGCGCCCGTTCCGGCCTGCAGGATCCCAAACGCCCCATCGGTTCATTCATTTTCCTTGGACCAACCGGTGTGGGAAAAACAGAACTTGCCCGGGCGTTGGCGGAATTTATGTTTGATAACGAACAGGCTATGGTACGCATAGACATGTCGGAATACATGGAAAAGTACGCCATCGCACGATTGATTGGCGCTCCACCGGGCTACGTCGGTTATGATGAAGGAGGATACTTAACTGAAGCCGTCCGGCGTAAACCCTATTGCGTCCTGCTTTTTGATGAAATAGAAAAGGCTCATCCGGATGTTTTTAATATCCTCCTGCAAATACTCGATGATGGCCGGTTGACAGATGGTCATAGCCGCACTGTTGATTTCAAAAACACAATTGTGATTATGACATCAAATGTGGGCAGCCAATGGATTCAAGATACCGACATGGATGAGGAGGAGAAACGAAATCGCTCAATGGAAGCTCTGAGGGCCACTTTTAAGCCAGAGTTCTTAAACCGGATTGATGATATCATCATGTTTAGGGCACTTACTTTGGAAGATATCAATTCCATTGTTGATATTCAATTATTACTGATTGATAAAAGACTTCAAGATAGAAAACTGAGCATCGAATTGACAGATGCGGCAAAAAAATATATAGTTGCGGAAGGTTATAGCCCCGTTTACGGCGCTCGTCCACTGAAGAGATCGCTGCAAAAGATTATTCTGGACCCCCTGGCACTGGAAATACTCGCCGGTAAATTTGTTGAGGGTGATCATATTATAATCAGCTTGTCCAAAAAGGGTGAAATAACTTTAACCAAAAAGCCACGGGTATGAATACCATAGCAATCTTTGGTGTATCATACCCTCCGCTTTGCGGGATAATTCGACTAACAAACTTCACTGCGCTACACTTTTGAAGTTTGAGTCTCATTACAACTGACAGATATTACTGCACTGCATTTGTAATATCTGAGTTTCATTAGAATTGGAGGAGTTTCACAAATAAAAGGAGTATGAAGATGGGAAACACTGTAAAAACCGCTCTTTTACTGGGAGCGTTAACCGGTCTTTTGATGTTGGTTGGCGGCCTGATTGGCGGAAAGGGAGGCGTTTATATCGCTTTTATTTTTGCCGTAATTTTAAATTTCGGCAGTTACTGGTTTTCCGATAAAATCGTGCTGAAAATGTATCGGGCGCAGGAAGTTTCGGAAAGTTCAGCGCCCGATCTTTATAATATTGTGCGTAATCTGGCCATGAGAGCCAGTCTACCAATGCCTAGCGTTTTCATTATCCCCGAGCAAACGCCTAACGCCTTCGCCACCGGACGGAATGAAAACCATGCTGTCGTCGCCGTAACCGAAGGAATAATGAGGATCCTGAACAAGGAAGAGCTGGAAGGCGTTATTGCTCATGAACTCTCTCATATTAAAAACAAAGATATGCTGATCAGTTCCATTGCCGCAACCATAGCTGGCGCAATCAGTATGCTGGCTACTATGGCCCAATGGGCGGCTATTTTTGGCGGCGGCAGCAGTAGTGATGACGACAGCGGCGGCGGCATTATCGGCTTGATCTCTATGGCTATTTTTGCTCCACTTGCCGCAGCAGTAATACAGATGGCCATTTCCCGTTCGCGCGAATATTTAGCTGATGCCGGCGGTGCAAACATAACAAAAAATCCTTACGGCTTAGCCAGTGCCCTGGAAAAACTTACCAAGGCCTCGCAAATAATACCGATGGATGCCAAACCATCCACCGCTCATTTGTTTATCGTCAATCCATTGTCAGGAAAAGCTTTCATGAATCTTTTCAGCACTCATCCTCCGCTTGCGGAGAGAATAGCCCGTTTAAGAAGCATGAAACCCTATTAGAAATTATATTTCGCAAGACAGTTCAGGAAGGAGCACCACAATGGCAGAAGATAAAAAAGGTTCGGGATTTGTTGTGAAAGATAAGCGTCTTTTTGCAGAATCAGGCGAAGCAAGACGTCCAGAAGAGCAAACTACCCCTGCCGCAGAAGAGCCTAAACCTGTATCTCCGGAAGCTGCACAATCCGATAAGGAGAAAGAGCCTGATTATCCGCCAATCAATTTTACCAATTTTGTTTTGTCACTGAGCACTTCTGCTCTCTTTCATTTCGGAGATTTTCCCGATCAGGAGGGTGGCAAAACGCAAAAGAACTTGTCTGCCGCAAAGCAAACTATTGATATCCTGGATATGCTCAATGAAAAAACCAAAGGGAATCTCAACGAAAACGAAAATACTTTAATTCAAAGCGTCCTTTACGAACTGAAATTACGTTACGTTAAAGAAAAGACATGAAATGCTTTTTAAGGCGCCGGCAAAAATAAACCTCTTCTTGCATGTCTTGAGGAAGCGTGAAGACAATTATCATGATATCGCTTCCCTGATGCAAAAAATAACCCTTTACGATGAGCTGAACTTTTCGCTTCGTCCTCAGGGAATTGTTCTTAATTGCCCCGATAGCGGTTTGCCAAATACTTCTGATAATCTGGTCTTTCGCGCAGCCCAGGCTATCTTTGATTACGTCAACTATCCTTCCGGCATCGAAATTACTCTTACCAAGAAGATACCACAGGCTGCGGGCTTGGGCGGCGGCAGTTCTGATGCCGCAACAACTTTAATGGCGATAAACGAAATATGCTCACTAGGTTTAAATAAAACCCAACTGATGAAACTCGGAGCAAAACTCGGCGCCGATGTCCCCTTCTTCATTTTTGGCAACACGGCACTGGCTTATGGTATTGGTGATAAATTGAAGGGCTGGCAAAACTTACCAAAGCTCAATATGGTCTTGATAAATCCGGCATTTCCGCTTTCGACAAAAATGGTTTATGAAAATCTGAATTTAAGATTGACAAGAAAAAAAATTAATTATAGCATTCCGCCGGTTTTTACACTGAGTGATGTAATAGCGGAATTGCATAATGATTTAGAATCAATATCGCTTAAAATGCATCCGGAATTACATGATTTAAAGCAACTTTTGCTTTGTCATGGAGCGCTTGGCGCCCTAATGTCGGGCAGCGGCCCCACACTCTTTGGAATTTTCAACGACGAAATTTCGGCAAAAAAAGCATTGGATTCCATAAAAAAAGAAGTTCCGGGCCAATATGCGGTTTTTTTTGCCCAGTCGTTATAAATTCTGTGTTTTCAAACGTAAGTAATATTGGACAGGTTATTTAACAAGATGGGGCGTCGTCAAGCGGTAAGACACAGGACTTTGGTTCCTGCATTCGGAGGTTCGAATCCTCCCGCCCCAGCCAAAACAATTATCGGGGAAAAATTCAAATGCTAGAGAAGATCAGGCTTTTTTCCGGCAATGCTAATATTGCCCTGGCTAGGAAGATTTGTGAGAATCTTGGCGTGGCTTTAGGTAACGCTAGTGTAACAACCTTCAGTGATGGTGAAACGCGCGTCGAGATCAACGAAAATGTTCGTGGCATGGATGTTTTTATTATCCAGTCCACCTGCACACCGGTAAACATAACCTTGATGGAACTTCTGATCATGATTGACGCTATGAAACGAGCGTCCGCCGAACGGATTACCGCTGTGGTTCCCTATTATGGTTATGGCCGTCAAGACAGGAAAGTCGCCCCGCGAGCGCCAATTTCAGCAAAATTAGTGGCTGATCTCATTACCACTGCCGGAGCCAACCGTGTCCTTTCCATGGACTTGCATGCCGGTCAAATTCAAGGTTTCTTCAATATCCCCGTGGATAATCTTTTTGCCACAAAAGTTTTACTGGAATATATGAAAAAAACTTATCAGGATAATACCGTTGTTGTCTCTCCGGATACCGGAGGCGTGGAGAGGGCCCGCGCATTCGGAAAAAGGCTGGGAGCAAGCCTTGCCATTATCGACAAAAGAAGAGAAGGACCCAATGAAGCGCAGGTAATGAATATCATTGGTAATGTTGAAGGAAAAAGAGTTATCATTCTGGATGACATGATCGATACAGCCGGTACAGTTCTGCAGGGTGTCAACGCCCTCAAGGAAGCGGGAGCACTGGAGGTTTCTGTTTGCTGCACACACCCGGTCTTATCCGGTCCGGCAATAGAGCGCATTGAATCAGCTCAAATTAAAGAAGTTTTAGTGACTGATACGATTCCGCTTAGCGATATTGCAGCTAAATGCAAAAAAATTAAAGTTTTATCTGTATCTGGACTTTTGTCTGAAGCCGTACGCCGGATTTACTATAACGATTCCGTAAGCTCATTATTTATATAGTAAAAACAGTGAAAATATCCAGGATTGTTGCGCTAGTATCTCTTTATAAATCAATAAAATGGATAAAGTTATTATACTGGCGGTCATTTTTTATATTTTATCAAAAATCTCTTGAAATTATCATGATTAAAGTATAGAAGCCGTAATCAGATTCGTCATATTGTTTCAACATCCAAAATAACTACTGACGATAAATTTCGATTATTATTATATGTAATTTATATAGGAGGCAATAAATGGAGATCACTGAGTTAGCGGCTCAAGTCCGTAAAGAGCAGAAAAAAGGACCAGCCCGCCGTTTGCGGCAACAAGGATTTGTACCAGCGATTTTTTACGGCCGATCCTCAGAAAATATATTATTGACTGTAAATAACAAAGAGCTGATTAAACTGCATAAAGACAAGAAAGATCATTCCTTTATCAAACTGATTATTGACGACGGAGGCAAGAAGAAAATAGAAAAGCTTTCGTTAATCAAAGAATTGCAGGTTCAGCCTTTAACTGGAAAATTTTATCATGCTGACTTCTATGAAGTAGATATGGAGCACAAGCTCACCTTCGAAGTGTCATTACGTTTCACCGGAAAAGCTGTCGGCGTGGAAAATGGCGGCGAATTGCAGCATATTAAACGTGAAGTAAAGGTTTCCTGTCTGCCGGCAAATCTTCCCGATCATATCGACGTGGACGTAAGCGCACTTAATATTGGTGATTCTATTAAAGTAAAAGAATTAACACTTGCCGAAGGAATAACGGTTCTTGATCTTCCCGATGCGGCGGTAGCAGCAGTTGCCGTAATCAAGGTTGCCAAGCCCACACCTGCAGAGGAAGAAGCGGCAGCGGCAGCGGCGACGGCGACGGCGGAAGCGGAAGGGGCAACCACAGAAGCACCGGCAGCAGAAGAAAAGACTGAAAAAGAAAAAGAAAAAGGAAAAGGGAAAGAAAAATAAGACGCTACAATCACTAGGCGAGAGAAAATGTTTCCCTCTATTTTAGCAAAAATTTTCCCCGGTCGCACAAAAGAGAGGGAGCAAGCGATGTACTTGATTGTTGGTTTGGGAAATCCGGGAAATCGCTATCGGGCTACAAGACACAACATCGGGTTTATGGTTTTGGAACAGTTGGCCGCTAAACTCGAAGTGGATTTAAGGCAAAAAAGTTTTAATGCTTTATGGGGCAAGGGCAAGATCGCTTCTAAGAATATAATTTTAGCCATGCCTCAAACATACATGAATTTGAGTGGTAATGCTGTAAGGCAGTTACATGCGTTCTTTAAAACTGATCTCAGTAATTTGATAGTGATCCACGATGACCTTGATTTGTCTTTCGGTTCAGTTCGACTGAAAACTGGTGGAGGAAATGCCGGACATAAAGGCCTGACATCCATTGAGGAAAACTTGGGTTCTTCCGATTTTATGCGGATAAGATTGGGTATTGGTAAACCGGTTGATAAATCCCGTATTGAAGGTTATGTGTTGGAACCTTTTGGAAAGGAAGAACTCAGCGTTTTACCGGAAATTATTCAGTGGGCAGCCGACGCTGCAACTGAGATTGTTTCATCAGGCATGCAAACATCCATAGATAATTACCAGACAAAAAATATAAGTAATTTTTTAAAAAAGGAGGACTAATGATGTTTAAAGAACAACGAAGTATGTGGACATTTTTACTAAGCGGTTTAATGATTCTATTGCTTGCCGGAACCGCTTTTGCAGGTGAGGCGGATATCAAACTGCCCGATGTTTTATCTGTTGCATTTTTGGGTGGCAAGCTGACAGGTATGATGATTTTAAATGTCGGACTTGCTATCTGCGTCATCGGTATGATTTTTGGTGTTATTCAATACAAGCAAACAAAAAATCTACCCGCACACAAATCAATGCTGGATGTTTCCCAGACAATCTGGGAAACCTGCAAAACGTATCTTTTCCAACAGGGGAAATTCCTGGTTGGTTTGTGGATACTTATTGCTGCTTGTATCGTTTATTACTTTGGCGCTTTGCAGGGGAAACTCGCATCCGACATCATTATAATACTTATCTGCTCAATTGTCGGTATTCTTGGTTCTTATACCGTAGCCTGGTTTGGCATCCGTATTAACACCGTTGCCAACTCCCGCGCTGCCTTTGCTTCGCTGAGCGGCGATCCTCTGAACATCGTCAACATCTGTCTACGTTCCGGTATGAGCGTTGGACTTCTTCTGGTCAGCATTGAACTGTTCTTTATGATCATCATTCTGGCTTACATTCCCAAAGAATTGTCCGGACCCTGCTTTATCGGTTTTGCCATCGGTGAATCTCTGGGCGCATCCGCTCTGCGTATCTGCGGTGGTATCTTCACCAAGATTGCCGATATCGGCTCCGACTTGATGAAAATCGTTTTCCATCTTCCCGAAGATGACCCGAAAAATCCCGGTGTTATTGCCGACTGTACGGGCGACAATGCGGGTGACAGCGTTGGTCCTACCGCTGATGGTTTTGAAACATACGGTGTTACCGGTGTCGCCCTGATCGCTTTCCTGGCTCTTGCTTTGGTGGGAAATCCCGCAATGGGCGGTAAGTTGATTGTCTGGATTTTCGCTATGAGAATACTCATGATCCTGACCTCTCTGTTTTCTTATTTCGTCAACGACGGTATCAGCAAGGTAGCTTTTTCCGGCAAGAAGGATTTTAACTTTGAACATCCGTTAACCTATCTGGTTTGGATTACATCAATCGTATCCATTGCCGTAACATTCCTTGCCAGTTATTTCCTTCTGGGCGACTTAACCGACAAATACCAAGGTTTGTGGTTGCCTCTTTCCATCATCATCAGCTGCGGAACTATTGCCGGCGCTTTGATTCCGGAATTTACAAAAATATTCACCAGTACATCTTCCCGTCACTGTGAAGAAGTTGTCAATGCATCAAAACAGGGTGGTGCTTCCTTGAACATTCTGTCCGGTCTGGTTGCCGGTAACTTCGCCGCTTTCTGGTTAGGTTTGGTTATTGCGTTTTTGATGTTCATCGCCTATTTGGTATCGAAAAATGCAGCCATCCTGGCTCTGATGCCTCCGGCCTTTACGTTTGCAGCGCCGGTGTTTGCCTTCGGTCTGGTGGCTTTCGGTTTCCTGGGCATGGGCCCTGTGACCATCGCGGTGGACAGCTTTGGTCCTGTTTCGGACAACGCTCAATCTATCTACGAGCTTTCCATGATTGAATCGCGTCCCGATGCAAAAGATGTGGTGAAAAAAGAATACGGAATTGCCCCTGACTTTGAACTGGCCAAGCACTTCCTGGAATCTGCTGACGGCGCGGGAAACACCTTTAAAGCGACAGCCAAGCCCGTGTTGATCGGCACCGCCGTTGTCGGCGCCACCACCATGGTGTTTGGTATCATCATTCTGCTTGAAGGAATGTTTCACAATGTCGTCGCCAAACTTTCTCTGGTTCAGCCGGAAATCATTCTGGGCTTGATCATGGGCGGCGCGGTAATTTACTGGTTTACAGGCGCTTCCATACAGGCAGTTACCACAGGCGCATATCAGGCGGTTGTTTTTATTAAGAAGAATATCAAGCTGGATAAAAAAGAAGCTTCGATTGAAGACAGTAAAGAAGTCGTCAAGATTTGTACCCAGTATGCTCAAAAGGGTATGATCAACATCTTCATCGTGATCTTTTTCATGTGTCTGGCACTGGCTTTCTTTAACCCCTACTTCTTCATAGGTTATCTGATTGGTATCGCCTTCTTCGGTCTGTACCAGGCGATCTTTATGGCCAATGCCGGCGGTTGCTGGGATAACGGCAAGAAGATTGTTGAAGTCGATCTGAAGATGAAAAACACTCCACTGCATGAAGCCAGCGTTGTAGGCGACACAGTCGGCGACCCCTTCAAAGATACCTCATCCGTTTCTTTGAACCCGGTCATCAAATTTACAACCCTGTTTGGATTGCTGGCAACGGAAATTGCGGTCACCATGCCGAACGTCAATTTGAAGTATGGTCTTTCCGCCATCTTCTTTGTGATTGCCTTGGTTTTCGTTTACCGTTCGTTCTACAGTATGCGAATTTCAAGCGATAAACTGGAAGATTAAAATTTTTGATTAACAATTAACAACGAAAAGCGCCCCAGAGTTCCGGGGCGCTTTTTTAGTGAGACCCAAGTTTCAGAAACAAAGTGCACTGAAACTTGCTGGGCGAATTATCCCGCGTGCGAAGCATAGCGGGATTAATGACACCGTCTTCAAAAGTAAAGCGCATCGGAATTGGTAAGTTGTAATGAGACTCAGATTTCAGAAGCAAAGCGAGCTGAAATCTGTTAGTCGAATTATCCCGCAAACGGAGTGAAGCGGGATTAGTGACACCATCTCCATAAGCGAAGCGTAATGGAATTCGTAAGTCGTAGTGAGCCCCAAGTTTCAGAAACATAGTGAACTGAAACTTGCTGGGCGAATTATCCCGCGTGCGAAGCATAGCGGGATTAATGACACCATATTTCTGAACGAAGCAAACTGAGATCTACTTACCTTGACAGGCAGTTTCTAATTAAGGCTTATCTTAGTTATCGTTAACATCTACTAACAAACAAAACTAATCATATTGAGATATTGATGATTATCTATTGAAAGTGTTAAATTAGTACAATCTCTTCAGGTAGCACATTTCATCCTCGAAATGAGCAGCCGTGATGAAAGAGAAAATGAATTTCACTGGACATTGACTTCACCTGCAAACAAATAGATTCGTGAAGTCGGGAAAGACAAAAGAATCGTTAAAAAAATCACTTATTTCCCCTTATCTTTTTTCCTGTCGAAGGTAGCGAATCGCGATAGCATTATTACTGCTACTTGAATACTTAACTTCTACTTTCCAATATTTTTTTAAGCTTGCTGGTATACCGGTTAGCTGCTTTCCGTCAACATCAGTAATTACGGTTCCTTCCGTCACGGATAATAAAATCCGGTTACCACTATTATTGACAATTATTGCGCAAGAAGTCACTCCTTTTGCTTCTTCAGGCGGTACAACCTTCTCAATCTGGCCAATTAAGATATTACCGGCCTGGGTTGTTATTTCCGAAGTTGCTTTTTCAGTTGGCATTGACGCTGTTGGCTGTTGGACATAATCCAATTTCAACTCTTTTTTAATTTCGTCAGCAGTTTTGTAACCTGTGCTTCTGCCAAGACCACTATCTGAGTTTAAGGGAGAAGGTTTAAATGCCACTCTCGGCGTGATGATTTTTATCAGCGCATGGCCGCTCTTACGATAAAACTTTATCTCGGAACCGACAATGCCAACTCCTTCTAAAAATCCGCCTTTCTTGTACTCGGTAAATTTACCTTCGATTATTATAGTATTTGCGGCCAAATCAGGGGGAGGAGTGGCAACCCCTTCACCAATAATCTGCCCTGCTACGTTACCTTTTGCCAAACGTTCACGTATATTATCATAGAAGGAGTTAACAAATTCCTGAGAAAGACCCAATCCTTCAGACTGTGTGAAATGTTTTACTTCAATAATCTTGATCTCGCTGGTAAAGGTTTGCAATTCCTCGGTTGCTTTTGAAGTTGTTTGCGCAACTATTGGCTGTTGGACATAATCCAAGGGAACGTAGCGAATCGAAATTGCTCCATTCTGTCCATTTGTTATGCTTGATCCATTTGTTATAATTAAATATTTTATTTCTACTTTTTTGTCTTTTGTTACACCGCCACCTGAGATATCTTTTCCGTCAACATCAGTAATAACTGTAGACTTCATTACAAAAAAAGTCTCTTGGGTACCTTTATCGTCGTTAACTACAATCTTATTATATGTCCATGTTGGCGGCTTCCCGATGAGTGGAGTAACCTTTTCCACCTTGCCTATAAAAATCTTAGTCTCATCCGCGTTTGCTGAATGAAGTTGAACAAAACAAAAAAAGCTAATAACTATGCCCGCGAGTAATACAAGAAATATCTTCTTCATATCTTTTATCTCCTTTGATTTTTGCTATAAATATATAAAGTTGATCTTCCCCTTCTCTAGCCTACGCCTGATACTTGTACCACATGTCAAGTTAATATTCAGCTATTTCTTGATTATTTCCGATTGAAAGGAAGCATTACCGCTAAAGCTGCCGTATGCTTGACTACAGGAAGAAGTGATTAAATTTCCTCCTCAAAAAATAATCACTCGGAACTAATTATACTCTCCAATATCTTCCCTGCCGATAAAACATACAGCGGACATTGTTTGACAAATACTCCGGATTCCCTCGCCTTTTTCAATTCATCCGGATTTTTCATATCATAAGGAATTAATTCTTTGCACAAAACACTTTTATTTTCCGCGCCGAACTTTTCTAATAATTCATTTGCTTTATTGTATGCTTTTTCTTTAGCCGGAAAATCAACCGGATCTATGGTGCCGAATTTCATGCCGATGATCAAAGCCGCACCGGAGACTGCTCCACATATATGTCCATTTCTACCCACGCCCCCTCCCAGTACTGATGCCATTCTTATCGCATCTTCTTCCTTTATCCCGACTTCTTTTGCATACGCTTTGATAATAGATTGAGCACAATTATAACCCTTCTTCATATACCCGGAAGCTATCTCAGATTTATTCATCTGCGCATCCTTTCTGGCGATTATTTGGAAATTACAGGTACGCTGTTCATTTAGATGTTAAATGCTCTTTTTGTTTTTTCGCAAGACCAGCTTTATCGCGATATAGGGAAACAAAAAGAATGTAAGGACACAAATCTTCATGAAGGCTATGCCGTAATAGCACACCAAATCGTATTCGTGTTTGCTTACCTTGAACCATTGTGAAGTCAAATTATAACCCCAGTCTCCCCCAACCCAATAGAAAACAAACCATATGAGCATCAGCGCGTAAGCCAGAAAGAAACAACGGATCAGAATACCTGCCATGCTTTCCATCAAATAAATTTGTTCATCTTTATTCATAGATATCCTCCTGATCAATTGGGTCGTATTGCCTGAATGTGACAAACGAATCATTTTACTCATATTTTGTCAATATTTATCCTTTTATCCTGCTGATTAGCAAGCCAGCGCCGTTAAATGTATTCATGTAATTATCTTGACATATAGGCGCAGTTTTTTATATGTTGTTATAACAATATTGAAGGGGCGCGGTTAGAATAAATTTTTCAACCTATCTTTATATGAAGAAAGGATAAATTCATGAATCTACACATTAGCATTGGTCCATTGTTGGCGCTTATTGCCGGTATTATTATTCTTGTCCTACCAAAGCTTCTGAATTATATCGTTGCTATTTATCTGATTATAATCGGATTGCTTGGACTTTTCGGCGCCAGCCATATTAACTTGTAATAGAATGGCTGCGGACAATCAGTAAGAAGTATAAAAAACTGGCATAATATCATTCTGATCTCTCTATAGTTTTCTCCATACTCGCTACCGGTATTCTCACCTCGACAAAATGTTCCTGATGATCATTAACCAGCTGAATCGTCCTGTCTGGTCTTGCGAAACCATCTATTGTTACGCTGGCCTCTTCAACTCCGTCATTTTTTTGCCGCACAGTAATCTTGTAGGTGGTCTCCCGAAACAAATATTGAATTTTGAACTCTTGCCAATCCACAGGCAGGCAGGGTTTAAAACTCATTTTGTCCATGCTAATCGACATTCCCAGAAGTGATTCCAGGATAAGCCGGTACATCCAGGCAGCGGAACCGGTAAACCATGTCCAGCCGCCCCGGCCGACATGAGGAAAGAGAGCATAGACATCTGAAGCAACAACATAGGGCTCAACTTTATAGATATCTACCTCCTCGGGAGATCTCGCATGATTTATCGGATTTATTATAGACAATAGATCCCATAGACGCTGATTGTCACGTAAAGCGGCAAAAGCCATGGCCGCCCAGATCGCTGCATGAGTGTATTGGCCGCCATTTTCTCTCACACCCGGCACATAACCTTTAATATAGCCTGGTTCCATTTTAGATTTATCAAAGGGCGGGTCAAGCAATTGAATCAGTTTTTTATCCCGGTGAACCAGGAACTTATCGACGGCTTCCATAGCTTGCCTCATGCGCAAAGGAGCACCAGCTCCTGATAGAACAGACCAGCTTTGGGCAATAGAATCAATACGGCATTCCGTGTTAGTTGCTGAGCCTAATGGCGAACCGTCATCGAAATATGCACGGCGGTACCACTTGCCATCCCAGCCATCGCGCTCGATGCTCCGTTGTAATTGAGCTGCCTCTTTCTGGCATAACTCGGCAAAAGAAATATCGCTTTTCTGGCGGGCAATTTCAGCGAATTGCATAAGCACATCATACAGAAAAAAGCCCATCCAAACACTTTCTCCTTTACCTTCCTCTCCCACCTTATTCATACCGTCATTCCAATCGCCTGAGCCAATAAGTGGCAGACCATGACTGCCGAATTTTAGGCCCCTTTTAATCGCCCGCACACAGTGTTCATATAAACTAGTTGTTTCATCAGTCAGACCGGGAAGGTCATAATAGGAATCCTCCTCGGCTCTCACTTCGCGACCTTCAACAAATCTGACGATTTCATTCAAAATACTCAAATCACCGGTAGTGATAATATAGCGGCTCACGGCTAAAGGCAGCCACAGATAATCATCAGAACATTGTGTGCGCACACCCCTTCCCGAAGGCGGATGCCACCAATGCTGGACATCTCCATCCTGAAATTGACGGCTCGCACATAAAAGCAAGTGTTGACGGACAAGAACCGGTTCTGCATAAACAAGCGCCATTATATCCTGTAACTGGTCGCGGAAACCGAAGGCGCCGCCTGACTGGTAATACCCGTTACGAGCCCAAAGACGGCATGATAACGTTTGGTATAATAGCCAGCCATTGGTTAACACATTAAGAGACTGGTCCTGCGTTTCTACCTGTATAGTACCCAGTGTCTTGTGCCAGTATTTCTGTACTGCATCAAGGACGCTTTGCGCTATTATTGATCCTCTATAGCTTTTAACCGTTTTACTGGCATCATCGGCGCCCCTTCTTCCGGTAACACCAAGCCTGAAGATCGTTTCATGTTCCTGTCCATCATCCAATTCAAAGTTCACCTGGATCGCGGCGCATGGATCCAGGGCTGCACCAACTTTGCCGGAGAGTTGTGTTCGCGTCATCGCGGCGGGACTTGCAAGTTCACCATTGCGCCCGATAAACTCAGTTCTATCTCCGGTGATGATTCGATTTATATCGTCCACATCAAAGAAAACCACCCGATCGGCAAATTCCGTATTGTATTGATTCCGTGCAAAAAGTGCCCCGCTTCCTGTATCTACTTCGGTTGTAACATGCATCATCGTTTTTGACCGCAAATCACCGAGCACCCACTCCACGTAACCTGTTACCGATAGACTGCGGGAACGTCCTGATTCGTTGCGCAACTTTAATACAGTAAATTTGATCGGTGCATCTATTGCCACATAAATCCACAACTCTGAGAAGATTCCCTCTTCCATATGCTCAAAAACACTATAACCAAATCCGTGCCGGCTGATATAGGGAGTTGCTGCGCGGCAGGGAAGTGGCATAGGAGACCAGAAATGTCCGGTTTCTTCATCACGGATATAGAAGGCTTCTCCGCTCACATCGCTTACGGGATCGTTGTACCAGGGTGTAAGGCGGAATTCATGGGCATTCTCACTCCAGGTTGAAGCAGAGCCACTCTCTGAAACTATTGATCCGAAATGAGGATTAGCCAATACATTAACCCAGGGTGCTGGTGTCACACTTCCAGGTTTTGTCATGATGACATATTCGCGCCCGTCTGGTGTAAACCCGCCCAGTCCGTTGAAGAATATCAGATCGGTGTGAGCGATTTCCTTTGTCTTTTTGATTTCAGTATGTTGAGCTCGAGTCGGCTTGAAGCGAGGAACAACCGCTTCTATAAGAGAGCGACGGCTGATTTGTTCCACCAGAGTACCCCTGTTATCTTTAATTACTATACGGGCAACAGTTTGCAGAAGAATCCTGTCTTCATTTGATATCTGGTCACCAGGCCTGACAAATATGCCACCCGGTTTGTCAATAACTTTTGCTTCAGTTCCTGCTGTAATCATGCCCTTTATCTGGTCGTGAAGGAATTGTCTGTAAATTGCATTATCTTCATTCCAGATAACCAGATCAACCGCCAGGCCCTTTAAGCGCCAGTACGCATGTGCCTGTTCGAGTTGACGTACAAGCTCTATATTTGCATGGTCAGCGATCTGGAGGAGCACAATGGGCAAATCTCCGGAAATGGCGTAACCCCATAAACCCGACTGTCCGCGACGGTTTTTTATGATTATCTTCGGATCAGCGCGCAGGGATGAATTGCTGTAAATTACAGAACCTGCCAGGCGCCCATAAAGTTGGGCGTCAGCTTCTGTGGCATTGATTTGCCGCAAGACTACCTGGCTGTGGGTCAACGCCAGATCAAAAACACGATCTGCAAGACGGCGATCGTGATATTTTTCGGCAAGGCCTAGGGCTTTATCCCGTGTTTCACTGATACCGGAAACAATATCAATCGTCACCGATTCTCCTGCAGCCAACTTAACGCGGCAACGTATAGCCACTATGGGATCTAGAACGGAACCTTCAGTATCGAAAAGCGTTTCTGAAATATCCGCAGACCAATTCATCGCCTGCGGATTGACCAAAGTATTACCACGACCCATAAACTTTAAACGATCAGTTTCATAGGAGACTTCCTTACTCTCCACACCGTGCAATGCCATCAGGTGAAACATCCAGTGCGAAGGCTCACCTTTTGAACGGGGCCTTCTTGTACAGAGAATCGTCTGGCGCTCACGGATGATTTCCGTCTGAACAAAAAGATTGGAAAACGCAGGATGCAGCGCATCGGCTGCCGGTACCGCAAGAACAATTTCCGCGTAACTGGTTATATCTATCTCTCTTATCCTTCGTGAACGGTTTGTGATACGTATGCGTCGTAGTTCAATATCATCCTCAGGAGATACGGCTATCTCCGTGTGTGTGTTGATTTCATTATCCCGACGACGAAATTCAACCTTTGCGTCAGAGAAAATAGCTTCATATCTTTCCGGCTGTTTTAGCGTTGGTTGATAAGCTGTTGACCAAAACTCTCCACTTATTAAGTCACGAATGTAACAGAATGTGCCCCAATTGTCGCGGGTAGAGTCTTCGCGCCAGCGCGTAACGGCCATGTCATTCCAACGGCTATAACCACCCCCAGCATTGGTGATCATCACATGGTATCTTCCATTGGACAATAATTGCACCCTCGGTACGGGAGTATGGGGAGTATTAAATATACGCGCCGGAATCTTCTGGCTATGTGAAACCTTGTGAATTGTAATATCCTCGGCGATTTGCCGATAGAACGCCACAGCCCGGGGAACGCGCTCCTGGAGCAGCAGCATGGTCGATTGAAACATCGGATCCGACTCGAAACGCTTCTGCATCGGACAATCAAGCAGTAGATAAGCCAGAGCCAGTAAGCTCATACCTTCGTGATGAGCCATAAATGATCTGACCACAACACTCGATTGACCACGAGGCAGACGTGAAGATGTGTAATCTATCGCTTCATAGAAACCATATGGTCCTTCCATACCATCCCGGGCAAGCTGCTGCAGATTCAGGCAGGCCTCTTCCGGTGCTACCATCAGCGCCAGTGCTGAAGCATATGGTGCGATAACCAGATCATCGGCCAATCCACGTTTGAGGCCGAGCCCTGGAACACCAAAGGCACGATACTGGTAGTTAAGATGAACATCGATTGTACTGTAACCGGATTCTGAAATGCCCCATGGCACTCCTCGGGTTTTTCCATAGTCAATCTGCCTCCATACTGCTGCCTTGTACGTCTGATCCAACAATGTGTTTTCATAATTGGGCATTACCAGAAGCGGCATAAGATACTCAAACATTGAACCGTCCCAGGAAAGGAGAACCGGGTATCTTCCTGGATTCGTCAGCAGGCGTCCCAGGGCAAACCAGTTCTCCTGGGGCAGTTGCCCCTGCGCAATTCCTATGAAGCTGCAAAATCTGGCTTCTGAAGCCAGCAGATCATAGTAACTTGCGTCCAGACGGCGCTCACCTACGCTATAGCCAATAGTCAACAACTGACTTCCTTTATCATAAAGGAAACTGTAATCCATATCAGCAAAATCACTTGCTTGTGCTACCAGGCGGTTGATCGCCGCTATTCTTTCCCCTGCTCGCTGACTTCCTTCCTTGACAATCCTGCGAAAATCAGCAAACCACTCTGCTTCCTCGGCAGTTGTATTTATGCCGATTATTTTTTCGATTACCTTTAGCAATTCCATTTTTGATATTGCCAATTCCCGCAAAGTGGGAATCTCAATAGTTTCGAAAAACTCGCTTAGTCTGGCCGAAGGGAATGTAGGCGTAATCCAGGGACAAAAAAAGGTCATTTCATCTAAGGCATCGCCACATTGATGCACCAGGGCTTTCACCCATCTCATGATATGACTCTCAGTGTTTGCGTCAAAGGCGCAAGCAAGATCAATAGAGGACTTCGCGAGATGATCGAGGCACTGCCGCAATGGCTTTAGCATCATTTTGCCGGGATCAGTCAATGAGGCCAGATATTTTTGAAAATCGGCAAATTGTTTTGGCTCTGTAACTACCGCAACCTCCATCAGAACAGTAATAGTGTCGCTGATACCTTTGAATAATTGAGATCCCCAAATCTTCTGATCGGGAAGATCAATAAATCCCCATCGCAATGTCAATAAGTGACCGCTAAGATTTCCGCTATCCACAGTGGATATGTAATGTGGCGGCAATGTTTCTAAGCTTTGTGTGTCGTACCAATTATAAAAGTGACCACGATAACGTTCCATTTTCCCCATCGTATGGAAGGCATTGGCTGTGCGTTCGATTAATTCTCCAGCTGTTATGTAACCGAAATCATACGCAGATAAATTTGCCAGCAATGCCAATCCCATGTTTGTCGGCGATGTGCGATGTGAAATTACCGCAACCGGATGCTCCTGATAGTTATCAGGTGGCAGCCAATTATCATCCGGTCCGACGAATGTTTCGAAGAATGCCCAGGTTTTGCGGGCAATTTTTCTCAGAAAAATAATTTGCCCATCTTTCAGTTTTATACCGCCACGGGAAATTGGCCGGCTGACCCACCAGGTAACCCCGGGAGATAAAAACCAAAGAACCAGTACAAGCAAAGCTGCACTAAGAGCGGCAGGTCTCGACATCAGCAGATAAATGAATAGCACAGCAGAAATCAAAGGGGCTATCCACATCGACCGGCAAGAGGCAGCAAAGCTATTTCTGGTATGGCTCGTCTTGTTGCCAGAAGGATTCCACTCCAGCAGTCGCTTGTGCGTTACGAGCATCCGCCAGAGTGTGCGAGCAATCGCATCAAGACTAAAATATGCTTCATAAGGAAGACAAACAAGTGTATACAATGTCTGAAAAAAGTGCCTTCTGGCCTGACGCAGGGCAGTGACAAAATGTTGGCTCAATAGCACATCTCCCGGCTTACGTAAGAGCTCCAGAAGTATTTCGCCCGCAGACGGAATTAGAAGAATTCCGATAATTATTATTGTCCACAGCCAAACCGGAGACATGATGGCCCATCCCATAATCAACATCAAGGTCAGAGCCGCTGGAACCAGACTGCGGCGGAGGTTGTCGAAAATCTTCCACTGGGAAAGCCAGGATATTTTATTTTTCTGATGTCCCCCGCCAAAAGCCGGAACTTCCGACCTCAGCCAGCTGGCAATTTGCCAATCTCCTCTAATCCAGCGATGCCTTCGGCTCACATCCGAGCTGTATTGAGACGGATATTCCTCGTATAATTGAACATCGGAGAGCAAACCAGAACGCGCATAGCAACCTTCTATGAGGTCGTGACTAAGTATCCGGTTTTCGGGAAGGCGGTCACTCAGTGCCTTCTCAAAAGCATCGACATCATAAATACCTTTGCCGATATATGAACCTTCACCAAATACATCCTGGTAGATATTGGAAACAACGCGTGTATAAGGATCAATACCGGTTTCACCTCCCCATAGTCTCGAATACCATGACTTGCCATCGCCCGATAAGCTTTCGGCGAGACGAGGTTGAAGAATACCGTAACCATCACAAATACGCTGCTGTGTTTCATCATACCGTGGACGATTCAGCGGATGTGCCATAGCTCCCACAAATTGCTGCGCGGAATCGCGAGGAAGTTGTGTATCAGTATCCAGAGTAATTACGTACTTCACATTGGATAATATTTCAGTGATCCCGACTATAAGAGAGAAACAATCTTTTGCACCGCCGCGCAGATAGGCATTCAACTGAGCTATCTTTCCACGCTTACGCTCATAACCCATCCAAATTTGCTCCTCTGGATTGAAGCGGCGTGGACGATGGAAAAGAAAGAAAATTCCTCCTTTTACACCTCTATACTTATCATTGAGTTCTACAATCCTCTTCTGAGCCAACCGCAATATAGCATCGTCCTCGAAAGTAGTTTCTTCATGAGCATCGCTAAAATCGGTAAGTAAACCAAAGTGCAGGTTATTATCCCGATTTGCCAAAAATCTGATCTCCATTGATTCGACCAGATCTTCTACGATTTGAGTACTCGTAAGCATAGTCGGAATTATCACCAGAGTGCTTGATTCCGGTGGAATTTCCAGGGAAAAGTCCATGCGCGGCAGCGGATGCGGATGGGCCAAAAGCGTAGCCAGCCAGTTTGTCAGATCCACTGCCAGACTACTTGCGCCCAGAATAAAAATAATAGCGACAGGCACAAGTATCCAACCGTGAAAACTATCGGTTTGAACTTTTAGCAGTAAGCTGCCGGCGACGATTAATGTGATTACCATTATTGTCCCAAGATAGATAAACAAGGGAAATCTGCCGATAATACGACGAATGAACTCAAAAACGGGCTGGCGCATCTGAGCCCTTTGTTCAAGTTCGGGCAATCCTTTGTCGATCAGATAAAAACCAACATGTGTCACTCGATCACCATTGCTACGCTCTGATGAGCCTTCTTGGGATAAATCGATTGCAAGGCGCGCTACTTCACTTTCGGATATAGGGCTGTTCTTTGCTATCTTTTCAACGACATGACGATAACGGTCACGCGTCGTAAAATCCATTTTAATGTAGATATCACTGGGATCTTCACGCAGTATCTGTTCAACAACGCTCATCGTCTCAACAAACTCACGCCAGTTCATAGCCGTCAAAAAACGAAGGCTGCTGATGCTGTTACTTACAGATACCTGGTCGGCGGCCTGTTGCTGATTCTCGGATCGGACCACCTGTTCAATCGTCAAATGAGACTCGGAAAGCCGCTGCTCAATCCAGGTGATGGGCAACGCCAAGGCCGGACTATGTCCTTGCAAACGACGCGCAAATTCCGCGACAAATGAACTTGCCATCGGTTGATCAGACCGTGCCATATCCGCGATTACGACAACGAGGTTTTTGGGGTCTCTCCGGGCAATATCGGCCATCTGGTCAGCCCAATAATCGGCTCGCTCCCTATCGGCAATAGCGGCAATAATTAGCGTTCCAATACGCCTTAGATTTTCGATCAACGCCAGACGCAGCATAATCGGAATTGCCCATAACTCACCCAATTTCAGATCCGTTACTGTTTGGTAGGCTTTAATAAAACTAATGAGACTTTCCAGATCGACCCGTCCATCACCATGGGAGACTGTCTCCAGTGCAATATCATATACCCGGGGAAGCCCGGCCGATGGCCCATTTTGCAGACGTGGCAATCCCCGGCTATAGCCTTTGGACAAGTGTCTTTTAGCCATGCGAATATGCTCTTCAATTAAATAGAAGTTATCGAGAAGCCATTCTTCGGCAGGTGCGATCGGGCTGTTATCTTTGACCACAGATGTCAGCTGGTTGCATGTTTCAATCAGCACATTTTCATTCTCATTGAGTCGCGCCAGAAGCTGTTCAGAAGCTCTTTTACCCGTCAATTTATGAAAGCTCGCCAGTGTTTTGCCGTGCTGCTTCATCTGGTCAGAGCTGAGTAATTCCGATCGCAATGGTAATTCATTGGAGGATTGCTTCCTTCCGAAAACACCTCCGCGGGAGTGTAATTTTATGTTCAGCAATGGTTCTTCTAAAATTGCCTTGTCTTTTAACTTCACGCCTCAAGTCTCCTCACTAAATGGCAAGCCGGATCTATAACCAGTAATTGTTCATTTACGGATGTGTTTTCTTTGTCTGTTTCGCATTACATAATATGCGCAGAATATTCGAATGAAAATAAATTGATCAGTACTTAAAGAAAATGCTCTTTTTTAGTGTCACCGAAGAACTCTCTTTCTGATCCTTAGTTATGGCTTTTATTGCCTCGCTAATAAATTGTATTATCAAGACAACAAAAAATCTAATGCTGAACCGAAATTATCAGTAACTGTTTACCTTCTTGAAACAAAAACTTAAAAACTGGAACATATAGAGAAAAGAAATATGTGGCCGAACCAAAAATCTGATAGAAATATTTATTAAATATTATATTAAATAATTACAAAATTCAATTTTAATTTTTCGGGATAATTACAGAGAATTTATTAGACAAATAACAAAAGACGAAATATTACACCTTATTATATTCTGAAAAAATCATGGAAAATGTTGCACGCCCTTGAGTTGCAGATCGCAGATCAGTGGAATAACCAAACATGGCTTTAAGAGGTACTTTGGCTTTAACTTCGCTTATCGGACCTTTGGGATTAACGGCTTGAATCTCGCCTTTGCGGGAGTTGATATCACCGATGACGTCTCCAACAAATTCACCCGGTGTAATAATATCAACCAGCATAATCGGCTCCAACATAACCGGATCAGCCTGACTACAACCATCACGAAAAGCCGTAGCCGCTGCTATTTTGTATCCCTGCGCCGAAGATTCTCCTTCCCTAAAAGATCCTCCGGATATCTTCACGCCGATATCTATTACAGGATAGCTATTCAGGACACCGCTCATCATCGCCTCGCGGATGCCTTCTTCAATTGCTTCATGATATTCTGCGGGGATAATTCCATCACCTAGTTTATTGATTATTTCATTTCCGGAAGCCCGTTTTCGCGGCACTAAAGAAAGTCGAACATGGCCGAAGTGTTTCTTTTCACCAAGTTCTTTTTCAAATATCCCTTCACTTTCAATTTGTTTCGAAATTGTCTCGCGATAAACAACACGTGGTCTGCCGACATTAACGTGAGCATTGAATTCACGGCGCAGCCGATCAACGATGATTTCCAGATGAAGTTCACCCATCCCGGAAATTACTGTTTGCGCGGTTTCCTCCTCATATTTCACCCGCAGTGTAGGATCTTCATCGACCAATTTTATAAGCGATGCCGTTAGTTTTTCCTGATCGGCAGGCGTTTTGGCTTCAATAGCCTGACTGATTACCGGTTCGTAAAAGTCCATTAACTCAAGCATAATGGGATGAGCTTCATCGCAAAGAGTGTCTCCTGTGGTTGTGTCTTTTAACCCCAAAACAGCAATTATTTCTCCCGCCGAGGCTTTTTCGATTCTTTCTCTTTTATTGGCGTGCATGCGCAAAAGACGGGCAACTTTTTCCTTCCTCTTTTTTACTGAATTGTAAACTTCATCGTTGGCATGTATTTGTCCCGAATAAATTCGCAAATAAGTAAGTTTGCGGCCATCATCAAGCATAATTTTAAATGCCAGCGCCGCCAGCGGTTCCTTATCGGAACTGTGTCTTATCTCTTCTTTTTTGGTAATCGGATTAATCCCTTTTACCGGTGGTATATCTTCCGGAGATGGCAGAAAATTGATCACCCCATCCAGTATAGGTTGAATGCCTTTATTACGCAGTGCGGCTCCACAAAGAACCGGTACAATTTTTAAAGAAATGGTTGCTTTGCGCAACGCCGCCAGTATTTCTGCAACCGGGATTTCTTCGCCGCTCAGATACTTTTCGGCCAGGCTATCATCGGCTTCGGCCAGAGTTTCAATCATTTTTTCTCTCTGACTTGTGGCTTGCGCTGTAAATTCTTCGGGGATTTCCTGAATTGTATATTCCATACCGTGGCTTGCATCATCCCAAACCATCAGCTTTTGATTGATTAAATCGATTGCCCCGCGAAAATTTTCTTCGCTTCCTGCGGGTATCTGTATGGGTACGGGAATAGAATTAAAACGTTCTCGCATCATCCTGACAGCTTCAAAATAATCCGCACCCACTCTGTCCATTTTATTAATAAAAGCTATTTTGGGAACACCGTACTTATCCGCCTGGTGCCAGACAGTCTCCGATTGCGGCTCAACGCAGCCCACAGCGCAGAACACAACTACAGCACCATCGAGCACACGCAAAGAACGTTCCACCTCGATAGTGAAATCAACATGACCAGGAGTATCAATGATATGGATTTCGTGATTTTTCCAGGCGCAAGTTGTAACCGCCGAAGTAATGGTTATGCCTCGTTCCTGCTCCTGCGGCATCCAGTCCATAACTGCCTCGCCATCATGAACTTCTCCCATCTTGTAAGATTTACCGGTGTAATATAGAATTCTTTCGCTGACTGTTGTTTTTCCGGCGTCAATGTGAGCAACGATGCCGATATTTCGTGTCCGTGATATTTTTGATTTCGAGGCCATAAGAAAATCAGCTTCTCTCTTCTTTCATAGGAGCTAAAATACCAGGATCAGGACGAAATGCTTTTGAAGTTGATATATGGCCTTTAATGGAGGTCAGTTCTTTACCTTCCACTAATATTTTCACTTTTTTTATTTCTGGTACATTTTCCGTAAGAGAAATGGTTAAAGAATTAATTGACGCCATCTCCGCTGAAGAACTGCCCGGATGCAGCTTAGTAAGGCTCTTGTTAAAATTAACATACGCTATACCAGCATCGTCAATCTTCACATCTCTTAAACCAACTCCAGCCGGAAATGTATTAACATTTCCATTTTTTGAGCCATCAAGTAATGCCTTGATAACCTCTTTAGCCTGCGTCGCAGCATCGTTTTCCTTGAAAATGTAACGTTTTTCACCGACTAAAAAACGCTCCTGCTGATCGGAAAACCATATTATCGCCACTTGTTTTTCTTTCTTTTTCAATGCATCCGCATCAGGTTCGGGAAAGAAGGCATCAAATAAAACTATAAAGAACAAAATCAGGAGGATAACAATACCCCCGATTATCATGGATAAATAGAGAATTTTCGTGGATTTCTTTTTTTTCTTTTCCTTTACATCTTCTGAGCGGCGTTGTCTTTTCGACGTCATATAAACCTAAACTCCTCTTTAAAAAAACTGCGTCAATCTAGGGTATTTTTCGCTGGCTGTCAAGAAGAACAAACTTAGTGAGCCTCGATTTTTACCCTAAAGGGCACTGCGCCGAAACGTAGTGCCCGGAAAATCTTAGAGCAAATTATCCCGTCACCTTTAGGTGGCAGGGATGAGCTGCACTTCGTTTCTAATTAAGGTGGAACTATCCCTCTACGCTTCGCTTCGGGGATAGTTCCACTTGCGCTTCCTGTAGTCAGCGAATGTCATTAATTTCCAATAGCCTTTGGGCCATGAACTGACATGGCCTGACCATGCGTGTCAAGACAATCGATAACTTCCTGCAACACACAAATTTCTTTCATTCCTAAAAGTTCAAGACTTCTAATGGCAATCTTCATTTATCGGTGTGCTTTGGAAGTTAATATTTTTCTACTAAACCATTCCTTGACATAAACTATATAAGAGCGTTTATTAAACTAAACGTGTCCGACATTTAAGGTAATCATTTTAGTCCGTAGAAAATAAAATGATGGAACACAGCATGCAGAGACAGGCAGATTTAAACTTTACAAAAAAAATTTTACCGGAGGAGCGCGATTGTTATCACGCCCCTCTTTTTTTCTTATTAATAAATCAATCATAAAACCAATGTGTAATAAACGGGTACAGTGGGGTATTTTTGCGAAAGGAGATGGAAATGAAAAAAATATATCTGTTAGTAGCGGTTGCGACTATTGTGCTCGCTTTCACAGGGTGTTCAGGGAGTGGTAATATAGCTGGAGGAGGCGGATCGGTTGATACATCCGTAATCTATGTTGTAGGAACCTATACTAATTTTGCAGAACTTACAAATTATGCAGCAGTTTGGAAAAATGGAGTAAGAACAAATCTAAACATAGATTACACGGCAACAGGCATATTCGTTACTGATAGCAATGTATATATTACAGGTTATTATGGCGGAGGCAGTGTGCACCCGTTTTACTGGAAAGACGGTACAAAAACTGATCTTTCATCTACTTATAATGGAGAAACATCAGGGGTTGTTGTCGACAGCGGCGGTGTCGTCTACATTTCGGGGTATATGGACATCAGCGGTAATACGCCCGGATATTGGAAAAACGGCACGTGAAATGCTCTTGATTTTAATACTTCAGGCTGGACCGCCTCTACAGGCCGTACATCTTGCATTGCTGTGGACAGCAACTATTTATATGTTGGCGGACGTCAAACTGATGATGATACCGGCTATGATATCGGAACAGTCTGGATATACAATAAAAGCACAGGTGTAAAAGTAGCAACATTGACATTTGCAGACCCAACAAGCGACGAATCATCGTATGTAAATGCTATTTTTGTAAAATCAGGCGTTGTTTATGCTGCCGGCACAAAAAGCTACCATATGGGTGGTGCTGAAGATTATTATCCCACATACTGGACCTGCACCTACACATCATCATGGAACACGGTCGAAACACTCATGAATAATGTCGCTGCCTTTGATCAGGTTACTTCGATCGTTGTTGATTCCAGCAATAATGTCATTGTTGGAGGAAGGCAGACTGATCAACCGACAATCTATAGAAGCAATAATAATAGCGGCAACGGTGGGTGGGACTCTCCCCTAAAAACTACAACTGATGGCTCTGTAAATGGTCTCTATCTGTCAGGAAGTGATCTTTATTCAGGCGGTTATTATAATGATGGAACAAACAATGTTGCCTTCTCGGCATATGGAACAACAGTAACCGATTTAAACAGTACAAGTACAGGCGATTACGGTAAAGGATATGCTGTTTTTGTAAAATAGTGAAGATATATAAAAACCGGAAGGGTAACTGCTACAACCATGAATGGTCTGGACTATTAATGGACAAACGGAACCAAGGTGATTGTGGCTGATAATTTTAAGGGGAACTAGGGGGGCTGTTAAATTATTAACTTCAGGTCAAGTTGACCCCCTTGGACTCAGCAAACTGTTAGCTACTTCAGGCGAACGGATCAAGTCTTTGCTTGGCTCATTAGCAACGTCGGGTACCACAATTCCAAATGGCAATCATCAATAGATTTTCAAACCAACAGTTGCTCATTTGTAGATGTAACAATTGCCAAGACACATCTTTATTAGACATACCACGGCGCTACGCGCCTGGAAATACTTGCTGAGGCGCCTAGATCATGCGAATGTGCTCATTATCCCCATTCGCTTCGCTCAGGGGATAATTCCACTTGCAAGTTTCAGCTCGCTTTCATTATCCCGCTCCGCTTCGCTTCGGGGATAGTTCGACTAACGCTTCAAACTTCGCTGCGCTCGTTTTCAGCGAGTCTCACTAATAATTTTCCGCGAGCACTTCGTAATACGCTTGCGGATGTTTACAAGCCGGGCATTCTTTGGGCGCTTCCGGCCCTTCGTGAACATAGCCGCAATTAATGCAATGCCACTTTACAGAAGCTTTCTTGTTGAATACTTCATCGCCTTTGATGTTGGAAATAAGCTTCCTGTATCTACTTTCATGAAACTTCTCTACTTTTGATATTTGTTCAAAAGATCGCGCTACTTCCGGAAAGCCTTCTTCCTTTGCCGCTTTGGCAAAATTAGCATACAGCGTTGTCCATTCCATGTTTTCTCCCGCAGCGGCGGCTTCCAGATTTTTCTTTGTATCTCCTATAACACCGGCAGGATATGCAGCCGTGATCTCCACTTCCCCTCCTTCCAGATGTTTGAAAAATATTTTGGCATGTTCTTTTTCATTTTCCGCTGTTTCCAAAAAGATATGAGCAATCTGCTCGAAACCTTCTTTTTTTGCGGCGCCGGCATAGTAAGTATATCTATTTCTAGCCTGTGACTCACCGGCAAAAGCTGCCAATAAATTTTTTTCTGTTTTTGTTCCTTTAATTGATTTTCCCATTATTTCCATCTCCTTTCTTAATTATATTTTTGTTTACTGGATGTTATCTATTATGATAAACTTAATTACTAAAATATCAAAGTCAAATTTTATGCAAAAATGAGTTACTTTTTAAACGATCTTGTAGTATGAAACAAATAATATTTTAATATTTGTTTAATTGCGTAAACTTTGAGTGCTAATATAATTTTTAATCAAGAGGAGGTTCTTTTACTTATGCCCACTATTATGCCAGAAGCGGAAAATGTTCAAAAAGCAATCAAATGGATATCCGCAAATATAGAGGAAAGTAGCAATCAGCCGTTACATAAACTTATTGAATCGGCTGGTTTAAAATTTGATCTTTCCCCCAAGGATTCTGAGTTTTTAATGGGTTTTTTCCGCAACCATAACAGCAAAAAATAGTAACAAAACATAGGCTGTACCGGATAATACCGGATTGCTCTTGGTAATTGTGCCTGGAAACCAAGTTATTGAAATACACCCATTATTCAATCTTGGACATTTCTTCATAAATCTTCATTTCTATAGTACGGAAAAATACTTCATATTGTTCTTTATCTAACAACCTGCGCATTTCCCAACCCGTTTCTGTTTTCTTTTCCGTAATAACGGAAAGTACAACTTCACATTCTTTCCAGTTGAGTCTTCTGACTCTGGCATTACTCTTTGTCCTCCAATCATCCTGAATGAAATAATCTGAATCTACTGTGAGTTTTGTATGATTGATCTTGACATTGCTGCCAACGCTTTTTTCTTTGAACACACTGGCAATCGACTTGAGAACAATCGTCTCCTTAGCCTCATAATTATGCCTGTATTCATCAGGCTTGGATAAGACCACTTGTCCAAATTGAGGAGCACAGGAAATTAAACTTACAATAATGATAATTATGCCGGCTAAAGAAATGGACAGAAATGTTCTATGATTGGTCACTTTATTCACCTCATTTAAACTTATTTTTTTTGCTACTTTTTATTTCCACTCACCCACCAGTCGTTTTTATCTTTGAACCACCAATTGGAAGAATCAGTTTTAATAACTCTTTGGGCCAGCTTTTTGCCTGCTTCAGTGCTTAATCTTCGCAAAGCAAAATTTATCCATTCCTCAGCATACTTATTGCCTAAATCACCATATTCTTTTAACTGCAGGATAAGGGCTATTTGATCAGCATCGCGGGCAATCAATGCTTCCTTTGTTTCCTTCCGGTTAAATTCATCAATTGATAATTTAATGTCACTGCCAAAAGGCAGGTCTTCGGTCAACTCCCGCACGGCTTTCTCTTCATCGACATCAACATATTTCTTATTAACATAATTCATATCACCGGTGCGAGCTTCAGGTAAATCATGGAAAACACACATTTTCAACACGCGCAACTCATTGAGCGATGCATCAGTCTTACACAGAGTATAACCAACAAATACTGTACGTATTATATGTTCGGCTACAGATTCCTTGCCACTGCCCAGAAACTGATAACCACTACGCGGCGTTTTGCTCAACATTCCTGTTTCAAATAAAAAGTTAGCAATATTATCCATTATATTCCTTCTTCAATACCTTAATCCGGTTGGCCATCATTTCCGCCATCTTGGTAATTTGCATTTGCAGCGATGCAATGCTGTCCGGTCTCATACTTGCTATTTTATCCAATTGAGCTTTCCAGTGTTCCAGAAGATTGATTTCATTCTCTTTTATTTTTTTTTCAAAACGCTCCTGATATTCTTTTATAAATGCGTTGGATGAATCCATTGACACCATTTTTAATCCTCCTTCGTCTCTTTGTAATTATTCATTACATCATTGGAGGTATATCTTGCAACCAGAAATGATAGTTTGACACTGTAGCTTAAATACTATAAAGAAACGCCACAAAATTAAGGAAAACCGGATAAATATTATGTCAGCTAAACCCAATTCAGAAGATATCGCCGGCGGACAAGCACTCCTCGAAGGCGTTATGATGCGTCATGGCAATAAAATCGCGGCGGCAGTTCGCAGACCGGATAAGCAAATCGTTATTCAGGAACGTACCTATATTCCCCTGACAAAACGTTACAAGGTACTGGGGTGGATGTTTATCCGTGGAACGGTCAGCCTGTTTGAAATGATGATCATCGGAATAAAATGTCTGATGTTTTCAGCGGAAGTAGCCTTATCGGAGGAAGAAAGAAAACCGAAAAGATGGGAATTTACTCTTTCTTTCATTATCAGCTTCGCGGTAGCAATATTTTTCTTTGTTGTCGTACCGGCCTTCTTCTTTACCAAGATGAAATATTTTGTATCAAATTTAATTCTTCTTAATATTCTGGAAGGCTGTATCCGCCTGGGAATGTTCCTCGGTTTTTTGTGTTCCACTCTCTTTATGGAAGATATGCGCCGCGTTTATATGTATCACGGAGCTGAGCACAAGACTGTATTTGCCTGGGAAAATGGTCAGGAATTGACCGTGGAAAACATCAGAAAATTTTCCACTCGCCATCCGCGGTGTGGAACAAGCTTTATTCTGTTCGTCATGATTGTTTCTATTTTGATCTTTTCTTTATTAGGACGCCCGGATTTCTTGCACAGAGTACTCTATAAAATATTGCTGCTTCCCGTTGTCGCCGGTATTTCTTACGAAGCTATCCGGTTCACCGGCAAACACAGCCACTGGAAGTGGGTACAGCTATTGAGCTGGCCGGGTTTGACGTTACAAAAGATTACTACCAGAGAACCATCTGATGACCAAATTGAAGTCGCTATTGAGGCCATGAAAAAAATAATTTAACATCGGTTTGCTTTCAACCACGGACATGAACCCCACAACAAGCTTTGGTTTATTATACCCTCCGCTTACGTCCGCTGCCGGCGGATTCAACTTACCAATTCCAGAAAAATAGATTTTTATTAATAATTTTCATCTTGCATACTACTGCTTCCTTATTGTATAATCATTTGACTTTTCTTTTGAGTTGAAGTAATTAATAGCATTACAAATTTTCACTCTCTAACAGGGGGAAGACATAATGATCAATCGATACACTTTGGCTTTACTTGTAGCTGTATTTTCAGTAACCTTTTTTTGTGAATCATCAATGGCAAAAGAAGATACGGCACAAATAACTATCAAAAAAACAGCCACATCAAAACAAAACCTGTATACATATACCGTAAAAAAAGGAGATACGATTTCTACCATTATCAGACAGATTCCTAATATCAATGAAGAAGATATACAGGATAATTACAAAATCATTAAAGACCTTAATCCGGATATATCCGATCTCGACAAACTCTACGAAGGACAATTACTGGTACTTCCCGGGAAACCACTGGCCGAAACTCAGCAAAATAAGATGGAAGCAAACACTGAGGATAGTACCGCAGCTCCAGTTTCTCCTTCGACAAATCCTGCAGGCGGCAATACTTATGCAATAAAGAAGGGCGACACCCTGATTAAAATTATCCATCGTGAACTTAAAATTAAAACAAATACCCGGCAGATGCTCAAAGTTATTCAATCAATTAATCCCAATATTGTAAATGTCAATAGAATTTATGCCGGGCGGACTATAATACTTCCCAATCAAACTGTCTTCGTTAAGGCTGCGGAAGAAGACAATCTTGCTTTCCAGGAAGTAGTAAAGCAGGCAGAAAGCCAGACACAACCTGAAGAGGTCGTCGAATTAAATGAAAAGATAGTGATGCCACCGGAGGCCCGTCTTGCCTTAATCAAGCACGTCATCACCCAGATGAACGGATCAATTATGACCATGGGCAATTACTATCTTCCCATACCTAAAACCGGACAGGTGACGATTGATTGTTCTAAAATTCCCGTAATTGAATTTGATGACCAGACAATGATGTTTCTTGATTTGGACAACCGTGCTGAAAATAACCTGAAAAAAATAATTAATGATAATTGGGCGAACTATCACCTGATAAAAGTGGACAAAAAAGATGATGTTATCGCCGTCTTAAAAAAGATTTTCAATGCCGTCAAAGGGTATACCATGACCAAAAGAGAAAAGCCCATGAGGATCGGCTCTCTTCCGCCGGTGGATATAATTGTCGATTGGGTTATTACAAAATCCAGTTCCAAACAAACACAACCGTTGATGCAGGGATTGAGTATCGTTTATGGAAATAATCCGCTGCTGCCCAAATCCATTAAAAACTACACACAGAAAAATGGTTTGATCATTACTGAATTTTCCGAAGAAACGGGAATCGTCGGAAAACCGGAAGAAATTTATTCGCTGCCGCCAATGCCTGTTTTCCCTACAACATCAGTCAAGGATTTTTCTTATGCTTTAATCTCTTATTTAGGGTTCAAAGCTGATAAAGACGCTGAGGTAAAAGTATTTGATATTGTTAACGACGGTTTTAACTTATCGATAAAAGCCGATGTGCTGGTGAAATCTGCTGATAAACCATACATCATTTACTCGCGAAAGCTGCCCGTGCAATTTGTTAATGCGTTGAAAAAAGCTGGATATGAAGTTCTTTTTATTGCCGAGAACGATTCGCCCAAAATTATAATGGAAAAGATTTTGCCCAGCTTTAATATTACTTTCACTTCCGGTTTATTTACTTTCTCGGGCATTGATAAAAATCAGGCTCCGTATGTTCTAAGTTTTCAGGCCACTAAAATCAAGGCAGAGAATGATTTGCATATAATTGATTTTGAAATTGATCAGGGATTGCGCAGTCTCCTCCGTGAAGCGTGGGCAACTAATATCGCCAGATATTAACATCTATTTACGGATATAATAATAATTTTTAAGCGCTGCGTTCTTTTCCGCGGCGCTTTTAATTTTTTGTGAAACTCCAATTACGAAAGCGAATAACCTAAAGGTCACTATAGGCGTATCGGAATTTGTAAGTTGAACAATCCCGCGTGCGAAGCTTAGCGGGACAATATGATTATACAACAGCTTACTCATTAATGGATATTTTTTATGGTTAAGGCAATAGCCCTTTTTTCAGGCGGATTAGACAGCATGCTGGCTACTGAGTTGATCCGCAGACAAAATATTGATGTTCTCTGCCTTACATTCACAACGCCTTTTTTTGGTGCCCAGAAAGCTCAAGCTGCGGCAAGACAAATAAATTTACCCCTGGCTGTTGAAGATATAACTCCCCAACATTTGAAAATGCTTAAGTCTCCGCGCTATGGCTACGGCAAGAACATGAACCCATGTATCGATTGCCACATATTGATGCTGCAAGAAGCCGGCAAAATAATGATGGAAACAGGCGCTGATTTTATTTTGACCGGAGAGGTACTTGGGCAAAGACCGATGTCCCAGGGCAAACAATCTCTTTTTGTTGTGGCAAAAAATTCCGGCTATGCTGATTATATTCTGCGGCCGCTTAGCGCTCAACTGCTCGAGCCGACAAAAGCCGAGAGTGAAGGTAAAGTTGACCGTTCACAGTTACTTTCCATTCAGGGACGAGGGCGCAAAGAGCAAATGCAATTGGCTGCCGCTTTCGGGATCACTAATTATGCTCCACCAGCAGGAGGATGCCTGCTTACGGATCCCATGTTTTCACGCCGTCTGCGTGATTTATTTTCGCATCAGGAAGACTATGATATTCATGATCTAGACTTATTAAAGTACGGACGTCATTTCCGCGCTGATGATCAAGGCAAAATTATTGTCGGCCGCAATAACTCCGATAATGAAAAGCTACGTGGACTTTCGACCGATGATGATCTTGTTCTGTTTATGGCTGACTTTCCCGGACCTCACGTCGTGGTACCTCACGGTAATCTTGCCCTCCTTCCGCTCGCAGCATCACTGTGTGTTCGTTACAGTGACGCTCCCGCTGATCTCGAAGCAAACGTAATTTGTCAGCACAAAAAATCATCCAAAACAATTAAAGCCAAAGCAGCCGCAAAAGAAGATTGCGAGCGCTGGATTATTTAGTCTTAACAGATTGCTTGCCAATTAAATGTTCTGTACGTAAAAGATCATAAACTGTTTTTACAGGATTGAATACTATCAGTGGAAGTTCCACAAAAACCGTATTCCAATAGGCCATGCCGCCATTCCAAAGGCCGGGTGATTCCAGCGCTTTCAGCGAGCGTCCTTTTTCATATTTCATGGTAATTAAATAAGCATCCTTGTTGACGTAGTCATTCAGATTGAATTTTTCCCCCAGGTAATTTTTCGTGCAGCAGACCAGATCCACCGGATTGAAATATTGCGCGGCCGACCATATGGCCATTTGTTCTGGACTATTTTTGTCAACATGCCCACTTTCAATAATCTGCAATGTCTGATTACCATCGCGCTCTTCAACCCAGAATGGAGCACCGCCTGGTTCACCTTCATTTCTTACTATCGCGCAGACACGCAATGGCCGATTCATTAAATAAAATATGATTTTCTTTTGAATCTTCAGAGATTGTCGCGATATACTGTCCGGAAATACTATATTGAGTCTCGAGAAACAATAATTTTTGATTTTTTCGATTTGCGTGGAATCAAGCTCATCATTTTCCATCTGGCGCAAAATAGCAAATATTTCTTGTTGAATCTGCAGAGCCAATCCTCCCAACATTTTTTTATATGGAAGAATTTTCTTCAAAAGTTTTTCCGGTACAATGTTATCGATATTTTTTATAAAAATAAAATCGGCATCAAGATTCTGTAAATTTTTCAGCAAAGAACCATGGCCGCCTGGTCGAAAAATGAGGTTACCTCCGGCATCCCGCAACGGCAGATTATTTTCATCAACAGCCAGCATATTTGTCGATGGTGACTGAACAGATGAAGATATTTTATATTTTATCCGACACATGTTTTCGTATTTGGGCTTTAAAGCTTTTATTTTTTTAGTAACATCTTTTTTATGTTCTTCCGAAATTGTGAAATGAAGACCGCAAACATCACCTGCGCCGCGAACATATTGAGCAGCATCAAACAAATGCTCTTCCAGAGCGGTACGCGCCTCCCCTTCGGGATATAGATGAAAAGGAATCAACGCCTTTGGCAGCCAGCCGAAATTTAATCCATTGGCTGACAAAATATAATCCAGTAAACTCTTGATATTCTTTTGATCAATGAATTGAGAAGCGTGCTTGTTTTGCTTAATCAGGGAGTAAAAAGGATACTTTTTTAAATCCCGTAGAAATGATTGATTCAGCACCGGAGAGTCAAATCCGCCCTTTTCCAGGGCCGAAAACCATTCGGCAAACATACGGCTGGCGGCACCGGAAGCCGGAACAAATTTTAGCAATCTGAATTTTCCCGCTTCTTTGTCGTAGAGTTTAATCAATTCATCCATTGCGGCTTTTTTGACCGACAGGATTCCATTATTAATTGCGCACGGGCGATTCAATTTCAGGTAATTGGAACCATGGCGATAGGTAACCATTTGCTTTTCCACATCACGTGGAGTTAAGCCTAATTTGTTGATTTGCCGGATATCTTTTTCTGAAAATATGATTGTTTTTTTCATTTCTTTTTATTTTTTTTGAATAACATCAAGTTCCAACATTGGCAAGAACAAATACAATCTATTCAGAATATTATCTTGGCCGGAAAAATCACGGGAACCCCAAAGCAAGCTTTGGAAACAGATACCGCAGCAAGCTGCGAGGTATTAAACCCTCCGCTGCGCGGGATTGTTCAACTTACCAATTTCGCTACGCTTCGCTTTCGGAATTGGAGTTTCAACAATAACTGATTGCGTTTTTGATCAATATTCATTGACATACAAAACAGTTCTCCTTATACTCCCTTCCATCAGAAGCAATGTCTTATCAAAGTAATATTATGGTACCGTTGCGAAACCAGGCGGAAAACAGAGAAAACAAACATCAACCTGTAATATCGGGAGAAACCGGTTTACTCGACTCAAGAAGAAAAGAGAGCGTTCTCATGAAGGGGAGGAGATGTCATTGAAGTATTTGGTACTCAACGGAAATCCCTACCGCGACAGAAAGGAAATGGACCAATACATCGACAGGCTTTTCGCCGGAATAAAGTCAGCCGGACACCAGGTCCAGGCATTTGTCCTCAGGGATATGAAAATCAAGCCCTGCACGGGATGCTTCAACTGCTGGGTCAAGAATCCAGGCAACTGCATAATCCAGGATGATGCGAATGAAGTAGCCCGGCAATACATAGCATCAGATCACGTGATCCTTGCATCACCTCTGATCATGGGCTTTTTAAGTTCACTATTGAAAAACACCATGGACAGAAACATCCCACTGGTCCACCCCCATCTTGAAGAGTTGGACGGCGAAGTGCATCATAAGAAGCGGTATGACAAATACCCGGTCATTTCATTCCTGCTGGAGAAGGAATCCTTCACCGATGCCGAGGACATCGCCATCGCGACCGGCATTTTCCAGAGAGAAGCCATCAATGTGAGATCGTCACTAGGTTTCGTCAGGTTCATTGAAACACCCGTGGAGGAGGTCCTTCATGCGATTAACATTCATTAACGGTTCCCCCCGGGGGAGTAAAAGCAACACCGGAAGACTCATGGATCATTTTATCAAGGGCTTCCTGGAGACTGAAGACAACACTTGTGAAATTGAATACCTGACAAAGAACAGACGCAGCCTCACGGCTCTCGCGGAAAAATTCGCCGCAGCAGAGGATGTGATCATAGGCTTTCCGCTATATGTTGACGCCATGCCCGGGAGTGTAAAAGAATTCTTCGAAACACTTGAGCCCTTCATGGGCAAAGCGAACAATCCTGCCATTGGATTTGTGATACAGTGCGGCTTTCCCGAGACTTCGCACAACCGACATGTTGAAAAGTACTGCGAAAAATTCTCCCGTAGAATGGGCTGCCGCTATTTGGGCTCCATTTTGAAAGGCGGTTGCGAGGGGCTTGATATTCAGCCCGGCTTTCTGACCGATAAGTACTATCAGAATTTTTACCTGCTCGGCCTGGAATTCGGCAAGACAGGTAAACTTGACGGAATCATTCTTGAAAAACTTGCCCGGCCAGAACACCTGACAGCCGAAAACATGGCACAGGTTATCCCTTTTATTAATCAGGAACTATGGGATGCCCAGATGGAAAAGAACGGCACCCTGGACAGAAGCTTCAACAAACCACTCCTGCCATGAACTCGTCATGTACTCGATTTATGTAATATGGTGCATTTGTAATTAAAATGCACCATATTATATTTCTCAAAAGGATGGACGCCGTTATACATCCTTTTCCCAGTCATCGGCACCACACTCCACATTTTGTGGCCAAAATCATCTTGACATAGAAAATCCTTCTTCATATACTTGCACCATGAAAAAGGAAGCTCTTCTCAAGCTTATCCATTTTTCCATCTTCCCCAAGGATGATCGGAAACAGGCACTGCGCATCCGCCGTTTGTTGATGTCGTTTGCCACCTATATTCTCTGTTGTGGTCTCGGTTATATTTCCTATCTGGCGGGGTTCATGGAATGGCAGGCAATTGCCGGATTTCTGATCATCATTCCCACCGCGAATATTATCCTCTATATCATCATCCGCGCCGGCCTCAATCTGAAGATGCCCGATCCCAGCCTGACGGCCCTCCAGATGTGTGTTGCCATCCTTGTGGTAATGTATGGAATGTATTTCGCCCATGAATCCCGCGGCGTCCTGCTGCTGATCTACATTATTATCCTCCTCTTCGGTATCTTCCGTCTCGATACCCGCGGTTTTTTGTATATCAGTATTTTCACCCTGCTGACCTACGGGATCGATATCGCTATGCTCCATCTCTTCCGTCCTATGGGCGTCAATTTTCATATGGAATATCTTCAATGGGGCGTCCTCGCCCTTGTCCTGGTGGCTTTTTCCATCATCGGCGGATATATCAGCTCTCTGCGCCAGAATCTGAGCATCAGCAAATCTGAGCAGGCGAAATCCATCGAGATCATCAGGGAAATGGCCATCCGGGATGAACTTACCGGACTATACAACCGTCGTCATGTCCTGGAGCTCCTTGAATACGAAAAAAATCGTTCATCACGCGGCGGCGGCCTCTTCTGTCTGGCCATGCTGGATATTGACCACTTCAAGAATGTAAACGACACCCATGGGCATCTGACAGGTGATACGGTATTGCGGGCAGTCGCCACCATGATTAATAAAACCCTGCGCAACACGGAATTTTGCGGACGCTATGGCGGCGAAGAATTCCTGATCGTACTGGCGCAAACGGATATCAAAGGAGCACTTATCGGCGCAGAACGTGTGCGCACCAACATCGAAAATATCCTGTTTCCAGATATTGGCTCCGATTTTAAGGTTACCGTTTCCATCGGCCTTTCTGAATATCAAATACGGGAAGACATTGATAAAATTATTGCCCGTGCAGACGAAGCCCTTTACCGGGCCAAAAATGGTGGACGAAACCGCGTTGAATCTGTCTGGTGATGAATAAACACCTTTATTGAGAACATGATAGAGGAGAACAAAATATGAAAAAGATAATAGCTTATTTTAGCAATGCTGTTCTCATTTTATTTTGCACAACTTTATTATTCGCAGCAGAGAATGTTATAGTTGAAACCAAAGACGCAATTGTCCATGATGCAAAAGCAATAAAAAAACAAGTCCCTAATGATATTAAGGAAGGGAAAAAAGAATTTATCAAGAAATCAAATAAAGCAAAGACAGGTGCTAAGCAAGAAGCAAAAGACATACGCGAAGGTTTGAGTAAACCCATAAAACCGGTAACATCTGAGACAAAAACAAATTAATATCAAGTAAATTTGAAAATTCTTTTCGGAATAAATTGACAAACCCACCTATTCCTTTGTAAAATCAAAATCAACAACAACTAGGGAGTAGCAGCATTGAAGCATTCATATCGGGCATTAAAATTATTTTTGTTTATAACCATAATGATTTCCATCTCCTGTGCCGGGGGTATGCAAATAACAGGGCAAAAATCCGTCAGTCAGGTATTGATTGAAAATATCAAAATTAACGAACCGCTGACCTTCTGTAATGAGCCAGTGCCCTTAAGTGAAGCAGATATCAAAGAGCGGCTGGAAAGAGAAATGCTTTTAGCTCTGGATAGCAGCGATAATGTGATTTTGTGGCTCAAACGCGCCAACCGTTATTTCCCTCATATTGAAAAAGTCCTGAAAGACAAGTCTCTGCCGGATGATTTAAAATACATCGCTATTGCCGAAAGCGGGCTAAAGCCTCATGCAGCTTCAAATAAGGGAGCGGTCGGTTATTGGCAATTTATTGAAAGCACCGGTATCAAATACGGCATGGAAATCAGTAATGATATTGACGAGCGCCGCAACCTTATTTCTTCTACAGAAGCGGCAGCAAATTATTTCAAAGATCTTTATACTCTTTTTGGATCATGGACACTGGCCGCGGCCGCCTATAACATGGGAGAGGAAGGCCTGAAAACAGAGCTTTTAATGCAAAAAGTAAATAACTACTATCATCTTTATTTAAACCAGGAAACGCAGAGGTATATTTTCAGAATCTTAGCGGCAAAGATCATCATGTCCAATCCGGAAAAATATGGGTATGATCTCGCCAAGGAAGATCTCTATCATGAGGTAAAATTTGATCAGGTAGAAATAAGCTTAAAAGAAGCAGCGCCGCTTTATATTGTTGCTCAAGCGGCAAAAACATATTTTAAGGTAATCAAAGACCTTAATCCTCATTTTAAAAGCTATTATTTACCGGCGGGCAAATATAAACTGATGCTTCCCAGAAGTGCGGCCATAGGTTTTTCAGAACGTTTCGAAAATATTATGTCCCAGTGGCTTGCCGAGAAAAAAGACCGTATTTATATAGTTAAAAAAGGTGATAATTTATCTACTGTTGCCGATCGTTTCAATGTTCCGGTAAAAGCAATAATGATCTGGAACGGAATAACCAATGGCAAAAAAATTGTGCCGGGCGATAAACTGTTTATTTTCTCCAGTAATTTCCAGCAGGCAAACACTGATGATATTGGTGACACCCAAAACCCCGCTCCAATCTCTCCTTGAAGTCACCGTTTTACTGCGCTGCAATCGTTTTTAAATTGACGGCAAAGGATAAGTGCCTTGATTCGGCATTCGTGCTCCAATCATGGAATCATTATGCTCATTATCAAGCTGCCGGAAACCATAATCTAATATTTTCGTTGTTTGTATGGAACGTATTTGTGGATTCTTAGCTCCCAGAACAACTACCATTAGACGTTTATCACCCCTCTTTGCCGTAGCCACTACATGAAACCCTGAAACACGCACATAACCTGTTTTTAACCCATCGACATCAGGGTGTTCCCACAGCAATGTATTCTGGTTATAATGGATGATAGAATTATAAGTAAAATACTGCGCAGAATGGAGATTTGAAGCCTCGGGAAATTGCCTCAAATACTCCCGCGATAGGATAAAGATATCATATGCTGTTGATTTTTGGTGACTGTCGGGCAAGCCATGCGGATTGACAAAATAGCTCTGCGTCATTCCTATCTCTTTAGCCTTGGCATTCATCCGGGCAACAAATTTCTCCACGCTTCCTCCTAAATGTTCCGCTACGGAAACTGCAGCGTCATTAGCAGAGAGTATTGCTATTCCTCTAATAAGATCTTCAAAACTTACGTCTTTGCCTTCTTCATAAAGCATTTTTGAACCCCTGGTTCTAACTGCTCTAGCGCTTATCCGAACCATATCAGAAAGTTTTACCTTGCCATCACGGATATCTTCGTTGACCAGATAAAGCGTCAATATTTTGGAAAGAGAAGCCGGCTGGATACGTCTATCCGCGTTCTGTTGATAGAGGACTCTACCGCTATCCATGTCAACCATAAATGCGGCTTTCAGAGCGAAATGCTGTCTTGATTTTTCAGCACTATGAGATAAAGCGGGCAAGAAGATCAAAACGGAGAATAATATGGCAATTTGTTTGCGAATAATCATTTATTGTTGAAACTCCAATTCCGAAAGCGAAGCTTCGCGGAATTGGTAAGTTAATGACACCCAAGCTTCAGAAACAAAGTGTACTGAAACTTGAAGGTCGAATTATCCCGCGAAGCGGAGTGTATGAACCTCAAAGCTTGCTTTGGGGTTCATACCCGTGATCAGACCTTTATATATATTTTTAAATGTATCAATTTAAGTTGTGAAAATCAACAACAAATCTAACAATCTATCTTTTTGTTGTTGTTTTTATCTGATATTTATTATAGGAATTTACTAAGAGTAATAGATTAAGGTATTGTTCGTTTGGGTGAAATCATGAAAAATTACAACAAAAAACAAAGTACTGCCCTTATTTTTATTTTAATGCTTGTCAGCATTTTTTTTATATTCTCCTGCACAGGATCAAAGTCATTCACTTCGATTGAAGAGCCTGCCTGGAAAAATGATATACCCTTAAAAAAGTCATATGAGAAAATTATTATACAAAAATTTGAAGTTGATCAGACTTTGGAAAAAAATTATCCTGGAGTGACTGTTACCTGTGAAAGCACAGCCATGAACGAACTTTTAAAAGTAAGCTCTATTTCCAAAATCGAAAAAGCTCGCGCCAGTTCCGTACGACAAATGGGAGCTCTTATCGTAAAAACACGCGTTACTGCTCTGAGGCTGGTTGGCAGCAACGCAGTCAATCAAAACGCGGGTTCCGAGATGGCCGTCAATGTAAGATTGATCGATTCTGCTACCGGGAAAATTCTTCGTGAAAAGGATTTATCTACCCTCACCAGCACCAATACCTCTTCTTCTGAAAGTGACAATTCTGATCAAATGTTACCTTACGACTTGGGTAAGATCATCGCCCAATACGTTGCCACAGCTCTTGGCGGTAATTAGAACCGCGTGACAATTTATTTCATACCGCGTTTTGATTTCAAAGGATAACGAGGCGGCAAGGAGGAGGCGCGGGAGGCATATTGTACATACGCTGAGGAAGCCGACGACACAGCCAACAAAGTTAGCCAAAGAAAGCGAAGTGGTATTAATACAATCGCCATAGTATTTGTAATTTCATTCCTGTTTAAATGCCATAATTCTTGACAAATGTTTTTTTCTGTTTTAATTACTAGTGAATGAATAGTAATTAATTTTAATTTGCGGCTGACGTAATAAGTACTAAGAAGTGGAAAATGTTGCATGGAACTTACTGATAAAATAAAAAAATTAAAGAAAGAAAAAAACGCTGTAATTCTAGCCCACAATTACCAGCTTCCGGAAATTCATGATATAGCCGATTTTGTCGGCGACTCTCTGGGCTTAAGTATGTCAGCGGCAAAGACTGACGCGGAGGTTATTGTTTTCTGCGGTGTCCATTTCATGGCGGAAACAGCAAAGATATTGTCCCCGCATAAAACTGTCTTACTTCCGGATAAAAATGCCGGCTGCCCCATGGCTGATATGATTAATGCCGATGACTTAAAATCTCTCCAGGCTGCGCATCCAAAAGCCGTAACCTTATGCTATGTGAATACATCAGCCGCAGTAAAGGCGCAGTGCGATTATTGCTGTACTTCAGCCAACGCGCTGAAAATGGTGCAAAACATTTTAAAGAAAAATGAGGAAATTATTTTTATTCCCGATAAATATCTGGCGCAGTACGTCGCCGGTCAGGTCGGGCGAAAGTTTATTATCTGGGAAGGCTATTGCCCGACACATGCCCGAATCTTACCGGAAAATATTGTACAAGCTCAAAAGCTGCATCCGCGAGCCAAGGTTCTGGTTCATCCTGAATGCAAACCACAATTAACTGAACTTGCTGATGTTGTTGCTTCTACAGAGAAAATGTGCGCTTATGTTCAAAATGCTCCGGATACGGAATTTATTATTGCCACGGAAATCGGTATCATCCACAGAATGAAGAAAGAAAATCCGGGGAAAAGTTTTTACCCGGCATCAGACAAGGCTACTTGCCCGAATATGAAACGCATTAATTTGGAGAAGGTTCTTTGGTCGCTGGAGGATTTAACATACGAAATCACAGTTCCACAGGATATCATGGACAAAGCAAAACTTTCTATTGAGAGAATGTTGCAAGTAACATAATGACAACGTAAAAAGCTCTTGGCAATAGCCTTGCGGGCATATGGGTTTAACCGCGGCGGCGGATTGCTCTTATTGTTTCTTTACAAAAATTGATCGGATTTGATTTCCATTATGAAAAAAGATTCTGTCGGCATTGTAACGCCGCAATACTTTACCTTTGCTGAACCACCAAATACTTTATTGCTCAAATCAGGCCGCAGCCTTGGCCCGATAACTCTGGCTTATGAGGCCTACGGTAAATTAAACGCGAATAAATCAAACGCGATACTGGTTTGCCATGCTCTTTCAGGAGACGCCCATGCGGCTGGCTTTCTTGAGGGAGAAACTGCTGCCGGCTGGTGGGATGATATGATCGGCCCGGGAAAAGCTCTGGATACAAATCTTTATTATGTAATTTGCGCCAATGTTATCGGCGGATGCAAAGGAAGCACGGGGCCCTCTTCGATTAATCCTGAAACGGGAAAGCCCTACGCCCTTGATTTTCCCATGATCACAATTGCGGATATGGTGGAGGCCGAGCGGCACTTAATTGACTTTTTTGGCATTGAAAAGCTCCTTTGTGTTATCGGTGGTTCCATGGGTGGAATGCAGGCACTGCAATGGGCATCAGCCTATCCGGAACGAATTATTGCCGCAATACCCATTGCTACGGCGCTAAAGCATTCACCCCAACAAATTGCCTTTGATGAAGTCATCAGGCAATCAATTATGTCAGATCCTGCCTGGCGCGGCGGCTACTATTATGAACATGGTCAACCGGAAAAGGGGCTGGCCGTTGCAAGGATGATCGGACATATCACTTTCATGAGTGATCAATCCATGGAGGAAAAATTTTCGCGAAAGCTTAAAAATGATAACTTGAGTTTTCAGTTCATTGACGATTTTGAAGTGGAAGGATATCTGCGTTATCGTGGATATAATTTTGTCAAACGCTTTGACGCGAATTCTTATCTCTACATTACCAAAGCCATGGACTACTTTGATCTCTCCGGTGAAAAGTTTATGTCCGCAGTCAAAAAAACAATCGTCAGGTTTCTGGTAATTTCATTTAAATCGGACTGGCTTTATCCGACGCATCAGTCGCAGGAGATTGTCCGCCTTTTAAAAAGAAAGCATGCTTACACGACTTATTTTGATTTAATCTCGACTTACGGACATGATGCTTTTTTAATTGAAATTGAAGACGAAACACGCTTAATAAAAAATTTCCTGGCCAATGTCAGTCCTGATTGAATGACTAATTGCTGATAGAAAGCAGAAAGAATAACAGTTGTAAATATGAAATCAGATCATCAAATTATCGCCAGTATAATCAATGAAGGAGCGCATGTTCTGGATTTAGGCTGCGGCAATGGCGAGTTGCTTGCCTTTCTGATACAGCAGAAAAATGCTCTCGTGCAAGGCATCGAACTCGACGAGAATCAGATGCACCAATGCGTTGAGCGCGGGCTGACAGTGCTCCAGGGTGATATCGAAAGCGGATTGGTTGATTATCCCGACAAATCTTTTGACTTCGTGATTCTCAATCAAATTATGCAAGAAATAAAAAAGGCTGATTTTGTCATTCAGGAATCTCTGAGAGTTGGAAAACGCGTAATAGTCGGCTTTCCCAATTTTGCCCACATTAAGCCCCGCTTCACTCTTGTATTTCGCGGGAAGACGCCGATAAATGAGGCCCTGCCCTACTACTGGTTTGAGACACCGAACATTCGCTTTTTGACTATCAGTGATTTTATTGATTACTGCGACAAAAAGGAAATTAAAATCGAACAGCAATATTATTTGGGCAAATCAAGACCGGTTCATTTTCTGCCCAATTTATTTGCCCAGAATGCCCTCTTCGTCATTACGCGTAAATAACCACCAAGGGCTGATTTAATAAGGAGCTTATATGAAGAAAAAAATTATCGCTTCGGATAAACTACCGGTTTTCGGGCCTTACTCCTCAGCAGTGGAAGCAGGCGGTTTTATTTTCATATCCGGTCAAATAGCGCTTGATCCAAAAACTGGTGAAGTCATCACCAATATAAAATCCGCTACCAGACAAGTTCTTACCAACATACAAATTATTCTTAAAGCAGCCGGGTTAAAATTGACCAACATTGTCAAGACAACCATCTATTTAAAAAATATTAATGACTTTGCTGCCGTCAACGAAATTTATGCCTGTTTTTTCCCTGAGGAACATCCAGCGCGTTCCACCATTGAAGTGAGTTCTTTACCCAAAGACGTGCCAATAGAAATTGAAGCTATTGCCGCAAGAATTTAGTATGGCTGATAATTATGAGACCTTTGCAAAACTGCATAAAACCAGCAATTATGTCATACCGGCGAATTTTGACGAGAGCATCAACATTATTAAGCTCCTGATTATTGCAGGGCTTGCTGTACCGAATAGAAATACTTTCATTATAAAGTTCAGGAAAGGTTATAAAGACTATGACTGTTAAATCTAAATCATCCGTTAAACCTAAATCACCTGTTAAATCTAAATCATCCATTAAATCTAAGACAGCAAGTAAACATAAAGCAGCAGCCAAACCAAACAAAAAGATCAGTTCCAGTCAGAGGGAATTTTCCCATCTGGCAGAAGATATTATATCCAATATAAGTGTTGGAATTTATATCGTGCAAAAGGGAAAATTTGTCTATGTGAGCCCATTATTTCAAAAGTTTAGCGGCTATTCGTATGCAGATTTAGCAGGCACAAATCCTCTAGATTATATTCATCCTGATGATAGGGAAGCGGTAAGAAAAAAAGCGATCAAGAGTTTGAAAGGTAAAAGATCGGATGCTTATGAATACAGGTTCACCAGAAAGAACGGTGAGGCAATGTTTGTTTTGGAGACGGTTACTTCTATCACCTATAAAGGAGATCGCTCCGCGCTTGCAAGTTTTATGGATATTACCGAGCGTAAGCAAGCAGAGGAGACGATCCGCCAGTCTGAGGAGAGATACCGGACTATACTTGATGAAATGGAGGACGGATATTTTGAAGTAGATCTCGCCGGTAATTACACCTTCCTTAACGATGCAAACTGCCGTCAGTTAGGATATTCAAGAGAGGAACTGCTCGGAGTAAACTTCCGGGTTGCAATGGCTAAAGAAGAAATTGATATTGTGCATAATGCTTTTAGTAACATCTATATAACCGGTAAGCCCAAAAGGGGCATTTCCTACAGGGCTATTCGTAAGGATGGAACAACAGGATTTGCCGAAATCGCAGGTTTCCCTCTGCAAAACCAAAAAGGAGAGATCATCGGTTTTCGCGGGATTGCCCGAAATATCACGCAACGCAAGCAAATGGAAGAAGCTCTGCGGCAGTCCGAGGAAAAACACCGAACCATTATTGAAAATATGCAGGATGGTTATTTCGAGGTTGACCTTGCCGGCAATTTTACCTTTTTCAACGAATCAATGCGCGAAATCCATGGTTATCCTAAAGAAGAATTGATGGGCATGAACCACCGGCAGTACGCGGACAAAGAATACTCAAAGAAAGTGTTTGAAGCTTTTAATGAAATCTACAAAACAGGAGAAAGCGGCAGTATATTTGATTATGAGATTATCAGGAAAGATGGAACTAAAAGGCAGGTTGAAGTATCTGCTTCTTTAATAAAAGATTCATCAGGTAACCCGATAGGATTTAGAGGAATGTCTCGGGACATCACTGAGCGTAAGCAAGCAGAAGAGACGATACGCCAGTCTGAGGAGAGATACCGGACGATACTTGATGAAATGGAGGACGGCTATTTTGAGTTAGACTTAGCCGGTAATTTTACCTTCGCTAATGATGCAGATTGCCGTCTCTTAGGATACTCCAGAGAGGAACTGATCGGAGCAAACTTCCGAGGTCAAATCGCTAAAGAGGAATTTGATAATGTGTATAAAGCTTTTAGTAACATTTACATAACCGGTAAGCCCCAAAGGGGCATTTCCTACAAGGCTATTCGTAAGGATGGATCAACAGGATTTGCCGAAGTCGCCGGTTTCCCTCTGCGAAACCAAAAAGGAGAGATCATCGGTTTTCGAGGAATTGGCCGAGATATTTCTGAGCGTATGCAAATGGAAGAAGCTCTGCGGCAGTCCGAGGAGAGATATCGAACCATAATAAAAGAAATGGAGGAATGGTATTTTGAAACAGACCTGACGGGCAATATCACTTTTTTCAACGAGATTTTTGCCAATGTTGTGGGACATTCTCA
>Ga0209777_10000334_pt1 | contig 79437 bp, 54 predicted proteins | sample FrelakmetHBP12HB_FD_187147 | JGI IMG/M metagenome (GOLD analysis project Ga0209777, IMG submission 187147) | Freshwater lake sediment microbial communities from the University of Notre Dame, USA, for methane emissions studies -HBP12 HB (SPAdes)... | ecosystem: Environmental > Aquatic >...
GAGAGGTTCGGCAGCCGTCTGTTCCTTGTAGATGGCGAAACTCAGGTCCACCGGCCCCGTCAAGGGTTTGCCGGTCAGGTCCTTCACCGTCCCATTGAACATGATCATCCGAGGGACGGACTGCGAAAGTCCAGCAGTGTTATCAGTGCTCGCGATAGGGTCGGCCTGCTGGGCCGCGAACCCCGTTGCAGCCAGCAAAAACACAACTCCAAGCCCGATCAATTCGCGCAGTTTCATGATGCACCTCGAAAATCGCCGGGAGGGCAAACTCACTTCGTGGCAGGCTGCTGGCAGCGAAAGGGAGGGAGAAAGAGGGAGCCTGCTTCTGGAGAGCCGCGGGAACCCAGATGACTCCCTCTCATGAACTGTTGCAGGAGCCGTGCAAATAGACGTTGGAGTTTATATCATCCGTCAAGTGAATGCAATTACGGTCGTCAGATTCGGGGGGGGGATATCTTCACTGGAGCAGGCAGACGTGAAGACCGGTCGCTGGTGCCCATGCATACCGGGGCCGCACGTGACCGCATCAGAGGGGGAAGTGAAGGGGGGCTGGGGAAGCAAAAACCGGGACTGGGAATTCGGGACTCAGGGCTGAAGATCGGATGTCAGCTGTCGGGGGATAGGGAACAGAGGCGTCCGGCGCTACGACTCGTCGCTGGTCGGCACATGCCGAACTAAAGTTCGGCGCTACAACTGGTCCGTAGAGACGGCCCGCTGGGCCGTCTGAAACCCTTGAGACGTTTCAGCGGAACGTCTCTACGTGGCGCGCTTAGCTGGAATGCTGCTCTCGTCACTGGCAACTGGCTACTGGCCACTGCTCTTCGGCGGCAGGATCATTGCCACGACGGCCGTGGTCCAGTTGCCGTGGTTGTTGGTGTAGGAGGGGCCACGCATCCAGACCAGAGCGGTGCGCGGGTCTTTCCATTTCGGCACCAGAGGCCGCAGGTTATCTACGGTGGAATTAGCGGTGATGGCTTGCCAGCGCCAATGCGCGCCGCCGTCCGTGCTCTTCCCGCGGAATATCTCGTAATGCCGCTGGCCGTCCGCCACGCTGACGAGCGGCTTGCCGGTCGCGGGGTCGGCATTCGTCGAGATAAAGACGGTGTTGGGGTCCTGCGGGTCGAGCGCCACCAGTCCGGTGTAATCGTCTTCAAAAGGGTAAAGCCGCGTGCCGGCGTAAGCCATTTCGTGCACGTGCCACTGGCGGCCGTCCCAGCGGCCGTAATAGTAGCGGATGTCCAATCCGCCCTGCCGAGGGTGCGTCCCGCGGCCGTCCTTCTTTACCGAGAATGCGATGTAGGGACGGGATTGATCGTCCAGTTCAATATCCACAGTCCAGGCGACGTTATCGGGGTCGCCCGCAAACACCTTGGTGAGGTCCCAGGAGGCCAGTGAGGTTTCCGTCGTGGTGCTGAGCTTGGCGGCCACCTTGCCGTCCCCGGTGTGGATTTCCCCGTCGCGCAAATAGCCGTAATAAATGCTGTTGTTGTAGTTGCGCGGATGGTCTTCGGTGGCGATGAAATGCAGGGTTGACTGGCCGTCGAAGGCGTACTTCAAATACGGACTGTAGCCGCCCTTGCCGTGCAGCAGCCGGCCGCCGTAAGTCCAGGTCTGGCCGTTGTCGTCGGAGAACATGTAGTTGGGGTCGTGGTGGAAACCGCGGAAGAAGTCGTAGATGCGGCCCTCCGACAGGCGAAAGAGGTTTGAGTAGGTGGCGTTGTCGCCGGCAAACTGCTTGTCGGTGCCCGGAGTTTCAAAGACCCGGGCGTCGCTCCAGGTGAGCGGATCGGCGGGCTGCGAAAATCGGTAATAGATTTTGCGCTCCACGGCGTGTTGGGTGTAAACGGCCAGGTAGCGCCCATCCGGCAGGGCCAGGAATGCAGGGGCATCATGGTCGTCCTGCTCGAAATGCCGATGCAAGACGACGTGCTCGGCGCGTCCGGTGGCGAAGTCGTAGACCGAGACCTCCGCGTTGCCCCAATCGGGCTGGCTCCGGGTGGCGTCAAAATCGCCCAGCGATCGCACGGACCCTACGATGAGCTTGCCCCGGTCCACCATCACGCGCTTGTCCATGAACCAGGACCAGGCGCCATTGTCGTTGAGCTGGATCATGGAGCCCGCAACATAGTTCGGCGGGAGTTGGGCGCCCGCCGGCTGAGAGTTCAGAAGAAGGCCAACCATGAGGAAGAAGAACGAGTACCGAACATGCGTGCCTGCCATCGGACCCTCCCCGTGGACGCCAGTATAACGCCTCTTGCTGGGCGGTGGAGATGCTACGCGAGCCTTGATGGGCGCATCCGAGACGTGCCATACTTCACAGCGGGCGCGGCAAAGGCGCTCCTCAACTCATCAGGGAGGATGGTTATGGCAGAGAAAAAGATCATTGCGGTGGCGGGCGCAACCGGCGCGCAGGGGGGCGGATTGGCCCGCGCCATCTTGAGCGACGCGAAGAGCGAGTTCGGCGTGCGCGCGCTCACTCGAGAGGTCAACTCCGAGAAAGCGCAGGCGCTCGCGAAGCTGGGGGCGGAGGTCGTCGCCGCCGATGTCGATGACATTGAGAGCCTTAAGAAGGCGTTTGCGGGCGCCTACGGCGCCTACTGCGTCACTTTCTTCTGGGCGCACTTCTCGCCCGAGAAGGAAACGGCGAGCGCGGCGAACATGGCGATGGCCGCCAAGCATGAGGGCCTCCAACACGTCATCTGGTCGACGTTCGAGGACACCCGCCACTGGGTGCCGCTCAGCGACCAGCGCATGCCCACTCTGATGGGCAACTACAAGGTCCCGCACTTCGACTCGAAGGCGGAGGCCAACCACTTTTTCACCGACTTGGGCGTGCCGACGACGTTTCTACTGACGTCGTTTTACTGGGATAACTTCATCTACTTCGGGATGGGCCCGAAGAAAGGCCCGGACGGCAAGCTGGCGATCACCCTGCCCATGGGCGACAAGAAACTCCCCGGCATCGCCGCCGAGGACATCGGCCGCTGCGCCTATGGCATCTTCAAGGAGGGCGCGAAATACATCGGAAAGACCGTGGGCGTCGCCGGCGAGCACTTGACCGGCGCGCAAATGGCCGCAGCCTTCACCCGGGCGTTGGGCCAGGAGGTGCGATACAACGACGTGCCTGCCGACGTTTATCGCGGCTTGGGATTTCCCGGCGCTGCGGACCTGGGAAACATGTTTCAGTTCAAACGCGACTTCCAGGAAGATTACCTCGGCGCGCGGAATCTCGACGTCTCGCGGTCGTTGAACCCGTCACTTGAAACCTTCGACCAATGGCTCGCTGAGAACAAGGACCGCATCCCCCTGGAATAGCGCTCCGCGATCCCCTGCCACGGTCAAAGCGAAGGAGCGTCGAGGATCGACAGCCCTCCGCTCAGGGCGGATGGCAGCGAGGGGTCGTCTGCCGAAACGACGCGAGTCACATATTGATTCGTTGCACTTTGTGGCGATTCACGTACCAGCAGGGAGCGAAGCCGAGGTGAGGGAACAGCGAGCGTACGCACGCCTGCACGGTGGGCGGGTCGAAATAGAACTCGGGCTTGCCGTTCTTTTGGGTGACGGCGTAATAGCGCTGGATGGGCACGGAACTGAGAGGTTCGCGGCTCCTCGGAATCCTGAACCGGACCGACACATATTCACCGGCGTAAATAATCGCCAGCACCAAGACGGCGATTGTAAGTAGGCGCTTCACCATGACCTGATTCTGAATGAGGAATTGAGCGTGGTCAATCGAGAGGGAGAGAAGGCCTGGACGCAAGCCCCGTCAGGGTGCGGCGGGCGGAACAAACTCCACCCCTTGCTCCTCGTTCAGCTTCTGGGTCGCCGCGAGGTCGAGATCGGCAAGAGGGATCCTTCGAGTCCTCTCGCCCTCAAAAACGTAGAGGGTTTGGCCGAGCATCGCGTAGTTCTCCGCTTCACCCTTATGTCCGTCGCGATACACCAGCACCGCCGGGACTGGCTTTTCCTCAGGCACGGGGGCTGCGGCAGCGGCAGATGAGGCTGCCTCTGGCAAACGCTCCTCACGTAGCAGTTCGATTTCCTCCGCCAAGCGTTCGACTTGTCCGGCAAGCGCGGTGTCTTGCTCTGGGGCTGGCGCTGCCGGTGTCTGCTCCTGGGACGTGTATCCCTGCAGCCCATACCAGTAGGGTAGTCCGTAGAACGGGACGTAGGCAAAGCCTCGCCGGGGGAGATGCTGCCGGCAGAAGAATGAACCGGCGTAGGAAGGGTTGGTCAGGCAAGGCGTCGCGGGATTATAGCCGGAATCTGGAAAGGGGACTTGCCAGCCGCTAACCCACTTGATGTGTCGAGGGCCGGCTGGGGTGGGCGCCGGCTTCACCCTGGTTATTCTGGCCAAGCCCGGTGCCGGGCGAGCCGCTGGAAATGCGAAACCCACTCTTGCCGGACCCGGAGCAAAGGACCGTCCCCCGCCCCTACGTTGAGCGTGAAGAGGCAAAGGATACCCCGTACCCGCCAGAAGAACCGCGATGGCGAGCAGGTATCTCATGGCCCCATTCTACCAGAAACCGGAGTGCCCGGCATTGTCAAGCCTATTTTCCCCCAAGGCGTGTTAAGATGACAGATGGATCTGGCCAGCCGGACACACCCCTCATGTCAAAAGGAAAGCACGCCAACGCGCGCGCCTTGCGGTTCAAAGCCATCTGCCTCTCGCCGGCGGCCCTCACGATGCTGATCTTCGTCCTGCTGGAAGCGCCGGCGGCCCATCCGCAGACACCGCTGGCTGCCCCTATAAGAGACAAGTTTGATCTCGGAGAGTACCGGGAAGCTAGCTCCTTACTGCAAGCGGCGCTCGCTCAGGAGCCCCAGAATGGTTCACTCGCCTTCTGGCTGATGCGAAGTTATTTCGAGCTGGACATGTTTGAGGACGCCATCAGCTATGGGGAGCGGGCCGTGGCAGCCTTACCCTCGAACTCGGAATACCACCGGTGGCTGGGCCAAGCGTATGGCCGCAAGGCTGAGAAGAAGAAGAGTTTTACCTTCGCTCGCAAGACCCGCGAAGAATTCGAAAAGGCGGTGGAATTAGACCCGGCCAACCTCGCGGCCCGGCGCGATCTGATGGAGTTTTACCTGGCGGCACCGTGGATGCTGGGGGGTGGCAAGGATAAAGCCAAGGGGCAAGCCGAGGCCATCGCGGCACGCGACCCTCTCCAGGGATCCCTCGCTCTCGGATCCTACTGGTTAAGCCTCGGGAAGGTGGACTCCGCCCAAGCAGAATACGTGAAGGTCCTGGAGTTGAAACCCGGGCGCATCGAACCCTATTTCGAAGTCGCAGATTTCTACCAGACTCGCCAGGATGCCGGCCGCCTGGAGGCTGCTATGGAAGCCGCCGCGCGCATCAATCCGCGAGACAGCCGGCTGGCCTACTATCAAGGTGTGGTACGTATCCTGGCGCGAAAGAACCTCGCGGATGCCGAGCAGTACCTTCAGACCTATCTCGCGGCCCACCCACCTCGCCACGATTCCCCTTCCCAAGCCTCCACGCACGTCTGGCTGGGACGTCTGTATGAACAACAGGCGAAAAAACCGCTTGCCGCCATCCAATACAAGGCGGCGCTGGTACTTGATCCTGGCCGGAGGGAGGCTCTCGAGGGGCTTAGTCGTACGCGCGCGACCCCCTGAGCATCAGGGCTGAAGCTACGCCCGGAACCTCGCTGGGGAGCTTGCCCGGATCCCGCATGATCGGCATACTGATGGGCCGCAGGTCAGCTATGTTTGGCTGGGAAGGACATCGTCGGAGACCCCTGGCTTCTATGCCGGGAAGACGGATTGTCGCTTGGCTGCCTGAGCATAGGCGAGCGTGCGGGAGCGCCTCGCCTGCTCGGCTTTTTTCGCTGGCCTTGATCTGCGGTCTGATGTTTCTCTCCAACTGCCCTCTGCGCGCGACGGGACTTCCGCAGACTCAAACGCTCAGCGGGGAGGTACTGAACGCACAGGGCAGCCCTATCTCCGAGGCCACCTGCACGCTCACTGGGCAGCTCCTGCCTCAGGAGGGAGTCGCGCAGACGACGGGCCGAAAGGGTGAATTTCACTTTCCGGGCCTGACGCCGGGCGCTTATCTGCTAGTCTGTGCAGCCTCGCGCTACGAGCCGTTGAAGGAGCCTCTGGAAATCACTGACCAGGCGCCTCCCTTTCTGCAAGTCGTCCTCCCGGATGAAGTCAGGCTCCGGCAGCACCTCGAAGTCCGTGAGAAAGCGCCGACGATAGAGCAACAGCAGGCCGCCCCGGCGGCCTCCCTGAAGGCTCCACAAATTCTGGATTTGCCGCTGGTCGAAAAGAAATTCACGGCAGCCTTGCCCTTAATTCCCGGAGTCGTGCGCACTCCCAACGGTAAGATCAACATCAAGGGGTCGGAAGAGAGCCAGGGGCTGGCGTTGGTCGATTCCGCCCAGGCGTCGGATCCCCTTACCGGGAGTTTTGCTATCGGCGTTCCAAAGAACGCTATCGAATCGATCCAGGTTTATAAGAATCCGGACAACGCCCAGTTTGGAGGATTCTCCGGCGGGCTGGCGAGCGTCGAAACGCGCCCCCCGGCAAACCGCTGGGCCTACGAGGTGCAGAATATAACGCCGAACCCGCGCATCAAGGGCGGCCGGTTGGTCGGGATCGCGGATTTCAATCCTTCGGTGTACCTCACCGGCCCGCTCATAACGGACCGGCTCAACTTTTCGGAAGCCTTTGCCTACGACGTCGACAAGCAGCCCGTGCGCGGCCTGGCATGGCCGCATAACGAAATCAAGATTGAAGACCTCAATTCCTTTACCTCATTTCAGTACGTCATTTCCCCGCGGCACTTGCTGACCACCAGCTTGAACATCTTTCCCTTGCGGCGGGAGTTCGCCAACATCGATTCCCTGGTTCCTCAAACCGCCTCGTCCAATTACGGTCAGAAGGGTTTCTCCCTCGGAGGCACGGACCGGTTCATGTTCGAGTCGGGTGGCGTGCTGCTCTCCATGGCGCAGGTAACCGTATTCGACAGCTATGCCCACGGCCAGGGACCCCTGGATATGTTGCTCACGCCGGAGGGGTGGGGTGGAAATTTCTTCAACACCTATGACCGCGAAAGCCATCAAGTCGAACTCCTCGAGACCTTCCGATTCCCGCAGAGGGAGTGGCATGGCAAGCACAATCTGGAGGTGGGCGGGACCCTGCTCCGCAGGGATTTTGCCGGAAGCAGCCAATCTCGCCCCGCGCTCGTCCGGAGGGAGGACGGAACCGTTGCGGAACGCATAGAATTTCTGGGCACCGGGAACCTCAACGCAAAGGACTATGAGGTGGCGGTCTTCGCGCAGGACCAGTGGGCGCTGAACGATCGGCTGGCTGTCCACGGCGGTCTCCGCTACACCGCCCAGACATTGGGAGATGCAGTGAACATGGCGCCGCGCCTGGGTTTGGTCTATTCGCCCGAGCGCAGCGGGAGAACAGTCCTCCGTGCCGGCTTCGGCGCCTTCTATGACCGCGCGCCCCTGCTCGGCGGGGATTTCGTACACAATCCTGAACGCGCCGTCACCTACTTCAATGCGCAGCAAGAACCCCTCGGGCCTCCGCTGGTCTTTCACAACGCCTATTACGCGGTCAATGGAAGCGGCGCCGTCACACCTTCGAATCGCAATTTGAACAGCACGCCTTCGAATTACACTTTGAGTTTGGAGGCCGACCGTGAACTCCGCCCGAACGCGGTCTTCCGGCTTAGCTACCTCCTTAGCCGATCGCACCACCAGTTCATAGTGAACCCGTTGACCGTCGCGAACTTTGGACCTGCTCTCCTGCTATCGGACCAGGGCAGCTCGCGTTACCATGAGTTCGAAGCCACGCTCCACTTTCGCGGGCGGGAAAGTTCGGAATGGACCGTGTCCTACGTGCAAAGCGGTGCCCAGGGGGATTTGAACACGCTCGCGCAAATCTACGTGCCCTTTGAGCAGCCCCTCATCCGCCCGAACGGTTACGCCCGTCTCCCCTCGGATGTCCCTCACCGCCTGATCGCCTGGGGCCGCTTCAAGACCCACCTCTGGGGAATCACGGCGGGACCTCTCCTCGATTTTCATTCCGGTTTCCCTTACTCGGACGTGGACGAGCTGCAGAATTACGTGGGCAGGCCGAACTCGCGGCGGTTTCCCCGCTTCTTTTCCCTGGATACGAAACTCGCCAAGGAGTTTCGTCTGCCGTTTCCCTGGGTGAAGAAACACCTCATGCGCGGTGAACTGACCATATTCAATTTGACGAATTATGACAATCCCCGGGACGTGGTCAACAATCAGGCTTCCCCCATCTTCGGACACTACTTGGGCTTCCAGCACCAGTTCTTCGATTCGGCCCTGGACATCATTTATTAATGGCTGATCCTCGCCAAACTCGGCGCCGAATGCGGCTTCTGTACTACGCATCTCTGGCTGCATGTGGCGCTTATTTCGCGGGCGCTGGCGTGCTTCTGGCGCAGCATCACCATGAACTGGGCGAACCCGAAAAAGTCGGGAAGGTGAATTTCCCCGTTTCCTGCGATCCCGCCCTCCAGCCGCAATTCAACCGCGCCGTTGCTCTGTTGCATTCCTTTTGGTACGAGAAGGCTGCTGAAGCTTTCGCGGCTGTGGCCGAGAAGGACCCCACCTGTGGAATGGCTTACTGGGGAATTGCGATGACTCACTACCATGCCATTTGGGAGGCGCCCGGCCCAGCGGACCTCCGGCAGGGGTGGGAAGCCGCCGAAAAAGCCAAGGCGGCAGGAGCCAAAACGCAACGCGAAAGAGACTACCTTGCGGCGTTAGAAACCTTCTACCGGGATTTCACCAGGCTTGATCATCGCACTCGCGCCCTGGCGTACGAAAACGCTATGGAGCAACTTCAGGCGAAATACCCTGACGACCGCGAGGCAGCCATCTTCTACGCGCTGGCCCTTCGCGCCGACGCACCTGCTGAGGATAGGACCTATGCGAATCAGAAAAAGGCCGGCGCGATCCTGGAGAAGATCTTCCCCGAGCAGCCGGAGCACCCCGGCATCGCCCATTATCTGATCCATTGCTATGATTACCCGGGCCTGGCGGAGAGGGGGCTGGAAGCGGCGCGCCGCTACGCGCAGATTGCTCCTGACTCCCCTCACGCCCTCCACATGCCTTCGCACATCTTCACGCGCCTGGGGCTCTGGCAGGAGTCGATTGAGTCCAACCTTGCCTCCGCGGCCGCCGCCCGAAAGTATGGAGCGACGGGCGATGAACTCCATGCCAGGGATTATCTGGTCTATGCGTATCTCCAGGGAGCCCAGGACAACGAGGCCAAAGAACTGCTCGCCAAAATCCCGAAGCTTGACCCCGACGACCCCGCCTTTTTTGCCGGGCTCTATGCGCTGGGAACAATGCCGGCACGATTCGCCGTCGAGCGCCACCAGTGGGCCGAAGCTGCGGGGCTCGTCCCGCCGCAGGCGGGACCGCAGACGACTTTCCCCGGGGGCCGCTACGCCTGGGCCGAGTCCAACCTCCACTACGCGAGGGCGTTGGGTGCGGCTCAGACCGGGAACCTCGAGGACACACAAAACGAATTGCGCCAACTGGCCGCCCTTCAGGCGAAGCTCGTCCAGTGGGGCGAAAAATACTGGGCGGAACAAGTGGGCATTCAGCAGGAAGTCGCGGCCGCTTGGCTGGCCTTCGCGGCGGGGGACACGCTCCAGTCCTTGATCAAGCTGCGCGCGGCTGCCGATCACGAGGATTCCACGGACAAACATCCGGTAACCCCCGGGGTCATCGCCCCGGCCCGCGAACTGCTCGGCGATATGCTATTCGAGCTGAACCAGCCAGCCGAGGCGTTCACCGAGTATCAGGCTACGCTGCGCTCCGCGCCGAACCGCTTCCACGCTCTCTCGGGTGCGGCCCACGCCGCAGAAAGACTCGGCGACCTGAAAAGGGCGCGGATTTACTACACGCAGTTGCTAGCCCTCTGCGCTCACGCGGACGGCGACCGGCCGGAGCTTCAAGACGCCCGGACGTTCTTGGATGAGAAGTGAACGGGGCGAAAAACTCACAGCAAAGGACCGGCGGAAAACCTGCGATCGCCCGGACAACCCCAATCACGAGCGCGCATCTTATAGCTCTACACGAAGTTCAATTGGAGGGTTATAATGCCGGCGGGCTTTAGGAGCGTCAAATCCCGGGTCGGCGGGCCTCAGCGGCCTGCCCCGACTGCGATGGGGAGTGAGGGCCATGTCTAAGCAAGGTTTTCGGCTGAAAGCGATTCTCTTGGCGCTCGTCCTCGGGCTGCTGACTCTTCCGCCGGCATTTGCCGGTTCCGCAGTCATAGGATCGGTGGCGGGAAGTACAGAGGCAACCGTGGACGGGGTGGCGCTTCAGCCCAACACCACGCTTTTCAGCGGTGACAGCCTGCTGGTGAAGCGCGGCTTTGCAATTGTGGAAGTCGGCAAGACAAGCCGGATGGTATTTGGTCGGGATACAGCAGCCTCGTTCTTGCGCGACACGAACGAGGTGACCGTCCTGCTGCGGCAGGGCAACATTTCGCTCTTTCATCCTGACGACAGTGTGGCGGTGCGGGTGAAGGCGGGAGACGTCTCCGTGACCCCGGGGGCAGGCTTCAAGAGCCTGGGCGAGATTGCGATGCTGGACGGCTCCTTGGTTATCACAAGCCAGGAGGGAACGCTGCTCGTAGATCGTGGCGACCAGACGCTAAGGGTCGTCAAGGGTAAGCCACTGACGATAACCTCGAGGCTGGCCCAGGCTCCGCAAGGAGCTGCGACGAAGCCTCACAAGACCTTCCTGCATGTGAACTGGGCCGGCAAGCGCGTCAAGGAGGTCACGTTTGGCGAAAGCTTATCGACCGCGATTATTACCGGGGTAACGATCAGGAACGCGAGCAATGCCACATGGGATGCGAATGAAGCGTACGCGAATGAGCTTTTTACGCAGGAAGCCGCTCAAGCGGCGGCGTTAGCGGCCAGCGCAGCCGCGAGCCTGGCGTCGAGCGCCTGCAACGGAATCGTCAACATCTCGAACTCGCTTAGCCCGAGCGTGCCGCCGCCCGTTTCGTCTTGCGGTGGTGGTGTCGTGCCGGCAGCAGCTAGCCAATGATCATGATGCGCCTCATTTCACTCACGCGGTTTCAAACGATTGTTCTGAGCACCCTGTTCACCACCCTGCTGAGCCTGCCCTGCCAGGCTGCCGCGGCCGGTGACCCGCAGCCTCCTCAGTTTCGTCTGCCCACCTTTGCGGCGCCCCAGCGGTACCGGGTCAATCTCACCGTTGCTCCGGATAAGGACACGTTCACCGGGACCGTGGAGATCGACCTCACCTTTAAGGAGTCCAGCCCCGTCCTCTGGCTGAACGCGCAAGATATCAACGTCACGGAAGCTGAGCTGACCACAGGCGGCGAAAAGCTTCCGGCAGAAGTCATCGAGGTCGCGAAGGACTTCGTGGGCTTCTCTTTCCAGCGCAGCGTCGGCCCGGGCAGCGCGATGCTGCGCGTGGCCTATCAGGGCAAGGTGAGCCGCAAGGATATGCAGGGCATCTTCCAAGTCAAAGACGGCGACCGCTGGTACATCTATTCGCAATTCGAGAACATTTCCGCGCGGCAAGCCTTCCCGTGCTTCGATGAACCCTCCTACAAGGTGCCCTGGCAGGTCACGCTCAACGTACCAAAGGACGACCGGGCCTTCTCAAACACCCCGGTGCTGACCGAGGCCGAAGGCCCCGAGGGCACGAAGACGGTGACGTTCGCTGAAACCAAGCCGCTGCCCAGCTACCTGGTAGCCATCGCCGTTGGCCCCCTGGACGTCGTCGAGGCCGGCCACGCGGGCGCGAAGAACACCGTCATCCGCATTATCGTGCCGCGGGGCCGCGGCCCGGAGGCCCAGTTCGTCGCCGCCACGACCCCGGACGTCGTGAATCTCCTCGAGAAGTATTTCGGCATTCCCTACCCTTACGAGAAGCTCGATGAGGTGGCGATTCCTTTGGCCGGTTACGCCATGGAGCACCCCGGCATGGTGACTTACGGTGCGGGATTCTTCTTGTGGAAGCCTGAAGATACGACGCTGGGGAAAAAACGCGGGGCCACCGGTGTCATGGCTCACGAGCTCGCCCATCAATGGTTCGGCGATCTGGTGACCACGGCGTGGTGGGATGACATCTGGTTGAACGAAGGCTTTGCCTCCTGGATGGCGGATAAGATCGTCAATGAGTACAAGCCGGAGTGGAAGGAAAACGTCGGGGCGGTGAACGAACATCAGGGAGCGATGGGCGCCGATGAGCTCGTCAGCGCGCGCAAGGTCCGCCAACCGATCCTTTCCAACAACGATATCGCCAACGCCTTCGACGGCATCACCTACAGCAAGGGCGCCGCACTGCTGGCGATGTTTGAGTCTTCCATGGGCCCGGAAAAGTTCCGGGAGGGCATCCAGCGATATCTTCGGAAGTATGCCTGGGGCAACGCCACCTCGGCGGAATTCCTGCAAGCGGTCGGCGGGGGAGATCGGACCATCCCCCGTGCCTTCTCCACTTTCCTCGACCAGGCCGGCGTCCCTCTGCTCACGGCCCAGTTGAAGTGCGAGGGCGGCCACGCTCAGCTCGAACTTGCCCAGCAGCGCTTCCTGCCCCGCGGTTCCCAAGGCTCCTCCGACCAGTCCTGGGATGTCCCCGTCTGCGTTCGTTATCCGGCGGGAAGCGACGACGCGCGCGAATGCACGCTCATGACGGCGAAGGCGGCGGTCATGCCCCTGACCAACGCACCCGGGTGCCCGGCGTGGGTTTACCCCAACTCCGGCGAGACGGGCTACTATCGCGTCCGCTATGAAGGCGGGATGCTACCCTCACTCCTGAAAGACGAGCAGACACTCACCCTGCCGGAGCGCGTCGGCTTGATCGGCAACATCGCCGCACTCACCGCAGCTTATATGCCGCTGGGCAACGCGCTCGCCCTGGTCCCCACCTTCGCCCGTGACACGAACCGCCAGGTGGTCACCAAAACGCTGGGGATTGTCGGCAACCTCGACACCGACGGTTTGGTCCCCGAGGACCTCAAGCCCCAGGCGCATCGCTTTGTCTCCGACCTCTACAAGCAACGGGCCGAACAGTTGGGTTGGCAGCCCAAGCCCGGCGAAGATGACGATAGCCGCCTGCTGCGCTCCATGCTGCTGGGTGTGGTCGCCAACGATGCCGAGGACGCGGGACTTATTGAGCAGGCCAGGAAGCTGACGCTCGCCTGGCTGGATGATCACAAGGCCGTCGAACCAGATATGGTCGGCACCGTGCTCAACATTGCCGCGCGCCATGGCGACCGCGCCCTCTTCGATCGCTACCGCGCCCAGGCCAAGAAGGAAACCGATGAAGACCTCCGGGGCACCTTGATTTTCAACCTGGGCTCGTTTCGCGATCCGGCCATCCTAAACACCGCTCTGCCCATCATCCTCACGGACGAATTCGACACCCGCCAGTCGTTGAATATTCTTTTCGGGGCCACGCTCCCGGAGACTCGCGGCATCGCCTACGACTTCGTGAGACAGAATTGGGACGCGCTCGTCGCCAAGCTGCCCACCGATACCGGCGCCTTCCTTCCCTACGTCGCCGGCAATTACTGCGACGACCAGCACCGCACCGAGGTCGAGGCCTTCTTCAAGGACCGCTCGACGAAGTACACGGGCGGGCCGCGCATCCTGGCTCAGGTGCTGGAAGGCATCAGCCTTTGCGTCGCCAATAAGCAGGCAAACCAGCCAAGCGTGGTGGAATTCCTAAACAACTATCGATAGACTCGTCCCGGGCAATCGGCGCTCCGACCGATTCGTTGCTTCTACGTTTTCGACAGGCCAAGCAGAGCAGGATGCCTCGAACCCAAAACAATTCCGCTGATTCCAAAGGGGATATTGGGTTCGTTTTTGCAAATTTGATTTTTCTATTCTTACAATACATATTATTCATTAAAACTCAATATGACAATCTCCGTCCCGGCGCAAGAGCGCTCATTCCTAGCTCACCATTCACATTTCAGAATTCTCTCTTGACAGGCAGGGCCGAGTGGACCATCCTATGCCTAGAACTCTAGGTATGGACTATGGGAAAAGAACAATTGCTGGGTACGCTCGATTTGCTGGTGCTGAAGACCCTCTCGCGCGGGCCGATGCACGGCTACGGGATCGTGCAGCGCATCCAGCAGGTTTCCGAAGACGAGCTGCGCGTTGAGGAAGGCTCGCTTTACCCTGCCTTGCACCGCATGGAGCAAGCCGGCTGGATCGGCGCAGACTGGAAGGATTCCGAAACCGGGCGCCGTGCGAAGTATTACCGGCTAACTGCCGCCGGCCGAAAGCGTCTCGCCCAGGAAAAAGAGAACTGGAGCCGGGTGGCCGAGGCAGTGGCGAAGGTGCTGCGCTTTGCATAGGCTCTCAGCTCCGTTTAGGGCGAGAGTCTTTGCTCAAAGCTGATAGCTGACGGCTGAGGAGTCCGACGATGGCCTTCCTAAAACCCTTCCTCGCCTTCTTCCGCAAAACCAAGCTGGAGGGCGAACTCGACGACGAGCTTCAATTCCATCTCGAGATGCGGACACAGGAGCACCTCGCGGCGGGGATGAGCGCGGAAGAGGCTCGGCTCGCCGCGCTACGCGCGCTGGGCAACCTCGGCTCGCTCAAGGCGCGCACGCGCGACACCTGGGGCTTCGCGTGGCTGGAGGCCCTTCTTCAGGACGTCCGCTATGGCCTGCGCGTACTGGCGAAAAATCCTGGGTTCACGGTTGCTGCGGTGATGACCTTGGCGCTTGGGATGGGCGCAAATACAGCGATTTTCAGCCTGGCCAACGCTTTCATGTTCCGCCCCCTGCCGGTGAAGGATGCCGAACGCTTAACCGTGGTGGCGGTCCAGAGCAAAACCGACTCCGACCCGGGCGTAATCTCTTACCTCGATCACTTGGAATACCGCGCAGGGTCCCCTGCCGTTTTCACCGGAATGACCGGTTACGCCATGAGCTTCACCGGGCTCGGGTACCAGGGCCACGCCGATCGGCTCCTGGTGAGCTACGTCCCGAGCAATTTCTTCGCGATGCTGGGCCTTCACGCGGCGCTGGGGCGCGTGATCAATTCCGGCGAGGGCGATGCACCCAAGACCGGGGCGGTGGTGGTGCTCGGGCACAGTTATTGGGAGAAGCGCTTCGGCGGCGACCCGGGCGTGATCGGCCACACGGTGACCCTCGACGGAAACGCGGCCACCGTTATCGGTGTGGTCCCCGAGGAGTTTCACGGTCCCTACAACCTAGTGGAGATGGACGCCTACGCGCCGCTTGGGATGCTGGGGTTTGGCCCCGACAGCGGCTTCTTCACCTCACGTGCCGACCGTGATGTGCACGTGCTGGCCACTCTGAAGCCCGGCGTAAGCGTGGAACAGGCGCAGGCGGCGCTGAATCTGATCGGACAGCGGCTGGCACAACAGTATCCCCAGGCCGATCAGGGCCAGAGGGTGCGCGTCTTTCCGGAGCAGATTGCGAGGCCGGAGCCCGCCGTAGGGGATGCGATGCCGCTGGTGGTTACCGTGTTCTTCGTCATGGTGGGCCTGGTGCTCGCGGTAGCCTGCCTGAACGTCGCCAACCTGCTGCTGGCTCGGGCAGCGACGCGCGAAAAGGAGATGTCAGTCCGCGCCGCTCTGGGAGCCGGCCGGATGCGCTTGCTGCGCCAACTGCTCATCGAGAGCATGCTGCTGGCTCTGGCGGGCGGGGTGGGCGGGGCCATCGCCGGCAACTGGGTGTGCCGCTTATTGAATGGTCTGCGGCCTCTGGGTGGCGTGCCCGTGCGGGTCGCCGTCGCCTTCGATTGGCGCGTGTTCGCCTACGTCGCGGCCGTGGCGCTCGCGGCGGGAATCCTCGCGGGGCTCGTTCCGGCCCTGAGAGCGTCACGCATCGACTTGAACCTGGCCCTGCGCGAAGGTGGCCGCGGGCTGGTTGGTGAACCCAAGCGGAACTGGCTTCGCAACGGTTTGGTGATCGCCCAGGTGGCGGGCTCGCTGGTCGTACTAGTGGCCGCCGGCCTTTTCACCCGCAGCCTCACGCGCGCGGAGTCTATCGACCTCGGCTTCGATCCGCACAACGTTTTGAACGTGGGTTTCGACCCCGTCTTGCAAGGCTACGACCAGCCGCGGGCGGAGGCTTTCTTCCGCGAGTTGCTTCGTCGCGCCCGGACGTTGCCCGGCGTAGAGTCAGCCAGCCTGGCGTATTCCATTCCACTCGGCATCTACAACGACGGCTCCCGGGTCTATGCGGAAGGTCAGCCGCTGCCGGCCTCGGAGCGCGTGCCGGGCGCGGGCCTCAATTGTGTCAGCCCGGATTATTTCACCACCCTCCGGATGCACATGCTTGAAGGGCGTGCCTTCACCGACGCCGACACCTCCACTTCCCAACCCGTCGCCATCGTCAACCAGACGATGGCCGCGAGGCTCTGGCCCCACCACGACGCCGTCGGAGAGCGATTCACCTACAAAAGCGCTTCCGGGCCTTACGTTACCGTGGTGGGCGTGGTGCACGATCCCAAGACCACCGGCCTGCTGGATGTGCCCGGAATGTTCTTCTACGTACCCCAAACGCAGAACTACAAGTCGACCCACGTGCTTCAGGTGCGAACCTCCGGCCCGCCCGAGTCCCTCACGGCGGCCTTTGAAGGATTGGTGCGCGATCTAGACCCGAATATGCCCGTCTATGACCTCATGACCATGGAACAGTCGGTCGGTGGGGCGAACGGATATTTCCTTTTCAAAGCAGGAGCCGCGTTTACTGGCGCCCTCGGTGGACTAGGTTTGCTGCTGGCCATCGTGGGGGTCTACGGCGTGGTTTCGTACACGGCCAGCCGGCGCCGGCATGAGATCGGCATTCGGATGGCGCTGGGTGCCCAGCGCGGGAGCGTCTTCGGACTGGTGATACGCCAGGCCGCCATCCTGGTGGGCGCCGGTGTGTGCATCGGCCTGCTCGCCGCGCTCGCGTGCACGCGCATTCTGGCCAGCCTGCTGGTGGGCGTCTCCTCGTATGACCCCGCCACGTACGCGGGCGGCACGGTGCTGCTCGTGGCTACTGCGTTGTTGGCGTGCTATATTCCCGCGCGGCGCGCGACCAAGGTCGATCCGATGGTGGCGCTGCGTTATGAATAGTGAATTCTGAATTGTGAATAGTGAATTGGGCTATTCGAATTGCGTCCGCCTTGCGCCATCTGCAATTCACCATTCACTATTCACTATTCATCATTTCTGTTTAGGCCACACCTTCACCGACTTGATCTCATAAGGTTTAGTAGGCACGGTGAGCGAAGTACCGTCCGGGTCCAAGACGAGGTCGTGTTCAACCTTCTCCACCAGATTCGTCTCCGCCGCCCGCGAAGCCGGAGCGGGAAGGGTCACGCGAACCTGGCTCGCCTCCCCGGCGAACTCATAGAAGTGGATCACCAGGGCGTCATCAGCCTCCGCCTTCTTGAGCGCCGTAAGAACCACGTTGGCGGGCTCAACGCTCACGAAGGAGTGTGCGGGTGGCAAGGTGCCCAGGTGTCCTTCCGCGACGATGGCCTGCAAGGGGTAGTTCAATTGAAAGCCCTGGCGTTCCGTCCCGCCCTGTTTCCAGTCTCCGGCATGGGGATAGAGCGCGTAAGTAAACTCATGGAAGCCCTCGTCGGCGTGGGGATCAGGCCACTCCGGGGAGCGAAGCAACGAAAGCCGAAGCAGGTTGCCTTTGGCATCGTAGCCGTACTTGCTCGCGTTGAGCAGGCTGAAGCCGTGCGCGGAATCCGAGAGGTCCGCCCAGCGCTGGGCAGGAACTTCGAATTTCGCCTTCTCAGCGGGAGTGTTCCGCGTAGTCGGCCTGCGGATCGTCCCGTAAGGAATTTCGAAGGTAGCGAAATCGCTGTCAACGGACACCGGAAACGCCACCTTGAGCAGGATGTGCTTCTCATGCCAGTCCGCCTGCATATTCACGTCCACCCGAGGGACGCCGGGATACATGCAGATGTCCTGGACAAAGTTCGAGTTCTGAAACTTCTTCTTCACGCGGATCACGGCGCGCACTGGAGTGTTCTCAATCAGCTTCACCTCTTGAGCTTCCGTCAGGTCCCATTTCACTGTTTCAAAATCCCGGTCGATATTCCAGGCATCATACTCCCGGGGTTTATCCTGAAAAGTCTGGAGCAGGTTGCCGCAAGCGCCCTGCGCAAGCGTTTCGCGCCCCGTCCGCTTATCCAGGAGACTGGTGATGCATCCGGTCTGCGGGTCGACTTTGACGCTCAGGAGTTCGTTCTCCATCCCGGCCTCGCCGGCCTTCAGCGTCGTCTTCGCAGATTGACTCTGGGCGACGGGCGCCAGGTGGACAACCTCGTACCCCAAGGAGGGAACGGACTCCGCAACGAACCGGACCGTCAGCGTGTGCGTCGCGTCATCGCGCGCTGTCACGGCGGAGGGCAGCAATCGGCCGGAGGGATCCCGGACCTCAACCTCCGAGACGGGCTCGGGGAACTGGACTTTCACTTCCACGGGGTCGGTTCGATCCCAGGCGAGCGGGTTGAAGATGACCACCGGTACTCCCTGCCCCCGCGTGTCCACGTGCGCAGCGAGTTCATTTTCCGCGCCCAGCTGAATCTTCTCCCCAACCAGCCGCACCCCTTCCAGGTTCCGTGACGCGTCCAGGTAATTCACGGCAATGCCCGAGCCCGGCATGATGTCGTGGAATTCATCGAAGAGAACTCGCTTCCACGCGCTTTCGAATTCCTCCTGCGGATAGGCGCGCTGGTAGAGCGACGCCAGCGAGGAGAATTTTTCCGCGTTCAACAGCAATTCTTCATCCTGCCGGATCCGTTTTTTTGTTTCTGCCTGCGTCGTCATGACGCCCCGGTGATATTCAAAATAAAGCTCGTCGTTCCAGACCGGTATTTTCAGCTTATCGATATTCTTCTGAACGTCGTCAAAAAAGCCCTGCGCCGTACTGAACGTCAGCCGGGGAAAAGCTATCTCGGGATCCTGCAAGCGGCGGGCGACGTCGAGCATGTCCCTGGTGGGACCCCCGCCGTGGTCGCCCACGCCATAGAGGTGCATGATTTCAGGGAGGCCCGTTTGGGTAGCATACTCTCCCACGTCTGTGGCCATTCGCACCGGCTCCATAGTGTTCACGTAATCGTGGGGGAAATAGGTCAGGATGCGGGTGCCGTCGGGTGATTGCCACCAGAAAAGCTTGTAGGGGAACTTCGTGGTGTCGTTCCAGGACATCTTCTGGGTCACAAAGTAGTCGAGCCCGGAGCGCTTGTAAATCTGGGGCAACTGCCAGTTGTAGCCGAAGGAATCGGGGTTCCAGCCGATACGCACGTCCACCCCGAACTTCTCCTGAAAGTAGCGCTTGCCGATCAGGATCTGGCGGACCAGCGACTCGCCGCTGGGCATATTCAGGTCAGGTTCCACCCACATCCCTCCCACGATTTCCCAGCGGCCTTCCTTGACGCGTCGTTGTATCTCCTTGAACAGATCCGGATACTTCTCCTCCATCCACTCGGAGGCCTGCGCGGAGGACTGGGCGAAGATGAAGTCGGGATATTCGCGCATCAGTTGCAAGGCCGAACTGAAAGTGTTTCGAACCACCTCGACGGTTTCGGTCCAGGGCCAAAGCCACGCCAAGTCGATATGGGCATTTCCCACGGCGCGGATCTGGAACTGCTTCATCCATTCGCCGAGGGAGCGAAGCTTGTCGCTCGCCGCCTGCAAAGAACGATTGAATGCCTTCTGATCGCCGCGGTCCAGAGCGGCCAGATCAATTGCCTTGACCACCGCATCCAGTTCCGGCCCGTGTTCCGCTTGGGCGGCGGGAATTCCGGCCAGCAGTGCCTGAGCTGATAGGATTTCGTATCGCAGCGCTTCGGGATCGGGTTGTCGCGAGGGAAAGTCGACGCGCAGCCGGGCCCCTCGGAACCAAGCGGGCCCCGACGTTATGATGCCTACGGCCACGAGAATCCTCTCTCCGGACTGGGCGTTCTTGGTGATCAGGATGGGCTCTTGCGTATCCTGGTCCTGCTGCGCGGCCAGATTGCCATTGAAGAAAACCCGCAGCATGTAGTTGCTATCCGCGCCGATGTCCAGGTCGAGCCGCACGCGTCCACCCTGGGTGTCGTACCCGCCGGCTGACTTGGGCAATTCGATCTGCCGCCGGAGCCACACGGGGCCGGTAAGGCCAACCGGCTTCGCCTGCGCCCCGGACTCGCTCGGGGCCACGATAACCTTCCAGCTGGAATCATCGAGGGCTGGATCCTCGGGGTGCGGCAGGTCAGCGGCGTGGGTGCGCCATTCCCCGAGAGGTACGCCCGTTATGCGAGCCAGACGTTCGAGAACCGTTTGGTAAGAATTTGCCGCCGTGCCCTGCTGCGCCTGTAAGGAGGAAGCGCTTGCCGACAAGCAGCAGAAGACAATGAATACGGAGGAACGATTTAGACGCAAACCTCGCAAGGTGTTTCTCCTCTCATTTGCGGAGGCTGAAATCCTGCCTTCCGCGGTTCTTAGAGTGAGGGAGTATACCCCCGTCAGAAGGAGGCGGTAGGTGCGAAAGACGCAGGACCGCCCCTTGGTCGGCCTTGGCCCATCTGTTACTTGACGGAGCGAGGGTCGCTGTAGCAACTCTCAACAAAGTGGGGAACCCATGAGTTCAAAATGTCCGTTCCTCCGGTTGGTTAGCCACGGGGCCACAACGGGCTTTGCCAAGCAGAGATTGCTGTGCGAACATAAGGCGGGTTATGCTCGACGCGTCCTCAGACCGCGCCCACACTTCCTATGGCCGATAGTCCTGCCCAGCGAGACGTTGCACCTGCAAGCGCGATTTCTCTCCCCCGGGTCGTGGTCGCCACCACGGCCATGCTCACCTTCATCACCTTCTGGCGTGCTGGCGCCGTCGTTCTGAATGACTTGGCGTCCTCGGCTTACTACGCCGGCGGCATCGCGGAGCAGGCCGTAGGCAAGTCGGCGCCCTGGTTCATCCTTGCCATCATGCTCTTTTCCTACGCCGTGCGCGCGGTCTACGTGGAAAGCTGCAGCATGTTTGTGCGCGGCGGCGTGTACCGGGTGGTGAAAGAGGCGATGGGCGGGACGTTGGCCAAGTTTTCTGTTTCGGCACTGATGTTCGATTACATCCTGACGGGCCCCATCAGCGGCGTTTCGGCAGGACAGTACCTGGCCGGCTTCCTGAATGACGTCTTGAGGTACCTGCACATCAACTGGGTATTTCCGACAAACTTGACGGCAGGTACTTTTGCCGCCCTCGTCACGATTTATTTCTGGTGGCAAAACACCAAGGGCATTCCCGAGTCCAGCGAAAAGGCGCTGCGCATCATGCAGTTCACCACCGTCATGGTCATCCTCATGATCGGCTGGTGCTCTTACACCCTTTGGGTGCGGGGAGGGCCACTGCCCCCCCTGCCACGGCTGGGGAACCTGCATTTCGACCCGGAAGCGCTGGGCTGGCTGCGCGGGAGCCGCCTGCCTCAGACGATCGGGCTAGTCGGCATCTTCATCGGCCTGGGCCATTCCGTTCTCGCCATGAGCGGCGAGGAAACACTGGCCCAAGTGTACCGCGAGATCGAGCATCCCAAACTGCCCAACCTGAGGAAGGCCGGGCTGGTGATTTTCATCTATAGCATGACCTTCACCTCGCTCGTCTCCTTCTTCGCCGTAATGATCATCCCCGACGCGATCCGGAAGGGGTTTTTTGAGAACCTGATTAGCGGCCTGGCCATGCACGTGGTCGGCCCTCTCTCCCTGCGCCTGGTGTTTCATGCCTTCGTGGTCCTGGTCGGGGTGATGATCCTGGCGGGGGCTGTCAACACAGCGATTGTAGGCTCGAATGGAGTGCTCAACCGAGTGTCCGAGGACGGGGTGATGCCCGATTGGTTCCGACGCCCCCACCCGCGCTTTGGCACTTCCTACCGGATGCTCAACCTCGTCGTGGGCTTGCAGTTGCTCACCATCATCCTGAGCCGCGGCAACATCTACCTGCTGGGCGAAGCGTATGCCTTCGGCGTCATCTGGAGCTTCGTGATGAAGGGGCTGGCGGTCCTGGTTCTCCGTTACCGGCAGCCAGGGCCGCGCGAATATCGGGTGCCCCTCAACCTGCGGATGAATCGAACGGAAATTCCCCTGGGACTGGGCTTAATTACCCTTACGCTGCTGGCCATCGCCCTGATCAACCTGCTCACCAAGCAGGTGGCTACGGTTTCCGGCGTGGCCTTTACTCTCGTGCTTTTCAGCGTTTTCACTATCTCGGAACGAATGAGCCGCCAGCGAGGTGTGGCCCATCAGGAACTCGACCAGTTCCACTTGGCCCCGGGTGAAGGGTTAACTCCCAAAGCCCTCGGGTGCCGCCCAGGAAACATCTTGGTGCTGGTCCGCGACTTCCACACGCTCTACCACCAGGTCCAGGTTCTGAAGCGCGTCCAGCCTGCCAAGCAGGATGTCGTGGTTCTGCATATTCGCATCCTCCAGCGGGCGGGGTCGGGGGAAAGCGGCCTGCTGCCGGACCAGCTCTTTACCCGCAGCGAGCAGTATCTCTTCACCAAGGCGCTGGCCTTGGCCGAACGAGAGGGGAAAACGATTCACCTCGCGGTCGCAGCCGCCAATGAGATCTGGGACGGCATCCTGCGTTCGGCCCAATCCATGCAGTCGTCCACTGTAGCCCTGGCGCAGTCGGTGAAGATTTCCATCGCGGAACAAGCCAGGCGCGCCGGCGTAGCCTGGGAGCGGCTCCCGGAACCGAAGCCCGGCCTCGCCCTGGAACTCTATGGGCCTGCGGGCCAGGAAGAGGTCTTCTATCTGGGGCCGCACGCGCCCCACTTGACCCCCATGGAAGTCGATCTCCTCCATCGCCTCTGGCTCCAATTCAGCAACGAACTCGCTCCCGAAGAGGTTCACCATCACGATATCATACACTTTGCACTTACTGAACTCAAACATGAGTTGTCGGAGGGCAAGGAAGGGGAAGTCCGCGAGCGCTTAAGGCAGCACCTGGAAGAGATCAAGGCCCGCCGAACCCCGCACCTCTGAGGTGAGGGAAGATGAGACCTTACCCAACTCGCCGGCTTCGGGATCGCGGTGAAATTGACGGCAAACTGAGTTATGTTCGAATGGGATGAGGACATGTCAACTCCCGGCGTAGTCCATTCCGCAAACAAGTCGGGCCTCTCGCCGGCCCGACTTCTCGTTCTTGTAGTTCGAATGGGTGCGGTGCTGATCACCATCGGCGGAATCACCTTCCTGTGCACGACGGTGGTCCCCGTGACCGCCGCGACCGCGGGCTTTTGCTACCTGGTGACCATCCTCTTGATCGCGCGGTTTTTGGGATCCCGCGAGGCCATCGTCGCCTCTCTGCCCGCGGCCCTCTGCTTCGACTATTTCTTCCTTCCCCCCGTCGGAACGTTCACCATTACCGATCCCCAAAACTGGGCGGCCTTATTCGCATTCCTGGCGACCGCGATTGTTGCCAGCCAGCTTGCCGCGTACGCCAAGCAAAGCGCCCAGGACGCGCTGGAGCGGCAACAGGACACAGAGAGGCTTTATGCGTTAAGCCGGGCCATTCTCCTGACCGAAGCCAACCGGGAAGCCCCCAAGCAGATCGCCCACCAGATCGAACGGATTTTCGAGTTTCCTGCTGTGGTCCTCTACGTGCGCGATACAGGCGAGATTCACCGCGCGGGCCCGGAAGATCTCCAGGGCATTGATGACCCGCTTCGGCAAGCGGCGGTTCAGGGCACCCTGATCCAGGACGAGGCGGCGCAAACCACGGTGACGGCCATTCGCCTGGGCGGGCAGCCGATTGGAAGTCTGGCGATTCGCGGCCGGCTTCTCTCCGATGGCGCTCTTCAGGCTCTTTCAAGCCTGGTGGCGATTGCGCTGGAAAAGGTCCGCGGGCAGGAGGCCACCAGCCGCGCGGAAGCTGCGCGGCAAAGCGAGGAGCTGAAATCCACCTTGCTGGACGCTATCGCGCATGAGTTCAAAACGCCGTTGACCTCGATTAAGGCCGCGGCCACCGCCCTGTTGTCGGAAACGGTCCCCAAAGCGGAGGAACAACGCGAACTGATCAGCATCGTCAATGAGGAGGCGGACCGCCTGGGGCGGCTGGTAACCGAGGCCATCCAAATGGCCCGGATCGAGGCCGGCAAGATCCAGTTGAATAAACGGATGCATCCCATCGAAGAATTGATTTCCAACGCCCTTCAGCAGATGCGGCCGCTCGCCGAGGGAAGGACGCTGGAAGTGTCCATCGCGCGCGGCTTGCCCAACGTGCCGGTCGATCCCGAACTCATGCAGTTGGCGATCCGCCAGTTACTCGACAACGCTCTGAAATATTCTCCGCCCGATTCACCGGTGACCATTCGCGCCCTGCGGCGCGATGGCGGATTGGAAATCAAGGTCAGCGACCAGGGTTCCGGGATTCCGGAACGGGACCGCTCGCGGGTTTTCGACAAATATTACCGCGGCTCGAACAACCGCTCGCGCGTGACCGGCACGGGGATGGGCTTGACCATCGCCCGCGAAATCATCCGCGCGCACGGGGGTACGATATGGGTCGAGAGCGAGCCCGGGAAAGGGTCGGAGTTCTCTTTCACGCTCCCCGCGGACGGGAAGGAAGCCGGACCATGAGCAATGCCAGAATCCTGGTGGTTGACGATGATCCGCAAATCCGGCGCGTGATGCGCATGACCCTCGTCTCGCACGGCTACATGGTGAGCGATGCGAGGAGCGGCGAGGATGCCCTGGAAGCGGTTCGAGGCGAGAAGTACGACCTGGTGCTTCTTGACATCAACATGCCCGGGATCGGCGGCCTAGAGACTTGCCGTTTGATTCGCGCCTCCAGCGAGATGCCGATTATTGTCTTGACGGTACGCAACACCGAGCGGGACAAGGTCGAAGCTCTGGACGCAGGCGCCGATGACTACGTGACGAAACCGTTCGGGACTCCCGAGCTGCTCGCGCGCATCCGGGCAGCCCTGCGGCGCGCGCCGCAACTCGCGGAAGGATCGCCGGAAGTCCTTTCACTGGGCGAGATCGAAATCAACTTCAGCGCCCGCCGCATTCGAAACGGAGTGCAGGAAATCCCCCTGACACCCAAGGAAGTCGATTTGCTTCACTACCTCGCCGCCAATCGCAATAGCCCGGTTCCGCATGCCAAACTTCTCCAGACCGTCTGGGGGCCCGACTACGGCAACGAAGTCGAGTACCTGCGCGTTTTCATCAACCGGCTTCGCAGCAAAATCGAGCCTGATCCCTCCAAGCCCCGATACCTCCTCACCGTGCCGAGGGTAGGTTATCAACTGCTGGCCCCGCCGAAGAGCTAGTCCAAGATGGTGCGCTCCTAAGACATAAAAAAATCTTTACGATTTCTTTATGCGTTCTTTATGGACAGCCCGCTAGAGTTTTCTCAGGTGGAACGCACGATGAACGCAATTCGATTTGAAGTGGCGCGTCCGTTGGGCGCCGGCGGCCTTCGATTTGCGACGGAAGACCGAGCCTGCGCGGAAGAAGCCAGCGCTCTTGCAGTGGAAGTCATCTATACAACGGACGCGGGAACCCGTGGCGCCTTGGCGACGGCGGGGGCACTCGCGCAGGGCCTTAGCGCACACGTTCGCCTCATCTTCACCTACGCCGTTCCCTACACGCTCCCGTTGACCGAACCGTCTGTATCGCTCCCTTTTCTCCAGGACAAACTGGCAAGCCTGACAAACGGTATTTCGGGCGAAGCCTCCGCTGACATCTATCTTTGCCGAGAACCTCTGCCGGTTCTGGAAGAAGTGCTGCCCCCGTCTTCCCTGGTCGTCTTGGGCGGTAGAAAACGCTGGTGGCGAACAAAGGAGCAGCAACTGGAGAAGCAGCTCAAGAAACTGGGGCACTGCGTGATTTTCGCGGAATCGAGGTGAGAGCCTGATGCTCGACCTTTTCTACGTGTTGATTGCTGCGCTGTTTTTCGTCGGATGCTGGGCTTTTACGAAAGCCTGCGACCGGCTTTAGGGAGGGCTGCCTTGGATTACATCATCGCCGGCGTTGCGGCTTTGTTCCTGTTCGGCTACCTGGTGTACGCCTTGTTACGCCCGGAACGCTTCTGAAGATGCTGGGGTGCGCCAGGCAAGCACCTCACCCGCAGAGGATCATTATGCTGGAAACGGTTCTTTGGAGATGGCTATGAACGTCAGTGGTGTCCTGTACATTCTCATCTTCTTCCTGATTTTGCTGGCCCTCACAAAACCCTTGGGGCTCTTCATGGCGAACGTGTTCGAGGGCCGGCGCACCTTTCTGCATCCCGTGTTGCGCCCCTTGGAGCGTCTGATCTACCGCCTGTGCGGAATCCGCGAGGACAGTGAACAGCGTTGGACGCAGTACGCGGCGTCGATCCTGGCCTTCAGCTTAGTAAGTTTCCTCGTGGTGTATGCCATGCAGCGGCTGCAGGGATTTTTGCTTTTTAATCCGATGGGCTTCAGCACCGGCCATGCGCCCGGCAATGCTACTGCGATGACGCCGGACCTCGCCTTCAACACCGCCGTGAGCTTCATGACCAACACGAACTGGCAGTCCTACGGCGGCGAAACGACCCTGAGCTATTTCGTCCAAATGGCGGCCCTGACCGTGCAGAACTTCGTTTCCGCCGCCGCGGGCATCGCCGTAGCCGTTGCGCTCATTCGCGGTTTCGCGCGCCGGCAGGCGAACAGCATCGGAAACTTCTGGGTGGACCTCACGCGCGGGACTGTCTACGTGCTGCTTCCCATCTCGTTCGTATTCGCGCTCTTTCTCTGCGCCCGCGGCGTTCCTCAAACCTTGAAGGCCTATCAGAAGGCGACCACCGTGGAAGGCGCCGCGCAGACGATTGCGGTGGGGCCGGTGGCCTCCCAGGAAGCCATCAAAATGCTGGGCACCAACGGCGGCGGCTTCTTCAATACCAATTCGACGCATCCCTTTGAGGATCCGACCCCCCTCACGAATTTTGTCGAGATCCTGTCGATCCTGGTGATTTCGTCGGGACTCACCTACACCTTCGGGAAGATGGTGGGAGACACGCGCCAAGGCTGGGCGTTGTTTGCAGCCATGGCGCTCCTTTTCTTCGCCGGCGTCTTTATCTGCTATCCCGCCGAGAAGTCGGGAAACCCGATTCTGGAACGCTTGGGTGTGGAGACGGAAACGACGGCGACCCAAACCGGCGGCAACATGGAAGGCAAGGAGGTCCGTTTTGGACTCGCCAGCTCCGCCTTATGGGCGACCGCCACAACCGACGCGAGCAACGGAAGCGTGAACAGCCAGCACGACAGCTACACGCCCCTCGGCGGCTTCATCCCGCTGTTCAACCTTCAGACGGACGAAGTCATTTTCGGCGGAGTGGGGTCGGGCCTGTACGGCATGCTTTTGTACGCCATCGTCGGGGTCTTCGTGGCAGGCCTCATGGTGGGCCGAACGCCGGAGTATCTGGGAAAGAAAATCGAGCAGAAGGAAGTAAAGATGGCGATGGTCGCGATTATTGCCACGGCGTTTTCCATCCTGGTCTTCGCGGCGATCAGCGTGGTTTTGCCTTTGGCGAAAAATGGCTATTGGAATCCCCTCGGGCCGCCCGTCGCCAACGTGAACAACACCGGCCCACACGGTTTCAGCGAAATCCTGTACGCGTTCTCGAGCGCTTCGGAAAACAACGGCAGCGCCTTCGCCGGAATCGGCGCGAATACGCCCTGGTATAACCTCACCTGCGGCCTGGCCATGCTGATCGGGCGCTTCGGATTCATTCTCCCGACGCTGGCTATCGCCGGGAGCCTGGCGGCGAAGAAGAAAGTACCTACGACCAGCGGGACTCTCCCGACCCATGGGGCGCTTTTCGTAGGCCTTCTGGTGGGTGTGGTGGTGGTGATCGGAGCCTTGACCTTCTTCCCGGCATTGTCACTGGGGCCGATCGTCGAGCATTTTCTGATGTACGAGGGGAAGTTGTTCTCCTCGCTGATGCCTGGCTTTTGGAGCTAACGGATGGCAAGCACGACGACAACTCCTCCCTCGGTTAACGATTTAACGGAACTCGTCCCGACGAAGCTGGTCAGGGCTCGCCCCTTGTTCGACCCGGAGCTGATGGGACGCGCCCTCAAGCAATCGTTCGTCAAGTTGAATCCCCTCACGCTTCTCAAGAACCCAGTGATGTTTGTGGTCGAGGTCGGCGCGGCCCTGACCACGATCTTCCTGGTTCGCGACATCTTCATTGGGGCGCCCGGCATGGGCTTCTCCCTGCAGATTGTTCTCTGGCTATGGTTCACCGTGCTCTTTGCCAACTTCGCCGAGGCCATGGCCGAGGCGCGGGGCAAAGCGCAAGCGGACACACTGCGCAAAACGAAGACCGATTCCATGGCCAAGCGGTTCACCAGCGGCACCAAGATCGAGATAGTTCCCTCCTCGCGGCTGCGCGCCGGAGACCTCGTGACCTGCGAAGCGACCGACATCATCCCCGGCGACGGCGAGGTGATAGAAGGCATCGCCACGGTGGACGAGTCCGTCATTACAGGCGAGAGCGCGCCGGTCATTCGCGAGTCCGGCGGGGACCGCAGCGCGGTCACCGGGGGCACGAAAGTCCTCTCCGACCAGATCAAGATCCGCATTACCTCCAACCCCGGCGAGACGTTCCTGGACCGCATGATCGCCCTGGTGGAAGGTGCGGAGCGCCAGAAGACGCCGAACGAGATTGCCCTGAATATCCTGATCGCCGGGATGACCCTGATCTTTCTGCTCGCGGTGGTCACGCTCCAGCCTTACGCGGTGTTCGCGGTCCGGTCCGCCGGAGCCGGAACCGTTCCCACTGTAGCCGTGCTGGTCTCGCTCCTGGTTTGCTTAATTCCTACCACGATTGGCGGGCTGCTCTCCGCGATCGGCATCGCGGGCATGGACCGTGTGATGCAGCACAACGTGCTGGCCATGAGCGGCAAGGCCGTGGAAGCCTCCGGCGATGTCAACACCCTTCTGCTCGACAAGACCGGAACCATCACTTTGGGCAATCGCCAGGCGGTGGAATTTCTTCCCGTCGAGGGCATTTCGGAATCGGAGCTGGCAGACGCTTCGCAATTGTCCAGCCTGGCCGACGAGACACCGGAAGGCCGGTCGGTGGTTGTCCTGGCGAAGGAAAAATACAACCTGCGCGGCCGTGAGATGTCTCAGCAGGAGGCGCGGTTTGTTCCTTTCTCGGCTTACAGCCGCATGAGCGGAGTAGACCTGGACGGGCGCAGCCTGCGCAAGGGGGCCACCGACGCCATCGTGCGGTTCGTTCAGGAGAAGGGCGGCCGCATCCCGCCGGACCTGGAACAAATCGCTGACCGCATCGCGCGCGATGGCGGCACCCCGCTGGCCGTTGCCGATGGGTCGCGAGTGCTGGGGGTTATCCATCTGAAGGACATCGTCAAAGGCGGGATGCGCGAGCGCCTGGGGCAATTGCGCGCCATGGGCATCCGCTCCGTGATGATTACGGGCGACAATCCCCTGACCGCTGCGGCCATCGCCAATGAAGCGGGCGTGGATGATTTTCTGGCTCAGGCGACCCCCAAAGACAAGATGGATTACATCAAAAACGAACAGGGTCAGGGCCGCTTGGTGGCCATGACGGGTGACGGCACCAATGACGCCCCGGCGCTGGCCCAGGCCGACGTCGGCGTGGCGATGAACACCGGCACCATGGCCGCCAAAGAAGCCGGGAACATGGTGGACCTGGACAGCAATCCCACCAAGCTCATCGAAATCGTGGCCATCGGCAAGCAGTTGCTCATTACCCGCGGGGCGTTGACGACGTTTTCCATCATGAATGATGTCTCGAAATACTTCGCTATCATTCCCGCGATGTTCGCGGCCACCTATCCGGAGCTGAATAAGCTGAACATCATGCACCTGCACTCCCCGCAAAGTGCGGTCCTGGCCGCGGTGATTTTCAATGCCATCATCATTGTCGCCCTCATCCCCCTGGCCTTGCGGGGGGTGAAGTACAAGCCGCAGAGCGCTGCCGCCATGTTGCGCAGCAATCTGTGGATTTACGGATTGGGAGGGCTGATCGCGCCCTTCCCTTGCATCTGGCTGATCGACCGTTTGCTGGCGGTGTTGCATTTGGCGTGATGACAGTAGGCAGAAAGCAGAAGGCGGCAGGCAGAATTGACAGGCGGGTAAGGGAGCTGATGTGGGAAAGCAACTACGACGGACGGTACTCAGACTCGGAACGATCATACACAGCACGATTGATCGTGCTGAGACATTTATGGGGTGGTCGCAGAGCACTGCCGCTGCGTGGACTGCCTTCTGCTTTCTGCTGTCTGCCTTCTGCTTTCTAGAAGGGGGGTCGTGATGTTGCGACAGTTCGGGCCCGCATTTCGGATGGTGCTGTTATTTACGGTTCTGACGGGACTCGTATATCCGGGCTTGATTACCGCTCTGTGCCAAGCCTTCTTCTACCACAAGGCAAATGGCAGCCTGGTAGAGGCCGGAGGCCGAGTCGTGGGTTCCGAGCTGATTGGCCAGAACTTCACTAAGCTGGAGTACTTTCATCCGCGGCCTTCCGCCGCCGGTGACAACGGATACGACGCATCGGCGTCAAACGGCTCCAACTTGGGTCCGACAAATCAGAAATTGATCGACCGTGTGAAAGCTTCGATAGAGCAGTTTCGAAAGGAGAACCCCGACTATTCCGGGCCGATCCCCGCCGACCTTGTTACGGCCTCGGGCAGCGGGCTCGATCCGGACATCAGTGTCGCTTCCGCACAGGCCCAGGCGGCACGCATTGCCAAAGCCCGGCGGGTCCCGATTGAACAGGTGCGCGAGATCATCAATCGGGATGCCAAGGGCCGGGCGCTGGGGTTCCTCGGCGAGCCGCGAGTCAACGTCTTGATGCTCAACCTGGGCCTCGACAGGGCTGCTCCAGTCAAGCATTAGCGGGACGCTTCAAAGTTGATACGGCGAAGCGAAAGGGGACGTGTGTCCGTAGCGGGTTCAATCCAGGAGATAAGGGGGCTTCGATGTCCAAATTTCTCTTCCGTCAGGCAGTAGCGCTAGAGTTCAGCTCGGCATGCCGCCCTAAGGGGCAGTGCCACATCGGCATGCCACGCACCACTGATCCGATCCTTGCGAAGCGCAGCACGCACAGCCCGGTTGGACGCACTGTAGCAGCATTGGCGCTCACGATGCTGTTTACGGCGCTCGCCTGGGGTGCGCCCGTGTTGGGCGATGTTCGCGGGGTTATACGAAACTCCGAAGGGCAGCCGCTGGCGGGAGCACAGGTTGTCGTCCACGGCGTGAAGGAGAAAATCGATCGCACCGTCATGAGCAGGACCGACGGCGGCTTCCGGGTGGGCAGCCTTGAGCCAGGACGATATCGCTTGACGGCAAGCAAGGAAGGATACGTAACCACGGAAGGGACGACGGTGGAAATAGCGCAGCAGCAAAGCGTCACCGTCGATCTGGCTCTTGCATCGCCGCCTGTTTCCGGCGCCACGCAACCCGCCGCTCCCTCCGCAGCGCGGGCGCCGGTAAACGCTGCCTCGACCTCAACGGCCACTCCGAGGGGCAGTGCGACCGCTGCTGGCTCGAAGGCGCAATCGGAAATCGCAGCCCCGGGCAACACTCCCCTGAGCGAGCGGGAAAGGCAACTGCTCGAGCGTATTGATCGTCTGGAAGCACGTCTCGCCGCTATCGAGGCTAAGGATGCCGCCCAAACAAAAGGGGAGACCAAGACCGCCACGCTGCCTGAGCCCTCGCTGGCATCGCTAGACGTCGTCTCCGTGTTGCCCTCGGCCAAGCTGTTGGCTCTATCCGCGGCGCCTCAGGGTGAGGCTACTGATACTTCGCAGTTGCTACAACCCACCGGCAAAGCTTCAGTGCCCCAACCCGCCCCGCCTGTCGCTCCCCCTACGCACATCCTTCCGGAAGCCCTGGAAGCGCCCGAGTCCGGCCCCGGAGTAGATAATTTTACGCCCTTCGCGTACGGCGACTTTACCTGGTTAAACGGCACCCCGCGCAATAAAGACACTGTGCTGGACACGAAATTCTTCACGCCGGAAGTTCGATTCGACACCCACTTTATGGAGGACTTCAACCAACCGAAGGACCACACGATGGGCGGCGCGACGGAGTCGTTCCGGTCCGGCGAAGTTCAGGTGGAGCAGATCAGCGTCGGCGGCGACTTCCACTGGCAGAACGTGCGCGGCAGGGTCTTGTACATGAACGGCTTATTTGCCGTCACGACACCCCGGGGCGATGCCAGCGCCGGCGTCGGCCAATGGGATGTGCGCAATGCTTACCGGTACGTCTCGGAGGCCTACGGCGGGTATCACTTCAACGTGAACCACGGGCTGAACGTCGATGCCGGAATTTTCGTGTCCTACATCGGTCTGTTCAGCTACTACAACTTTGATAACTGGACATACCAACCGTCCTACGTCTCGTCCAACACCCCATGGTTCTTCAATGGAATGCGAATTCAGTGGTTTCCGACCAACAAGCTGAAGATCGAGCCCTGGATCATCAACGGATGGCAGTCCTATAACATGTTCAACTCACACCGTGGTCTGGGGGGACAGATCCTGTACCGTCCCTACGAATGGCTGTCGATGGTCTTCAACAATTATGGCAATGGCACGGATACGCTCGGCAATCCCCGCCGCTCGCGCCTGCACACCGACGATAGCATCGAAATCAGATACTACAACCGTCCGAAGAGCGACAGAATCACCAAGATGGCGTTCTCTTTAACGGGCGACCTGGGATGTGAATATGGCGGTGGGGTGAGCTGCACGGGCAAGGGCGCGCCCAAGCAGGCCTTCCTGGGTTGGATGGCCTACAACCGGGTCTGGTGGGGGAAGGACAAGTTCGCCCTGACTTACGGCGGAGGCAAGATGAACAACCCCGGCCGCTATCTGACGCTGCTCCCACCCATCAACGGGGCGGACGCCATCTCGGGTTCTCCTTACTTCACGGGGAATCCCGGCGACAAAGCCCACATGTGGGACACCACGCTTAATTTCCAGTGGATGCCCAAGCAGTACATCACGTGGTGGCTGGAAGCCGGTTATCGCAAAGCAGACGTGCCGTATTTTACAGGCCGGGGCGGAATTACTCCTCCGGCGGGAAACACTGGGTCTCCCCAATACTACGTTTGCAGCAGCGGCACCTCATCCGGGACGAACGACCTCGGGTCCGCGGAAAGTGCCTGCGGCAGTGGCCTAACCAGCGTCTGGTTCCCCGACCTTCGCAAAAGCCAAACCACTCTTAGCGCGGGCGTGATGGTCAAATTCTAGTTCCGATTAAGTAATGCTTTTTGTGAGTGCAAAGGCAATAGGTGCAACTTGAATCGGAGCAGCGTTCCGGAGAATGAGTTCCATCTCAGGCGCTGCTCCACAAGTTGCTGAATCCTCCCCAACCCGGATTGGACTTTTATGAAAAGCAAAATATCGGGAGTTGGTCTTCTGCTCGTCAGCCTCCCCTCATTGCTGACGCTTGCCGGGTGCAACGCAACCCATGGAGATCCGGCGGCAGAGGCGCCGCCCCCCGCCCAAGTGGTCGCTGCCCAGGACGTGAGCCTTCTGACTGTGGACCATCCCGAGCAGTATCCCCTTACCGCGGCCGTCTCTCGCGCCGCATACTCGGAGTTGACGGCTACGGGTACGGTGAACCCCGATGTCGCTCGAAACGTTCCTGTCGTCTCGTTGGCTTCCGGCCGCGTGGTGGGGATCTACGCGCGGCTGGGCGACACCGTGCACAAAGGGCAGTTGTTGTTGCGCGTTCGAAGCGACGATGTTTCCGGCGGCTACTCTGATTATCGGAAGGCCGTAGCAGACGAGGTTTTGGCGCGCACGCAACTGGAACGCGCCAAAGATTTGTACGAGCACGGCGGCATCTCGATGAACGATCTTCAGGTTGCCCAGGACACAGAAGACAAGGCCAAAGTCGACGTCGAAACTACGGCTGAGCATCTCAGGTTACTCGGCAACGATCCCTCTAAGTTCAATTTGGTCGTGGACATCAACGCTCCCGTCTCGGGAGTGATCACGGACCAACAAGTCACGAATGCGGCGGGGGTGCAGGCTTTAGGTGCCAGCCCTTTCACGATTTCTGACCTATCGTACGTTTGGGTGGTCTGCGACGTGTACGAAAACGATTTGGCCGATGTGCGCCTGGGAGATGCCGCCGAGATCCGCTTAAACGCCTATCCCGGCCAGGTCCTCAAGGGCACGATCGGCAACATTGGCGCGATTCTCGATCCGAGTATTCGGACGGCCAAAGTTCGTATTGAAGTCCGCAATCCCGGCATGATGCGCATTGGGATGTTTGTGACTGCAACATTCCGTGGCCAGACGAAGGAGATGCACACGGAGGTTCCGGCGACCGCGATCATGCATCTGCATGACCGAGACTGGGTGTTTTTGCCCGCTCCAGACAAAAAGTTTCGCCGCGTGGAAGTGGTCAGCGGAGACCTCTTGCCCAACCAGATGCAAGAGGTTAAGTCGGGACTGCAACAGGGGCAGCAGGTCGTCTCAAACGCCCTAGTGCTCCAAAACACGATCGATATTCAGTGAGGGGGTTAGGGTTAGGAACAGGAAGTTTCCGCAAGGGATAAAGGATGATTCGCAAGCTTGTAGATTTTGCGCTGAACAACAAGTTCGTGGTGATAGCGCTTGCCGTTTTATTGCTCGGTTGGGGGGCACTCTCCTTTCACAACCTGCCCGTCGAGGCGTATCCCGACATCGCCGATAACTACGTCACGGTAATTACCCAGTGGCCGGGCCGGTCGGCCGAGGAGGTAGAGCAACAGGTTACGATCCCCATCGAAATTCAAATGAATGGGATTCCTCATCTTTCGCATCTCCGATCTGAGTCCATTTTCGGCCTCTCCTTTGTGATCATGATCTTCGACGACCAGTCCGTAAACGATTGGAACCGGCAGAAGGTCCTCGAGAGGCTTAGTCAGGCCGACCTGCCGGAAGGCCTTCAACCTTCCATGGGGACGGACTGGAGCACGGTGGGCCAGATCTACTGGTACTCGCTGAAGAGCACCAATCCCGAGATCGACCTCATGGAGCTAAGATCCATCCAGGACTGGACCATCGTAAAGGAACTCAAGTCCGTCCCGGATATCGTCGACGTGAGCACCTTCGGTGGCACGACGCGGGAGTATCAGGTCCGCGTTGACCCGACCAAGCTTGTGTCGTATGGCTTGAATATCGGCCAGGTGGAGCAGCAGCTCGCCAGTAACAATGTCAATGCCGGCGGCAACTTTGTGGAGCTGGGCTTGCAGCAGATGAACGTCCGCACGATCGGACTCTTCACGAATGTGAAAGACATCGAGCAGACCGTTCTGACGACTAAATCCGGGACAGCTCTTCGGGTAAAGGACATTGCGGAGGTAACCCAGGGCCCAAAAGTTAGATTGGGACACGAAGGGAAGGCCCTACTTCGTGCCGACGGAAACATCGTCGACAACGACGACGTCATCTTTGCCCAAGTGATGATGCGCAAGGGTGCGGATGCAACGCCAACGCTGGTGGGACTCCACGCGAAAGTGAAAGAACTCAATGACCACATTCTCCCACCCGGCGTGAAATTGGAGCCGATGATCGATCGTAGCGATCTTCTTCATTTCACCCTGCACACGGTGCTGCACAACCTGACGGAAGGGATGATCCTGGTCACCCTTATCCTTTTCCTTTTTCTTTTCAATGTTCGCGCGGCGTTGATCGTCGCGTTGACGATTCCGTTCTCATTGCTCTTCGCTTCCATTTGGCTCGATTTAAGCAAGATTCCTGCGAATCTTCTCTCACTGGGGGCACTGGATTTTGGCATGGTTGTGGACGGCGCCGTGGTTATGGTGGAGAACATCGTCCGGCACATGACCCGACGCCAAAACGGGAACGGGCATAAAACCACCGGGGAGACCATCCGCGAGGCGTGCCATGAGGTACAACGCCCGGTCTTCTATGCCATCGCCATCATCATCACCGCCTATATGCCGATCTTCACGTTGGAGCGAGTTGAGGGCCGGTTATTTCGACCGATGGCGTGGACAGTCGCCCTTGCACTACTCGGTGCGATGACTTTTTCGATCCTGATAGCGCCCGTGCTCGCGAGCGCATTTTTCCGCAAACGGGTCAAGGAATCGCAAAACCCTGTCATGCACTTTCTAACAGACGCCTATCGAAGGCGGCTGCGCTGGGCCATTGAGCATCGTTGGATCACGGTGGGTATGGGTTTGGCTGCCCTGGGGGTAACGGGTTATTTGGGTCTCAGCGGAATCATTGGCTCCGAGTTCTTGCCGCACCTCGACGAGGGCGCAATCTGGGTGCGTGGCACCCTGGCGCCCAGCACGAGTCTCACAGAAGGCGTGCGCTTTACCACTCAGGCTCGCTTGATTCTCGCTTCATTCCCGGAGGCGATCAAAGTCGTTTCCGAGGTAGGGCGGCCGGACGACGGAACCGATACAGGAGGATTCAGCAACACGGAGTATTTTGTTGACCTCAAGCCCAAAGAACAATGGAGACCGGTGTTTCGTGAGGACAAAGACGAGTTGATCGCTGCCATGAATCGCGAGCTGGACAAACTCCCGGGAGCCACCTGGAATTTCTCACAGCCGATTGAAGATAACGTGGGTGAAACGGAAAGCGGCACTAAGGGTCACCTTGCAGCGAAGCTTCTGGGCCCCGACCTGAGGACTCTCGATGAGAAGGGTCAGGAGGTCGCAGATGTGATGTCGAAGATTCCTGGCGTCAAGGATCTAAAGGTTTATCGTTTGGTTGGCCAGCCGAATCTCAATTTCACGATCGATCGCCAGTCGGCGGCGCGTTTTGGGATCAATGTCGCCGATATCCAGGACGCCATCGAGACCGCCGTGGGGGGCAAGGCAGTGAGTCAGGTGCTTGAGGGCCCGGCGCGCTACGACGTAGTGGTGCGTTATCAGGAGCCCTATCGCAGGGACCAGAAAGCGATTTCGGACATTCGCCTGCTCTCCCCAGCAGGAGAACGAGTGTCGCTGGCACAGCTTACCAAGGTGGAGGTTCGGGACGGCGCCTACGACATTTACCGTGAGCAAAACAACCGGTACGTGGCCGTAACGTTCAGCGTTCGGGAACGGGATCTGGGGAGCACGGTTGGAGACGCCATCAACCAAATCAATCAGAAGGTGAAGTTTCCACCAGGTTATCGTCTCGAGTGGGCGGGAGAATACGAAAGTGAAAAGCGCGCCGAAGCGCGGCTGGCCGTCATAGTGCCGTTAACCATCCTCATCATCTTCATTATTCTCTATACAATGTTTCGCTCGGCGAAGTGGGCTCTTCTCATTCTTGGCGTCGTGACTGTGGCACCCCTGGGCGGATTACTGGCCCTGTTGCTTACGGGCACGAATTTCAGTGTCTCTTCGGGGGTAGGGTTCCTGGCGCTCTTCGGGGTATCAGTTCAAACCGGAGTCATCATGCTCGAATACATCAATCAACTCCGGGCTCGCGGTTATACCATATTGGAATCCGCTATCGAAGGAGCGGTCCTCAGACTTCGTCCCATCATGATGACCATGCTCGTGGCAACCTTTGGATTGCTACCTGCGGCGATGTCACACGCCATCGGATCCGATTCTCAGAGGCCATTCGCCATCGTCATCGTGGGAGGTTTGATTGCCGCTCTTGCGATGAGCATTTTTATCTTGCCGACGTTGTATGTATGGGTCGCAAGAGACACGGACAAGCTGCCGGAGCCGGAGAAATCCTTTGGGGCATAGGAGCACTCGGGTGAGAATAATGGAGGGAACAGAGCGTAGGGCCGACGCTTGCGCCAGCCTCGGCCGGCGGCGATCCGTCAGCCGACGGACTGACGGGGGGCTCCGGCCCTACAAATGCCGAGCCTTGTGCCCGGTGCTGGCCGGCCTGGGGTTCGTCATGCTGTCTGTCCCGGCCCTTGCCCAAGGCCCTGCCAAGGTCACCTTGGACGAGGCCATTCAACTGGCGCTCAAACGCAACCCCACCTTGCTGGCGGCCCGAACGACCATCCAGCAGAGCCAAGCGGATGAGATCACGGCAAACCTGCGGCCGAATCCCGATCTCTTCGCCGACTGGGACTACCTTCCCTTCCTGACCTGGAGTTCCTTGAATTCCACCTACCTTCACGACTTGACTGAAGCCGACGTGGGACTCAGCTACCTGGTCGAACGCGGCAAGAAGCGGCAGCACCGGCTGCAAGCCGCCAGGGACCAGACCGCCGTCGCCAGTTCCCTGGTCACCGACAACGAGCGCACGTTGACCTTTCAGGTCGCCAGCCTGTTCATTAGTGTCCAGCTTGCGGAATCGACGCTCGACCTGGCGCAGGATGATCTCAAAAGCTATCAGCGCACAGTCGACTTGAGCGATCTACGTTACAAAAAGGGCGCCATCAGCGAAGACGACAGCCTGAAGATCGAACTGCAGCTCCTCCAGTTCCAGAATGACGTGGCGCAGGCGCAGCTTGCCAGGCTCCAGGCACTTTCGGACCTTCGCAATCAGCTCGGGTACGAATCCGTGACGGCGGATTATGATGTAGCGGGCGAATTCGACTATAGCCCGCTCCAAGCCAACCTCGAAGATCTTCAGTTGAGAGCCCTCCTGGACCGGCCGGACTTGCAAGCGGCCAAGCAGGGGGTGACCGCGGCGAACAGCCAATACCTGCTGGCCAAAGCCAATGGAAAGCAGGATGTCACCGTGCAAGCGAACTATTCGCACGTCAACGCCATCAATACCACTTCTCTCTACGCCAGCATCCCGCTCCCTATCTTCAATCGCAACCAGGGCGAGATCGCCCGAACGCGTTTCGCCATCACGCAGTCTCAGGAACAAGAGAAGGCGGCGAACAATCAGGTGATGACCGACGTGCGGGATGCCTACGAGAACTTTCGCACGAGTGACAAGGTCGTGCAGCTCTACCGTTCGGGCTATCTCGAGAGGGCGAAGAAGGACCGCGACATCAGCGAATACGCCTACCAGCGGGGCGCTGTCAGCCTGCTGGATTTCCTGGACGCCGAGCGCAGCTATCGCGCCACTCAGTTAGCCTATCGCCAGGCGCTTGCCGCTGCCCTGCTCGCAAGGGAGCAATTGCGCGAGGCGGTGGGAACCAGGAGCATGCCATAAGGGATTTCACCACCGAGAGCGCGACACAGAGCGAGTACCGAGAAATGGTTTGAAAGCAAGAACCTGGGAAAGCAGTCTATTCGTAGAAGATCTGTCCTCCGGTTTTTAGTTCGGCTGTTTTTTCTTCGAAATCCCGAGTATTGTCTTTGCCGGTGCGTCTCTGTGGCGCATCCTTTCTTTGTGTCAAAGGAGACGGCGAAGTGAAAAAAGACGAGGTGCGCGCCCGGATCGAGGAGACCGGCATTGTTGCGGCAGTACGCGTGTACTCAGGGGAGGATGCCCTCTTTGCCGCACAGGCAGTCGTCGAGGGTGGAATTCCCGTCGTCGAAATCCCGCTCACCGTGCCCCAAGCGACGAACCTTATCTCTCATCTGGTGCAGAGCATCCCTCATATCATTGTGGGGGCGGGGGGTGTGCGGACGCTGGCGACCGCACGGAAGTGCCTGGAGGCGGGAGCGAAGTTCTTGACCAGCGACGGTCTTCATGCGGCTGTGATCGAGTTCGCGGCGCAAGAGGAGATTATAGCCATTCCGGGAGCACTGACCCCAACGGAGGTGATGGCCGCCTGGGAGGCAGGGTCGGATTTCGTCAAGGTCGTTCCGTGCGCTCATATTGGCGGCGAAGGCTACATCCTGTCTCTCAATAGGATGTTCCCGCATATTCCGCTGATCGCCGCTGGAGGCGTGAACCAGCAGAATGCGTCCAATTTCATCATCGCCGGAGCTACCGCACTGGGGGTAGGCCGTGAACTGATGCCTGCGGAGGCGATACGGCTGCGCAAGCCGGATCGGATTGGCGAGTTGGCCCGCCGATTCTTGGGTTTCGTGAAAGCCGGCCGGAATCATTTGGCCGCGCGCGAGGCAAGGAGGGCGCGGTAAGAACACTAATGTCCCAGGTCCGTGCCGCCGGTCTGCCGCGCCCCTCGCGAAGCCGCTAAGGCGAGATCAGCCCCAGCCCGCTTCCGCCCCTCGGCGATAAGCACGCTTCAACACGGACTTTCTGCGTATCAGACACAGGGCCTATCAGCAACTCCCCACACCCGCCTTTTCATTTTCCGCCGCCTCAGCCATAATAGAACCCGGGGGAAGGAATCCCTAACATGCCGTCGGAATTAGCCGGCCGCCGCCCCGACGCGGAGCAACTCCTCCGCCAGGTGGAGGCTGAAGAACAACTTCAACACCGTGGAAGGTTGAAAGTCTTCCTGGGCTATGCCTCCGGCGTGGGCAAATCCGTGCACATGCTCGACGAGGCTCGGCGCCGCAAAGAACGCGGTGAGGATGTGATCGTGGGCGCGACCCAAAGCAAAGTCTCCCCGGAAGTTGATGCCTTATTACAAAACATGGAGGCCGTTCCCCTAAAGACAGTGAACGGCGTGCCGGTGATGGACGTTGAGGCCCTTCTCCGCCGCCACCCGCAGGTCTGCGTGGTGGATGGGCTGGCCTACGATAACCCGCCCGGAAGCCGGCACGGGAAGAGATGGCAGGACGTCGAGGAATTGTTGAGCCACGAAATCTCCGTGATCGCCTCCGTGAACCTCCAGCACATCGAGGAGTATCGGGAGCAGGTGGGAGCCATTACGGGCAAGCGGGTCACCGAAACCGTCCCCAAGGATTTCCTAAAGTTCGCCGAGGAAATTGAAATGGTCGATGCGCCGCCGGAGATGGCCCTGGAACGCACCAGCGATGCTCCTCCCCACGATGGGAACACATCCGCCGGTTCCACCCTGGCCCGGCAACAGGGGCTTTCGCAATTGCGGGAAATGGCCCTGTTGCTCGCCGCCGACGTCGTGGACTACCAACTGGAAAATTACTTGCGGGGTCACGGCATCGAACAGCTCTGGGGCACTCACGAGCGAATCCTGGTGTGGGTCACTCCGCACGCCGATGGGGCTCCCATGATTGCCAGCGGACAACGAAACGCCGATCGCTTTCAGGGGGAGCTGTTTGTCGCCTCTGTCGCGGAGTCGGACCTGACCTCCGCCCAGCAACAGACCTTGAATGCCAACCTTGCGCACGCCAAGCGGGCCGGCGCACACGTCGAGTTGTTGGATGGGGAAAGCCGGGTGCACGCCGTGATGCACTTTGCCAAGAGTCGCGGGATTACGCAGATTTTCGTTGGACGCGCCATGCGAAAAAGCCACTGGGAGCGGATCCTGGGTAACGACTTGGACCGCCTGATTCAGGCTGCGGAAGGGATTGATATTCGGATCTTCCCGCAATAGGGCAGAAGGCAGAAAGCAGTAGGCGCTAGGCACGAGCCACCAGAAAGTACGACTCCCTAACAGAGGCACCGATATGCCCGAACAGGGCCGCCGCGGTCGTCTGAAACTCTTGCTGGGTTACGCGGCAGGGGTCGGCAAGACCTACAAGATGCTCGAAGAGGCGCAGAAATTAAGACAGCAGGGTGTGGACGTCGTCATCGGATATTTCGAGCCCCATAGCCGCAAAGACACCATGTCCAAGACCGAGAGCCTCGAGATGATCCCTCGCCGCAAGTTGCAGTATCGGGGCAGCGTGTTCGAGGAAATGGATGCCGAGGCGATTTTGCGCCGCCACCCCGCGGTTTGCGTGGTGGACGAGTACGCGCACACCAATGTCCCGGGGTCAGAACGTCCCAAGCGGTGGCAGGACGTCGAAGTTCTGCTGGAGAACGGGATCAACGTCCTGACGAATATGAACGTTCAGCACATCGAGAGTCTGAACGACCAGATCTGGCAGTTCACCGGGGTGCGCGTGCGCGAGACGGTGCCGGACTGGGTGATCAAGCAGGCCGACGAAGTGGTGATGGTCGATTTGCCGCCGCAGGCCCTGCTCAACCGCCTGAAGCGCGGCGTCGTTTATCCTCCGGACAAGGCCCGCCAGGCGCTTGATAATTTCTTCAAGGAACCCGCGCTCGTGGCCCTCCGCGAGCTGGCGTTGCGCCAGACAGCGCACGAGATCGATTTTCGCCAGGAAACCCAGCAGGGGGAGCGAGGATCGTCAGGGGCATTCGAGCGCCAGGGAGAAACGCCGGTTCGAGTGGCCGAGTCAGCCGACCGCATCCTCATTCACGTCACGGCCGATCCCTCCACCGCCGCCCTGATTCGGCGTGGGAGGCGCGTGGCCGATTTCTTGAACGCGGCTTGCTTCGCCGTGTGCGTCCTTGCCGAAGCCAGCCTGCAAGACTTGTCCGGAAGAGAGCGCGAGGCCCTGGAGAAACACCTGAACTTCGCGCGCAACTTGCAGATCGAGACGCGGGTTTTGCAGGGCGACGACATGGCCAAGACGCTGGTGGACTTCGCGCGCCGCCAGCAAGTAACCCAGATTCTTCTGCTGCGGCCCAAAACAAGAGGCTGGCCGCTCTTCGGCGGTAACCTCGTTCAGCAGGTCGCACGTCTGGCGCAAGAAATGCAGGTCACCATCGTCGCTGAGCGCCGCCGCGCCTCGTAACACCCCAACCTCATCGGACCTAGCGCGCTGGCTGGCGGCACGCCTGGCGAACCTCCGCCGCGCGTGTACCCGCCCGACCCCCTGGCTCGTTCAAGCCTCAAGCTGCTTTGATCTCAGACGTGCACTGAGGGCAACGTGCGGCCTTCAATGGGATGGCTGAGCAGCAGTATGGGCATTCTTTGGTGGTGGGAGCCGCCGCGGGCTCCGGCTGGCGGCGCAACCGATTGACCTGGCGGACCAGCAGGAAGACCGCAAAGGCCACGATCAGGAAATTCACGACCGTGTTGAGGAAAACCCCGTAGTTCAAGGTCGTGGCGCCCGCAGCTTTTGCCTGGGCCAGGGTGGCCAAGTGCTCCCCCTTCATGGTAACGAATAAGTTGGCGAAATCGACCTTGCCGAGCAGCAATCCTATGGGTGGCATCAGAACATCATTCACGAATGAGGTCACAATGGTTCCGAATGCCGCGCCGACGATGATGCCCACAGCCATATCCAGCACATTGCCGCGCATCGCGAATTCCTTAAATTCTTTCAGCATGTTCTCCCCCTACCAGCGCGAATGTCATTTCTTTTCGGGCGTCAAGGGACGGAAGCGCCAGAGTCTGGCTTTGATTGGCCACCCAGAGGTAAGAATGCGGCCATCACATTGCCATCCAAGGCCCAAGAGATCGCCGGTAAAACTCAATGGGATCCTGTCCAATTTGCCGCTTCGCGGATCGAGGATAGCCGCGCCGTAGAACCAGCTATCAGGCGCAGCGATGGTCAGCAAAGCGCGTCCGTCTTTCCCGATGGCATTGGACCCGATGCCGACGGGGGCCAGGCGCAGAGCGCTCCGGAGGGGAATCGGCTCTTCCGCCCCGCCGGAAACAGGCACCTTCACCAGCCGCACGCCTTCCTTCTCGTGGAGTTCCACGATCAAATCTTTTCCGTTGGGGTCGGCAGCGACGCCATCACCCGGGCCAATTTGCCGCGGCTGGCCGTCCGTCGCAGGGATGGCCCAGACGGTTTGCGAAGCGACGTAAAAAAGCGTCTCCCCATCGCGCGAGGCGACAAGGTCCATGTCCCTGCTTCCCTGAACCCCATTGAGCCGTCGCACAATCCGTCCGTCGGCCAGGGAGGCCACGGCGACCACGGCGTGGTCACGCGGACCCAGCAGGAAGGCTACTTCGCCTTCGCCCAACCGGCACGCCGGCCCCGAGGTTTCTTCCTTCGTCGCAATGAATGAAACGGCCTCGCCTCCCGGCCTCGCCAACTGCAATCGAGACCGCCCTGCGACCATGGAGTCGAGAAGGACGCGACCGTCTGAAGTCTCAAAAGTCGAGTTGCCCTGCGTGCTCGGAGTCTCTGAGCCGGCCAGGACTTCCGGCGTCCCCCCGAGAGCAGAGAACCGCAGGACTTCGAGTGTGCGGGCGGTCTGGTCCAGATAGAGGGTCCCGTCTTTGCCCACGTCCAGGAACCAGGGCGCCGAAGTCAGGGACTGCACCGTCCGCAGCGGGCCGGACCCGCTGCGGGAAGCGGCGACAATGCGATGCAGATCCCCCTCTCGCGAATCAATGAGCACGGACTGGTCGTCGTTCGACACGGCGAGAGGAAAGAAATTAATCGCAGAGGGGACGAGATCGAGTTCGGGCGCCAAGCGCCGCGTCTTTCCCGAGGCAAGGTCGAGGGCGTAAAGGTGAGGCGAGGGGTCTGCCTTGTCTTGGTCCAGCGCCTTCCCAAAGAAGACGGCTTCCTTTCCGTCGCGGAAGGCTCGCACGGGCGGGCACAGGTCTATGTTGGAAAAGACCCCGTTGAGAGGCACCAGGCGTCCGCTTTCGGGCCAAAACCGGTGTAACTGGAAATCTCGTTCTTTGTTCACTCGCACTACGAGCAAACTGCCGTCGGGAAGAACCTGCGGCCCCATAGCGTCTTCCAGCACCAAGGGTTCGTCCCCCCCGAACCGGGAAACGGTGTAGATGCCGCGAGGAACTGAAAAATCACGGTCGAAATAGATCTCGGTTCCGTCGAGTGACCAGTTCAGCTCCGTGACATACCCGCGCGAGCGGTTTTTCGTGAGGACGGTCCAGTCGCCCGACTCCGTATCCATCACCGCAACCTGGGTCATGCCGTCCACCATGGCCTGGAATGCGAGGGTGTGGCCGTCAGGCGAAATGCGAGGCCCCATGGCGATGCTCGGCCCGCCCAGCATCTGGCCCGACCATACCGCGCTGGGGACACTCCGCCGGTCCTTCATCCACCAGCCAATCGCAAGGCCGACCACCAGCGTCAAACTCGCCGCCAGGAGCGCGGCCGTAAGGTGCTTGCCTGGACGGAACTGCGTGCCTGTCGGCAGGGCCAATGCGGAGGGCGAGGCAGCCGCTTCGCCGGCGGCGGGATTTGCCAGATACTCGTCAATCGCGATGCGCGCTTCGCCGATGGCTTGCAGTCGCCGCTTGGGGTCTTTATCAAGGCACCGTTCGAGCAGCCTGCGAATCTTCGCCGGGACGTCGCGGGGAATCGCGTCCCAATTCGGGTCTGACTTGATCACCGCGGCGAGTGTGTCCGTGGCGGACTCACCTTCGAACGCGCGCCGGCCGGTCAGCATTTCGTACAGTACGCAGCCGAAGGCCCAGACGTCCGCGCGGCGGTCCACGGTTTTGCCGCGCGCTTGCTCGGGCGACATGTACGCTGCGGTGCCGAGAATCACCCCGGCCTGCGTTGCCGCAGCGGTCAGCGTGGGGGAATTCGAGATGCTGGAGGGGCTGGGCGCCTCGACATCGAGTGCTTTGGCAAGACCGAAGTCCAGCACTTTGACCTGACCGTCCGGCGTCAACTTGACATTGGCGGGCTTCAGGTCGCGGTGAATAACGCTTTTCTCGTGCGCATACTCCAGGGCCTCGGCGATTTGCTTGGCAATCGGCAAGGCTTCATCGATTTGTAGGGGCACCCCTCGTGGGTGCCCCTGGGCGGGCACAACGGTTCGGCTTTGCTCACCGTCCCTGAGCGAAGTCGAAGGGAGGCCCGCCCCTACCGTCGTGCCTGAAATCCGCTCCGCCAGCGTCGGCCCTTCGACCAGCTCCATCACCAGAGCGCGCACGCCGCCGGATTCTTCCAGCCCGTAGATCGCCGCGATATGAGGGTGATTGAGCGAGGCCAGCACCTGCGCCTCGCGCTGGAATCGCGCCATGCGTTGGGCATCGCTGGCGAAAGCCTCCGGCAGAACTTTCAGCGCCACCTCGCGGTTCAGTTGGGTGTCGCGGGCGCGATACACCTCACCCATCCCGCCCGCGCCGAGCGGCGCTATCACTTCGTAGCCATCGAGTTTTGTGCCGGAGCCCAAGCCCATGGGAGGAAAACATTATACCGCGAGACCGCACAGGGGCGCGAACTCCAGGACGCGCCGGTGGTTTTCCGCCCGACCCTCCCGGTCGCCCCAGCCGCGCTACGTCTCGCTGAAGCTACTGCGCCTGGTAGGAAGCCAGGTACTGCTTCATGCCGGCCTCATTGATTTTCAATTTGCCGGAGTGGAGGAACTGGTCCTTCAGGTTCTGGCAATAGGCCTCAAATTGCCGGCCGCGTTTCTGGTCCAGCAACTCCTCGCGAATCTTGTCACTCTGGGCGGCAAACTCCGCTTCATTGGGGGGCGTGTGCGAGACCACTTTGAACAGCACCTGGTTGGAGCCGGCGGAAATGACACCGCTCACCTGCCCGGGGTTCAGCGTGAAGGCGTCACCCAGTTGGCTGCCGCTCCCCACCCCTTCCACGGGCTCGCTCGCGCTGAAGTCATTGCTCTCTTGGGGCTTTAACCCCAGGGATTTCGCCGCCTTGTCAAAGCCCTGCGTCTTCGCCAGTTCCGCCAGTTTCCGGGCTTTGTCCTGAGCCAGTGTAATGGACTGGTCGTGGCGATAGTCTTCTTCCACTTGCGCGCGCACTTCCTCGAGCGTGGGAACGTGCTCGGGAACGATCTGGGCCACCTGAATAATCGCCTCTCCCCCGGAAACGGCGATGGGCGTGCCGACTTCGTTCAGGCGAAGCTGGAATGCCAGGTTTTCGAACGCGTCGGTTTTGCCGAGGTCAGGAACCGGCTGGTTGTATTTGAACAGCGGCGACTGCTTGGGTTCCAGTCCCGCCTTGCGCACGATGTCGTCAAACTGCTGGGGGTTCGCTTTGAGTTGCGATTCAAGGCTGGTGGTCAGTTTTTGCCGTGCGTCGGCAACCCCCAGCTTCTCCACAGCCGCGAGAATCGAATTTTTGACCTCGTCAAACGGCTGCAATTGTGCAACCTGCTTTCCTTCAACTTTGATGATGTGGATGCCGTACTCGGTCTTGACCAATCCGCTCACTTCGCCGGCCTTCAGGGAAAATGCCGCTGATTCGAAATTCGGCACGGTCTGCCCGCGCACCAGCCAACCGAGTTCGCCACCCGCCGAGGCCGAGGTGTCTTCAGAGAATTTCCTGGCGAGGCCGCCGAAGTTGGCGCCTGCCCGCACCTGATTCAGAACATTGGCCGCAGTCTTCTCAAGGGTCGCCACTTCCGCCGGCGTCTTGCCCGACGTCCTGAAAAGCATGAGGGCAACCTTGACGCGGTCAGGCAGACGGTAATCAGAAAGGTGCTGAGCATAATATTGGCGTAATTCCGCCTCGTCCACCTTCCCTGGCGCTCGCATCCGCTCGGGATCGACTACGACATAGCGCACCTGGCGCTGCTCGGAAAGCTTGTAATGGGCAGGGTCTTTCTGGAAGAACGCTTCCAGCGCCTCCGGCGTCACCTTGACATCCCTGAAAAACTGGCTGGGATCAAAGAGCACATAGTCGATCTTGGCTTTGGTGTTGCGACGGCGGAACTCCGCCAGAACCTCCTCGGGGGTTACCTGCATTCCGTCCGTGACGTTGCTGCGGATTTTCTCCACCACCAGCATGTCGCGCAACAGGCTCTTAAGCTGGGCAAACGTCTTGCCGGTGTTCTGCACTACCAATTCCGCGGCGCGGTCCGTACCCACGAAATTTCCGTCCGGGTACAGCCACGGGATGGTCTGGAGGGTCTTCAGCAAATCTTGATCGGAAACCTCCACCCCCGTTTTCCCTGCCTGCTGTAACAAGATTTGTTGGATTACCATCTGGTCCAGAACGGCGGGCGCGACGATCGGCACCATGCGCCTGTCGGACCCGAGGGGTGAGTTCTTGAGCCGCTCGCGGATGGTTTGATCCAGGTCGGCGCTGGTAATGGTCTTTCCGCCGACCGAGGCCAGCACGATACCTCCGGTGCGAGACATGCCACCCCTGGGCAAGGGCACCAAGTACATCACCATGCCCAGGATAATCACGAGGGGAATCAGCGCAACGCCGAAATACCCGAGGATAAGCCCGGCGATTGCCATGCCCTCTCCTTTCAGGCGGCCGGCGCTGCGCTTGATCTCTGAGTACGACAAATGGCCGAAAACAACGGCGAGTACCGATGCGGGAAGCAGGAAGAAAAAAAGGCCAAGGATGAGGCTCAAAACAGCCTTATCACTGGTTTCAGGGTGAAGGGGCGGGCCCGGCGGCGCACCCGTCTGCAGATTCGATCCGCAGCGGCTGCAGAACGTGGCGTCGTCCGGGATTTCCTCAGCACAATTCGGGCACTTCTTCATGGTGGCTTCCCTAATCCTTGGTAAGAAGATACGCGGCGAATACGCGGGCGTCAATCGAGCGAGATAAAGACAAAGCAATACTTCTCGCCTGCACTGGCTGTACCAGCGGGTCGCTCCGTGGTCACGTCATTCCCGCGCAAGCGGGAATCCAGACCTCGTATTGAAAAGGCGTGAAGAACTTCACTGGATTCGCTAAGTTGAGGCGCAAGTGCAACACCTTGCATAAGAGGTGTTGCGATGGGGAAACGATATGGGCAGCTGAGGGTGGAGGAGAGGTTCGACGGTTTCCCCTGGCTTTGGGCGCGTTGTCTGCCGTACCATCGACTAGGCGTTGGGAATATGGCGATTGAAACCGTGAATATTCCGCTCGACCCCGAGACCGCGAAAGCCTACAAGTCCGCGCGGGCCGAGGACAAGAAGAAGATGCAGGCAGTTCTAGGTCTCTGGCTACGCGACTTGGCAACCTCAGACCCTTCGACCTTGAAGGCGGTCATGAATCAGGTCAGCCGGAAGGCGCGGGCCCGGGGGTTGACACCTGAAGTCCTGGAGTCTCTCCTAAATTGAAATCCTGACGCCCGCCGGCTTCTTCAAACTGCCCTTCCCACCAGCGTCATTCTAAGAAGTTCTTGAATCATCTAACGCAACAGGTCGCCCTGCTGCCCCCCTCCCTTCATGCGTCCAGCTCGCGCAGGCGAATTTCCGACTCCGCTCGCTTCAGAAGCGCGAGGTCCTTGGTCTTCCAGCGGTTGCTCATGGACCTTTTGTGGGGCTTGCAGAGGCCGCACGCACGCCGTTTCTTTTTCAGCCGTTTCCGCATGAGCCAAGTATAGCAGGACGGGGTAAACAGCGGGCTTTGCCGAGTAGTCGGAGCGCCCCCCCATCCGTCGGCGGACGAGCGGCACAGGCGTCCGGCAAGACGCTTGAGACTGGAGGCTCGCGAGGAACTTTTCAGTGGTCAGTCCTCAGTTCTCTGTCCATGGTTTTACTGAGGACTGAAGACTGATGACTGATTACTTCACCGGCTTTTCTAGCCTCTAGCCTCTGCTTTAATGAGGCCTCAGGAGCAGAACCAGGGTTAAGCTGCCGCTTCCCCTCTGCTGTCCGCCGTCCTGCGGACACGCATTCATTCCCGAAGACCCGGTGCCAGATTCCGGCCGCAAAAGCGGTGGTCCTCGCCACCGCAGTCCAAACCGCCACCGCGGCGGGACAATCGATTATCCTGCTTGCCTCGAGCGGGGGATAGGCTCTCACCGGAGATCCTATTGGCCTAGTGAATGGTAGCGATGATCTCGGCCTTGGTGAACTTTCACTTCGACGTCCCTGCCTCCCTTGTCAACCCCCAAGAATCGTCTCCGATTTCACTCCGGTTCTAGGGTAGCAGGTCAGAGGACTCCTAGCTGATGACTTTGACGGGCATCATATTTCGTATTGCGACTATCTTGAGTTCGAATTGCCGATTGACACGGTAGACTGTGAGATGGTAGAAACAAAAGGTCCAGACAAGCAAGGTAGTCGGCTTCACAAACCAAAAACTAGGAGGATTGAATGACGGAGAAGGTCCGTTTGCACATCCCTCGACTGCTGTCTTGGCGATCGCTGTTCGCCCTGGTGGCGGTTCTGGGTCTCACAACGCTTGCCATTTCGTCCGCGCGAGTACCGCGGAATTCGCGGCGTGTTCAGGCCAACGCCAACTCAACCTTAAAGAACCACAAATCCAAACTGGTCGCGAATTACGGGAAGCTGCCACTGAGTTTTGACGCCAACCGGGGTCAGACCGACGGTCGAGTGAAGTTCACGTCCAGGGGCAACGGCTATGCACTGTATTTGGGGGGCAGTGACGCAGTGCTGGCGTTGCGCCTCGGAAGCCAAAAACTAATGGCCACAGGCCGGCAAGGTGAGAACAGCACGCCAACCCCTAAACCTGCCGTTCTCAAGATGAAACTCGCCGGGGCGAATCCCAACCCGCGCGTCAGGGGATTGGACCGGTTAGCAGGCTACAGTAACTACTTCTACGGAAACGATCCCCGGAAATGGCGAACCCACGTTCCCAACTACGCCAAAGTGAAGTACGATGAGGTCTACCCCGGCGTGGATCTGGTTTACTACGGCCACGAGCAACAACTGGAGTTTGACTTCCTGGTGGCGCCGGGCGCGAATCCTCATGCCATCTCCATGGTGGTTGAAGGTGCCGATGACGCCAGCACGGATGATGCAGACGATTTGGTTCTGGGTTTGGAAATGGGGAAGAAGGTTGTGCTCGGGAAGCCTGTCGTCTTCCAGGAAGTCCACGGGACGAGACGGGAAATCGACGGCCGTTTCCTGGTCAAGACAAGGGAAGGCAAGCAAGATTCTCCTCGTCACCCCCCTACCTTCCAAATTGCTTTCCAGCTCGGCTCGTACGATCACTCCCTCCCTCTCGTCATTGACCCCCCACTCAACTACGCAACGTATCTTGGAGGCAGCAGTTTCGATGCTACGCTCGCCATCGCCGCGGACACTTCGGGTAACGCCTACGTCGCGGGGCTCACCGGCTCCTCCGACTACCCGGTGACAAACGGGGGAAGCGCACCTGGAGGCGGCGGCGACGTGATCGTCACCAAGCTTAATCCGACCGGGACGCAGCGCGTCTTCTCGATTTACTTGGGTGGAAACGCGACGGAGGAAGCCTACGGGATCGCTCTCGACGCCGGCAACAACATCTTCCTGACAGGCGACACGTACTCGACTGATTTTCCCGGTGCCACGGGCGGAGATGCGGCGAACGGTGACGCCTTCGTCACCAAGCTCGACAGCACCGGCACACTCGCCTACACGACGCTCCTTCACGGCAGCGCCGCGGAAGTGGGCCAGGCGATCCAGGTCGATTCCAGCGGCAACACTTACGTCATTGGATCGACGAACTCCAGCGACTTCCCGATCGTGAACGGATTTCAGACAACTTGCGGGAGCTGCTCGGGGACGACAGGGCCATACGACGCGTTCATCGCGAAAGTGAAATTCGATGGCTCCGCTGTCCTTTACTCGAGCTTCTTGGGCGGCAGCGGGGCGGACCAGGGCAAGGGCATCGCCATCGACGGAAGCGGCAAGATGTACGTGATCGGGACGACATCATCCAACGACTTCCCGACGCACAACAGCACTTCCTCTTTTGGCGGCGGCCTTTCTGATGCCTTCGTTGCGGCGATCGATCCTGCCCAAACCGGGCCCGCATCTTTGCAGATCTCGACGTATATCGGTGATAACTCCGAAGACGTCGGGAATGCGATTGCGATCGACAACTCCGGCCACATTTACATTGCAGGCTTCTCAGACTTTCCAACAACCCTCGCCATTGGCGCGCCGGGCTTGCACACGGCCAACGCCGGAATGCATGACGCGTTTGTGGCCAAGATCAACATCAGCGACTCCACCTACGTGTATGCGACCTTCCTGGGAGGGAGCAATGAGGACTTCGTGTCCGGAATCGCGGTCGACTCTAGTGGCAATGCCTATGTGACGGGGAGCACTTCCTCCTCCGACTTCCCCATGGTCAATGCCGTGGATAGCACCTTCAATACCTCGGGGCAGGAGGACACCTACGTTGCTGAACTCTCACCGGACGGCATGACCCTTCTCTTTTCCACCTATCTGGGCGGCGAAGGTGGGGACGTCGCACAGGCCATCGCCGTGAATGGCGCGGGCCAGATCTTCGTGACGGGCACTACGACCTCGACGGACTTTCCCGCCTCTACCGGCGTGGTTCAGCCCGCGTGCGGTGACACCAGTGGCTGCAACGACGGTTTCGTCGCCAGCTACGGTTTGCCTTCGGTCAACGGTCCGCAAGCCACGCCGACCCCTGCCAGTCTCGCCTTTGGGAATGTGACTGTGAATCAGACAGCGAGCGAAACCGTGGTGCTCAAGAACACCGGCACGGCAACCCTGAACATCTCCAGCATCGCAGTTACGGGCACGGATGCGGCGAACTTCACGCTCAACGCGACGGCGACGACCTGCACCAACTCGACCGCGCTCGCGGTGGATGGTACCTGTAACCTGACGGTAGATTTCAAGCCCACCGCGGCAGCCGGCTACAGTGCCTCGCTGGACGTAGGCTCCAACGCCACCAACGCCCCGACTCATGTGCCGCTGTCGGGAACGGGTGTGCCGGCCCATCCTGCCATATCGGTTGATCCGACTAGCCTGGACTTCGGCACCGCCCTAGTCGGAACGGCCGTAACGTACTCGGTCACCGTGACCAACACGGGGACGACTGACCTGACGCTCAGTGCCATCACGGTGGGCGGCACAAACGCCTCGAACTTCGCGGTGGCTTCCAGCGGCACAACTTGCGCGACGAGCACGCACATCGCTCCGAACGGGACATGCACCATCTCCGTCACCTTTACCGCTCCGGCGACGGACACGCGTCAGGCAACGCTCACCATCACTTCCGATGCCACCAATACGCCCACACTCAACATAGGCATGGTTGCCAGGGGATCGGACTTCTCCTTCGGTACCCAGTCGGGTGGCTCGACGTCGGCAACTACCACCGCCGGCGGCACCGCAACGTACAACCTCGCCGTTACTGGAACCACCGGCGTGACCGGAAACGCCGCGCTAACTTGCACCGGCGCGCCCGCCGCTTCAACTTGCACGGTCAACCCCACGACCATCACGCTCAGTGACACCGCTCCTGCGACCTTCACTGTGAGTGTCACCACAACGGCTCGGGGGATGTCGACACCGAGGCGCTTTGTGTCTCCGCTCAGCCCGAACTGGCCGCTTCCACTCCTTCCGCCCGCGCAAATGACGTGGTTGCTCGCGCTGGCGTTGGTGTTGGGAATGGTTGCCATCTCCAGGCGCCGGGCGAGAGGGGCGCTGGGAGTTGCTATGCTGGCCATGCTGCTCTGGACGGCTTGCGGGGGCTCCGCCAAGAAGGCCCCGACGGGCACTCCCGCAGGCACGTACACTCTGACCCTCACGGCCCAGATCGCCGGCGTGACTAAGACCCAGGCTCTGACGCTGACGGTGAATTAATTCTCTGAACGCAAGCCGGGCGGGAGGGTCTACCCTTTCGCCCGGCTTTTTTGTCACCAGGCAGGCCAGGCAAAGAGACAGACCTGTCGAGGCAGTGATTCTCGGTAAGGAATCTAACTTGATAATCAGGAGCGAGGTTGTCCTTCGCGCACAATCCCCTTCGTCGGCGCGCGTGAATCTGGAGGTAGTGCGGCAGCGTAACAGCCGCTTCCCCGCTGCTGTCCGTCCGCCGGCAAACCAGTTTTCGATGGGCAGGGCGACCAATGGCCCTACTCACGGCTGATTGCATTTGCGGTTCTTTTAGCGTCCGGTCTCCAGCCTACGCCTTAATGCGACCTCAGCAGCAGGACCCGTGCCAAGGGGCCCAGCACGAGCAGCGCAGACAGGACCCAGGAAACAGCTTGAGGGTTAAACTCAAACCCCAGCAATTTGACAGACGGGGGAGGCGCGCTTAAACTAAAAACGGACTTCAGGCGAGGTCAAGACACCTACGATGACCGTCACTGTGAAAAACAAAACGCCGCTGGTAGTCCCGCGTGCCATTCGCCGCCGGGCGGGTTTCAAGGGCGGGGAGGAATTGGAGTTCAAGGCGGCCAGCGGGGTGATCACCATCAGGCCCAAGGTCCCCGCCGCTGATAACGAGTACACCCCGGCTCAGCGGAAGATTATTGATGCACGCCTGAAGAAAGCGCTCGCAGAAGCGAAGAGTGGCCGTACCGCTGGTCCCTTCTCCACGGCGGAAGAAATGATTGCGTCCATCGAGCGCGAACTCACCACGCGCACCGGCATAACCCGTAAGCCGGGTCCTTAATGAAGGTTGATTACAACACCCCAAGGGTGGTTGAGGCACTCCGAGTTGCACCTGAGAGCGTCAGGAAGGCGTTTTTCAAGCAGGTGCGGTTCCTGGCCGAGGGCCTTCGGCATCCCTCCCTCCGCGCCAAGAAGTACGATGAAGCGAACGACATCTGGCAGGCCCGGATCAACCGGGACTGGCGGTTCTACTTCATCATCGAGGGCGATACCTATATCGTTCTGGACGTAATTCCGCACCCCTGACGACAGTCCCGCAACAATTGAGGAGTGGAATCCATCGGCTGGGGAAGAAGTGCTGTCTGGTCTGCGCCCCTGCGGTGAGATTCTGAAGGCAATTGACCCCACTGATTCAGTGAAGCACTGAATCAATGGTGAGACCTCGCGATAAGGGCTATCGCCAAGGGGACGAGCACCAGCAGGCCGATGACAATCCACGAAACGGGTTGGCCGAAATTCAGGGTGTAGCCGATGCCGAAGCGTTTCTCCACGATGATGGCGGGGTCGTTCCGATTCACGTAGAAAATCCCCGCGATCCAATAGCGGTCCGGCGTGCGGTCGCCCGCGGGCGCGGCGGGAGGCACCGGCGAGCCGCTCGCGTACTCGGGGAGGCGCGAGCCGCCCTGACCCGTCCGAATCAAAACCACAACCATCAGTACCGTAAAAACCAGCACGGGGACGATGACTGCCACGGGGCTGGGCATCTGCTCCTGGGTGCGGAGCGCCAGGAAGCCGACCCAGGCGAAGAGCAGCGCCATCAGGTATTGCGTCGCTACCAGCAATGAAAGCATTGTCCGCCGGAAACGCTTTTCGCTTCGTCCCGGCCCGCCGCGCACCTGAATGCGGCGCGCCCAGGAGGTGATTCCGTAAGCCAGGAGCCCTACTCCCGCGCAAACGGCGGCTCCCACGAGCAGTGGGTTGTAGACGCCCGCAATGCTGCGGGTCGCCCAGCCGTTGGGTTTGCCGTCGAGGCCCCAGTGAACAGGAAATCGATCGGGAATCTGCGCCCAATGGAGTTGCAGCCACACGGCTACGGCCGCCAGGATGGCAAAGGGGCCGACCTGTAAAGCCCATCCGCCGGGCAAGCGGGCCGGCCGCGGCTCCAGATCGGCTTCGCGAAGCGTGGCGGGAGCTACGGCGTGCGGCTTCACGCGCGGGCGGGCGCGAAGGTACGCCACGAAACATCCGATGACCTGCCAGAATAGGCCGGCGACCGACAACACTTCGGTAAACCTGACGCCCAGGCTCAGGAGAACCAGCGCCAGGGCGATCAGAGAGTGAATCAACACTTCAAGGCGGTAGCGGCGAAGAATGTCGGCGCCCTCGACGCTGTCCCGAAAGTCCGCAGGGACCGTAATCGCAAAGTACAGGTCGGGGCGCGTCAGGCGCGGGAGCAGATACATCAAGACGCCGTTCAGGCCCAAAATCACCAAGAAGATTGACTGCGTCTCGATTAACGTTGCGTGGGGATTCATCGCCCACCTCCTCCGCGGAGCTTGCCAGCAAGTGAATCCAGTTGCTTGGCAAGCGTAGCCGGCTCCACACCCTCCGCCAGCGCCTTGGCGGTCAGCTCGTCCAGGCGGCGCGCAAATTGGCTTTCCGCCTCGGGAGAAGGAGGCGGATTTGGACGCGCGATGATCGTGGCGCCACGGCCCCGCCGAAGGTCTAGCCATCCTTCCTGAGCTAAAAGCCGATAGGCCTCCGCTACGGTGTTGTGATGCACCCCCAAGTCCATCGCTAACTGGCGAACCGTGGGGAGTTGGTCGCCGGGTTGAAACGCTCCGGCGACAAATTGGGTGCGGAGCACATTCACAATCTGCTGGTAGGCGGGAACGTCTCCCGCCAGGTCGACTTGGATGACTTTATCCGGCATCTCGATTGTCTATTGTACATATACAACAGACACTTATCAAGTGGTTTTTTTCGGCGTGAAAACCTCTAAGTAAACAGCAATGTGATGAATCTAGGGCACTTACATCAGTACCGCATCTGGTTGCCGCGCACTTACGCGCCGACCACCGTTCCGCGTGCGAGATTCTTCACGGCATCAAACTCTCGTCCCATTTTTCCGCTGACGGCGGTACGCCGCCTTCGAGCAAGGTCGCGAACATCAGGAGCGCCTTGCGTGCGTCTCCGATCGGGTAATAGAAAGCCTCCCAGTTGTCGCTGTCTTCCCCGTCATGATTTGGGATCACAAACTCGAAGTGCCAGGCTTCCTGAAGCTCGCGGTAGGCGCTGGAGGCTCGCGTTTCGATATTCTCCAGGTCCTTCGCCGAGAGTTCGAGTTTCTGCCGGCGTGTGCGGCGCAGCAACTTGCGCCTCATGATATCGCTGAGGAGGTCGGGCAGCGAGGCGTTGCGCTCCGGCGATCGCAGGTACAGGATCTCGTCCTTCGACAGCGGCGCCATGAAGACGCTCAGGCGTTTCGCGTCCGCCAGTTGAGGGTGAGACTGGAGGGCGCGGCCGACAAAAGCATTGCCCTCGAAGAAGGCGTCGCCTTGCACGAGTTGAGCGCGCAGTTCCTCCAGGTCGAGCGCCTGCAAATCCCCGCGCACATCCATGACCGCATAACGATTCTGGGCTTTTAGCGTCTCGATCTGCGCGCGCGTCCGGAAGTGGTAATCGACGCCGTCCGACTCGCCGGGCCGGGGCGCGCGGCTGTTGTACAGGACCAGCTTGCGCAATCGCCCGCGCAACTCCGGATAGAATTTCGCCAGGGCCTTATCCAGAGGACTCTTCCCCACGCAGGAAGGTCCTGCCAGAATCACCAAGCGTCCTGTTGCGGTTGTGCTCATGGCTGTCTACTCCTTCTCGATGTGCGGCCGTTCCCCAGGCGCGGGGCCGGCCGGCTAAAATCAGCGGCCTGCCCCCCGATGAATCGCCGCCGCGGTGACGCGCCACCCTTTTCACCCGTACCGAATTCCAACCCTCGGGCGAAGAAGCTCCGATTGTATCGCGAGGCTTGCTGAATTCGGAAGCCAGTGGTAGATTGTGGCTGGGCTGACCTTCGCAACCTGACAAGTCCGGGAATGGAGAGACTCATGCGGGCTCGAATTCCCAACGACTTTTCACCGACGCGCTGCTTGGTGCTGCTGGTGTCGATCGCGGGCTGTCTCCACGCTAACCTCCTGGCCGGCCAACGACCCTTCACCGGCGAGTCGCCCAGCGGCGCGGGAAGGACCATCGAACTGGAGGGTCAAGTAACCACGGAGTACGGCCGGACCGTCCCCTCCGGTGCCATGGTCAAATTGGAGACCGAGGGAATGCAGGCGATCGAGCAACCCGCCAATGCCGCCGGCCATTTCGAGTTCACCGATGTTCCGAAAATCCAATTCCGATTGCTGGTCACCGCCGATGGCTTCCAGCCTTACCAGAAGGACCTCGACCTCACGCGCGGCGCTTCAATGGTCGTCGTCAATGTCACTCTCTTACCTTTGTCCCCGACCCCTTCAACGCGTGTGGCGCCCCCTTCTCTGACCGACGAAAGAGCGCCAAAGAAAGCCCGCATCGAATACCAAAAGGGAGCGGGCGCGCTCCGGGAAAAGAAATGGAACGAAGCCGAATCGCACTTCGCAAGAGCCGTCAAGGAGTATGACTGCTACGCGCGCGCCCACACTGACCTGGCAATCGCCTGGGTCGAGCAACAGCAATGGCCGCGCGCCGAGCAGTCGCTCACGAAGGCCCTCGAATGCGATCCGGGCTTCCTGGACGCTTATTCCGAACTCGGTCAACTCTACTATCTCGAAAAGAAATATGCGGAGAGCGCAACGATCCTCAAAGAGGGCCTGCGCCGTTCTCCCGGCGCCTGGCAGTTTTACTATCAACTGGGATCGGCGCAGTACCGGCTGGGGAAATACCATGACGCCGAAGAGGAATTCGTACGGGCCCAGTCCTTCAACCCCCCACCTCCGCCAGAGATCCACGTGAAGCTCGCCGACGTCTATCTCCGGGAAAGCGCCTACCCGAGAGCCTACGCCGAAATGCAGGCCTATCTTCGCGCCGAGCCCGACGGCCGCTTCGCAGGCAAAGTCAAAAGCATCATGCAGCAAATGGAAGCCGACGGGACCTTGCGCTCTGAGCAAACTTCTATTCCCAGCCCTCCTCCGCCCAAGCCCTGAGCCATTCGAGAGTCAAAGAGCGCGGTCCTCCAGCAATTTGTCCGACCAATCGCACAGATCCCTCACCTAAGAATCCATAAACGATGAGCATGCGTTTCGGTAGAATGTGGGCCGCACCGCGGCGCTACCGCCGCCCTCGCGAAGCGAGGCTCTATTCCCCCGGCGAGGATATGGCGCGAGATATCGACTGCAGGTCGCGGGGCTCGATGATTTCTTTCATGGTGCCGGAAGTGAAGACTTACGCTTTAGGCGCAATGACCTGGTGAAGACAACGATGCGCAAACTACCTTTCCTGTTCTGGCTCATATCACTGTGCATGGCGCCGCTCGGCGTCCGGACGCTTGGGCCCCTGCAGCTCAGTGCCCAAGTGGGGCAGCAGAGGGGACCCCGAGAAATGAAGGCGCGTCGGGCCGATGAGAGCCCCGGGCCTCGTCGCCGGATCAATTTCAATTCCAACTGGCTCTTCGCCCGCCAATCCCGGGGCATGGGAGAGTTGGGCTCGTTCGACCGCGAGAATGGCGCGGCCGCTCAAATCGAGCCACGGTTCCAGTACGCCTACAAACCCGGCTACGACGACTCCGATTGGACCCCCGTCAACATCCCTCACACCTGGAATGCCCACGACGTGATGGATGAGAAGCCCGGATACTGGCGGGGCATCGGCTGGTACCGGAAGCACTTCACCCTCCCGGATGAATTCCGAGGCAAAAGGGTCTTCCTGGAATTCGAAGGAGTCGCGAGCGTTGCAGAGTTCTGGCTGAACGGGCGGAAGATTGGCGAGCACAAAGGCGGCTACACTGGATTTGAGTTCGACGTCACGGAGCAGGCGAATTTCGGCGCGCCGGAGAATGTGCTCACCGTCAAAGCCGATAATCTTTTTCATCCCACGGTTCCCCCGACCGTGAAGACGGACTACAGCTTCTATGGCGGGATCTATCGCGACGTCTGGCTGCGCGTTTCAGATCCCACCTATGTCTCAGAGGTCGTCTGGTCAACACCTCAAGTCAGCACGGAAGCGGCGCAACTCACCCTGCGCTCTCGGATCGTCAACAAGGCCGCAGCCCCAGCTAGCGTCACGCTGCTCCAGGAGGTCTACGACCCTCACGACCAGCTCGTAAAGACGTTCTCCTCGCCCCTACAGCTCTCCGCCGGCGAAGCAGCCATGGTCAATCAGGAGAGCGGGCCGATTAGCAATCCTCTGCTCTGGTCTCCCGACCATCCCTATCTCTATCGCATCCGGACCAGCTTACACACTGGGAATCGAGTGGTGGATATTCTCGAGAACCCGCTCGGCTTCCGCTGGTTCAAGTTTGATCCCCAGAGAGGTTTTTTCCTGAACGGAGCCCGCGTCGAGATTCAAGGCACCAACTGGCACCAGTCATATCCCGGGATGGGGAATGCACTGCCCAAATCGCGCCACGTTAAGGACATGGAATTGATTCGCGACATGGGCGCCAACTTCTGGCGGACTTCGCATTACCCGCACGATCCCGCCACCTTGGAGGCCTCGGACCGGCTCGGCTTGATGGTCTGGGAGGAGTTACCCATCAACAAGGAGATAGGAAACCCCGATGAATATACGGCCAACGTGCTGGCCATGGCGGAGGAGATGATCCGTCGCGACCGGAACCATCCCGCCATCGTCTTGTGGGGAATCGCGGGGGAGATTAACGCGCCAATGAAAGTTTCCAAGCGCGTTGTCGAGGCGGTGGCTAAGAAATATCGCGAGCTCGACCCGACTCGGCCCGTCGTGATGCACGCCCCGCGCAGCGACGAAATCGAGTCCCTGGTTGACGTCGTGGGCCTGGACGTCGGCAAGGGAACAGACGAGAAGCATCGCGAACATCCCGACCGCTGCTACCTGGTGGGCGAGTACAGCGTGGCCACAATCGGCCGGGGAATTTATGGAGGCGGGCCCGAAAGCGAGGAGTTGGCCTGCGAGAGGCACGAAGCCTATCTGCGTGAACTCAACCTCCGCCCCTGGATGGCCGGAGGAGCGATCTGGCACCAGTTTGATTACGACGGGGAGAGTTATGACACGGTCATCCCGCACGTCGTCGCATTCGGAATGTGCGACATGTGGAGAATCCCCAAGGAAGTTTATTACTTCTACCAAAGCCAGTGGAACGACAAGCTGATGGTCCACATCCTCGGCCATTGGACGTGGCCGAATGACGAGGGCAAGGTCAAACGCGTCAAGGTGTTCAGCAACGCCCCGGAAGTCGAGCTCTTTTTGAACGGAAAATCTCTGGGCGTCAGGCAGGAAGAACCTGATCCGGGACTTCGCCACCCGCCGCGCATCTGGGAAGTAACCTACCAGCCCGGCACGCTGAGAGCCGTGGCCAGAAGCGAGGGAAGGGAAATCAGCGACGAGCGCCGGACGGCCGGGCCTGCCCACCACCTGGTGCTCGAATCCGATGCGCAGCAGTTGAACTCCGGAGATCCGGAGAGCCTTGCCTACCTCACCGCGCTCGTCGTGGACGAGCGCGGGACGCTCGTTCCTTCTGCGTCGGTTCCAATTACCTTCACCTCTTACGGCCCCGGGGAACTCCTGGAGCAAACCTGGCTGGGTCATGGCCCAGGATTGACGTGGCATACGATTGCCGGCATGACGTGCGTGGCGTTTCGAGCCACGGCGCGCACCGGGCACGCGGTCATCAGCGCTTACTCTCCCGGCTTGGGCATGGGACGAATTCAGCTCCAGGTGGTTGCACCCGGCAAACCCGACGAAATGGAGTACAAAGAACGATTCGATACCGACGAGCCGTGAAAATCAGGGACTCGGGTTTCGGGGTTCGCGAGATGTCAGGATGCTGAGAACGACCACCAACCTTCAATTTCTGCCGGGCGCGCGTTGACTCCCACTTGGTGTACGACCTAAGCTTGCCCTGAGCAAAGTGAAGGAATGGCCGCAGATTGGGGGCACTGCATGTCCACTCGCGTTGAGAAGATATCTCTCAGACTGTGGCATTGCGCCCTGCTTGCTTCACTTCTTTTGGTGTGCCGAAGCGATGCCGCCACAGTCTCACCGCTGTACAGTCGCGGATACACAGTCCTTCCCGAACCCCAGAAGGTCACACTCGGCACGCGCGATATTCAGTTCGGCGCGGACTGGCGGCTGGAGGTGAGTCAGGGCGTTCAGCCGGATGACGTCGCGATTGAGAGCCTGAAAGACGGCCTGGCTTCGAGATTCGGCATCACGCTCGGCAATTTAAGCGGCGCGCGCGCAGGAACTCGAATTCTCCGCCTAACCGTCGCGCCCGGGGCCGTAGAAATCGGCGAGGCCACGGACCGCGACCGCGCAGCGCTCTCCGAACAGGCTTACAAAATCCTCCTCTCCGAAGATTCAATCGTCATCACAGCCAATGTTTCCGTGGGCCTGTTCTATGGAGTCCAAACTTTCCTGCAACTCCTCAAGCCAAGCTCTCTGCTTGGAAACCGCGGAAAGGCCGCAGAGTCTCCGGGAAGCGAGACGTACACGCTGCCGGAGGGCGAGATCCTGGACTGGCCGGACCTCGAACTGCGAATCATTTATTGGGACGATGCTCATCACCTCGAGCACCTCAAGGTGCTCAAGCAGGCGCTTCGCCAGGCGGCCTTTTACAAGATCAACGGGTTCGCCATCAAGCTGGAGGGCCACTTCCAGTACCAGAGCGCGGCTCCCATCGTCGAGCCTTACGCGCTCACCCCCGCGGAACTCCAGGAACTCACCGACTACGCTCTGCGGTACCACATCGAACTCATTCCCTACCTCGACGCGCCCGCGCACGTCGCCTTCATCCTCAAGCATCCCGAGTACGCCCGGCTGCGGGAATTTCCGGAAAGCAATTACGAATTTTGCGCCACCAACCCGGATACGTATCAATTGCTGTTCGGGATGTTCCAGGACCTTCTGGACGCCAACCGGGGCGGGAAGTATTTCGTGCTTTCCACCGACGAGCCCTACTACGTCGGGCTGGCGAAGAACGCGCAGTGCAACGAGGCGGACCGCGCCAAGGAGTTAGGGAGTGTAGGCAAAATGCTGGCCGAATTCGTGACCAAGACGGCGGGCTACCTGCACGAGCGCGGGCGCACGGTGCTCTTCTGGGGCGAGTACCCGCTGAAGCCGGAGGATATCGCTTCCCTGCCGCCCTATCTGGTCAACGGAGAGGTTTACGGTCCGCAATTCGATCCGCTGTTCAAAGCTCGCGGCATCCGCCAGTTGATTTATACCTCGACGGAGGGCGAAGAGCGGCTATTCCCGAATTACTATCCGCTGCCGCCCTCAGAACGCTTGCATCCCGGCCGTCCGGATATAGGACGAGTCACGGAAATGTTCGAGCATATTTCGTTCACTCCTGCGCGCGGCCAGGCGGACCTGATGGGCGTGTTCATCGCGGGTTGGGCCGACGCCGGCCTGCATCCGGAGACTTTCTGGCTTGGGTATGCCACCGGCCCCGCGGCTGCGTGGCATGCGGCTTCACCCGACCCTCAAGAAATGATGAATTCTTTCTACACGCTCTTCTACGGCCGCAGCGCGATCGACATGGGACGCGTGTACCAGCTTATGAGCGAACAGGCCCGCTTCTGGGAAGATAGTTGGGAGACCGTTCCCTCGAGCGCGCGAACCCCAATCTTCGGGAACTCCGACCAGATCTATAACCCACCGCGGCCCGAGCATGACCAGACTCTTCCGCCCCTGCCGGTTCCCTCTCCCGAACTCCTGAAACTCTCCCAGCCCACGGACTGGAGCCAGGAAAACTCCGAGCGTTTGCAAAAAGCGGCGCGGTTTCTGGAGCAGAATGACGAGCTGCTCGATCTGCTGACGATGAATTTGCCGCGCGTGGAGTTCAATCGTTACAACCTGGAAGTTTTCCTATCCATTGCCCGCTTGTATCGCCAAAACCTCGAAATGCTGCTGGAGATGGGACGCGCTGCTGACTTCCTGAAATCTGCGCAAGCGGCGGCGGGGCGAGGCGATGCCGCGCGCGCGGTCACCGCGCTCGACAATGCGCTGGACACCGTGGAGCGTATCCGCCAGGAACGTAATACGGTTCTCCAGGATGCCACGGCAACCTGGTATAAGACGTGGCTCCCGCGCGTGGCCGAGGCCAACGGGCGCCGCTACCTCGATCGGGTGGATGACGTCAAGGATCATGTACCGGTTCGCACCGTCGACATGAGCTACCTCGTTTACCGGGAATTGCTGCTCCCGATGGAGGAATGGGCTGACCGAGTCCAGGAAGCGAGAAACCACTTCGCGCAGGCTCACAACTTGCCTGCCCGCAACGGCAAGCTGGAGTGGCAAGACACCTCCCAGCGCATTTCCCGTGAACGAGCCGCCGAGGAGGAGTAGGGGCACGCCGCATTCCTACTGTAGCGCCGGTCTATGACCGGCGACGTCGCCGCTCGCAGAGCGGCGCTACAATGCGGCGCTGAAGACATCGCCGCTACAACGGAGGAAGCTATGAAGGGACAACTCGCGTGCCTGATGGTGAGCATTGTCGTCACTCTGACCAGCGTAGCGCGCGGCCAGGATTATGACCTGCTGCTCAAAGGCGGGCACGTCATCGATCCGGCAAACCATATCAATGAAACCCGCGACGTAGCGATTCGAGACGGCAAGATCGCGGCCATCGAGAAAAGCATCTCACCGACAGCAGCCCGTAGAACTGTCGACGTCAGCAGCTTCTACGTGACGCCGGGGTTCATTGACATCCACGCGCACCTCGGCCACGGAGGGGCGCCGCTCAACTGGTTCGAGCCCGCCTCCCCGGCTCACGCCGCGCCTCTGGGCATTCCGGCAGACTCGGTCCTGAACTCCGGGGTGACGACCGCCGTGGATGCCGGCAGTTCGGGCGCGCACACCTTCCTTCTGGAAAAGGAAGAGGTCATCGATCGCGCCCAGGTGCGCGCACTCGCTTTCTTGAACATCGTGGCGGCCGGCATGAATAGCGGCAAGGAGCAGGACGTCTCCGAGATGGACCCGCAGCTTTGCGCGGAGACGATCAACAAATTCCGCGATGTGATCGTGGGAGTCAAGACGGCTCACTACTGGACCGACAAGCCTTGGGATGCGGAGCATCCTCCCTGGGCCGCCGTCGATCGAGCGATCGAATGCGGCAAGCTGGCCAACGTTCCGGTGATGTTCGATTTCTGGCCGCGCCCGGCCGAGCGGTCCTATGCCGAGCTGATCCTCAAGAAAATGCGCCCCGGCGACATCCATACCCACGTCTTCGCGCAGCAGTTCCCGATTCTGGATGAAGCCGGCAAAGTGAACCCCATCATGTTCGAGGCGCGGCAGCGGGGGGTTATCTTCGACGTCGGCCATGGCTCCGCCAGCTTCTGGTTCAGAAACGCCGTTCCCGCCGTCAAGCAGGGGTTCATACCCGATTCGATTTCGACCGACCTGCACACGGGCAACCTAAACGGCGCAGTGGTTGACTTCATCACCACGATGTCGAAGTTCCTGGCGATGGGTGTTCCGCTGGAAGACGTCGTGCGGCGGGCGACCGTCAATCCTGCCAGAGAAATCCGCAGGCCGGAGCTGGGCACGCTCTCGGTGGGCAGCGCGGCCGATATCGCTGTGGTGGAATTGTTGCGAGGCCACTTCGGCTACACCGATTGCGGCAAAGCCAAGATGCTCGGCGACGTCAGGCTTGTCAACCGCCTTACGGTGCGCGCGGGGCGCATCGTTTACGATCCCAGCGGGATCAGTATGGCCGAATGGGAGAAGGCGCCGCCGCGATATTTCACCACGCCGAAACTGGGTAGCGATCCTGCCGCGCTGGCGGAGGAGAAGTAGGCGGCAGGCAGGCGGAGGCGCAAAGGATGGAAGCGGATATAACCTTCCGCGCCGCTTTGGAATTAGAAAATCGAAACTCGAAATTCCAAAACAAGATCATTTTTGCTGGAGAACCACGTCGTGGCTGATAACGTACCCGAGCACCGCGCCCATAAAGACATCGGAAGGAAAGTGGGCTTGCAGCGAAATGCGCGAAAAGCCCACCACGCCCGCCAGACCATAAGCGACCCAGGGCACCCAGCGGTGGCGGCGATACCGGTCCGCGAACACCGCAGCCACAGAAAATGCCGCAATGGTGTGACCGGAAGGGAAGCTCCCGCGGCCGCTGATGACGCGGCCGTGCGCTTTGAACCACGTGTGCGAGAAGTCGCCGGACGGATCGATCTCAATGGGGCGCAGGCGGCGGTCGATATTTTTCATCACCGTCGTGAGAATTTCCGCGTCGGCAACCGCTTCACCAGCGAGCAACGCCGTATGTTGTGCGAAGGAATCCCGGCGCGCCAGGCTCACCGCATAGAACGAAAGAGGGACAATCGCCGTCCCCAGAGCCATGTTGGTGCCGCTGAACGCCTTGTTGAACCCATTGAAGCTCGAGGTGCGCCGGAAATAGGGCGCGTCATGAGGGTCAAGCGCCACCAAGCCCGCCGTTACGAGAATTATGCCCAGTGTCGGCTTCAGATGTCGGCCCCGCGCCGCGGAGGCAGGAAACAGCCAGATGGGTTTCTGGTCATGAACCAGGTTGGGGACAAGGAGCTTCCAGGAGATAGGCCGTTCGGATTGTGGGTTCGGGTTTGGTGCTTGGGGTCCCGGGGCTGATCCCGAATCCCCCATCCCGAATCCCGAAATGAGAGCCTGCCCGCGGGCCTGCACCGGTCCGAACAGCAACGCACTCACCACGAGCAGAGCGCGTAGCGCAGCCCTTGTCTGGTGATGAAGGATCTGCAGGTCTTGGAAACAGCCCCAACGCCGCGACCGAGTCATGCCTCCCGCATATTAGCACGACGAGCCACGCAGACCTTCTCGGGCGATGCGGGAGCTGCGATTCTGCATGCAGAGTGGGTAGTGCTGCGATTCGGAGGAAACAACGGTGCTAGAGTGTTTGTTGCGATCGGGGTCCGGGGCGCGCGGTATTGTGAGGAGGCCAGGCGTATGAAGATGACGAAGTTCGAGAAAATCTTCGTGAACAGCCCGGGCCGTAGCCGAAGAGTTGCCGAGTACGCCGAAAGAATGCTGAGGCTCGTGGGTTTCGCGCCTGGACAGAGCTACTTGGATTTTGGGTGCGGCAATGGCGCAGCAGCCATCTATCTGGCGGCGAAGTTGGGCCTCGAGGTGACGGGAATAGACGTCGACCCGGAGCAAATTGAGGCGGCGCGGGCGAGGAGCGCGCAAACCACGAAAGTCCGATTCCTTACTGCCGACGGAACAAGCTTACCCTTCAACGACAACGAGTTCGATTTCGTTGCGACCCACATGGTGACGCACCATATCCCTGATTTGCGTGCCGCACTCCTCCAGATGCTGAGAGTTTTGAGGCCGAACGGCTACCTCATTTACAAGGATGTCGCCCTTCCAAGGTGGGTGGCGTCTCTCGCCAAGAAGCTGGCCAAGAGCCTGGGTTTCCCGACGGCTGAGGAGCTGGATCGATTCGCGCGGGAGAACCATTTGACCGCCCTCCATCGCGCCCGCTCGTTCAACAGGTATGAGGTGGTGTGGCAGAAACACGGCGGGTGATCCGCGACCATTGAAGAAAGATTCCTGCGAAAGGAATTGAATGGCGCCGACGCCTACACGAGGAGAGTCGCTAGTTCCGTTTCCGTGGTGAATTCGCTGTGGGGCCTTCCTATCCTCCCGCCTTCATCTGCTGTCCCAGCCAGTTTTCCAGACCCACTTCGCTGATGGCGTGCAGTTGCGCCTCCGCCCAGTCGGTATGCCTTTCCTCGTCCTTGATCAGGCGCTCGAACAAGTCCTTGGTGCCGTTGTCCCCCGCGCTCGCGCACACCTTGGCCGCCGCGTTGTATTGGTGCACGGCGCCAACCTCGTCCTTCAGGTTGTCTTCCACGAACGCTTTGGCGTTGCTCGAAATCTTGGGCTTCAACCCCACATCCACCGCGGGAGCGCCATCCAGGAACAAAATCCTCTCGATCAGCCCTTCGGCGTGGCCCATTTCCTCAATGGCTTGTTTCTTGAGGTGCGCGCCCAGCACGCCGTAGCCCCAGCTTTCGCACATCTCAGCTTGCACCATGTACTGCACGATCGCCGTCAACTCCGCATGGAGTGCGGCATTCAGCTCCTTCACAACATTATCATTGCCGCGCATCGTTATCCTCCGGTAGTATGAGGTCAATCCCGACCACTGAAGCCGGGATTTCCGTCTTGACTCCTAAAACGGCAGCCATTGTACACCTGTTTCACCCGTCAGAGTATGTCATGCGGGTGCAGGCGTGCGCAGGCGGATCCCGCCGGCATTTCCGGCCACCCCCGGCGATGCCGAGTTTGTCTTGACAGACATCTTCCTCAAGCGCGACCCTGTAGGTCTTTGCGATTCGGACTTTCTTGATGGAGGTGCGAATGAATCGCACTCTTGGCTGGACAGGAACAACTCGGCGCAAGAAAGCGGGGACAACTCTGGCTGCGTTCACCTTTCTGGCTCTCCTGTTCTTCGGCTTCCTTAATTCATCATTTGCCCAACTGCCCCTTTCCACCGCCGCCCCTTCTGCGGGACAGAAGGCGCCCGGTTTCACCTTGCCCGACCAGCAAGGCAAGCCGGTGTCCCTCGGCGGGCTTCTGAAACCTGAAGGGACGGGGAAATTCGGCGGACTGGTCTTGATTTTTTATCGCGGCTATTGGTGACCGTACTGCGTCTCCGAGTTACGGAGCTTTCAAAAGGATTTGAGCGAGTTTGACAAACACGGCATTCGCGTGGTGGCGGTGAGTGTTGACCCCGTGCAGGTCAACAGGTGGCTATGTGAAAAAGCAGGCCTCACTTTCCCACTCCTCTCGGATCCCGAGGAGAAGGTCATCCTTACTTATGATGTGAGGCATATCAGGGGCGGCCCCAAAGGGGTTGACATCGCGCGCCCCGCCGAATTCCTGATCGACCGCAAGGGCACCGTCCGCTGGGTTAACCTGACGGATGACATCCGCGTGCGTGCGAGCGGAGAGCAGGTCCTCAAAATCGTCGGCCAACTGGGCCTGGGTGCGCGACCGTAATCCTACATAGCCGGAAGCTGGGGTGTGAGCCAGCTCACCGAGAGATGCTGGTCTTTGATGGTGGCGTGCAAGGTGCGCGTCTCCCCGAGTTTAGACTGGACCGGAACGGGTTGCGCCAAGTCGAGTCCCGCATCGGGCGAGATGACTCTGACCTCCAACTCCGTCTTGAGGCCCGGAACCAGAACGACGTCCGAACTTCGACCCTCAAAGCCTCTGCCTAGGCTGAGGAGCCCCTTTCGTCTGCCGCGCAGTTCATCTGTGAACAGAACCTTGCCTCCACCCGAGATCACCAACGTCCCGGCCCGCAGATCATGGCTACAGACAAGCCGAACAAGTTGCGCTGCGACCGGTCCCTTTGGCAATACGGGAAGTTTGTAGTTTATAAACGAAATCACAGGAGCGGGCACTGCCGCCGAAGGGGTGGGAACGTTGCTCAAGCTGAGGAGGTCAGTAAAGTGCTGTGTCCGTGCCGGGTCGAAAAGCGGCGCCCAGGATTGACGCGTTGTGAATACGGAACGCGGGCCTGTGCTACGCCGGTTCACGGTGCTTACGGGAGCAACTTCGGGCACCCAATCAGCAAATGACTCAGACCCCTCGAATCCTGAATCTATCGGGAGTTCGTCGATCACCTCTCGAGCCAATCCCGCAGCCGCTTGGTGGAGAGCGGCAGGAGGCGCCGCCGAAACCGCCTCCGGCTTCGCTTGCACCGGCGGCGAACCCGTCCACATCGAAGAGCCGCTGCTGAGCCTGATCGCAATCAGGTAGAGGATGCCAGCCGCGAGAATATTCTTGTGACTCCGGACCCAATGACCCGCCGCTGGGGCTTTCCTGACGAGCCAGCCGGCAAGCTCGGCAACGGGGTCGGCTTGCTGGTTCACCTGACACTGCCTTTCCTCCGGCCCGGGGAGAGGAATTCCGCGGTCAATTGCAGCCGAGGCCTGAATGAACTCACGGGCACTGGCAAATCGATTCGCCGGTTCCTTGGCCAGACAGCGGGCCACTAGCCGGTCGTGCTCTCCGGTCAGCTCCGGAACCCGCTGGCTCGGGGGGATAGGCTCTTCGTGCACGATCTTGGAAAGCACGGTCGGGGCGTCTCCCTCAAACGGCAAGCGCCCGGTCAGCATGCGGTAAAGGATGACGCCGAGGGAGAACAGGTCCGCTCGCGTGTCCGCAATGCGGCCCAGGACACGCTCCGGCGCCGCATAGGAGGGGGTGGCATAGAGAGACTCGGTAAAGATCCCTCCCACCCGGCCTGAGAATTCAGCCAGACCGAAGTCAGTGATTTTTGTTTGGCCGGATCCGGTGAAAAGAATGTTGGCGGGTTTCAGATCACGATGCACGACATTGTGGGTGTGCGCATGGTCCAACGCTTCCGCCAATTGCACCGCAATTTGAAGCGCGTCGCAAGGCAGCAAAGGAGCACGCGAGTCCAGGAGAGCTTCCAGGGTCGTGCCCGAGATGAATTCCATCACGATGCACGTTGTGCCGGACTCTGAATCTTCAAATACATCGTGGATTTCGACGATGCCGGGATGATGGAGTCTGCCCGCCGCGCGTCCTTCGCGCAGGAACATTTCCAACGAGCGCTCGCGGTTTTGCTCAAAGCAGTGGTTGGGCTGAAAGGTCTTGATCGCGACGAACCGGCCGATTCGGGAGTCGTAGGCCTTGTAGACAACGCCCACGGCACCCCGCCCCAACTCATCGATTACGTTGTAGCGCCCCAGGGCCCTCATTTTCCCCTCCCCCTGGTTTCACTCCGGCGACCCGCAGACTTTCCTTGGCGCTCCGCACGGTGCCGCCGGGAGAATCCGTTTCGCCTTTCGGCGCTGCCGTTCCTTTTTGAAGTAATGCCCCAAGTACTTTAGTACTGGGACCGGCCATGTCTATCGCAACTTTTGGGCCAATTCCGGAGGGCAGAGGTGAGGTTGCTAGCTCGCGGCCAAACCCAACACCTGCATCTGGGAGAGCGATGACTTCGAAACTAAGACGGCGTGATTGTTGGAACGGGGGTCGGGAGGTGTCAGGTAAAACATGGAGTCAAGAAATGTCGCAAGGGTGTTGGGGCCCACGCCTTCCAGGATCTCGCCATCCTGGAAGTGCACCCTTAACCACACGCCATTCCCCGTCGACCGGTCGATAAAGCTCTTATATTCTGCGTAGTTAGGGTCGCCCTCGAATGACCGGACCAAGAAAATTGCCTTTACATCGGCGGGCTGAATCTTCAGACACTTTCCGTCAGTGTCGGTTACTTCCATGGCCTCAGCGGTCAGGGTTCCTTCACTGCGTCCAGTTGATTCCGGGATAAAACCCCATATGGTGCGCCCGTCAGCGAAATGGACGACAACCTTCTGCGTCACCTCACCATTTGAGACCATTGCCAAGCCTTTCTCCGCGCGCCGGAACGGGGTTCTTGCGGGTAAAAAATTCCTGAAAACCACACCATTTTACCCGGCTTGCATGGCCCGTACCGCGGGACTTGAATGTGCCTTTCCGAGTTTGGAATACTATCCAGCCGACCATGAAGATGTCCAGGTTTTTGCACCTTCTTCGTCCCCATTGCTTCCGGGAGTCTCTGTGGAGGGAGGGTGCCGTCGGCAAGCTCGCATTTGAAGGCGGCCGTCACGATTTGTTCATCACGCGATAGTGAAGGTGCACGACTCCGTCCGGAAAGGTCTTGGTGGAAAGCAGCTTCAGCGGAATGGACCGGGGCCGCGGCTGGATAAGCAGTCGAAAAGATGGCTCGTCGAACAGCTTCCATGCGGCTGTGTTGGTAGGCCCCAAGAGAATTGTATTTCCACGCAAAACGCATTTCAAGGCGCGTTGGCGGTACACGTTCGGCGCGCATTTTTCCCTTGACAAAGTGGTGTGAACGTGTATAATAGGTGAGTCAATTGTCCCTTGTTGGAAGTGCATCCGCTGGCCTGTTCCCTACGCCGCGATGCCTTCTTAGAGGCTTTGCCGATGCATTGCTCGTGCCTTCGAACTCGCGGTTCTTGCCTGCTACAGGCAGCGTCAGGCTACAACGGGGCGCCGAATTCCCTGGTCATTCTGTCCGTGCCTCCACGACATGTTGCCCGCATCTAGAGCAAAATAAAAACGCCTAACCCGTCAACAGATTGAAAACAAACCACCTGACGGCTTAGCCACCCCTGACATAATGTCCTAAATCTCGGCCCGGCCCTTCCTGGCCCCGTGCCACCTACGCGCCCCTCGGTCCGTTGTCCGATGGGTCTTCGGCACGCCGGGGCGCAGCGTGACGAGACCTATCGCTAACCTTTCAGATACTCAGACGTCTGAATGGTATAAGGTCGAGTATGCCCAAGCCCGACTCTCTGCAAGGCTCGCTCAATTTGCTCGTGTTGAAAATCCTCTCGCGGCGGCCGCGTCTGCACGGCTACGCCATCATGTCTCGGATCCAGGGCATGTCTGGGGAAGTGCTGCGTGCCGAGGAAGGTTCGCTCTATCCGGCGTTGCACCGCATGGAGGAAGCAGGCTGGATTCGTGCGGAATGGGTCACGAAAGATAACGGCCGGCGAACGCGTGTGTATGAACTGACGGCGGCGGGCAAGAAGCAACTGGGCAGCGAAGAATCGCGCTGGCAGGTGGTGACGGCGGCCGTGAATCGCGTCCTGAGGACGGTGTGATATGTCGTTGTGGTCGCGACTCGCCAATCTCCTTCGCGGCGATCGTTTGAGCCGCGAGATCGACGAAGAGCTCCAATCGCACCTCGAAGAAGCCATCGCGCAGGGCCGCGACCCCGCCGAGGCCCGAAGAGCCTTCGGCTCCGCGCTGCGGCTGCGCGAAGAGAGCCGCGACGTTCGACTCATCGCGTGGCTCGACTCGCTGCGCGCCGACGCCGTCTTCGGCTGGCGGCAGCTCGTGAAGAGAAAGGTGACTTCCGCCGCCGCCATCCTCTCGCTGGCTCTCGCGATTGGCGCGTGCACCTCGGCGTTCCGTCTCATTGACGCGCTGCTGCTGCGGCCCTTGCCCGTGGCGGACCCGCAGCAGTTGTACGCTTTGGCCCGTCAAGGAATCGTTATCGATGGCACGCCTAAAACATACGACTCCTGGGCGTACCCGGCGTTCCGCCTGATGCGCGCCGCGGTGAAGGGCCAAGCCGAGTTGATCGCGATCTCGTACGCGGAACGGACCGATCTGACCTACGGGTCGGACGAGGAGTTTGAGAAAGCGTACCGGCAATATGTTTCGGGGTGGATGTTCAATTCATTTGGCCTTCGGCCCGCGGTGGGGCGGCTGTTCACCGAAAGCGACGATTTGAATCCCGGCGCGCACCCGTATGCCGTGCTCTCGTTCGACTACTGGAAGCACCGCTTCGGACAGGACCCGAAGGTGATTGGACGCACCTTCCGCATGGGGACCGATCTCTACGAAATCGTCGGGGTTGCCCCGGAACGATTCACCGGCACCGAACCCGGCACGGTGACCGACATCTTCATTCCTACCATGATGCATCCTGGGGCCGTCCGTTCAGACTGGACCTGGCTACGGACGTTGGCGCGGGTGAAGCCCGGAGTTGCCATCGAACCCGTACGCGAGAAACTGAACGCTACCTCTCGAGCCTTCGAAGAGGAGAGGGCGAAGAGCTTCCTCGACATGTCCAAACAACAAATTGATGACTTCCTCAACCAGAAACTCTTGCTGGAACCCGCGGCCGCAGGTGTCTCCGAGATGCAGGAAGACTACCGCAGTGCGCTCATGGCACTCGCTGTGTTGGTGGCGTTGGTGCTGCTGATTGCGTGCGCCAACGTCGCCAATCTGATGACGGCTCAGGCGGCGGCGCGGGCGCGCGAGATGGCGCTGCGCGTCTCGATCGGCGCGGGACGCTGGCGGCTGGTGCAACTGGTCCTGGTGGAAAGCGCCTGGCTCGGGTTCCTCGCGGCCGCGATCGGCGGGTTGCTCGCCTGGTCGTCCGCACCGTTGATCGTCAGGATGATCAATCCCCGGGATAATCCGGCGCGATTGCTTCTCCCCGTGGACTGGCGGGTGCTTGGGTTCGGCCTGGCGCTGACCCTCGGCGTGACGATCCTGTTCGGTCTGGCGCCCGCACTGCGCGCCTCGGCCGTCAAGCCGGTGAGCGCTCTGAAAGGCGGGGAAGACCCGCACTCGCGGCGGCGCTTGATGCATGCGCTGATCGCCGCCCAGATCGCCTTCTGTTCTCTGGTGCTCTTCGTCGCCGGGCTGTTCGTCGCCACGTTTGAGCGGCTGTCAAATCGCCCCACCGGCTTCTCCGCCGAGCGGGTCCTAACGCTGGAGACGGTCGCGGAGCGTCCTCAGCCGCCAGACTTATGGGAGCAGGTGGCTGAACATCTGCGTGCGGTGCCGGGCGTGGAGAGGGTAGCTCTAGCCAGGTCGGCGCTGCTGGGTGGGTGGAGCTGGAACAATTTTGTTTCGGTCAACGGTGCCCCTCCCAACAGGGTGCTGGCCTACTTCATGAGTGTCTCGCCCGGCTGGACAGAAGCCATGAAGATTCCCTTCCTCGACGGTAGAGACTTCCGCCCCGGCGACACTTATCCCGGCGTGGCAATCGCCAACCAAGCCTTCGCCAAGGAATACTTCAACGGTGAGAATCCAATCGGAAAGTCGTTCGAGATGTTGTTCGGTGAAGGCGGGCGCTCTCGCTTTGAAATCGTGGGCTTGGTCCGCGATGTAGCCTACCTCGACCCTCGCGAGCCTATGTTGCCCCAGGCCTATTATCCCTTTCGCTCGCTCGGTGATAAGGGCGCATTGAGGGCGAGAGACTCCGCGACGTTCATCGTGCGCACGACCAGCTCGAACCCGCTGGCGCTCGCGTCCGTCCTGCGCCGGGAAGTGCACCGCGCGCGGTCCGAATTCCGCGTCAGTAACATCCGTACCCAAACGGAGATCAACCAGTCGCACACCGTCCGCGAGCGGCTGCTGGCGAGGCTGGCGCTCTTCTTTGGGGTGGTCGCGCTGTTGCTCTCGGTGGTGGGCCTGTACGGCGTCCTCGATTACTCCGTGTTGCAACGGCGGCGCGAAATCGGCATTCGCATGGCGCTGGGCGCGCCAGCCGGCGACGTCGCGCGGCGGGTGACCGCGGACGTGTTCTCCATGCTGCTCGCCGGAGCACTTGTGGGCCTCGCGCTCGGAGTCGCGTCGGCGCGGTATATCGAGACGCTGCTCTATCAGGTGAAACCAACCGACCTAGGAATGCTCGCGCTTCCCGCGCTGACCATTCTCGCGGCGGCCCTATTGGCCGCTCTGCCGCCCGTCATCCGCGCGGTACGCATCGACCCGGCCACGACGCTGCGCGACGAATAGACGTGCGCTCAGGCGCGGCAACCCAGGAGCGCCTCGGATCGGGATAGAGTAGATTAAGGATCCGAAGATTCACAATTCGCATCTATCGTAGTTTGTAATACGCTGTCTTAATCGATTGCTGGGAGGCTTTGCGTGTCGAGAGTGACGGTTTCGCCCAATTTCCAGATTGTTATCCCGCGCGAATTGCGTGAGAGGCTCCGGCTGCGGCCGGGACAGAAAATTACCCTCCTCGAGCGGGACGGCATCATCACGGCGATTCCAGACCAGCCCATTGAAAAGTTCCGGGGCATCCTGAAAGGCATGCCCGCAACTGGACTCTGGGAGAAGAAGCAGCGGCTCTAATCGTTGTCATCGACTCCTCAGGGTGGATCGAGCTCTTTGCCGACGGGCCCAAAGCCGGCAGTTATAGTAAACGCCTGCAGAACCGCGAAAACCTATTGAAGCACTGATGATGACTCCAAAGGGGCATGACCCGTTGGTGGTAGTGTATGATGCGAGCCTTGCGGCAGGAAAGGGTCATGGAGGGAACTATGCGAAAGGGCCTTTTGGACGGAGCCGTGTTTGCGGGTCTGATGCGCGTCGTGGTGATTCTGTTTGCAGCGGTGATGGGGGCCGGACTCGAAGCGGCCTTGGCTCAGAACGACCTGGATGCCCGGGCGGGCAAGCAAATGGATTCGCTGCTGGCGATCTACAAACAGCTTCACGAGCATCCGGAACTCTCTACCCAGGAAAAAGAAACGTCGGCGCTGATCGCGAAGGAGCTCCAAGCTGCGGGATTCGAGGTGACGGATCATTTTGGACAATATGATTCGCCGGAGCTACAAGGGTACGGAGTCGTGGGCGTCCTGCGAAATGGCGCCGGACCGACGGTGATGGTGCGAACGGACATGGACGCGTTGCCGATTGTCGAGAACACAGGACTACCTTACGCGAGCAAAGTACGGTTGAAGCGTCCGGACGGCGCGGAAGTGGGCGTGATGCATGCTTGCGGGCATGACGTGCACATGTCGGTGTTTGTTGGGACCGCGCGGCTGCTGTCAGAGCTAAAGGATCAGTGGCGCGGCACGGTGGTGATGATCGGGCAGCCTGCGGAAGAGGGCATTGGCGGGGCCAGGGCCCTGCTTCGCGCGGGACTGTATACGAAGTTTCCAGCGCCGAATTACGTGCTGGCGCTGCATGACTCGCCGGCGGTGGCAGCGGGTCAGGTGGCATGGCACGAGGGAACGGTCCTGGCCGGAGCCGACTCCGTGAACATCACGGTGCGCGGCTACGGGGGGCACGGGGCGGCGCCGCAGGCAGGCAAAGACCCGATCGTGATTGCCTCGGAAATTGTACTGGCGCTCCAAACCGTGGTGAGCCGGGAGATGGATCCGCAATTGCCGACGGTGGTGACAGTGGGAACGTTTCACGCGGGGACGAAAAACAACATCATCCCGGACGAGGCGCGGCTGCAACTGACGGTTCGCACCATGAATCCGCAGCACCGCGAGAAAGTCCTCGCGGCAATTACCCGGATTACTAACGGAATCGCGGCTGCGGCTGGGGTTCCGGCGGAGCGTGCGCCCATTATCGAAGTGTCGCCGGACCACGTTCCGGCTACGATCAATGATCCGGAGCTGACCCGGCGCGTGGCCGGCACGCTGGAGAGGGCGCTGGGGAAAGAAAATGTCCTGCCCGGACAACCCGTTATGGCGAGCGAGGATTTCAGCCTGTATGCGCTGGAGGACCCCAAGCCGCCGACCTGCATGTTTTGGCTGGGCGCCGTGGACGCCGAGAAACTGAAGGAGTCGAGAGAAAAGGGCACGCGGATGCCGGGGCTCCATTCCAGTGAGTTCGCTCCTGTGCCGGAGCCGACGATTCGCACGGGTGTGAAGGCGATGACGAGCGCGGTTATCGACCTGTTGAAGAACCAGTGACGCGTGACGAGTGAAGAGTAAGAAGAACACCCGACAGTTCAAGGGTCACCACACAGGAACCGGGGGCGTGCTCCAAACGGCTGAAAAAGCAACGAGCCATCCCGCCATAGGCGGGACGGCTCGCTAGGTCCGCAAGGGAGGGGACTGGGAGTTTCGCTTGCGGACTTTCCTGGCGACCCATTCGGGTCAAACTTGCTACCGAACGCTTGCCGCTGACTCTGCTTAATAGGGCAATTCGAAAGCCATTCAACTCCCAGTTGTCTTACAAAGACTTAGCCGTCCTGGTGGCATAGAATCAAAACCTCAATCTGCCCGAAATGACATACTGATTGGAAAAAAATACTGGCCGGCGATGACCGTGAAGGAGGCCAGGCTCGTAAGAGGGTTTGCCGGCAGAATCCTTGCGGCACTTGGCTTACACCGTCGGCTGGGCGCTCTCCGACAACTCAGAGCCCACGAGGCTCCTGGTCAGCAACCCTCAATCCGAACCTTGCCGAGTTCAACTTATTAATGCGCAATGACTTGCAGGCTTTATCTCGAGAAATGATGCCTCCCAGGGACGCAAACAGCAGGTCATAGAACATAACAATGCGCTTGACAGCGCTCATGAGGAAGTTTAGACTATATACGACTAATTCAGTCGGATATTGCGATGTTCAAGCTTTCCAAGAAGGCGGACTACGGTTTGATTGCCGTCAGGCATTTGGCGAGCCAGCCATCATCGGCTGCGTGTAGTGCCAAGGAGATTGCCCGCACTTACGGAATTCCCACCGAACTGCTTGCCAAGATACTCCAAAAGCTGGCCAAAAATGGGGTCGTCGTTTCTCAGCACGGGACTAACGGAGGCTATGCCCTGGCCCGGCGACCCTCCGAGATCACCGCCTTTGAAGTCATCCGCGCGATCGAAGGCCCGCTGTTCATCACCTCCTGTGTGACGGACCGGCGCGAGTGCGGCCAAATGCTGCGTTGCACAGTTCGTGAGCCACTGCACAGGGTGAACGAGACCCTGGTCAAAGCCCTGAGCGCGGTCACCATCGCCAGCCTGAGCGGCGAGCCGACGGGGCTGGTGCAGATCGGGGGTGCGATCGGGTGAAGCTGCCTATCTACATGGACAATCACTCGACGACTCCGGTGGACCCGTGGGTCCTGGAGGCAATGCTTCCCTTCTTCGGAGAGAAGTTCGGCAACGCAGCCAGCCACACACATCGCTTCGGCTGGGAGGCAGAAGCAGCCGTGGAAGCGGCCCGGAACCAGGTGGCGCGAATCATCAATGCCAGCGCGCAGGAAATCATCTTCACCTCCGGCGCCACGGAATCCGACAACCTGGCAATTAAAGGTGCGGCTTGGAAGTATCGGGAAAAGGGCGACCACATCGTCACGATGCCCACAGAGCACAAGGCGGTTTTGGATACTTCGAAGCACCTCGAGAAGGAAGGGTTTCGGGTGACCTACCTTCCGGTGCGGCCCGACGGGCTAGTGGATATCGAGGAAATGAAAAAGACTCTCGGCCCCGGCACGATTCTGGTCAGCGTCATGGCGGCGAACAATGAAACCGGGGTAGTCCAGCCGCTGGCTGAAATCGGAACGCTCTGCCACGAGCGAGGCATCCTGTTCCATACGGACGCGGCGCAGGCGGTAGGCAAGATCCCGATGGACGTGCAGGCGATGAACATCGACTTGCTCTCGATATCCGCCCACAAGGTCTACGGGCCCAAGGGTGTTGGAGCGCTCTACGTGCGCCGCAAGGACCCGCAAGTGGAGCTGGCCCCGCTTATTGACGGAGGCGGCCACGAAGGCGGCCGGCGCTCCGGGACGCTAAACGTCCCGGGCATCGTCGGCCTGGGCAAAGCCTGCGAGCTTGCGCAGAGTGAAATGCCCGCGGAGGCCGAGCGCCTCCGGACCCTACGCGACCGCCTGAAAGACGGCATCCTGGCCAAGCTGGACGAAGTCTACGTTAACGGGAGCCTGGAACATCGTTTGCCGGGCAACCTGAGCTTGAGTTTCGCCGGCGTTGATGTCGAAGACCTGATGATGAGCTTGAGCGACATTGCGCTTTCCTCCGGGTCCGCCTGCACTTCGGCAACGCCCGACCCTTCCTATGTCCTGAAGGCCATGGGGGTCCGAGAGGATCTGGCTAAATCTCCAATTCGCTTCGGGCTCGGCAGATTTAATACCCTGGAAGAAGTCGACTATGCCGCCGGCGAGGTAGTCAAAGCTACCCAGCGGCTGAGGGAGCTTTCGACGCAAGTCGGAAGTCGAGGGGTGAAGGTCGAAGGCAACCTTGACCTAAGGTGAGAAAGACGCATTTGGTGGATTGCGGATAGAGGTCGTAAGCGAGAGGGCAGGGAGTTCAATCTTGACTTTATTGTATGGATTCCTTAGCATGGCTGGGCAACGGAGGGAAACCCATGGCTACACCGCAGAGCGATGTTGAAACCCTAGCAACCCAGGAATACAAGTACGGCTTCGTCACCGAGATTGAGCAAGAGACTGTCGCTCCCGGCTTGAACGAGGACGTCATTCGCCTGATCTCCGCCAAGAAAGAGGAGCCGGAGTGGTTGCTGGAGTGGCGTCTGAAGGCGTATCGCCACTGGCTGACGATGCGCGAGCCGACGTGGGCGAACATCCATTACCCTGCCATCGATTACCAGGCCATCCGCTATTACTCGGCGCCCAAGCAGGCGGGTTCGGGGCCCCGGAGCCTGGAAGAAATTGACCCGAAGCTGCTGGAGACCTACGAGAAGCTGGGGATCCCCTTGAAGGAGCGCGAGATTCTGGCCGGCGTGGCCGTGGACGCGGTCTTTGACAGCGTCTCCGTTGGGACGACGTTCAAGGAGAAACTCAACGAGCTGGGGATCATCTTTTGCTCCTTTTCGGAGGCCGTCCGCGAGCACCCGGATTTGGTCCGCAAATACCTCGGCTCCGTAGTCCCTTACACGGACAACTTCTTTGCCACGCTGAACTCCGCGGTTTTCAGCGACGGCTCATTCGCCTACGTTCCCAAGGGTGTGCGCTGCCCGATGGAACTCTCCACCTACTTCCGCATCAACGCCAAGGACACCGGCCAGTTCGAGCGCACGCTGATCGTCGCGGACGAAGGCGCCTACGTGAGTTACCTGGAGGGCTGCACAGCGCCCCGGCGC
>Ga0209777_10000335_pt1 | contig 79367 bp, 68 predicted proteins | sample FrelakmetHBP12HB_FD_187147 | JGI IMG/M metagenome (GOLD analysis project Ga0209777, IMG submission 187147) | Freshwater lake sediment microbial communities from the University of Notre Dame, USA, for methane emissions studies -HBP12 HB (SPAdes)... | ecosystem: Environmental > Aquatic >...
TCAGGCGGGTCTTTCCTGGGCCTGGGTCGGCTTCTACTGGACGGTTTTCTGCATGATCTCCTGGCTCCTTTTAGGTCCGAGGATGAGGGTACAGACGGCCAAGCTGAGCTCCGTCACAATTCCGGATTATTTTGACTACCGTTATAAGAGCTCATTTTCCAAGGCCATCAGGATATTTTCAGCTCTTATCATCCTGTTCGCTACCCTGTGGTACATGACGGCGATTGCCAAGGGCTGCGCCCATCTGTTGACCTCCACCCTTGGCATACCGTACGCTTGGGGGGCATTTCTGGTTATTTTTATTACGACCCTCTACTCAGTCTTGGGTGGCATGTACAGCGTCCTGTGGACGGACGCCGCGCAGGGTCTGATGATGTTCTTTGTGGCCATTCTCATGGTCATGATTCCGGTCATGTACGTGGGCGGCTGGGAACCGCTCATGTACAGCGTCGCCAATACGGCGCACCTGACGGCAAAAGGCCAGCCCATAGGAAACGGCCTCATGACTTTTTGCACCCTCGTTTCTTTCGCATACATCACCAGTATCGGCCTTGCCGTCGGGATGAAACAGATTTCCGAGCCACGCTGCCTGATCCGGTTTTACTCCATTGACAACGCGAAAAGCATGAAATTCGCGATGATCGCCACCCCGATCTTCCTGGGCGTTTCACTGGCCTGTGTCTTCGCGGTCGGCGCACTCGTTCATGGGATGGCTACGGACCAGGAAGCCTCCTATCTCATCAAGCACACGGATGAAGTTGTCGGATTCATGCTGGCGAAATTCGGAAATCCCTGGGTAACGGGGATCGTCATGGCGGGTCTATTCGCGGCCGGCATGTCTTCCTTCGCAGCCGTATCGATCATCGTCGGCACAGCCTTCGTTGGCGACATCTGGGCAGTTATAAAGCCCATGTCTCCGCAGAAGCAGGTTAGTTATACGAAACGGTTAATGTGGATCTACAGCGGTATCGTCTTTGTTCTTGCACTTTACCCCCCTGCCGGTATTGTGGAACTGACGGCGTTTTCGGGGGCCGTGTTTACGGCAGGCTTCTTCCCGGCCGTGTTTGGCGGCCTTTTCCTGCGGTGGGGAACAGGGAAGGGCGCGTTCTATTCTATGATCATTGGTATCGCCACTACCATGATCTGGCGCTTCGGCTTGCGATTTGTTCTTCCCGGCATGAAGGACATCCACGAAATTATACCGGGCTTCATCATATCTCTCATCGCCTATTTTATCATCAGCAAGTTGACGGCAAGCGATATGCCTGACAAGGAACATCTCGATCACGTCTTCCACACAAAGACGAGCTAATCATGCGTTGTAAATGAGAATGGTGTCCCGCACAGAGAGTGGGGCACCATTTTTTTCACATCCCCGGAGGTGAACTTATGGGAGCACAGATTATACATGCCAGAGAAGACTGGGAATGCCGCAAGAAGGAATACAAGACGCGGATGGCCAAGGCGAAGGCACTGACGGAAGGGGGCAAAGGCAAGATTGTAGAGCCCTCCCGCGCCGTTGCCCTCCTGGAGACAATTATCCGTCCCGGAGACCGCGTGGCACTGGAAGGGAACAATCAGAAACAGGCCGAGTTTCTGGCCGATTGTCTCTGTAATGTCAATCCTGCGAAGGTGAACGGACTTCATATGGTCCAGTCGGTTATTGCACTCCCTGCCCACTGCGAGATATTCGTCCGGGGGATCGCCAAAAAAGTTGATTTCTCATTTTCCGGTCCCCAGGCTGCGCAGGTAACAAGGCTCGTGAATGAATCGAAGATGCAGATTGGCGAGATTCATACCTACCTCGAGCTTTTCGCGCGGTACTTCCTCGATCTCACACCGCAAGTCGCCCTGGTAGTCGGTGTCTTGGCGGACAAGAACGGCAACCTCTACACAGGCCCCAACACGGAGGATACGCCCGCCATCGTGGAGGCTACGCGGTTCAAACAGGGCATAGTTGTGGCACAGGTGGAGAAGGTTACAAGTAAGCTGCCCCGGATCGACATTCCGGGGGGATGGGTCGACTTCATCATCCCTACGGGAAAGCCGTGCTACGTCGAGCCCCTCTTCACCCGGGACCCGGCCCAGATCAGGGATGTGCATGTCCTCACGGCCATGATGGTGATCAAGGGGATTTATGCGGAATACGGACTGCGCTCCCTCAACCACGGGATCGGCTATGCCACAGCTGCCATTGAGCTGCTTCTTCCCACCTATGCCGCGCGGCTCGGTCTGAAGGGTAAGATATGCACCCACTGGGCCCTCAATCCTCATCCCACCATGATTCCCGCCATTGAAGCGGGATTCGTGGAATCAATCCATTCCTTTGGTTCTGAGGTGGGAACAGAGGATTACGTGTCAGCCCGGTCGGACATCTTCTTCGTGGGGCCAGACGGGAACCTAAGGTCGAATCGGGCCTTCTGCCAGGCTGTCGGTCACTATGCCGTGGATGCCTTCGTGGGCTCCACGCTCCAGATCGACAGGTATGGAAACAGCTCCACTGCCGTAGCCGACCGTATCGCCGGTTTCGGGGGCGCACCCAACATGGGCTGCGACTCGCCCGGCAGGCGCCATTCCAGCGACGCCTGGGTCAAGGTAGGGCAGGAGAGCGGTATGCGGGCAGGCCTCATTGGCGATATGCCCCGGGGACGCAAACTCGTCGTCCAGATCCTGGAGACCCGTGGGCCGAAGGGTATCCAGTGCTTCGTTGACAAACTTGACGCATGGGAGCTGATGAAGCGGGCCGGTCTTAAGGTGCCACCCGTCATGATTTACGGGGACGCGGTCACGCAAATTGTCTCCGAGAAAGGAATCGCCCATCTCCACAAGTGCGCGACACTCGCGGAGAGAGAGGCTGCCATAAAGGCCGTTGCCGGCGACACGGACCTTGGCAAGGAGGCCAAAGCTGACGAGACGGCAGATTTAAGAAGGCGTAAGGTCGTTCAGTTGCCGGAGGACCTGGGGATCGATGTAGGTCAGGCGAACACTTCTCTCCTTGCAGCCCGATCCATGGATGATCTTGTGGCTTGGTCAGGCGGCCTTTATAAGGTGCCGGAACAGTTCCGATAGGAGAAAGACAGGAAACAGTCTTTGAAGACCTGGCTACCTGCGCTTATCAGTAATAAAAGAGGTACCAGACGAGCGTAAAAATGAGGACCAGGATCGGGATCGAGTACTTGATCATATAACCGAAGAAGCTTGGCATCTTTACATTGGCCTGCTCTGCGAGACTTGACCATAAAGTTAGGACCGTTTCCTATGTAAGTGCACGCTCCGTAAAGCAGCAAACTGGGGAAAGCGGGCATTCAGGAAACTCTATCCTTCTCTTTTTTCCTCAACTTTACGAGTGCCTTCCTGGCCTTTTTCTCAGTTTTAGTCTTAGCCTCAGTTGTTTCAGACACGGTCGCAGGCGGGACTGGCTCTGTTGGCGGGCTGACGGATCCTCTTCCATGGTTGCGGCGTCGACTGCACCGAGGGTTACATGGGTTTCAAAAAAAATATTAGGATAGATACGATTTAATGTTGCTTTTTTCTCGCTCAAACTTTATATATACCCCCATAAAAGGTGTTATCGATCCCGAAGGATCGATGTTGCCGCCAACGGCGGGGTGAGAATAATACTAAAAAAGGGAGGATGAAGAATGAACAAAGAAGATCTCGTCAATGTAGTTGCAAAAACTACCTGCAGCAAGGCAGAGGCAGTCAATGTAGTAAATGCCGTCCTTGATGCAATCAAGAAAGGGCTGAAGAAGGGAGGCAAGGTAACTCTCGTCGGTTTCGGTACCTTCTCTGTTTCTAAAAGAGCTGCCAGAACAGGAAGAAATCCTCAAACCGGCAAACCGATCAAGATTGCCGCTAAGAAGGTCCCCAAGTTTAAGGCGGGTAAGGCATTGAAAGATGCGGTGAAGTGATTTATTATTATGGTGAAAAAAGCTGCGAATATTTAGTCATAGTTTATGAGACATGAGAGGGTGGGAGCGGTTCCCCACCCTTTCCTGTTTATAGTGGATCTGCATTGTTCTTGTCTCAAAAACAGCCCGGAACTGGCAGACAATGACGCAAGAGGTATGAGTCATGGATTATTCTGACATCGTAGCTTTTCACGGTCATGAATGTCCCGGCCTTGCAATAGGATATCGCATGGCTTGCACTGCCATGAGGGCTTTGAATGCTGATCGCTCATCTGATGAGGAATTGGTCGCGCTAGTCGAAAACAATGCCTGTGGAGTGGATGCCCTCCAGTGCGTGAGTGGTTGCACTTTCGGAAAAGGGAACCTCATCTTCAGGGACTACGGAAAGCAGATATATACCCTTTATTCCCGTAGGTCAAAAAAGGCGGTACGTGTTGTTTTCCACGGTAAGGGTGTTCCCGATCACTTGCGCGGGGACCGACCGGCGCGTGCCAGGTTCATCCTGGAGGCGCCTGAAGAGTATCTCTTATCATGGTCAGAGGCTGTTATCGATGAGCCAGAAGCAGCCAGGATTAGCAAATCGATTGCATGCGCCATCTGCGGCGAATACGTGATGGAGACTCGCCTTCGTCAGGTGAATGGGAACCTTATCTGTATTCCATGCGCAGAGAAGCGCAGCGAGTGAAATGACCGCATTATGTCTTTCCGCCCCTGATGTTTAAACTCCTGTTCATCCATTTCTTAAGAAACTACGATCGAAAATAGTCAAAGAATGCTGCGGAAGTCTTACTTAGAATGTGGTACAAGTGATATGTTTAGGTCATCTTATTGTCACAAGAACGTGTGGGAAGGGAGCCCGACAAAATGATAGTGCCTGCGAAAGATTCGTTGGATCTCGGTATAATCGTCAGCGACATCAAGGCCAGTCTTAACTTCTATCATAATATCCTGGGATTGGAGATTGTGGGAATCACGCCGGTATGGTTTGGAACCATGCACCGTCTGAGATTCGGCGCCAGCGACTTCAAATTGATCGAACCCAAGACCGTTCCTCCCCCGGGAATCATCGGCCTGGAAAATCAATTGGGATTTCGCTACGTGACTTTCGTCATAAAGAATATCTCCCAAGTATGTTCTCTTCTCAAGAATAAGGGTATTGAATTTACGTTGCCGGAAACGGAGATTCGGCCGGGCGTGCGCATTGCCATGGTTAAAGACCCTGACGGAAATATCGTGGAGTTTGTCGAACGGAGCTGAAAGACCCTATTGAATTGCAGTTCTTATTGTTATAAACTTACGGGCAGTCGAAAAATCACTGGTCATGGGAAATAAGAAAACCCGCTGGAAGGTCGCGTGGCGCTTTATCCTTACTGAAGTCTATTTATCACATCATGTCAGCAACACAAGGAGGCTAAAATGAAATCGCTCATCTGGAAATCCATACTGCCGCTGCTCCTGGGCATCAGTATCGCATTGCTCCCGGTGCCGCAGGGGCTGACTGTGACGGCCTGGTATTATTTTGCCATCTTCTCTGCTGTTATTCTTGCTCTCATCCTGGAGCCTATTCCGGCTGCCGCCATAGGGTTCATAGGTGTTTTCCTGGTCGCGGTTCTGGGTCTGGCAGGAGCGAAACCGGCAGATTCAATCAGATGGGCCTTATCCGGTTTTTCCAACACGACTGTCTGGCTCATATTCGGGGCATTCATGTTCGCCCTGGGCTATGAGAAGACGGGGCTTGGCAAACGCATTGCCCTGGTCCTGGTCGAGTTCTTAGGCAAGAGGACCCTGGGTTTAGGGTATGCGATAGCCCTTTCTGATCTGATTCTTGCCCCCTTCACTCCCTCCAACACCGCCCGCAGTGCCGGCACGATTTTCCCCATCATCCGCAACATCCCAGGCCTTTACGGTTCTGCTCCGGGGGAGACGACCCGCAAGATCGGGGCGTATATCATGTGGACTGCCTTTGCAACTACCTGTGTGACCAGTTCCATGTTCATCACGTCTTTGGCCCCGAACCTGCTGGCCCTTGAGTTGGTCAATAAGACCGCGAAAATAAGCATTTCCTGGACAGAATGGTTTGTCGGATTCCTCCCTGTCGGCGTCATTCTCTTTTCTGTTCTGCCGTACCTCATTTACAAGATTTACCCCCCGGAAATCAAATCGAGCGAAGAGGTCCAAGCCTGGGCATCTCAGGAGCTGCGCAAGATGGGCAAGTTCACCCGCAAGGAACTGGTGATGGCTCTGCTGGCTATTCTCGCCCTGAGTCTGTGGATATTCGGAGGGAAGATCGTGGATGCCACGACTGTCGCGGGAGTGGTCATATCTTTGATGGTGATTACAGGAATCGTCGCCTGGGACGACATCCTGAACAATAAATCCGCATGGAATGTCCTTGTCTGGTTTGCTACGCTCGTGGCTATGGCAGACGGCCTCAATAAGGTAGGCTTTGTAACCTGGTTCGCCAAGAGCGCATCAGCACTCCTGACGGGGATGTCGCCCATAGTCATCATGGTCAGCCTCGTAGCAATATTTTTCGTAGTTCATTACATGTTTGCGAGCATCACCGCCCATGTAACAGCAGTGCTGCCTGTAATGCTGGCCGCAGGTGCCCTTGTGCCGGGCATTCCCGTCAAGGTTTTTGCCCTTCTTCTCTGCTACAGCCTGGGGATAATGGGTGTCATATCTCCGTATGCCACCGGTCCTGGACCGGTCTATTTCGGGAGCGGATACGTCAAGCGCAAAGATTTCTGGACTTTGGGACTCATTTTCGGGCTGATCTTTCTTGCCGTGCTCTTAGCAGTCGGCACTCCGTATCTCCTCTCTATCTATCCATGATATTGATGGGGAAAAGAAACAATATCTCAAGGTCGTATGAAATGATAGAACCTGCCCGAGAAGGGAAGGAATAATCTAGATTGAAAGGGGATCATATGTCGTCCTATGGAGTGGCAATCATCCCGGGGGATGGGGTTGGAACTGAGGTGGCATCAGAAGCCGCCAAGACTCTACATGCCGCTGCGGACAAACACGGATTCAGAGTCGAGACGGAAGTTTTTGACTGGGGGTGCGACTATTACTTGAAGAATGGCGTTATGATGCCCGCAAACACCCTCGATATATTGCAGGAATTTAATGCAATTTTTTTGGGATGTATCGGTGATGCCAATAAAGTGCCAGACCATATATCGCTTACTCTGCTTCTTGCAATTCGCAAAGGGTTTGATCAATACATAAATCTGCGTCCGATCAAACTTTATCCCGGGGTTGAATCGCCGGTGAAGACTGCCACACCTGAGACTGTCGATATGGTGGTAATCCGCGAGAATACGGAAGGAGAATATTCGGCGGCAGGGGGCTTTTTCAAGCTGGGAAGTCCCGATGCCTTTGCTATTCAGACCGGTATTTTTACACAAAAAGGGTGCGAAAGGGCGATACGCTACGCCTTTGAGCTTGCCCGAAAGCGGAAAAAGTTTGGCGATAAAGCTCCCGTCGGAATGGTTACCAACTGTACGAAGTCCAATGCACTCAACTATTCCATGGTCTTCTGGGACTCAGTGTATCAGAAGGTGGCAAGAGAATACCCGGACATAAAGACCGACATGGCATTGGTCGATGCTCTGACCATGTGGTTTGTGAAGAACCCCGAATACTTCGATGTGATCGTGGCCTCCAATCTCTTTGGTGACATCATTACTGACCTCGGAGCCATGCTTCAGGGGGGGATGGGGTTTGCGGCCGGTGGCAACATCAATCCGGAAAAGATATATCCATCCATGTTTGAACCGATTCACGGCTCAGCCCCAAAATATGCAGGAAAAGCAATCGTTAATCCTATTGCAGCCATTGAATCGATTAGAATGATGCTGGATCATCTGGGAGAGGAACAGGCTGCCCTGGATATACAGAGGGCAGTAGTGAAAACCCTGACCCTGGGAAAGGTGAAGACCGCTGACATGGGGGGGACAAGCAAAACCCATGAAATGGGTGATGCAATCAGGAAGGCCATTGGCGGCCAATAAGTAAAGCCGAAAACACTTCTGACAACTTTCATGAATCCTCGAATCCTTCTTGGAGTCGATTGGAAGAAGAAAATCATTGGTAAACCTGGAGCAGGTCTTCGCCCGCGGCATAATGGGTGGCTGCCTCTGCCTTCCTGTAATCGTAAACCGACCGGATATAATTTGCCTCTGCCGTCGTCAGCAGGGTGACGGCATCAAGGACCTCCGTTGCCGTGCCCACGCCCTCATCATAGCGCGCTTTGTTTATGCGCAGATTTTCCTGCGCCTGGCTCACGGCATCCCGTGTTACCTGGATGCGCTCATATGCATCCTGCAGGTCAAGAATGTACCTCTGAACCTCAATCTTGATTTCATCTGCAAGCTTGGCTCTCTGTTCGACAAGCCGCGATTTTCGATATTTCGTCTTCTTAAGATCTGCCAGAGAGCTTCCGCCTTCGAACAGGTTAATGTCGATACCGAGGATTAATGACCAGTTGTCGTCATGAAGCTGGTATGCGTTTTCCATATAGTCATAAGAACCTCTTGCAAATAGCTTTGGCAGAAACTCCGATTTTTTCGAAACACTCTCGAGGTCGAGGGATTGCAGTGTCCTGTCGACAATCTGGATCTCGGGACGTCCCGCAAGTGCCGTCTGCCAGGCCTTATCGATGTCGAGGTTTCCCGGGGCCGATATCTCCCGCTGCTGTTCAATGGCATGGACCTGCCAGTACAACGGCCTCAAGAGAAGGTTATTCAGCCGTGAGGCGCGTATAGATTGCATATTCCTGGCTGAAAGCAGCCTCTGGCGGGCATCGGACAGCTTGACCTGGGCCTGAAGCAGGTCGTTCTTCGTAATGACTCCCGCGCCGTAGAGGTTTTGCGCGTTTTTGAGGTGGGCTTCAACACTTTCGACTTCTTTTCCCGCGACCTCTACCAAACGCTGCGATTCGAGGAAATCATAAAACCCGATGGTGAATTCGAGGGCAATCGCGTTCCGGATACTGGCAGTGTTCAACTTTTGAGCTTCCAGGAGCATGCGGCTCGCGTCATAGCGTGAAAGATTTCCCCGGAAGTCGAAGAGTATCTGCCGAATATTTATGCCATAGGATTTATAGTACCGGTCAGCCGTCGGGATCGCCTGCCCAAGAGATAATGCGGTAGGCTGGCTTGTGAGGGATGTGTAGGAGCCTGATGCGTTAACGCTGGGAAGTAGTCTGGCGCGTGCAATCAGGGAGTCCGCTTCTGCTATGGCCTCATCCTGCTTAGCAACCTTGACGACATGACTTTCGGCAGTCACGATCTTCAATCCGTCCGCAAGTGTTACTTTAGTTGAGTCCTCCATCTTCTTGACATCTGCGCCGGCATTGTTCCCCTCAGTCCGCCCGGCATGTGTTTCCGCCACAGCAGGGGCGATAGAGGCGACCCATAAGAGCCCCGCTGCAAACAGAACAAGCACAAATTTCTTATCCATATTCCTCATCCTCGCCAATGTTGCTTTCTTTTTTCGACAATAATTATTCAAGATGTCAGGTTGACCGGAATGGGGAGTACATCAAAAACCAGATGATCTTGACATATTCCTTTCCCATGCGCTTATAATCGGACAGCGTCAGATCTTGATGCGCCGGTTCAACTCGAATTGGTACAAAGACGATTCTCACGGGTTCTTCATAAAAGATTCTCTCTGTGATGATCTTTATGCGGCGCATGTGATCAGGCGAGCTGACAAATATGGCAGATTTAAATCCGTACTGTTCCATCATGCGCTTTGCCTCGAGTATCTCGACATGTGTATTTTCAAAATAGGGTCTGGGTTTTCGACCGGAAATAATCAGTTTCGGGTTTGCTTTTTTTGTGCCTGCCGTCGATGACAGAGATGAGGCCTCCGTGATTCTTCCGTAGGCGGGGATGAAGAGGTAGCGTGCATAACCTTCACTCATCAGACGATTCGCGTCTTCCTGCCTGGCTTTGTTATCCAGCCCCACAAAGAGTACTACAGCGTCTGACCTTAGAGGCTTATCGGCGTAGGTCAGATATCGGGGGCCATAATAAAAGAGGACAAGAACATTGGCCAGCAATAGGAGAACAAGAAAGTATGTCAGTATCTTTTTTTGTGAAGGCATTGGCATTAAATAAATACACTGATTATGGCTGTCTCTTCCGTTCTTTGAGTTTCAATTCCCACTTCCAGGCTGTCCTGATTATAAACTCCAGGTCGTCATGGCGTGGCTGCCAACCTGTGATGCTGCGCAGCCTGGTGCTGTCCGCCACTAACCTGGGCGGATCGCCTGCTCGCCTTGGCGCTTCTTCGACGGTAAAGTTGATGCCCGTGACTTTCCTTGCCGCGGCCACTACCTCCCTGACAGAGAATCCGCGGCCATATCCGCAGTTCATGATATCGGATTTTTTTGTTTCCATCAGGTAATCAAGGGCCAGAAGATGGGCATTGGCAAGATCGACCACGTGAATGTAGTCCCTGATACAGGTCCCGTCCGGAGTCGGGTAATCCGTCCCGAAAATGCACAGCTTGGCAAAGTCACCCTGCGCGGTTTTCAATGCACGGGTTATGAGATGGGTTGCGTCCAGATAGGCCTGCCCGATTCTGGCCTGCGGATCAGCCCCGGCCACGTTGAAATAGCGGAGCGCTATGTAGCGAAGATCCCCGGTCTTGGGCATATCTCCAAGGACTGTCTCGACCATGGCTTTGGATGCGCCGTAAGGGTTGATCGGGTGGAGAGGCACAGCCTCGTCCACGAGTAATTTGTCCGGGATTCCGTATACGGCAGCGCTCGAGGAGTAAATGAAATTGCAAATGCCATTACGGTCCATGGCGTCGAGGAGTTTCAGGGTATTGGCGACATTGTTGCGATAGTATTTGAGAGGCTTCCGCACAGATTCCTCAACCTGGATCGAGGCTGCAAAGTGCATGACTGCATCCGGACGGAATGCGTTCATAACATCGTAGAGGTGAGAGCTGTCTTCAAGCTCTCCCACTTCCAGCTTGCCGCAAAGAACTGCCCATTTATGACCTGTCGACAGATTATCAAATACAATTATGTCATGACCACATTCACCAAGGGCATTTACGACGTGGCTGCCGATATAGCCGGCTCCGCCGGTAACAAGGATCTTCATGTATCCTTCTTTCCCTCCTCACCAAAAATACAACCAGACAGGGCTTAAGCATCTCCTCAATTGAGGCAGCGAAAAAACTTTAAGCCTATTTTTCTTTCACGATTTCCCCGGCCTGAAAGGATTTGAATTATTAACGCATAACAACCTAAAAATCAACAATAGATGCCATCCCTTTTATGCAATTTAGTTTTTTCGGGATAAAGGCGAACGTTTACGATTATGCCGGAAACCGATGCATCTTGACTATTCCCTTTCTAAACGGGTAGATTAAGATTCAATTTCACTGCAAGATGTGATATTTTCTTTACAAGAACTGAAAAGGAAAGATTACTTTCGGGCGAGTAATATTTTTGAAAACTATGAAAATTGCAGCAACCGGTGATATCCATTATGATCTGATACGAAACCCGGCAGAGCATGATAAATTCCTGAATTTTATAAGAAGACTGGAGAAGGAAGAGCCTGACGTGCTCGTACTTACGGGCGATACAGTGGGGCTTGGTTCCTCAAGACTGGAAGAATGTTTGAATCTTTTCAGAGAAGTAGCGCCCATTAGGCTCAAGGTTTTCGGAAACCATGACTACTGGAGCGCTGAAGGCGATACGCTGAGTCATCTCGAAATTCTGAAGTCAAGGATCAAAGGTTGCGGATTTAAGCTCCTGGAGGAAGAGCCCGTAATTGTCGACGGTATCGGCATTGCGGGCAATTGCCTATGGTATGATTATTCCTTTTCTCCCGCAGAACTGCCTCGGCGATCATCATATGAGAAGAAGATATTCGGCGGTCACATTATCTGGAATGATGTCAATTTCGTTAGGCTCGGCAAAACGGATTTGGACTATACCTGTGAACTTAAGGAAAAGCTGGAAGCGGACATACGGACGCTGGAAGCCAGGACTGACCAGATCGTCGCCGTTACCCATCACGTCGGTTTTATCGAAATGCTGACCATAAGGGAAGAGTTTCCCGGATGGAATTTCTGTAATGCCTTCATGGGAAGCAAGAGCCTTGGAGAGATGCTCCTCAATCATGCAAAGGTCAGGCACCATATATGTGGCCATACGCACGACCAGAAAGTGTTTAGAAAAGGATCTCTGATATCAATCAACCCAGGTTCTACTTATGATGAGAAGAAGTTTATCTCTCTGGTGATTCCTGAAGACGGTTCTACTGCGTCGATAGAGTTCGGTGGTGTAGAGGTCTAATTGTGATTTATCAGCCTGAAGATCGCGCCATTTATGATGATCTTGTCCGCTCCTTTCGTAACTATGGGGAAAGAACGAGACCCATAGGCGAGTTGATGCTGGACGTGGGAAAGTATTTTCTGGGCTTTCCCTATGTGAGCCATACGCTGGAGAGGGAAGGCAGGGAGACCCTCGTCATAAATTTAAGGCAATTTGACTGCTTTACCTTTGTGGAAAATGTCGTCGCCCTGGCAGGGCTGATACGAAAAGGCAAAGCCCATTTCAGGGGCTACGCCGCGCAACTGAAAGATATCCGTTACCGCCACGGCATATCAAAGGGATATTCCTCGCGTCTCCATTATTTTTCCGACTGGCTCTACGACAACGAGAAAAAAGGGATTGTGAAAGATATTACCCGCAGGGCCGGGGGCGAACCATTCCGAAAATATTTCAATTTTATGACAAGACATCGGGAAGATTATCCCGCCTTAAACATGGATAAGTCTTACCGAGATATGTTGGCTATTGAAAAGCGCCTGTCTGGACGATTGCTGCATCATATCCCGAAGGCTGCTATAGGAAAGTTGGGGGACGCGGTCGAGAACGGCGATTTGATCGCGATTAGCACAGGCATCGAGGGATTGGACATTGTACACGTCGGTCTCGCGGTCCGCCTCAGGAAAGGGCTTCATCTCTTGCATGCATCGGAGGTCGAGAAGAAGGTGGTTATTTCCGATGTCACCCTGCATCAGTACCTTTCCAGAAAAAAGATGATGACGGGAATTATGGTTGGGCGTGCTATCCCGGCTTATCAAAATGATGGTAATCCCTCTTCGGTCTGAAATGTCCTCCCCAGCGCCATCCCCGATTCAGGAATTCTCGCACTACGGGGTGTGAATCGTCAAGAGTTCCTGCCCTCCCGGGGACATAGCTGGCACCCGGAGGATCTATCCGGCCCTCCTCATCTATTACGGGGTTCAAATAAGGGTTAATATCCACGGCCATTCCAAATGCATGGTTTGATAACCTATCGGTGCCCAGAACCAACCGGTAGTTGAAGGCGGATGTATTATTGTCTGCCATTGACAGGTCATCAGACCAGTCGTACTTCACGATCGGCACAACCTGAAAGACAGAAAATTCCGTCCGCTCCATGAGCCCAAAGATTTCCACAATGTCCGTTTTCACCTCTTGGTGAATGATGAGTTGTCCCTGGTGAAATCGGCCGCCCAATGCCCGGTAGCGCACGTCGACGAGGCATAGTCTGGCAATTACCTCCCGGGGCGCCCTTGTGCCGGCAGTGGCCTCCTCAAACGTCATCGTGCTGTCAACAATGGCTGTCATGTTCATAATCATCAAAGGGATAGAGCTTCCAGTATCTTCTGGATGGTTTCTTCGTCAACTGAGACTTCTGTGTAAATTTTCCTAATCAGTTCGTCATTGACTATGTCGAAATCTTTTCCTATGGGCGTTATGATGATACCCCCCATCTCCACCAATCCCGGTGAGATCAAAATCCTTTCGTTGCTGGGCAAAAAATAGACGGAGGGGCGATGCTTCTGGCGCGGGAATATTACGATTCGCCATATATTTCCCTCATATGAGCCGAGCAGATTCATCTGCGGTTCTGCCGGTGACGACAGGACACTTTTCATGGCCGAGACGATGCTTGTCAAGGCGTTGCCGATGGCAGTGCAATCCGTTCCCTCCATAATAATTACTTCCCTTCCCACATTTTTCGCCCTGAAAAAAGGAATGGCATGAACGTCTTTGACGAAGGCGAGTCTTGTCCTATCTTCTATTTCCTTCTCAATTGGCAGTATTCCCCGGGCTGTCGCCTGAAAGTGCAGGTGGTCCGGAGCGGATGCGCCGCTTTCCGGGCCGTTATAAAATACGTTAAAATCCGGGCTGAAGTCCCTTGCCATTTTCAGAAACGTTGAAACAGTTCCTTCAAATGACTGGGGAACGTGATTGATGTGGGCTATAGTATAGTGATCCGGACAGATAGGAAAGGGATTGCAGAGAACAATAAAATCCTCCCTGTATAAAATGCCGCGCTGCGGCTCGGGGAGATTTTCGAGACAGAGAAAGCAAGGTCTCTTATCGATGGATTTTTGATCAACCGGGGCGGCAGTGCTCTTGATCCTTCCGGGATTATGATGGAGCCTCACGGAAAAGCCGTTGCAATGGAGTTCCTTTACACGCACACTTCCCAGAGCCTCATATCCCAGAGAAAGATCGGGCCATGAGGCCTTTTGCTCTTCGAGGAGATTGCGGCAGAGCGCGGAGAGGGATGGTCCGGGAGTATTCCCGTCGAATGACGCTGATATTCTCTCTTGCACGAGGGCGTCCATATTTAGATTCTCACTTCGCCTGGAGCTTCCGGCGCGCCATGATTTCAACAGTTCGAATCTTGTCTTTGAACGCATCATAGCGATTACTCTTCTCAATGGATATGCGGGCGTCCGTATTTCCCTCCCACCGCCGGCATAGATAGAGGCTCTCATAAATTCTGCCTATCCGATATTCTCTTGATAATCTGAGGGCCATTGCGTAGTCTTCTCCATAGCCCACATTAAGGAAACCGATTCTGCGGAGAAGTGCCGTATCAAAGGCGCGCGGCGCTCCTAATCCGTTGACGCGCAGAGCGTTGTTGCGTCCGTTGTCATCCGTCCATTCCCTGTGGTTGATTATACCGGGCGGAATTTCCTGCATGGATTCATTGACAAGTGTGTAAGATCCGATGACCATGGCAAAGTCACCGCTTCTCATTACGTCGATGATCTTCTGCAATGTCCCGGGGTTCTCATAAATATCGTCTGAGTCCAATTGAACTGCATAGCGGCCGCAGAATTCCGAGAAGACTGCCTCGTTCCAGCACCCGCCGATAGTGAGATCAAATCTTGAAGGAATAATATGTTTGACAGCCGGATTACGTCTGGCAAGTTCAGTCAGGATCGGAGTGGTTCCGTCAGTGGAATAATTGTCCACAACAATCACGTTGAACAGAAAGTTCGTCTCCTGCGTCGAGGCGCTATGCACGGCGTCTGTGATTGTCCTCACACGGTTACGCACCGGGATTATCACACTTGCCTCGACAGGAAAATTGTACTCCGATTGAGGTATATTCTTAAAGCGCGGTTCCAGGAAGGCGCCGATATTTCTTAAATGTTCTGTGGCAACCAGTTCCAATTCCTTTTGTACGGCCTGGTTCTCGGGATCGACGTAATTGAACTGGTCATCATGCTGCGACCTTACTTTATCCGCATTGACGTCTGATTCCTTCTTCGTGTAGAGAAACTCCTGAATATGGAAAAGACCATGGTCGACAGAAACCTTTAATCTCAGATCGTAAATCCCCGCATGAACGACGGCAGGTATGGGGCCGTATTTTTTTAATGCGCGTCTGATTGCAGGGATAGAGAAAAGGATTACGTATCCGAAATCAAATTCGTCGCGGATGCTTCCCAGTTGATAGTCATTGACGGGATGTTCAGCGAGGTCGCCCTGTTCCTTTTCCAGGTAATCGGAATAGACCATGCCCGAATCCGTCGATTCCGCCACATCAATAAAACGCTCGAGCGTCGCAGGTGGAATCTCAATATCTTCTGGCTTTGTAATTATGAGGAGAAAATCTGTCCTGATTTTATCTATGAGGTCGTTCAATACCTTGCCGGAGGTAAGGGATGCGGTTCTCATAACATGACACTTCGGAGATGTTGGCCTGAAGCCGCCCTCATGGAGGACAATCACTTCCTCAGTGAGCGGTGATTGAATGAAGATTCGGAGCGTCCTCTCAAAACCTGACTGCAAACTGAACAGCATAACGACGGTCAGCTTGTTCATAGGTTACCCCCCTAAAGATATCTATCCTGATTATCCTCACGCACGCTATCCTAACTGTCTTGTATCTGAATAGAGCAACAAGACCGAATTTGTGACTCCGCGAGCGAGTTGCAAATCTGCCCTAACGACAGACAAGAAACATATATCCCGCATCAGCCCTTGTTGCAAGTACAGACACTGATGGCAAAAGGAAGCAAAGGGCTGCACTTTTTTCACGGCTCAGATTTTTTAGCATAGATGAGGGCACAAAACTATCGAAAAGGTAAAAACGACACGGAGACATCAAAAGACAAATTCACGGCTATCGTGAAAACGGCCTAAGATTATCTGAATATCTAATCATTCAAGTTTACAGCGTTTCCAGGAGCGCAATAACGACATTGACAGCCAGCCTCCCGTGTTCTATATTACTTGTATAGATTGACTAAAAGGCAAACTACCGATGTGCAGTTTGAGGGTTTGGTATGTCGAAATATCGTGATCCTGATTCAATGGATGACAGAGATGTCAAGTTAGATCCCGATACTGTCCTTCAAGAACCAAAGATGTATCGGGTTATACTTCATAATGATCATTATACGACAATGGAGTTTGTCGTCGAAGTTCTGATACTTGTGTTTCATAAGCCGGCGGCGGAAGCCACCAAAATCATGCTCGACGTCCACAAGAAAGGGGCCGGTGCATGTGGTGTGTATACTTACGATATTGCCGCAACGAAGGCAGCCCAGGTGCATACGATGGCGAAGTTAAGAGAATTCCCTCTGAAATGTTCATTGGAAGAGGCCTGATCGACGGGGGGAAGGCAATGAAGATAAGTGAAAGTCTGAATCAAATCATCATGGGTGCGTATGCCGAGGCCAATACGCGGTCTCACGAGTTTGTAACGCCGGAACACCTTCTGTATGCCTCGCTTTTTTTTGATGATGGATCTGACATCATCCAAAGATGCGGCGGCGATCCGGAGCATTTAAAAAGGGTGTTGGCAAAGCATCTCCGCGAGGGCAATCCGGTTGTGGACGGAGCTCAATCCGTCCAGTCACTGGGTTTTCAAAATGTCCTGGAGCGGGCCGTATGGCATACGACCTCTGCGCAGAAGGATATTGTCGAATTGGGAGATGTTCTGGTTTCAATTCTTGATGAAAAGGGGTCCTATGCCTCATTTTTCCTCAAGAAAGAGGGCATCACGCGACTTTCCTTGCTTAATTATATCTCTCACGGAGTCTCCGTTATTCCCGAAACTACGGAAGTGCAAAGGCTGGGCAAGAAGCGTGATGAAGGTGCGCCTGAGCACGAGTCCAGGGAAAAGGATTCTGATCAAAGCAAAATACTGAGGTCATTCACGACAGAACTGACGGCCAAGGCGAAAGCGGGAGAGATGGATCCCCTGATAGGCAGGGAGGATGTTCTCGAACGGACAATTCAGGTCCTTTGCCGGCGATTAAAGAACAACCCCGTCCATGTTGGCGAGCCCGGTGTGGGAAAGACGGCCATAACGGAAGGGCTGGCGCAGCTCATTGCGGACGGGAAGGTCCCAAAACGCCTGAAGGATTCGAAGATTTACGCCCTGGATATGGGCGCCATAATTGCCGGCACCAGATTCAGGGGTGATTTCGAAGAGCGCATGAAGCGCGTAATCGCTGAACTTCAGAGACAGGAAAAAACAATCCTATTCATCGACGAGATTCATAATATCGTTGGCGCCGGGGCTGTTTCAGGGGGGTCCCTGGATGCTTCGAATATTCTGAAGCCGGCGCTCGCTTCAGGCAAACTCCGGTGTATCGGCTCCACCACATATGACGAATACCGTAAATATTTTGACAAGGACGGGGCTCTTTCCCGCAGGTTCCAAAAGATCGAGGTAACGGAGCCTTCAACAGACGATACAGTGAAGATTCTTAAGGGCATCAAGAAGAGGTACGAAGAATACCATCGAGTGTCATATACTGAAGAGGCCCTTCGCGCCGCCGCGGAATTATCCGATAAATATATCAATGACCGAAGGCTACCCGATAAGGCTATCGATGTGATCGATGAAGCCGGCGCTCTGGCTAATATGAAGGATGCCGATGAGGGTGTAGAGAAGGTGGTTGATCTTCATAATATCGAAGCGGTGATTGCAAAGATAGCGAGAATTCCGGAAAAGAGTGTTTCTTCGTCTGAGTTGGACAAGCTTAAGGATCTGGAGACAAGCCTCAAAAGCAGGATCTTCGGGCAGGACAAGGCAATTGAGTTGGTCGTGGAGGCCATCAAGCGTTCACGCGTAGGGTTCCGCGAACCCCACAAACCCATAGCCTCCCTCTTGTTTGTGGGACCAACGGGCGTGGGAAAGACCGAACTGGCGCGCCAGCTGGCACTGACTCTCGGCGTGCCCCTGAACCGTTACGATATGAGTGAATATCAGGAAAAGCACACCGTTGCAAAGTTTGTGGGGGCGCCCCCGGGCTATGTCGGTTACGAAGAGGGTGGACTGCTTACTGAGGCCATCAGGAAGAATCCCCATTCCGTCCTGCTCCTTGATGAGATCGAAAAGGCTCATGCCGATATTTTCAATACGTTGCTGCAGGTCATGGACTACGCAACACTGACGGACAACAACGGAAAGAAAGCCGATTTTCGGAACGTCGCCATCCTCATGACATCGAATGCCGGCGCGCGGGAGATGGGCAGGCAAATTATCGGATTCGAGGCCAAGAGTGTGAACAGGGACGCCGTATTTGCGGCGGTGGAGCGGATCTTTTCCCCAGAGTTCAGGAACCGTCTCGATGGGGTTGTCAACTTCAACGGCCTTACCCATGAGGTGGTGCTCATGATCGTAAAAAAGGCGATCGGTGAATTCGCGGTTCAATTGCAGGAGAAGAACGTAAACCTCCAGGTTACAGACCAGTGTTACGAATGGCTTGCCCGTAAAGGCTACTCCGAGGAGTTCGGAGCAAGAGAGATTGCCCGCCTGATCCAGGACAAGTTGAAGCGGTTCTTTGTGGATGAGGTGCTTTTCGGGAAGCTGCAAAAGGGCGGCATTGCCCTTGCGGATATCGAAGGCGATGATGTCACTGTCCGCGTCCTTGAAGAGTCCGAGGTCACTTAGCTATTGCTCCGAGCACAGATTTTCTTTTGTCAAAACCTCAGCGTCATGGCTTAATGTCTCATGGGGCCCAACGGGCTATGGGAGTTTGGTACTAAATATCTCATGCCGATTTTTCGACTGGGTGACGAAATAATCTTTCCTCCCGTGCATCTGACATCGGGAAAAGGTATCCTTGCCATCGGTGGTGACCTTTCGCCGGGCAGGCTTCTGGCGGCCTACCGCCAGGGCATTTTCCCGTGGTATGGAGAAGGTGATCCCATCATCTGGTGGTCTCCCGACCCACGATTCATATTATTCCTGGAAGAACTCAGGGTCTCGCGAAGCATGATGAAGGTGCTACGGCAGGGGACCTTTCGGATTACGTACGATCATAAATTTCGTGAAGTCGTTCTATCTTGTCAGAAATCGCGGAGGAAACAGAATGGCACCTGGATTACGGATGACATGCTTGAGGCATATTGCACACTGCATGATCTTGGAGTTGCCCATTCCGCAGAAGCCTGGCATGAGGGAAAACTTGTCGGTGGCATCTACGGTGTATCGCTCGGGCGATGCTTTTTCGGCGAGTCTATGTTTTCGCTTATGAGCAACGCATCAAAGGCGGCGTTGATCGATCTGGTTTACAAATTAAGAGAACTCAAGTTTGAGTTCCTGGATTGCCAGGTTTATACGCCCCATCTGGAAAGCCTGGGGGCTCGCTTCATTTCCCGCGATGAGTTTATCGGTCTTGTAAAATCAGGATTGCGATATGAGACCCTGCGGGGCAACTGGGAGTTCATGCCGGAGTTCAGCTAACAATGAGGCTTTGTAAAAATCGAAGGCTCTCCTTGAAACTCACGCTTCTTGCGCAGCCCTCCATTATTAATGTTGTTTTTTAATTTTTGCTGCTTGTTTCAAGCGTACTGAACGGCCACGATTATCCTATAGCCAATTTTCGATTATTCTCCGGCAGTCGTCGCCAGCATCGTCATAAAAGCCGATGATATTTCTTTCACGAACGGCGTTTTCGATGGAGTCGGACGCATGCGCGGCATTCTGCACAATGTTCTGGCCGAAATCAGAACGGATAGTGCCTTCTGCGGCTATTGCGGGATCGGTCACGCCCAGGCGCTCGCGGATTGTGTCAACTGCGTTAGGGCCGCGGTATAGAAGCGCCAACGCGCGGTGTATTCCAGGCTTGTCGCGGTCTGCCAGCGGTACATCTTTCGGGTCAAGGCCGGTCATGTATTTTACGATATGAGAAAATTCGTACATGGCATTTTTTTCGTTTATGACTTCAGCCATGGCGTTGTATTGTTCATCCGTTACCTGGAAATTAAACAGGCCCGCCATTCCTTGCTTGAGCTGGGCCACGATCCGCGGCTTCAGTTTCTCCTTGAAGACTTCGCGCAGGAATCCATAGAACTCCTCACCCTGGGCGGCACTCATCCGGATCATCCGGGCTCCAACAATCCGGAGGCCCGTCTTGGAAAACATGTCGATTATATTTCCCGGGCGGACAGAATGCTTAAAGAAATTGTCGGGCTTCACGATGACCAGCGTCGTTTCTCCTTCCGCGCATTCATCGTAGATGCCGGAGTCGTTAAATCCAAACTCAGCGAAAAACTCCAGATTATTCTTCGCATATTCAAGATTCGTCGGCAACAGGACTGCCGGCTCGAAGTACCGGACAGCCGCGTCAGGAGTGGTGATATAGTCGCTGTAAGTTCCACGAATGGTTCCGCGATTGGCCTCTGATTCTGTCACGGTCGTGAGTTTACCGACTAAGTCGTAGATTCTCGCGACAGCATCCGTACCCTCGAAGAGAAGAAACAAACAGCGATTCTGTTGTTTCAGGATATTTTCACGCCGAAGATTCTGATCGATATAATCGACGAGCGCCTTGCCAACCTTGGGGATGTTCAAACTTTTTACACGCCTTATATATTCATCTACGAATTCGTCAGACGGCCGCATCATGCGAATGGCGACCAGGTCGCAGCCGGAGAGAGACATGAGCCGCGCTATGATATTGCCGGTCCTCGACTTAATGAGGCTGTATGGTGTGATAACTACGTATGTCAATTCCGTTGTCATATATTAATTCCCGTATACTGCTGAGGGTGTCCTTTTACCTTCTCTTTTTTATAGAACGATTGCAATTGGATGTCAACGGCAAAGAATTAGAAACGGCGCCGATGTGTGATTAGACAGCCTATATCAGGAGGCCTGTCTGCCCGTCTGAATGAGAAGAGTGTTCAGGATATTCTCATGATTTGCGGCCGAGAGACTGCTGACATTTCATGGCCAGATTTTTCAGCAATGGCAGCCGTTTTGCGCGGGCAGCGCTGTCAACAAGATTTACAATGCCGCTGGGGATATGGGGGAGAAATTCCGAAAGACCGCTCTTCAGCCCTAGGAATCCATAAGCGCCTAGGGCCTGCATGAGGCGCTGTGCCGACGCATCCCGGAATCTCTCCTGAAATACCGTCCAGTCTGTTTGTAGAATATCAGCCTTCACCTGCGAGACTTTAATGACTTTATCGCCTGAAGATTTATCATTTTGTAACGTGTCTGTACCGTCGTAAGCGGGAAGCCTGTAGTAATAAAAGAGTAGCTCCATCCGTTCATCCTCCGTCAGGGAGACATAAGGATCATAGAGCAGTGATCCCAGGTCGTAAAATAAATTGCCGAAGCGCATGCCCTGAAAGTCTATGAATACCGGCTGGTCCTTGCATATCATCACGTTCTGCGACTGAAGATCCCTGTGCACAAGGCTGGGTTTTGCATCCTCAAGCCGCCCCGATAAGCTCTTCAATTCGTCCTCTAAATCTCTTGCATCCCGTGGATTGAGTTTGATGCCACAGACGGCGTGAACAAAATTCTCCAGGAAGTAATCGCGCTCCCATAGGTAAAGGTCGAGATTGAATTCTTCCATTAAGGGGACTTTATCCAAAGGGAAATCTTCGACCGGGAAGGTATGGAGTCTATATGCAATGGAGAGGGTCGCGCGGTAATACGCACTTCTTCTTATCCACGATTCATCCCTGTAGGACCACAGGTCTCTATCTCCCAGGTCTTCCATGAGAATGAAGCCTCTCAAATGATCGTGAGCCAGAATCCGGGGAACAGGGACATGGATATTCAGGAGGAAGTCGGCAATCGCTGCGTAGTAGTTGTTCTCTTCGCGAACGTGGTCGTAACACATGAAGACGACGGAGCCTTGATTTTCATATCTGATTCGATGAAAAGACCGGCTTGATCCGCGTTTGGCCAGGGGCATGATGGTCAGGGCATCTGATCTTCCCAGCCCAAGTGCCTCGCGCGCGAATTGGAGCTTTTCATCATCTTGATGCGTCATTTTACCCTGCCAAATACCTTACGAGATATCATTTGTCTATCTCCTGCCCCGCGAGCAATGCATTTATTTTTTCATATTCCGCCACAGATCCGATATCGTACCACCGGCCTTCATCAATGATTATCCCTGCCACCGATCCAGCTTGTTCCCTGATCATGGCGATGAGGACGGGGATAACCGATTCTTTGCAGCCTGCTCTCAGGCGTCGGAGAAAGGTTTTTTCCACGATATAGATGCCCGTAAAAAGACAGCTTTTAACACCGCTGTTGCCCAGTGTATGCCGCAGGTCACATATTTCGCCCCGGCCATTTAGATTGACGTTCAAAGGAGAGCCGCTGCTTCTGAGAGCGAGGGTAACTTCCTTCCGCTTCGCGTAGTGCGTATTGATGAGATGGGCAAGCGGCAGGTCAGTAAAGGTGTCGCCATTGTAAACCAGTATCGTTTCGTCGCCACCAAGGAGATCTTCGATGTTCTTTATGCCCCCCGCTGTATCGAGAAGCACAGGTTCATACCGGAAGATTATGGGGATCCCCCGCCATTGCCGATCCGGGAATGCCTTATGGTATGCCTCTGCAAAGTAATGGGTATTGATGATAAAGCGTTCTATACCGGCAGATATAAGATGATCCATTGCATAGGTAATCAGCGGGCGTCCGCCGGCGGGCAGGAGCGGCTTCGGACAGTTATCGGTCAAAGGGCGCAGGCGCGTTCCCAGACCGGCGCCGAGGATGAAAGATGTTCTGATAGATGATTTTCGCATAGCCTTTCTTCAGTACAGTTTTTGAATCTCCGCGCCACGAAAGTAGTGTTTCAAAATAGATTCTGCCGTAAAGCCTTTTAGAGCCATTACGGCTGCCCCTATCTGGCATAAGCCGACGCCATGCCCCCATCCGGCACCCTGCAGGACGAAACTGACGGGGAGCCCTGACGCATCGTTTTCCACAGAAACGACAAAAGCGCTGCTGTATAGATGGCTCCGGGAGAGCCAGCGGCGGATCTCGAGTTCCCTGCCTATGGTTAGGGTTCTTTTCGATCCTGCGATTTGCAGCCTCACTATGCGGCCGGAGGGGCCCCGCTCAATGGGAGTGAGACTGAGGAGATTACCGAAGTCCATTCCCGATTTTTCCCGGATAATCTCCTCCAGTTCTATGCATGTATACGTCACCTTCCAGCGGAAAAAATCCGTCGTTTCCTGATCGAAGGACGGGAGAATCCGGCGCAGGGTATTACTGTCTTTAGTATTGCAGTATGCCTCTGCATCGCCCAGAATCCATTGCCTGGCTTCGTCTTCCGTGCGGATTGGATCGTACGGAATAGCAGAGTCTGAAACGGACGTAAGATAAGGGACGGTAACATTCTCCCACGTATTTGCGAAATTATCCGTCAGACCGCCGCAGGCTTTATGATAGCGGGCATCGCAGATATCATTATTGTAGACGAGGAACAGGCCGCGCGTTCTCTCAACTGCCTGCCGGGCGTTTTCTGAAATTAGCCTGGTGATGCCCTGATACCGCTGACAATGATCGTCCGCACAGACATCAAAAAGTGTGTGGTCAACCCTATGGTAATACCTGATAAACTCTTTAGTTTGCAGGGCTGGGCCGGGCGATGCATTTTCTGCATGCCTTGCCTTGCCTGCCATTCCGAGCATGGACATAAGCCAGCTACGTGACGCAATTGCGTGGGCCTTGAGGAATTCCAGCGCCGCTTCAGCGCTCATTTCTGAAGAAATGACGCTCGATAGATAATCTTCCAAAGGAATTCTATTGACGGCAACCAGCGTATTATTTTCATCTATGATGAGCCTCAATTCTCCCCGGAATGTTTGCTCCTGTTTTCTTTCCCAGTGGAAATGTACACCGATCGTCACATCAAGGAGGGTGAAGGGTGAATTATCGAGGGGGGTGCAGCGGACCTCCTTCTCATGGATTATCTCTCGTCCCGCAGCGTCCGCAAGAAGTATGCGACCCTCTCGCACACGCGCACTGAACCTCCCGCGGAGACTCCTGGCATCATTAATCAGGAATGGGCCATTTAACCTCCCTGTCACTTCGTTGTATCTCTGCAGTATGCCTACTTTGAGTGTCGGTTCTTTCTTCATAGCACTATAAATGGCATATTGGGGTCAGGTCTTTCCTTTTAGCATTCTCTGCAAGATCAAAAATACTCAGAGAATGCTAAAAGGAAAGACCTGACCCCCAATACCAATGTCCATCTCAAGCCTGTTCCCGCGAAAGGCGGAAAGCAGGAAAAAGAAATAAAATTAGTATAACATCCACGCCCATATCAGAAACAGGGCGATTATTCAATGTCTAACCCTCGGGTTCCCTCTTGAAATGGACAGGCTTCAACCAAAATGTGAGCAATACGAAAGCAAGAAATATGATTGTCGCGTATGTAATCTTCTCAAGGGTCAGATCTTCAACATAGATCAGCTTTTCAATTGCATCTATGGTGAACTGGCCGGGGTAGACCCGATTCGATTCGCCCTTAGATTTGAGATAAGCTTCCAGATAGGTCAGGGGACAGATAGTTCTGGTCAATTGCATGACGACCATGGCGATCAAGGCGACCAGATGAAGAACCCTCCACTTTGGGAGATTGAAATACAGGAATACCGGAAATCCCAGGATGACAAAGGCAATCCACAGGAAATGGACGAAGATCACTAAATCGGCTGCTATCCTGTAAAACATATGGGCTCCACCACAAACAACTCACATGGAGAAACGGGTCTACTTCTTTAGGGTCATTTCCATGCTGACGCGAATCAAGAATTCAGCAAATGCTTCCTTGGTATAATGCGGAGAATCTCCGCAGAGAGACTAAATTAATCTATAGCATATCAAAATATTGCACGATAATTAAGAAAATCTGCATTATCCGGGCAATGCCCGGTAATGAGTAAAAAAACCGCAGAACTCAAAATGAAAACGTGGTAAACGTTCTCCCATGTGTCAATGGGTCTGGGCAGGATTAGAAAATCTGCCTAAAGAAAGGCAAAGATGTTCAAGGTTAGATTAAATGCAGCATGAAGTCAAAATAGGCAGGTTTCGCCCCTGGATTGTTTTAGGAGCCGCTACTGCCATAAACATGACCATGGGCGTCACCTATTCATGGAGTTTAATCAAGAAGGCATTGGTTACGGATTGGCAATGGACCAATGTGGAGGCCTCTTTTCCTTTGACGACTTATACGGTCGTCTTTGCTTTGGCGATGGTTTTTGCCGGCAGAATGCAGGACAAGTTAGGTCCCCGCCTGATCGCCAGCCTCGGTGCTGTATTACTGGGGACAGGCTTGATATCCTGCAGTTTCGCGAATACACCTCTCTCTATGGTGCTGACTTACGGGATAGCCGGTATGGGCAATGGTCTGTGTTATGCCTCAACTATACCGGCCAGCATGAAGTGGTTCCCGCCGGAAAGAAAAGGACTCGCCACAGGCATTGTAGTCAGCGGCATAGGACTGGCTACCGTTTATATTTCACCCATTGCGAACTGGCTCCTTGGAAACTGGGGCGTTTCCACGACGTTTATGGTTTTGGGTATAGGGGCCTTTTTCGTGATGATTGCATCGGCTCAATTCCTTCGCAATCCTCCTGCCAATTACAATCCCCAATCGAAGATATGTGAAATTAAAGTGCCCGGAGATATACCGGGAGATGCTTCTTGCGATATTGACTGGCCCGAGATGATAAGAACGAAACTGTTTTATAAGTTGTGGTTTATGTACTTAATCGCAGCGTCGGCGGGATTAATGATTATCGGACATATTGCAACTATTGCCAAAACGCAGGCCAATTGGGAAAATGGATTTTATCTTGTCATCATATTTGCCATATTTAACACCGGCGGGAGATTTATGGCGGGCTTCTTTTCCGACAAATACGGACGCCGCAATGTGATGTTGCTGGTTTTCGTCGCGCAGGCGGTTAATCTGCTGCTTTTTGCCAGCTATGTCACTCCCGCATTACTGGCCGTAGGTACAATGATGACAGGTCTTTGTTACGGCTCTTGCTTTGCGCTCTTTCCACTTACGACTGCGGATTTTTTCGGCATGAGAAATTTTGGGGTCAATTATGGCCTCATATTTCTTGCGTGGGGATTCGCGGGCATTCTTGGCCCCATACTGGCGGGCTATGCTGTTGACATAACCGGGAATTATTTCATCGCTTATGCCATATCCGCAGGCCTCTCGTTTATCGTGTTTTTTCTGGCCTTGACTATCCATCCGCTGGCGAAACACATATAGGGTCAAGATTCCCGGATTTTCACTGCCCTTCCACACAACGCATCATGCATGTTCTAATCGCCCGGACTATGTAGTCAATTTCTATGGATTAAGATGTGATCTCAGATGTGGATAAACTTGTTGATACACCTGTTAATTGTTTTACTAAGTATCTGAAAAAGGATTGATTCTTAACTAAGAGCAAAATTTGGAGTGATAATGAATAGCTAGTATAATCAATAACTTAGTGGAAATAGCTAATATCACGTTAATTTCCTCGGCGATGGATGTATGGATCAACTTTTATTCAACAGGACGATTGGTAATCACGACCCTGATATCAAAATATATAAATTAAGTCCTGCCATCCCCTCTTAACAAAAAACGGCATTTCGTACTTGCGCGCAGGGATAAAGTGATGCTGTACCTGGGCCTGACTCAGATGCGCAAGAGCTCCGGCACAGCACAACTTTGAAATCTGCACCCAGTTTATCTTTCCTGAAGGGTTTCCTTACCAGTTTCAGGCTTTATCTTAGACAAAATAAGGTTTTCGCCCATTGTAAAGAATTCATAAGTGTGAAAATTTAATGAGACCAAGAACACGGACCATCTTCAGGCACAGTGCTAAAAGCTCGTAGAAGGGTATATTGATCCGGCAGTGAGCCATAGCGGCGCCGAGTTCTTGTAGAGCAGCTGCGAGGCAAGAATTGAGATATACCGGAGCAGCACCAGTCTTCCTGCGGCGGACAGTGCGGCATAGAGATTATGGGACGTTACTTTTCATACCGATGAGCTTCCTGGCAAGTACTGGTATACCGGACAGCAGATCCTCCTCCTGCCCGGACGAACACTTGAGGGTGCCGAGACCCAAGGTTCCCATCGTTTTTATATCCGTACGCTTTGCCTGGAGAACATATGAATTTCCCAGCATGGCAAGTCTTCCTGTCACAGCCTGATTTGCTGCAAGCCATTTTCCGAGTTCCACAATCTCTTTTTCGTCCACCAGCCCCGAGTGCTGCAGCTTCAATTCCTGCATAACCTGCATCATATTTTCACGATTGACCAGGGAAAAACGGCCCAATATGAAAAGTTCCTCACGAAGGGCGTCAGTCAGAATGAGTGCGACAACACTGAGACGCTCGACGGTATCAAAATCGTAGACCACAAGCTTGGCCTTGTCTGTTGCCGGCGTCTCCGTTTGCAGTTCATGTTCCAGTTTCTTCTCAAACTCTTTACGTCTGTCCTCAGCAGGTAACGGAGGCTGTGGAGCAGGGGTGATTTTTGCGATGGTTTTTGGGGTTTCCGTACCCTTCTTAATATCAGGTACAGGTTGTTTGACTATAGTATCCGTCAGTCTTTCGGCAGGGGATGATGGCGGTACGGATTCCTCAATGGGAGTCTTTGCTTTCAGAGGTTCTTTCGCCAATTCGGGCTTTACTTGGGCGACAGGCGGCTCTGGAACAGGTAAAGTCTTGGTTGCCGGTGGAGGCTCTAATGTTGGTTTTGGAGGTGGCTGAATTGGTGCTTTTGCCTCGTCCTGTGCCGCAGATACAGGAGGAACAGGCCTTTTTTCAATTGCAACTTCGGGCGTTGCGGGGGCAATCTGAGGCACCAGAGGCGGAGCTAAAGCAACCTTCGTCTCACGAAGTGCCGGTTTTGTTATCTCTCCTTCCGGCATAAGCCTTCCTTTGCGAATGGCCGTTGCCAGCAAATCCCCTTTAGCGTCATAGAATAATTTCCTGTATAGAGTTTGGAGCAATATTTTACTATATTTCTTTTTTAGATCTGCTGGTGAGTGACTAACAAGGAGGGTGTCTGAAGCCGCATGTTGCGTGCCTGTCTCAATATTGATCAGTACCATTTTGTATGTCGTACTGGCAGCCGGAACACTCCTTATAATAATTATGGCATAGTCGGCATATAATGCCTTACCGACCTCCCTTAGTAATGCATAGTCTTCTTTCACCCACCAATACTGTTCCGAACCGGACATACGCGTTCCCAAGACAGCCTGTAAATCTTCTTTGGGTACTACTTCATATACTCCCGTCGCCTGCAGATATCGATCAACATTAGCAATCCTATTCCTTTCCCATTCATCGCTTGGTGTTGAATAAGGCTTGCGGCGGGCTCGTTTCTCTTCGGAAATGACCTGCACAAAGACCCGCAGCTTGGCGGAGGGGGATGGGGGTGGGATTGCATTTAGGCGTACCGTCGCACAGGCATTGAGGGAAATGGATGCCAAGAGCACTGCGATGACAGAAGCCCTTCTCAGAAACCTGCCATTGCTATTTTGACCATCGTTTCGCATATCGGTTTTCTAGCTAACATCAGGATCGAAAAACTGTCAAGGAATTTCGGCAGAATCATAGACCCATGCGATCTGCGATTTCGCTCCGCATCATCGGTTTTTTCATGGGGTTGCTTCAGTTATTTCACTCAAAATAATGGCCACTCCGGACCGTGATCTTCCAGCCGGAACGCAAGGTGGAAAACAAATCCCGTTTATAAAAACGATATAGAAAAAATGCCGCATCATTTTGATCCACGAGAAATACTATCAAGTGTTCCCATGACCCTGCTGTCTTGGAGGCGGATCGATGACCGCGAGCAGTACTGATATGGAGTTTCCTGTCAGCCGTGAGAACCCGTAAGTGACAGTCAGGGTTGAAGTAATATTATTTCGGCGTTTTATATTACCCCGAGCAACTTCCGAATTTGGTATATTTCCAGGTAAAAAATCTGCACATGGACACGCATCTCATTTTATGGTAGAAAAATTGCAAAATCGTACCCAAGGGATTTCCATGAGCATTAAGAAGATCGGTATCATTGCAAATATCGAAAAAGAGAAATCAGGTGAGTGTACCGTCGAGCTGAGAGACTGGGCCACTAAAAAAGGGATCGAGGTCTTTTTGGAAGAGGGAATTGCGCGGAAGATCGGTGCGGGCGAGGGTCTGGACAGAAGAAAGCTGGCAGCAGAGGTCGATCTTCTGGTTGTATTGGGAGGTGACGGGACCATCCTCAGGACAGTACGTTTTGTCAGTGAGTATGACATCCCCGTCGTCGGCATCAACCTCGGAGAGTTCGGCTATCTGGCAGAGGTCAATCTGAGCGAGATGACGAGCGCTCTGGAATTGATTGTCAAAGGCGATTACCAGACCGAAAAGAGGATGATGCTGGATATTACGATTTATCTGGGAAGAGAAACGATCAGGGAACAGAGCATCTTAAATGACGTGGTGATTACCCGGGGGAATCTTTCACGCATCCTCAATCTGGAAACAACGGTAAATAACAGCTATCTAACCACCTTCAGGGCCGATGGTATCATCATATCCACGCCGACAGGCTCCACCGCGCATTCCCTCTCCGCGGGAGGCCCTATCGTTTTTCCTGAACAGGATTCCTTTATCGTAAATCCCATATGTCCTTTTACACTGACGAATCGTCCGATCATTATCCCCAACAATGCCGAAATAAAGGTAATCATGTGGACGAAGGGAGAGGGTGCGACGGTGACGCTCGATGGACAGGTTTCGCATACCATGAGATCAGGTGATAGTGTAGTCATTAAGAAGTCCCCGTATGTGACTAATCTCGTGTCGTCACCTCACAGGGACTATATGGAGATCCTGCGAACGAAGCTGGGATGGGGCGGATCGCCCACGGGAACAAATAATCTGTGATATGTTAACGGAACTTAGCATCAGAAATTTTGCCATCATTGATGAAATGAAAGTCTCTTTTACCGATGGTCTCAATGTGATTACCGGAGAGACGGGGGCCGGGAAGTCTATTATCGTAGGGGCCGTAAGTCTCCTTCTGGGGGACCGGGCATCTGCCGATATGATCAGATCTTTCGAAGAATCGGCGACAGTTGAGGCTCTCTTCGACATTGGTGAGAAAGATGAACTGAAGAAAAAAGTACGACAAATGGGCTTCCATGTGGGAAAGGAACTGATCCTCAAGAGGATCGTTTCGCGCACAGGAAAGAACCGCGTGTATATCGACGGTCAGTTGGCCACCTTAGGCATGCTTTCTGCCATCAGTGAATCTCTAATCAACATCTGCGGCCAGCACGAACACCAGGTGATTTTGAATGCAGATAACCACATCGATATTATAGATGAGTTTGGCGATCTTCTTCCAATCAGGCTCGAATATGCGGATATGTACGGGCAATATCTTTCTTTAAAGGAAAAAATCGGGGAGTCTCTGTCTGTCAAAAGGACCAGAGGCGAGCGGGAAGAGCTTCTCCGGTTTCAATTTAAGGAGATTGACGACGCTGGGATTCGCGCGGGAGAGGATGCTGCCCTCCTTGAGGAAAAGAAGGTTCTAAACAATGTGCAGAGATTGATGGACTACGCCGCCGGTGCCCATGACATACTCTACGGAAGAGCAGGTTCTGTACTTGAGGAACTTCGTGGCGCAATTGCGAGCATAAGAGAGATCAAGAAGATTGATACAGGGTTGAGACTGTCTGATGGAGATTTGGATGCGACATACTATCAGCTTGAAGAGATTGCCTTAGCGCTCAGGGACTACATGAAGAACCTATCTTATGATCCAGCGAGACTTGAGACTATAGATGATCGCCTGGATCTTCTGGGCAGGCTGAAACGAAAGTACGGTCGCACTTTGGAAGAGGTCTCACAGAAGAGGCTGCAAATCGAGGAAGAGTTGAAGGCCATTGCGTCCGTTGACGATGAGATTGAGAAGATGTCGAAAGATTTTGAAGCGCTCAGTCCGACGCTGCTCGAGAAGGCACGCGACCTGTCCAAGAGGCGCAGAGATACTGCATCTGTCCTGAAAAAGGCAATAGAAGGGGAGATTCATTCCCTGAGAATGGAAAATGCTGCATTTGAGGTTACCTTTAAGACGCCGGAGGGTCATCAAGGATCAGCTTCATTTAATCCCAGAGGGATCGATGAAGTTGAGTTCTTTCTTGCCACGAATGTGGGAGAGTCGTTGAAACCGCTGAACCGTATTGCCTCCGGTGGGGAGCTTTCGCGCATTATGCTCGCTCTAAAAAATGTCCTGGCAATGACCGGTTCGGTGGGAACAATCATTTTTGATGAAGTAGACAGCGGCATTGGGGGGGCGACGGCGGAGGACGTGGGCAAGAAGCTCAAGGGTGTAGCGAAGCATCACCAGATCCTGTGCATAACCCATCTTCCGCAGATTGCCTGCTTCGGGGACAGGCATTACCGCGTTGTGAAAACCGTCTCCGGTGAAAGGACAATTGCCTCCGTCGATGTCCTTTCCGACAAAGACAGGCTGGATGAAATTGCGAGGATGCTTGGCGGTACAGAGCTCACAAAAAAGACCAGGGAACATGCCCGGGAAATGCTGGAACTTTCCCGCAGGTGAAAGGGTGAAATATGCTGAGGAAGGCCCGCGTCGGTGATGTAAAGACGATCCACAGGATGATCAATCTCTCATCAGGCAAAGGGGAAATACTTCCCCGCTCCCTGATGGACATCTACGGCAGCCTCAGGGATTTTTTTATTTATTTTGACGAAAATGAGAAGGTCGTAGCAGGCATCTGTGCAATGAATATTATATGGGAAAATCTGGCGGAGATCCGTTCTCTATATGTGGAAGAAACATATAGAAGGCAGGGAATCGCGAGAAAACTCGTCGAGGGATGCATCTCCGAGGCCATTACCCTGGGGTTTTACAGGATGTTTACGCTTACAAACAGGCCGGAATTTTTTAAACGTCTCGGCTTTAAAGAGGTTGATCGGTCGAGTCTTTCCGAGAAGATATGGTCGGACTGTTTCAGATGTTCCAAATACCCGGACTACTGTGACGAAGTGGCGATGATCGTTGAGCTTTGAGGTGCACGTGGGACCCTTTCGTATTCTCTGCCTTCTCATGGTTTTTTTCTTGGCAGCCGGCTGCGCGGCCGGAATTGGAAAACCTCCGGAAAAGATTCTACCCTCGCTCGTGTTAATTCCCCCTGAGAAAGCCCCCTCGTTGGCAGATGATCTTGATGGGGAGTTACTGGAGACGGCGATCGTGAGAAGTCTCGAGTACTATGAAAGAATTGCCGGGAATAATATGTATGGGATTGGCGATGGCCATATTACAGGCAAGGAATTAAGAGAGTCGCTTCTGGCATTTCGAAAAATCCTGAGCGGTTCTGATTCGGTCGAGGTCAAGAGAAAAAAAATAGTTGAAGCATTTGACATTTATAAAGCAGTTGGCTCCGAAAACGGCGGGACAGTGTTCTTTACCGGTTATTTCGAGCCTGTTATAGAAGGTTCGCTGGAAAAGACAGAAAGGTACAGGCATCCCATTTACAGAACTCCCGATGATACCGTTGTGGTAAATTTACGAAAGTTCAATAGGAAATATAAGAATGAGAGGCTTGTCGGCAGGCTGAATAATGGCGAGGTTCTTCCGTATTTTACCAGGGCTGATATTGAGGAGAAGGGGGCGCTTGCGGGTCGAAACCTGGAACTTATCTGGATTAATGACCCGATCGATATTTTTTTCCTGCATATCCAGGGCTCGGGAAAGATCAGATTACCCGATGGCAGTTTCATGCAGGTTAGCTTTGCCCAGTCGAACGGCCGTCCTTACCGGAGTATAGGGACATACCTCCTCGACAAGGGGAAACTGACCACAGGTGAAATATCTCACCAGTCTATAAAAAAATATCTCAGGGAGCATCCCGAAGAACTTTCCGATATTCTAAACTACAACGAGAGCTATGTATTTTTTCGCATTGTAGAAAACGGCCCCATAGGCGCCCTGGGTCTTACCCTTACCTCGGGCAGATCAATCGCGACAGACCTTGATTTGTTCCCGAGAGGTGCTCTTGCCTTTATTAGGCTGCGGAAGCCTGTCTTTGAAAAGGACGGAAACATCAAATCATGGGAGACCTTTTCCCGCTTCGTTCTCAATCAGGACACCGGCGGTGTGATCAAAGGGCCGGGGCGGGTTGATCTGTTTTGTGGCACGGGTAGCGATGCGGAGATGCTGGCGGGCAGCCTGAAGGAAAACGGGGAGCTCTATTTCCTGGTTAAAAAGAAAGAGGGTAGGACAGGCGTCCCGCCTGTTACCAATGCCTGCGAATGAAATCGCCCGGCGTCAGTCGCCGTTCCTGATAAAAAAGCGGGTCTCAGGCGAGATGATCGTCAGTCCACGCAACTGCATGTCCGAGGCATCCACCGCAGATCCCTATATGTCGAGGTTCCCATTTTTGCACATTCAAAACTGAAACACAAAAGCCGCCGGGGCTTCAATGCGTTTGGGGTATCATGGCACATTGACAGGAACTTTGCTTTTTGTTATGAACGTCTTCAAAAGAATGAAGGCTTTGAAGAGCTGTGCCTCATGTAAATGCGAAAGCAGGCAAGCCCGGAGCTGAGCAAAGATAAAATATTTCAAAGTCTATTCTTAGCAACTATACTGAGGGATATAAATTGGCAAAGAAGAGAATATTGAGCGGCATGCGGCCCACAGGTAACCTGCATCTGGGACACCTTCACGGGGCTCTCAAGAACTGGACAGAGCTCCAGAACAGCGGCGATTATGAGTGTTTTTATTTTATTGCCGACTGGCACGCGCTGACCAGTGAATACAATAATACGGACATGATTAGAGAATATATACTCAATATGAGCGTTGACTGGCTCAGTGTAGGCCTGGACCCTGCAAAGAGCACCTTGTTCATCCAGTCCTCAATAAAGGAGCATGCTGAACTTTTTGCAATCCTTTCCATGATAACCCCCCTGCCATGGCTGGAAAGAAATCCCACGTATAAGGAAATGAAGGAGGAGCTCTCGGAAAAAGACCTCTCCACCTTCGGATTTTTGGGTTATCCCGTCCTCCAGGCAGCGGATATTATCATGTACAAGGCCTATGGAGTGCCTGTAGGGGTGGATCAGCTTCCCCACGTGGAACTTACCAGGGAGATTGCCCGGCGCTTCAATTTTCTCTACAGAGAAATATTTCCCATTCCGGTACCATTGCTTGCAGAGGTTCCTAAACTCCTGGGCATTGACGGGAGAAAAATGAGCAAGTCTTACAATAACGCCATTAACATCAGTGATCGGGGAGATGAATTGAAGGCAAAAATTGAAGCCATGTTTACTGATCCTCAGCGCATGAGAAAAAGTGATCCAGGCAGGCCGGAACTTTGTAATGTTTTCACATTTCATCAGATCTATTCGCCGGCCGAGTTTGTCATGGAAGTAACAGTAGAATGTAAGAGGGCGGGCATAGGCTGCACGGATTGCAAGAGGCGCCTTGCTGATAGGATAATAGAAGGTTTGCGGCCCATTCACGAGCGTCAGGACTATTTTCGGCAGCATATCGATGAAGTCAAGAGCATTATCGAGGACGGGAACGTCAGGGCAACAAGGGAAGCCTGTGTGACGATGGAAGAGGTCAGGGAAGCGATAAAAATCTGATAATCTCCTCTGCCGGCTGTCTTTTCTTTCACAGAGGCAGGTTTCATGGCGCCGAAGCTTCGCTCCTGCCAGTATCCTGGGAATCAAGTCCTACTCTATTTTATAATTTTGTGACTGTTTGTAATTTGTAAGAGTGTCATTATGGAATACGAGGTCAAACTCGATATATTTGAAGGGCCCCTGGATCTGTTGCTTTATCTTATCAAAAAGAATGAGATCGACATCTATGATATCCCTATCGCTCTCATTGCCGAACAGTATCTTCAGCACATCGAAATGATGAAATATCTCAATCTGGATGTCGCCGGGGACTATCTTCTGCTGGCATCGACACTGATATATATTAAATCGAAAATGCTTCTTCCCGTTGAGGAAGGCGACGCCGGGGAGACCGAAGATGAACCGGATCCCCGCGCGGAACTTGTCAAACAATTACTCGACTATCAGGTCTTCAAGGAAGCAGCGGCGCAACTGGATCAAAGGCCTCTTTTGGAAAGGGATATTTTTAAGAGAGGACTCTCTGCTGAGAACGGATCTGCCGAAAGAGGCGAAGATGAGACGGATGTGGAAGTTAGCGTCTTCGAGCTTGTAGAAGCTTTTTACAGAATCATTTCTTCCATGAAAGAGCCGGAATTCATGGAGATTGACGTGGAAAAGTTGTCTCTCGCCGACAGGATAAACGAAATTATGGAAGGGCTTGCGGAAAAAAAGACACTCACATTTGTTGAATTGCTGCGAGATTCCTCGGATAAAAGAATGATCCTGTATACTTTCCTCGCTATTTTAGAGCTCATGAAATTGAGAATGATCAAGGTCTATCAGGCCAGTTCCTTTGGTGTGATAAGGGTCGTTCTTGCCGCGGAGTCATAAATATAGACTATTTGCCACTTTTTAGAGGTTACTGCAGATGGAAGAGACAAAGGCAATAATAGAAGCTATCATTTTCGCATCAGAATCCCCACTTACTGTAGATAAGATTAGAGAAGTTCTACATGAATTTGATAGAAGTGAAATATCTCGCCTGGTGCAAGATCTGATTAATGAATATGAAAAGAGGCGAGGCGGTTTTCTCCTTCAGGAGGTTGCCGGGGGTCTTCACTTCAGGACAAGGTCAGACTTAAGTTTCTGGATCAATAAATTGATGAAGGCGAAACAGGCGATGCTGACGAATGCCGCTATGGAGACCCTCGCTGTAGTTGCATACAAACAGCCCGTGGTGAAATCGGAAATAGACAGGATCCGTGGTGTGGACGTTGGCAGCTCTTTGAAGGGATTGCTGGAGAAAAAACTTGTGAGAATTATGGGGCGAAAGGATGTCCCTGGTAAACCCATCATGTACGGTACAACAAAAAAGTTTCTTGAAATATTCAGTTTGAAAGACCTCTCGGAACTGCCGACTCTGAAGGAATTTAAGGATTTGCAGGATGGAACAGAGGCACTGGGCACTGAATCCCGAATACCAGACAATGTGGAAATCTGAATGTCCGAAACTCTTGGGATTTTAATATTTGGATTTCAGATTTGTTTAGGGATTGCATGAAGGAGCGTCTTCAAAAGATTATAGCCGCTTCGGGGATATCGTCAAGGCGAGCAGCCGAAAAAATGATCGCCGGGGGCAGGGTAACTGTAAATGATGCCGTAGTAAGGCAGCTTGGCGCTAAGGCCGATATCAGTGCAGATGAGATCCGGGTTGACGGTAAGTTGATATTGCCGGAAGTGTCTAAAGTCTATCTGATGCTCCATAAACCCAGAGGCTATGTGACGACACTACATGATCCAGAGAGGCGGGCAGTCGTTACAGACTTGCTCTCCGGCATATCGGAAAGGATTTTTCCTGTTGGGCGGCTGGACTATGATTCTGAAGGCCTGTTGCTCTTGACCAATGACGGTGATTTTTCCGAGAGAGTGCAGCATCCCCGGTTTAAGATTCCCAAGACTTACATGGTCAAGATTGAAGGTAATCTGACGAAAAGCGAGGTTCGTACACTGTCAGAAGGCATAAGGCTCTCCGATGGAAATTTTAAACCGGCGAATCTGCAAATTCAGCGAACAAACAGAAAAAGCAGCTGGCTTACCCTGACCATTGCAGAGGGAAGAAACAGATTGATTCGCAGGGGACTGGAGTCTCTGGGCCACCCCGTCGTCAGACTTATCCGGACGGCGATTGCAGATATAAGTTTGGGCAATATGAAAGCAGGAGCATTCAGGCACCTGACCAAGAAAGAAGTCCAGCAGTTATTGTCATTCTGATAGATATATGATCCTCTCAAAGACTCTAATTTCGGCGAAAAATTTGTCTTGACATTAAAATGAAAATAAATAATGATCGCCGAATATACAGATAAATTATCATGTTATTTTGAAATGAGCCATTCAGACAGCACATTTACCAGGAAGTGCTGTGACGTGAATCGTAAGAAGGAGGAGGTATGAACAAGTCTGGACTCATTGAGGCATTAAGTGGAAAAGAGAACCTGACGGAGAAGAAGGCAATTGATGTGGTTAATCTGGTCTTTAAGGGTTTTACCGACGAACTGAAAAAAGGCGGCAGGATTGAGATTCGAGGCTTTGGCAGTTTTGTGGTAAGAACTTATACGGCCTATACCGGCAGGAATCCCAAAACGGGGAAGAATATAATGGTATCGCCGAAGAAACTGCCATTCTTCAAGGTGGGTAAAGAACTTAAAGCCAGAGTCGATGCTAAGAAGTAGATTATTCATACCGTTTAGATAAACCATAAGATTAGTAGCTCACAAATATCAAGGCTGAAGTGTAAGGGGTCATTCTATGATCCCTTTTTTTTAGCACTCTCTCTTATTTGCCGGAGCGTTAACTCGCCTTCCTCTTGTCCCTCCTCCATGGCTGAAAGGCGGTTGCCGATAAGGCCATTGCGACAGCCCATGCTTGGAGGCGCGTGTTGAAGAAGATTGATATCTTCGATGATCAGCCCTCGATCAATTAAGTATATGAAAGAAATTATGCGAAGATTGCCTGTTCTTCATATCGGTCTTTTTCTGGTAACTCTTTTTTGTACCCTCGTTGCGGGTACACTGCAGCAGGGTATCAACCCCATCGATAACCCGTCGCTCCTCTGGAAGGGGATACCGTTTTCATTTACACTTTTGCTGATCCTTGGCGCCCATGAGTTCGGCCACTATTTCATGTCCAGGAAACACCATATCGATGTAACCCTTCCATATTTCATACCGGCGCCTTCGCTTGTCGGCACTTTCGGGGCGTTCATCAAGATGAAATCACCTATCATGGATCGCCGGATCCTTTTAGACGTCGGTGCCGCAGGCCCTCTGGCGGGATTGTGCGTAACGGTTCCGGTTCTGCTGGTCGGCCTTTCTCTTTCAGAGGTCAGGTATGAGACAGTTGAGACGGGCTTCAGTCTGGGCTCATCCATGCTTTTCTATATAATGAACTGGATAATTCACGGCTCCGTGCCGGACAGTGCCAATATCATTCTTCATCCCATAGCATTTTCCGGCTGGATTGGACTCTTGGTTACCTCTTTGAATCTTTTGCCCGTGGGCCAGCTTGACGGCGGTCACGTGGCCTATGCAGTTATTGGTCCAAGGCAGGGTATCGTCGCAAAGGCAGCGCTCGTCATTCTTGTTATACTCGGTGCAACCGGCTGGCTCGGCTGGCTTGTGTGGGCAGGCATCCTGTTTTTCATGGGAATAAATCACCCGCCGGTTATTTATGACTGGATCCCTCTTGATACAAAAAGGAAAGTCGTTGGCTGGCTCACGATAGCGGTCTTCGTTATGACCTTCACGCCCATCCCGTTCTGATTTATATCAAACCTTCTTCACGAAAGCTGAAAAATCTGTTTTCACCGATGATGATGTGATCATGGACGATGATATCCAGTATCTTCGCCGTTTCCTGGATGGTCTTCGTCAAGCGTATGTCCGCATCCGATGGCTTCACGTGGCCCGAGGGATGATTGTGGACGAGAATGACGGCAGATGCCTTTTTTTTCAGGGCGTTTTCCAGGACCTTTCTCGGGTAGACGACAGCCTGGTTCACAATGCCTTCCTGGATGGTCTCAATATCTGTCATCCTGTTTTGCGCGTCCAGGTATATGACGCAAAATCGCTCATCCTTGAGACCGCCCATGTAGGTCTTACAGTAATCGAGCAGCTCGCTGGTACAGGTTATCTGCGGCTTCTCCTTTGCCTTTTCTTTGAGATAGATGGTCCCTGTTTCTTTTATAAGCTTTATCAAGATCGCCGTGTGAGGGCCGATGCCTTTGACCTTCTCCAGGCTGTCTTTCTCCGCATCCATGATGCCTTTGAGAGAGCCGAATCTACTGATGAGTTCTTTTGCCAGGGGTTTGACATCTTTCAGAGGGATGGCATACGATAAGAGGAGTTCCAATACCTCATAGTCGTGGAATGCATCAACGCCTGATTCGGAAAATTTCTTCTTCAGGCGTTGGCGATGATCTTTATAGTGAGGCGTATCGGAAGATATACTCACGGCAATTCTTTTTTCCCTATCTTTCAGCAGAATCAGCCCAGATTGGCCTTGACAAAATCCCAGTTGATCAGCTTCTCAATAAATGTTGCCAGATAGTCCGGCCTCCTGTTCTGGTAATCAAGATAATATGCATGTTCCCAGACATCGACGGTAAGCAGGGGTTTTACGCCATGGGCAATCGGTGTATCGGCATTGGCGGTTTTTGTCACTTTCAGTTTGCCGCCGTCCAAAACCAGCCAGGCCCATCCGCTGCCGAACTGGGTAACCCCGGCGTTCTTTAATTCTTCTGCGAATTTATCAAAACTTCCCCAGGTCTCATTGATCTTGTCGGCGACTTTTCCGGTAGGTTTACCGCCTCCGTTCGGCTTCATGCACTGCCAGTAGAAGGAATGGTTCCAGACCTGCGCCGCATTATTGAAGATGCCGCTCTTGGCCGCATCGCCCACAGTCTTTTTGACGATAGTTTCCAAGGACTCGTTAGCGAGATCCGTTCCTGCTATCAGTTTGTTCGTATTGTCCACATATGCCCTGTGATGCTTTCCGTGATGAAATTCCAGGGTGTTAGCGCTGATGTAAGGCGCAAGTCCATCTTTCGCGTAGGGCAGGTCAGGTAGTTGAATAGCCATAGTGGTGTCCTCCTTTTTTCTATAAAGTATAGCACATCGGGATATGCCCGCGCAAGCGACGACTGTGCAGAGAAGTTGACCTGCACTGGGAAATATAGACCACGTTGAAGGTCAGAATTCTGCCATTTTGAGCGGCAGAGGCGTTATCCTTTCGCTGACATTAAATGAATAGGTCAGGCCCATCGCATTTTGAAATCCAGCCACGCGATGTAAATCATCATAATTATCATGAATACCGCTGCCGGCAGGGCTGATTCCTTACTGAAAAGAGATAAAGCTAAACCTGCCGCGAGCCCGTAGTTCTTAAGAGTGCCAAGCAAACAAAGGCTGGTCAGTTTGTCCTTACTTATGTGAAGCAGCGTACCGATCCATTCGATCAAAAATCCCAACATAAATGTACTCGCGAGGGCGATAGCAGCGACGGGAAAGAGTGAAGAAGGCTGCCCTATAATTGTTTCTCGATTCAATGCCACAATCGTATAGAGAATTAAGGAGTAGGACCACTTGATAATAATTCCCTCTATATGTTCTATCTTTTCATGAGACCGTTTCCTCACTATAATCTTAAAAAGAATGAGGGGGAGGGCGATTAATGCAGTTGCGATCACGAACAGCTTGGCTATATCAATGGAATGTATGTCCAAAAGGCCAGAGGCTATTACGGGAATAATTATCAGGGCGCCAATGTAAGCCCCGATGGCGCCCATAACTGCGTAGATTTCGTTTCCTCCCCATGAACTGGCCAAAGGGGCAACTGCCACGGCGGGAGGAACGGCTGCCATGATGATGAACCCGATCCATAATTTTTCATCGTGAATCAGGAAGGCACTCGACCCGACAATAAAATTTCCCAGTATTACATAGTTCATGAATACGCCAACAAGGGCGGGGACTAAAGGAGATCTCCGGTAGCCATGAACTTTGCCCGAAAAACCTGCCACGGCTAAAGTTAAAATGAGGGTTAAGGTCGGCAAGACCAACGGTTTTGTCCATTGGGCGCCATGATCGAAAAGCAGACCGGCTGCGATGGCCGTGAGCATGATGAAATTTCGGTTATGTAGAAGGGCTCTTACTTTAGCCACCACACATCTCCATCAGTTTCACACTTTGATGATTCTTCTGTAAGTGAGGCCCGTGAGGAAGAAAATGAAATTAATCATGACAATCGTTGCCCCTGTCGGGAGATCAAGGGAAAAGGAGACGACAATTCCCGAGACTACTGAGACCACAGCCGATAACGAGGCAGTCAACATTACCGCCTTAAAGCTTCTCGCGATCTGGAGGGCGGTTACCGCCGGGAATATAAGTAATGCGGAGATGAGCATGATGCCTACGACTTTCATGGACAAGACGACTGTAACTGCGGTGAGAAGAACAAACATCGTATTGATCGATTCCGTATTTATGCCGGAGGCTTTCGCCGAGTCTTCGTCAAAGGTTATGGACAAGAGCTCATTGTAATAAAAAATGATCATCAGGATAACAAATATGGAAAGTCCGATGGAAATAAAGACTTCAGTTTCGCTGATTGACAGGATGCTGCCGAATAGATAGCTGAACAGATCTATATTAAAGCCGCCGGCAATACTCGACAACATGACTCCTCCTGCAATACCCAGGGAAGAGACAACACCGATGGCGGCATCTCCGTAAAGTCTCGCCCTTTCGGTCAGCCTGAGAATACCAACGGAACATATCATGACGATAGGTATCGATACATATAGCGGCGACATCTTGAGAAGCAGCGCCAGTGCCACACTGCCGAATGTTGCATGGGCAAGGCCGTCACCTATGAGAGAAAATCTTCTCAGTACTAAAAAAACGCCCAGGGTGGAGCAGAGAATCCCTATAAATGTACCGGCAATTAGCGCCCGCTGAAGAAATCCGTATCGAAAGAATTCAGTCAGTTCCATGGTCACCGGAGGAACAATCGATGTTCTGATTATGTCTATGGCAGATGACGTGCTGTGCGAACTCTCCAAAGAATTGGGTGATCTCGCGGGATTTGCAAAAATCTTCGAAACTACCGTAAAAAATAATCTTCTTATCAACATAGAGGAGCTTTGAAGTGTATCTTCCGATGTTTCCCGTGTCGTGGGTGACTATCACAATGGCGACCTGCTTCTGCTTATTCAGGCTCTGCATGATTTCGAAAAAACGATCCCTCATTTCCGGGTCTAATGCATCTGTTGGTTCATCGACAATCAGGAATTCAGGATCATTCACAATAGCCCTGGCAACGAGGACCCTCTGTTGTTGTCCTCCCGAAAGTTCCCCTACGGGAGCGTTTTTTAGCTTCTTCATATCGAGGAGGTCAAGTACATTATCGATTCTTGCATGGTCAGATCTGGTCATGTGCTTGGGGAATTGCTTTTTGGAAAGAAGCCCCATGGCGACGACCTCACTGACTGTAGCGGGGAAACGGGGATTCAAGGCGGCAATGTGTTGTGGGAGATACCCTACTTTGTCCCATCGGGAAAATGCGCCAATGTCATCGCCGAATAGTGTAATCCGGCCGCTGTATGGTTTTAACAAACCAAGTATGGCCTTTATCAGAGTTGTTTTTCCCGAACCGTTGGGTCCGACGAGGCCTATATAATCGCCTTTCTTAATCGAAAATGAGATGCCGCTTAAGACATCTGACGAGTTATACCGAAAGTAAAGATCATGAACAGAAAGCACATCTACCGGCATTGTAATCCCGCCTTAAGGTTTTCTAAATTTTTTTCCATCAGCGAAATAAATGTAACCCCACTGTTCATTTCTTCCCTGGTCACATTATGGGCGCCATGAAGCATCAGCAAGCCGCAACCCGTCTCATTCGCAATGACCCCGGCGACTCTTGGTGCTGCGAGCTCTTCATAATATATGTAATTGACACCGTACTTTCTTACATTCTTGGTGATTTCAACAAGTCTCCTGGGCGTTGGCTCAGCATCTGGAGAAAAACCTTTATACGCAGATACATACGTAATGCCATACCGTTTTGTGAGATAACCGAAAGCGAAATGCCCCGCATGGACGATCACTCTGTTTCTGCAATACGATAGTGCATTCTTATACTTTTTGTCGAGCTCCTCAAGCTTTTTCTTGTATTCATCGGCGTTTTTCGCATAGAAATCTTTGTCTCGAGGATCTTTGACAATAAATTGAGATGCAATCATATCAACCATTCTCATTGCATTGGAAAGATCAAGCCAGATATGGGGATCAGCGTTCCCGGATTCGTCTGCATGGGCGCGTTCCTCATCGCCATGATTATCAGTTCTTTGCAATAAGGTGATGCCCTTGCTTGTGTCGACAATATTGAAGCCTGTGGTGTCAATGCCCTTTAACAGGCCGCCAACCCAGGGCTCCATGAATTTGTTGGTAAAAAGAAAAATGTCCGAATCCTGGATTCGTTTCATGTCAGCGGGCCTCGGTTCAAAGGCATGAGCTTCGACCCCCGGCGGCAGCAGTAAGTTTACTTCTATCTTTTCACGCCCGACTTGTCTGGCAAAATCATAGAGAGGAAATAGAGTTGCTACTACCTTAAGCTTTTTCTGACCTGCCGTCATCTTTTCATTCTTTTGACAGGATAGAAAAAAGAAGAATGCCAGAATCGTAATTGCTAAAATGGGTAAATACGCCTTTTTCATAATTCCCCGAACTCTGCTTTATGAAAACCCGATATTCTCAGAATTGTCCTTACCCCGTGTGATTAGCATTTTCTTCTAACATATTTCTTTTAACGTAAAAATACAACCCCTTTACAATTTTCTCCTGCAACACACAGATGATTTCTCTTGACAAGACGTGCAATTAATATAATTATGAGTGCCAATTCATAATATGAATAATCATTCTATAATTTGAACACCCGCCCGAAAATGGAAAAATCAAAAAGAAAAGAGATGGAATTTCAGCACCGAAGGACTGAAATTCTTAGTCAGGCAGAAAAGATATTTGCTGCAAAAGGGTTCCATAATGCCACCATGGCAGAGATTGCCAGCACATCCGGTTTTGCCACAGGCACTCTGTATCAGTTCTTTGAGGGCAAGGAAAACCTATACAATATAATGGTGAGCGAGAAACTGGACAGGATGTATCTCGAAATCAGAGAGTCAGTGAACCGTCAAGAAAAAATGATCGACAAGATCGAGAAATTAGTAGAATCACATTTTCACTTCGTAGAAAACAACGTCGATTTCTGCGACCTTCTTATACGCGGCGAAGGTTTGACTCTCTCAGATAAGGGGACGATTTTGAGGGATAAAATAATAGCGGACTATTTTAACCACATCGGTTTTGTGGAAAGCATCATGCGCTTCGGGATGGAAACAAGAACGTTGAAGAGCGGTGATCCACGCATGATGGCTTACACACTTTTGGGCATCATCCGGTCATTCTTTTATTACTGGATGCTCACAAATCAGGAGACACCTTTGAGTGATAAGGTTGGTTGCGTCTCGGACATATTTCTCAGAGGGGTGGGTCTGGAGTTGACGGAATGAACGATTGGCGGCTTTCCTTAGTGGTCGGTATTTTACTGGTCGTGAATGTGGCGGTCATGCCCATCTCTGCGCATGCCAAAGAATATTCGCTTGATGAACTCTATCGTATCGCCCTTGAACGTGCCGAGAGGATTAAGCTGTCGGAAGAAGACCTGAATATAGCTAAGACAAACAAAGATAAAGCCCTGTCATTGTTGCTGCCCAAATTATCAGCGGTCGGCAATTACACAAAATATAGCGCTGAGAAATACAATAACACGCTTCTTCAGCCGGATAGGGCAACTTCCTGGGGCGTCCGGGCTGATGAGTCTGTGTCGTTGAGCGGAAGAGAACTTACAGCACTTGGCATATCAAGGGAGAACATTGTAAAGAGCCAGCATGACCTTTATGCCACGAGGGAAGGTTACCTGTTGAACATCGCCGTTGCCTATTATGATGTAATGAAGGCTAAGAAGGCCCTCGATATCGCTCAGTCAAATCTGGAGAGGCTTATTAAATATAGAAATGCCGCGGAAAAGCGTTTGAAGGTTGGAGAAGTGACAAAAACAGTGCTGCTTCGTGCTCAGGGGGAACTTTCCGGCGCTCAATCTGATGCTATTAAGGCAATAAATGCTCTGGAACTTGCAAAGGCCGTTCTTGCACGTACTGTCGGCATCGAAGGAGATTTTCAACTGAAAGAAGCGCCCCCAGAGGACATGAAAATTACTCCTGAATCTTCTTTCCAGGAGATGGCACTCACCGGGAGGGCAGATCTCAAGAGCCTTGAAATACAAAAGAAGATAGCGGAAGGACAGGTCAAGTATGCAAAGGGCGCCTTCTGGCCGACACTGTCCGCATCAGGGGTCTATACATCTGCCGATCAGTCGCCGGAAACACAGACGCTGGTGAGAGACAGCGCTTATGGGCTCCTGTCATTGAACTTCCCTTTCTTTGAGGGAGGACTGAGAAGGGCTGAAGTCAGGGAGGCCCGGGCAAAGGAGCGGCAGTCCGCGCTTGTCTACGATGATTTTAAGAAGTCTGTGGGAATTGAGGTCCAGAGTGCATATCTGGACCTTGTAACACAAAAGGGGACCATCAAATACTTGGAAGACCAGGTTGTCTATGCCAGGGACAATTTCAATGCCGTCTCCAAGCAGTTCGAGTTTGGATTGGCTCAAAGCCTTGATGTAATGGATGCGAATACATTGCTCGTCACAGCAGAAAGGAATCTGGCAGAGGCAGTTTATAATTATCAGGTTGCCATTTTGAAGATGAAAAAAGCAACGGGGACACTTCTGAAAGCAGTAATGGGTGACCAGTCGTAAGAACTGTAAGTTCGTTTGGTGTCTTTGTCCGGAGATGGAAATCGAGAAAGTATTACCGCGGGGCCTTCGCCGTAAAGCAAATTCTTGTATTACATGGGGTAAGCGGTGAATAATATATGAGGCAAAATAGGTAAAAATAATATGACTGATGATTCTTCAAAGAATTTCGTTGTCAACTTGGTAAGGTGGTTAATTCTCTCATTTGTCGTTGCGATCTTAATTTATGGCTGCTCGTCGAAAAAAGAAAAACCCGCGCCCCCTCCCGTGCCGGTTGTAGTAGCTTCAGCAGTGGAGAAGACAATTCCCGTGCAGATTAATGCAATCGGGAATGTCGAAGCTTATCAGACCATATCGGTGAAAACACAAATTACCGGACAGATGACAAAGGTCAATTTCAAGGAAGGCCAGGACGTTGGAAAGGGGTATCTTCTCTTTGAACTCGACTGCCGTCCGTATGTGGAGGCAGTAAAGCAGGCAGAGGCTAATCTGGCAAGGGATGCGGCCCAGGCGAAAAACTCTGAGGCGGAGTTGGAGCGGTATACGGCCCTTTTGGAGGATCAATTTGTCACGAGACAACAGTATGACCAGGTCCGGACAAATGCGGCTGCCCTGGAAGCTACTTTGAAGGCAGACAGGGCCGTTATTGAGAATAATCGCGTGCAGGTCCAGTACTGCTCTGTTTATTCCCCTATTGGCGGGCGGACGGGATCACTAAAAGTGCATCAGGGAAACATAGTCAAGGCCAATGACGTGGAAGTAGTTGTCATAAACCAGATCCAGCCTATCTATGTCACTTTCACCATCAATGAAAATGATTTGCCCGCAGTTAAGAAGTACCAGGCGAATGAAAAACTCAAAGTGGAAGCCGTTATCTCCAAAGATGAACGTCCCGACCAAGGGTTACTTACCTTCATAGACAATGCGGTAAATAAAGTAACGGGGACTATAGTCCTCAAGGGAACTTTTGCCAACAGTGATAAGCGCCTCTGGCCCGGGCAGTTTGTTACTGTAGTCCTGACGCTGAGAAAGGAGCCCAACGCAATAATCGTTCCTTCACAAGCCATTCAGACAGGCCAATCAGGACAATACGTCTTTGTCGTCAAGCCGGATCTCACAGCGGATATGAGACCCGTTACTATAGGAGCCACGATTGGCGGAGAGACCGTCATCGTGAAGGGTATCCAAGTGGGAGAGAGAGTGGTTACGGATGGTCAGTTGCGGCTCATACCGGGGGCTCAAGTGACGATTAAAGAAGCGCCTTGATTAAATACGGGGAAGGCCCCACATGAATCTTTCAGAAATCTTTATACGCCGTCCGATTATGACAACGCTAGTCATGACGGCGATACTCCTCTTTGGTGCAGTTGCCTACCGTTCCCTTCCTGTCAGCGATCTTCCCAATGTGGACTTTCCTACGATCCTTGTTTCTGTCAGCCTCCCGGGGGCGAGCCCAGAGACTATGGCCTCCGCAGTCGCGACACCACTTGAAAAACAGTTCTCCACGATTGCCGGTTTGGACTCCATGACATCAACGAACGGTCTCGGCATCAGCAAGATTACCCTGCAATTCAATTTGAGCAGGAGCATTGATGCAGCGGCGCAGGACGTTCAAACTGCCATATCTACGGCGGCGAGCCAGCTCCCTCAAAACATGCCGACTCCGCCGACCTTTCGTAAAGTAAACCCGGCTGATCAGCCGGTACTTTATCTTGCCATGAGCACGGCGACTTTGCCCCTCTCGACGGTTGATGAATATGCGGAAAATCTCCTCGCGCAACGTATTTCCATGATCAGCGGTGTGGCCGAGGTGATGGTGTATGGGTCCCAGAAGTATGCTGTCCGCGCCCGCCTTGATCCGAAGGCCTTGGCTTCGAAAGGGATCGGTATTGATGAGGTGGCAAGTGCAATAGCCTCAGGGAATGTCAATCTTCCCACAGGTACACTCTGGGGGACCCACCAGGCCTTCATCGTGCAGGCCACGGGACAGCTAAATGATGCGGCGGCTTACCGACCTCTTATTGTGGCTTATCGCGGCGGGTCGCCGGTCAGGCTCGGGGAACTTGGTCGTGTCATCGACAGCGTCCAAAACGACAAGGTTGCCGCTTGGTTCAATGGCACCCGGGCCATTGTTCTTGCTATACTTCGCCAGCCGGGTACCAATACGATCGAGGTTGTACAGTCTATTAAGGACATTCTTCCAAGCTTTCGTGCAGACCTTCCGGCGTCGGTTAATCTCGACATCCTCTATGACCGATCCGTGCCCATAAAGGAATCGGTTCACGATGTTCAGCTTACCTTGTTCTTGGCCTTGGGTCTTGTCATTCTCGTGATCTTTGTCTTTCTCCGCAACCTTTCCGCTACGATCATCCCGAGCCTTGCCTTGCCGATGTCAATCATAGGAACCTTTGCAGTAATGTATCTTTGCGGTTATAGCCTCGATAACCTGTCGCTGATGGCCCTCACACTGTGCGTTGGGTTTGTGGTCGACGATGCCATCGTCATGCTGGAGAATATCGTCCGACACATGGAGCATGGTGAAGGGGCACTTGAAGCGGCCCTTAAGGGATCGCGTGAGATAAGCTTTACCATACTTTCTATGACTCTTTCTCTCGTTGCCGTGTTTATTCCGGTTCTCTTCATGGGGGGTATCGTCGGAAGATTGCTTCATGAGTTCGCCGTTACGATCGCCGTTGCGGTTCTCATCTCCGGATTTGTATCACTCACATTGACGCCCATGCTCTGCAGCCGTTTTCTCCGTCCTCCTGCCGAGGTGAGACATGGCCGTCTCTACCAGATTTTCGAACGGTTCTTCGAGGGAATACGCGGTGCGTATGAAATAAGTCTTAAGTGGGCCTTGCGTTACAGGCTGGCGACTCTCGTCGTTTCTATTCTATTCTTAGTGGCTGTTATCGGACTCTATTTCTATACGCCAAAAGGATTCCTCCCCAGCGAAGATACAGGTCAAATCTTCTGTTTTACGGAAGCAGCTGAGGATATATCCTTTCAATCGCTTGCTGCGCACCAGAAGAAGCTTGCCGAAATTGTACGGCAAGATCCGAACGTCAGTGACTTCATGTCAAGCGTAGGTGCTGTGGGCAGTACGGTATCATCAAACATAGGCCGTATGTTCATCCGCCTGAAGCCGCGGAATGAACGCTCACTAAGCGCGGATCAGGTGATTCAGGAACTGAGACCTAAGCTTGCTACGGTTCCGGGGATAAGGGTATTTATGCAAAACCCGCCGCCCATAAATGTCGGCGGACTTCTAACGAAGAGCCAATACCAGTATACCCTCCAGAGCGCCGACATCAGCGAGCTTTACAAATTCGCCCCCGTCCTGGAGGGAAAACTGAGGGCACTGCCTGGCTTTCTGGATGTGACGAGTGACCTGCAGATAAAGAGCCCCCAGATCTATGTCAGGATCGACAGAGATAAGGCTTCAGCCCTTGGCATCAGCGCGGGGCAGATTGAAGATGCCCTCTCCAGCGCATACTCATCCCGTCAGATCTCGACGATCTATGCACCGACAAACCAGTACTGGGTCATTATCGAACTTGAGCCGGAGTACCAGATGGATCCCACTGCGCTTTCCCTTCTTTACATCCGATCCTCTTCGGGCAACCTCGTTCCTCTCAGCACAGTGGCGAATCTGGAGCGAACCGTCGGTCCCCTTACCGTCAATCACCTCGGTCAGCTTCCGGCTGTGACCGTTTCCTTTAATCTGGCACTCGGGAAATCACTGGGCGATGCCGTGGCGGGGGTGGAAAAGACGTCAAGAGAGGTTCTTCCGGCGACAATAACTGGCAGTTTGCAAGGCACAGCCCAGGCCTTCAAGTCATCCATGGCGGGGCTTGGGATACTGATCCTCGTTGCTATTCTCGTAATTTACATTGTGCTCGGCATTCTTTACGAGAGCTACATCCATCCGATCACAATACTCTCGGGACTGCCCTCTGCGGGACTCGGGGCGCTTCTGACGCTGCTGATCTTCCACATTGATCTTAATCTGTACGCCCTGGTGGGGGTTATCATGCTGATCGGGATTGTCAAGAAGAATGCGATCATGATGATTGATTTTGCTTTGGATGCGGAAAGGAAGGAAGGCAAGACACCAGAGGAAGCGATCTTCCAGGGCGCCCTCATTCGATTCCGTCCGATCATGATGACAACCATGTCGGCTCTCATGGCGACATTACCCATTGCCCTCGGCTTGGGCGCAGGCGCCGAATCGCGACGACCACTGGGAATGGCCGTCGTCGGAGGTCTCATCTTCTCGCAGATTGTGACCCTCTATATTTCTCCCGTCATATATGTCTATCTTGATTCATTCCAGAAAGTGGTGCGGAGATATTTGCGCCGTTTTCGTCGCGAAGCTTGAGCCAGTCTTCCATTGCGTGAAAACTAAGTATGGCAGTTTGTTCTACCCACACGCCAGAGCATGCTTAGCGGGGCATGCGCGTTACTATAGAAATGGACAGTGTAAAAAGCGACAGCACAATCACAGAATGACGAATTTACCGGTTCAAGATACTGATATTGCATGCGGTTATTATTGATGCAAGGGTTGCTTTCTACGGCAGCAAAAAAGTTTCAAAGCCCCGGAAGGGGATTTTTTCATGATATGCAAGATTAAGTATGAGAAATTTTTCACTTGCGGAAATATTTTCTGGAATTTGCCCGATACTATTATAAAAAATATGATATACTGTCTGCGAATTTTTGAGGGTATTGATGGCAAGCCATAAGAATGGGTGAGTGCTGAGGCGTATCTTCTCCTGCCTTTATACGACAAAAATGAGGGAAAAAATGAACAAGTTAATTGGATCAGTCATTTCAGATATTATGATCGGGGCAATTCTGACAGTCTTGACGATCGCTGCCTTCTATTTTGAATGGATGCCGACGAAATATTTAGAATACAAGGTTTATGACACAGTTTCCAATTTGAAAGAGAAGGCCTCTAATTCCCCCATTGTGATTGTAGCAGTAGATGATGAGAGTATCGCCAATATTGGCAGATGGCCGTGGCCGCGGGGTCATATAGCACGCATGATAGAATTCCTCAACAGGTGTGAAGCAAAAGTAATAGGGGTAAATATTATATATTCTGAAAGCGATATGAACCAGGGGCTAACTGAGGTACGCGATATTCTCAAGAATATAGAGAGTAATGCTGGCGTGCTGAAAAATGTGCAGGTTAACGGCATCTACACCTCGCTGAAAGAAACAGAGAAGAAACTGGACAATGATGCAATACTTGGGTCAGCCATCGGAGAGAGTAAAAAAGTTGTATTGCCCATGGTTTTCATCCTGGGCAGTTCAATCGGCAGCAAAGGACCTGAAATTCCGGATTATCTGAAACAGAATTCTGTACCGGTAGCGACACAGGAGGGAAGCATAGCGGCAAGGCAGATTGTCCCGCCAATTCCCGATTTTGCGATGAAAGCGTTAGCTCTTGGGCACATTAATGTTGTTCCCGATGCTGATGGAACGGTGAGAAGTGAACCTCTCGTTGTATATTACGAAGGACGGGCATACCCGTCGCTCGGACTTCAACTATCCTTGAAATATTTGAACTACGATATAAGAGATGTGAGTATCGCTGGTGGAGTGAATTTTGGAAACAACAACATCGCCACCTTAGACAAAGGTGAGATGCTCGTAAGTTTCAGTAAGAGCTTTCCTTATTTCTCTTTCTATGATGTGGTCAGTAACAAGGCACCTCCGGAGGCATTCAAGGATAAAATTGTTATCATTGCCCAGAGCGCAATCGGCCTTGGCGCTTTGCAGGTTACGCCTATTGGACCTAATGTTCCATCCTGGGGCATCATTGCCAATGTCGCCGACAATATCATCGCAGGTGATTATATTATACGCCCGGCTTGGGCATTCCCTTTGGAAATAGGGGTTACCGTTTTCTTCGGTTTGTTTCTGGCATTGATTATACCCAGGCTGAAGATTAGGATCAGTGCCATTGCATCGTTGATCATCCTGCTAATCTGGATCGGCGCGGGGATGTATCTTCTGATAAATTACAGATACTGGGTCAAACTTGTTCATCCGTCCCTCCTTCTCCTGATCGGCTATACGTTGGTGGTTACTAAGGGATACTTTTTTACGGAAGAGGCAAAGGAGCGCATCGAGGCAGACAGTTACGAAACCAATAAGATGCTGGGACTTTCATTCCAGGGACAGGGCATGCTCGATTTGGCCTTCGAAAAGTTCTGTAAATGTCCTGTTGAGGATAAATCGGTTAAGGAGTTGCTGTATAACTTGGGCCTTGATTTTGAGAGAAAGCGGATGTTTAACAAAGCCGTAGCCGTCTACGAACATATTGCGCAAGCGGGGAAGTTTAAGGACATTGAGGAGCGGACGAAGAAGCTTAAGGTTGCAGGGGATACAATTATATTCGGCCTTGGAGGCGCTAAAAAAGATACAACGTTACTTATGGACGGCGCAGAGACCAAGCCTACTCTCGGGCGCTACGAGATTAAAAAGGAACTGGGCCGCGGAGCTATGGGAATTGTATACCTGGGTCAAGACCCCAAGATCAACAGGGAAGTGGCAATCAAGACACTGCGATATGAAGGGGTCGATGAGGAGCAGCTTGCGGAAGTGAAGAAGAGGTTCTTCAGGGAAGCTGAGGCTGCGGGCAAACTTTCTCATCCTAATATTGTTACTATTTATGACGTCGGCGAGGATTACGACCTTGCATACATGGCTATGGAACTTCTTGACGGTAACGACCTGACCAAATATTGCCAGAAGGAGAATTTGTTGCCTCTTAACGAAGTAACGAAGATTATCTCATCAGTTGCTCAGGCCCTTGATTATGCCCATGAGAGCGGTGTCGTCCACAGGGATATCAAACCTGCAAACGTCATGATTTTGAAAAACGGGGAGGTTAAAGTTACTGATTTCGGAATTGCCAGGGTTATGACCTCTTCAAGTACCAAGACGGGCGCAGTTATTGGAACACCGAGCTATATGTCGCCGGAACAGATTGTAGGTCACCATGTAGATGGCAGATCGGATCTTTTTTCACTGGGTGTAGTATTCTATGAGCTGCTCACTGGTGAAAAGCCGTTTCAGGGGGACAATATCACTACCCTCATGTTTAATATAACGAACTCGACACACGCGCCGCTTAAGGATCTGGCGCCGAATATACCCGATAATTTTATTTCCATTATTGAGAGATTACTCTCTAAAGACAAAGAGGGGCGATACCAGCAGGGAAGGGAACTCGCCAGTGCCCTTGCTCAATGAACAGTCCTTTAGGAGATAACAGTGGAAATTATTGCTCGCGGTAGAACAGATATAGGACTTGTCAGAACCAACAACGAGGATAGTTTTTACATTGATGACAAGGCGGGTCTTCTTGTGGTTGCCGACGGCATGGGAGGACATGCATCCGGAGAAATTGCGAGTAATCTGGCTGTCGATGTAATAAGGGATTATTTTAAGGCGTTTAAAGAAGGTCGGGCGGCGCTGATCGGGAAATTCGACGAAGAATATTCCGAAGTGGCAAAGGCGATTGGCTCCTCAGTGCGTCTTGCCAACAAGGCGATATATGAGGCTGCAAAGAGCAATGCGGGCTGGCAGGGTATGGGTACAACGGTGGCAGCAGTTGCAATCAACGGGAATAGATTGAGCATCGCCCATGCCGGTGACAGCAGGGTTTATCTGGTCAAAGCTGGTGATATTGAACAACTGACTGACGACCATTCGGTAGTCTATGAACAGGTGAAGCGTGAGCTATTAACGAGGGAAGAGGCCCAGAAATCTGAGATAAAAAATTTGTTGACAAGGGCCCTCGGTGTGGCTTCCGATGTTGAAGTTGATGTTAGTGAGTTGACTTTATCAGCCGGTGACATTCTGGTACTATGTACGGACGGTCTCAACTCAATGGTTTCCGATGACGATATACTTACTCTTGCGGTGTCAACGAAAGATCCAGCGGCAGTATGTGACAGGCTGGTAGAACTGGCGAATAAACAAGGCGGCAAGGATAACATAACGGTTATTGTGGGATATGTCAGGAATAAAAGCTGGATTTCTTTTCTATTACATTTTAAGGAATGGTTCAGGAGGTGATATATGGCTAAGGTTTTGCTCAAATTCAAAGAAGCCGCAATAAGAGAGATACCGCTTGATCAGGACGTCATAACAATTGGGAGAAAAGCGGATAATGATATTGTCATAGATAATCAGGCCGTATCTGGTTATCACGCGCGGATCAAGAAGGAGGGACAATCTCTATTCATTGAGGATGCCAGTAGCCTGAACGGCACTTATATCAACGGCCAGAAAATTTCTAAAGGTGAATTACATAACGGAGATGTGGTTCTGATCGGCGTTCATACCCTTGATGTCATCTTGGAAAAGCAAATAGAAACGGAAGCAAAGGGTTTTGCCGTGCGGGGACGTTCGATGGATGAAACGGTCGTAATTGCCGCGGAAGATCAGAAGAAAATACTGGCCTCTCAGGACAAGGAGAAGCCTGAGATACTGGGTGGTTTCATAGTTATCGAAGGATCGACGGAAAAGAGGGATTATCTTCTAAAAGAGAGAGTTACTACTATTGGCAAGGAAGACGGAGCCGGTATTCATCTTAAAGGCTTTTTCGCCCCCAAAGTGGCCGCCCTCGTCAATAGAAGGAAGGAAGGGTATTTTATCACGCCTGCAGGTGGAAAAACGTTGAAAGTAAACGGCCAGAAAGTCGATCATAAATACGATCTAAAAGATGGTGACATTGTCGAAGCAGGCGGGACAAAGGTGCAGTTTTACATAAAGGAATAACTTTAAGCAGATAACCATGTCAAGAGAAAGACCCACGCGAAGACAGAAAGACATCTCCCGGTTATTGAGGGAGAGGAACCGGCTCCGCAAGAGCTCGGCAAAAAAGATTAAGAAGAAGTAGCAATCGAGATGTATTAAGCAGCGGCTATTTTCAGAATTTACCGGAGGTGCTCTCGCGCGGGATGGCAGAAGGGAAGGGGCACCTTTTTTGTTTGGCGGAAGAACTTTATCAGTTCCAGTTCATGCTAACGGGATGGAAGAAAGCGCGACTTACAAACTAACATGATTTTTACAGAAGCAGACATAAGACGAATTGAGAAAGAAGGGCTCAATTGTGAACAAGTACTGGCTCAAATTGACCTCTTTAAGAGAGGCGTTTGTCCAGTCAAGCTAAACAGGCCGTGTACTGTTAATGACGGTATCGTGACCCTTCCGGAAGAAGATCTCACGAAAATGGTGGCATTGTACGAAGAAGAGCTCCGGATGGGCAGGAGGGTGCTGAAGTTTGTACCCGCTTCCGGGGCTGCCAGTCGCATGTTCAGGGATTGGTACATATATCTGGAGAAAGGAAGTTTGGATGCGAGAGAGAGAGAAGAATTTGCCAGGGAACTAAAAAGGTTCGCGTTTTTTAGTGATTTGCGTGACGCAATATTGCGTGATGGCGAAGATCTTGAAAAGATGTTGGAAGTCCAAAGACATGCCGATATCTTGGCCTATATCTTGACATCTAAAGACTTGAATTACGGCAATCTCCCTAAAGCGCTCTTGAAATTTCATGCTTATTCGGACGGCAGCCGTACTGCCCTTGAAGAGCATCTTGTGGAGGCAGCGCTCTATGCGCAAGATGCACTCCATATATGCAGAGTCCATTTCACCCTCTCAGAGGAGCATCATGATGACGTGGCGGATTACCTGTCCGCGATCATAAAGGATTATGAAAGGAACTATGGTGTAGCTTTTGATATTGCACTCCCCACGCAGAAATCATCTACCAATACAATTGCCGTGGATTTGGATAACCGCCCTTTTCGAGATCAAAAGGGGGAGCTTGTTTTCAGGCCAGGCGGTCACGGCACCCTTCTGGATAATCTGAACGGCACCGGTGGAGATATAGTCTATCTGAAAAATATTGACAATATAGTACCTGACAGGTTAAAGCCGGTCACCGTATTGTACAAGAAGGTTCTCGGGGGCTATCTCATCTCCCTTCAGAACGAGATATTCAGATACCTGAGGCACTTAAACAAAGCTCTACTGGACGAAAAAACTCTGCAGGAACTGAAGTTGTTCTGTGAAAAGAGGCTTCATATTGTCATACCGCCATGGTTTGAAGATTTACCCCTTGCGGAGAAATGCTCTTTCATTTGCAAGAGACTCAACCGGCCCATTCGGGTATGCGGTATGGTAAAAAATCAAGGAGAGCCAGGCGGAGGTCCATTCTGGGTGAACGAGGAAGATGGAACGCAATCTCTCCAGATTATTGAAGAGTCACAGATAGATTCAGGATCGGCAGAACAGACGGCAATCTGGTCATCAGCAACGCATTTCAATCCTGTCGATCTTGTCTGCGGGGTTCGCAACTACCGGTCTTACGAATTTGATCTCCATGATTTCGTAAATCGCGACGCCTATTTTATTTCACAAAAATCCGAAAAGGGCAGGGATCTTAAAGCGCTTGAACTTCCTGGTCTGTGGAATGGCTCAATGGCGTTCTGGATCACCATTTTTGTCGAAGTGCCAATGGGGACGTTCAATCCTGTAAAGACAATCCATGATTTACTGAGGCCTCAGCATCTGCCGTGAGTTTCATTTAATCAACCAGCACTCTATATCCTCCCTAAGTGCCGCCTTTACCCTAATTTGCTTTACAGAATTTCCTCTCCGGCACAAGGCCATAACCTCCTCGTCTTTTGGAGCGTCGCTGTAAAAGGCACACAGGGACGCAGCGGAGTGAATCGTCGTTTCGTCGCCTCCATAAGGAACGATAGCGGTCGGTCCGGGAAATTGTACGACATGGATAACGACGTCTTCCTCGTGAGATAATCTTTGGAGCGCCTCGTTCTCGATACTGTTCCGACCCACGATGGCTTTGGAAAACTCATTTATTCGAAAGTGTCTGCCATATTTGAGAAGTTCTATGTCTCGTATGTGGAAGTCCATGCTATGCCGAAAGAGATCCCTCAGTCTCTTGGAGAACATGGGGTCCGTGAGCAGGCATCCCCCTGCAGGAGCGGAGTAATGGTCAATGCCATAGTATCTTGCCATCTCAATCTGATCCTTCCTCCCTTTCCCTTTGATGGCGAGGAGCCTTTGACGGTCCACCTTGCCTTCCATTTCCGGTCTTGTTTCAGGGAGAAGCAAGGCACTCAAAGGCCTCAGAATATACTCCTGATAGCCTGAATTTTTCGCAACGATATAAAGAGACTGTCTGTTCTGGGACATGGGACGCTGGCCCAGAACCTCACCCGTAAAAATAAAATCAGCCTTCCTGTCTTCCATGATCCTGCCAGCAATTTTGAGCATAAGGGTGTGACAGTCGATGCATGGATTCATATTCTTTCCGTATCCATATTTGGGGGACTTTAACACATCAAGGTGTTCTGTCGTAATGTCCGCTTCTATAAGGTAAAGCCCGATTTTTTGCGCGGCAGCTTTAGCCTTTTCAGAACTAAAAAAGGGGGTCGTGCAAGTAACCCCCGTAACCTCAACACCCTGTGCCATGATGATCTTTGCTGCAAGGATGCTGTCCAGTCCCCCTGAGAATAGACCTATACCTTTTACTTTCAATATCTGACGATATTCACCTCCCACTTATTGTTGAGCAGTCCATATATATCACGGTCTATATCGAAATCGATGAGATAAAAGTCTCCTTTATCTCGCGTTATTTTAAAGGCAGGAAAGCTGATCGTGCCTGCCGGCTTATCGGTCTTTTCAGGGACTGAGAAGGAGAAGCTGACAAATGAGAAGGGAGTATTCGCAGCCTTGAGGACTTTCTCGATAACCGATTTTTTCGTTTCTCCGGCATCGAGAGAAATGGTCTCGGTGCCTCGGGTTCTCAAACTGTCAACGAATTGTTGTGGGATTTTTTTAGAGACGATTATTATTTGCTTATCCCCCTTCTTTGCGAGCAAATCAGCCTTTATGGAGAGGTCAAAGCCGCTTGCGGCGGCGTCAAGTACCCCGACTTCAGAATCTCTGATTGTCTGATATCCAAGTTCATTAAGCAGGGAATTGACCAGCTCAATGTTAGTGCTGACGTTCATATTTGACATTTGCGGCAAAGTATATTTTTCATCCGGTGCGCTCGCCACACCCTGTCCATCTAATATCTCTGTCATAATCATGCCGCTTCTCTCGGCATATTGGATCATTGGCTTAGGCAACAACCGCGAATTATCTGAAACAAATGACAGTCCTTGCAGGTAAGGTTTGTTCTCTTTCGCTCTTTTCGTGATTATCCAGTCGACGGAGAGCTGAAGCGGCGGGATGGCGCCTATGGTGTAAGGTGTTATCCTTCTCGTCATTGAATACGTGTTGGAAGCGTTGACAATCTTTTGGATGATTGTGGCAGTATCGTCACTACCAAATATTTCAACCGAATGATAGTTTTTCCAGTTGGACTGGATCATATTCTTCAATGTGTCCGGTATGCGATTCCCGAAATCCAAAAAAATCGAACTTCCGTCATCCAGCTCAACAATAGGTATTGTGGAACAGTCTATCGTCACCTGCCCTAACTCCGGAATGGGAATATAGTATTTGCCAAGCGTTATGAGCGCTCCATTCATTCTATTGATGACGACTTTTATGATATCAAGATGCGCTCTTGGCAGTATGATGGGTTTGTCTTTGGCTTCATCTTTAACAACTTTAGGGGATGATTCGGCTTCCTGAGCTTTGACTTCCTGTTTAGTAATGACTATGCTTCTGCGCGGCAGCTGCAAAGTCTGCCCGGGATATATCATGTTGTAGTTTCTGATATCCGGGTTAAGCTGCTTAATATCATCTACAGTTTTTCTAAGTTCGGGCAATTTTACATTTAGCTCACGCATGGCGATCCGGCTTATGGAATCGCCTTTTCTTATCTTATAATTCATTGTCTGGGAGCTCTCTTCCCCCTCTGGAACAGGGGGCAGTTCCATTTCGGGGAGTATAACGACCTGGCCGGGTTTAATTTTATTTAGATCTTCTATTTGAGGGTTTAGTTGTTTTATTAGTGTGAGTCGGTGTTTCGTTATTCCCGCCTGGGCTCTCATGATCTGCAACAGCCACTCCCCTTCCTTAACTACGTACGGGCGTGTCTTTGCACTCAGTGTTGCTGTCTTTTGAAAGGAAAGATGGGCCGTATCCTCCTCGGCAAAAGAGTCGTGAGATGTGACGGTGAGAAAGGCCAAGGAAAGAAGAATGAGATAGATTGATCTCAGACATAGATTGCCCATAACTATACCTCGTTAAAATATCACACCACTTTAGCAATGTTAAAAGCTGCTTCCACAAACCTAATAATTATGCGTGTTATTAGCATAATTACGCCGTTGTGCAAAGTAAAATCTCAATATCATTAGGTTCATTCCATACGAGAATTATGAACTTCAAGGATTTTCGGATTGCCCTTTTATGAATATCAATAGTTCTAACAGTTCTAACATCAATGGTTGCAAGAACAAACATTAATGATATAATAAACGACATTGATAGAGATGACGACATTTGTCAAATGGGGATAGCCAATGGCTGATATGGAAAATAATCCGGCTTTTGTCAAAGAGTTCCAGGTGAGGTTTGATAAAAAATTGAAGGAAAACGAAATCTCGGTATTGGAATACTGGAAATCTCAGATTGATAGATTGCTGTCCATGAAACCGGACGGTATTGCTTCACTACAGTCGCAGATAAAGAGAGTCTCGGATATGATGGACAATAGAATTAGAACGATGAAAAAGGAATAATATGGACAGCATAGCGAATTTCTTATTTGAAGTAGGCATGTTAAAAAAAACCCCCAGAACAGGTTTTAGGTTCTTGGGCTCCGGCTGCGAATCGGTGGCTGAGCATATTCTGCGAACGATATTTATCGGCTATGCCCTAAGTAAGCTTGAACCTGGTCTGGACGAATTGAAGGTGCTAAAGATTTGTCTTGTCCATGACCTTCCCGAAGCCAGAACCGGCGATATGAATTACATGTATAAGAAATATGTCACGGTGGACGAAGAAAAGGCCGTAAGAGAGTTGACGCAAACTGTGTTCTTCGGCGATGAAATTAAATCCGTCATTGACGAATTTAACGAGAAGAAGACAAGAGAGGCTCTCATTGCCCACGACGCCGACCAGCTTGCTCTTATTATCCAGTTGAAGGAATATGGCGATCTGGGCAATAAATACACTGACGACTGGATTGAATTTGCGAGAAGGCGACTTCATACTGAAACTGCAAGAAAGCTGGCTCTTAGCATCATTGGAACAGATTCCTCCGAGTGGTGGTTCAAAGATAAAAGTGACTGGTGGGTGAATGGTTGCAGCAGCGATAATAAATAGAAATGAAGGTGTTCTGTCAATTGCTCCTTGAAACACCGCCCCAGAGCAAACCCGGACAATCTAATTTTTCCACGATATAATTCAAATCAGCACACAGCAACCCCTGCAACCCCTGATTGGAGGCGAGCAACAGCATAGTATCTTATTATGGCTGGCGCAATGTCGCACCTAACCGGATTGGAAAGTCCGTATGATTGCAGCATGTGCGTACCTGCCAGAATGTTTACCGATTCAGTATTTCCCTCAGGAACAAAAGTGGAGTAATAATTAACGAAGAAGTTTGTCCGGTAGACAAGGTCATACGACAGGTAATTTTTACAAGCTGTCTTGCTTGGGCTTAATAATAGATTCTCGTGAAGCAGAATTTACATTTCTCATGCCTCTCTTGGCCTTGCCATCGATGACTGGATTCTGTTCTCTGCTTGACAGTAGTGCAAAAATACCCTACATTATCGCAGCTTTTAGTAATTGAGGAGAACAATTGACTATGGCCACAAAGAGAAAGAGAAGAACGGATGAGATAAAGGTAAAGAAAAAAAAGAAACGCATGAAGAAGTCTTTTCTTTTTTTGATTATTACTACCATTGTAGCGTGTCTCATACTTTTCTTTGTAATCATTTTCGAATATGTGTTCCCGCCAACCAAGGACAACGTCGCAAAGAAGGAAAAACAAGAGGTAGTATTGTATTTTTCCGATGCGAATGAACGATTTTTAGTTCCGGAAAAGAGGTATATTCCCAAGGAAGAAAATGACCAGGCCAGGGCCAGGGAATTGGTAAAGGCTTTGCTCGAAGGTTCCAAGACCAAGCTTGTAAGGACCTTCCCCGAAGGGGTAGCGCTGGACAATATTAGAATAGATGATAAGCAAACTGCTTACGTCAGCTTTGACAAGAATCTTATCAAACAACATCCCGGTGGCAGTACCAGCGAAATGGCGACAATATATTCGCTGACCAATACCCTGATGCGCAATATCAATAGCATTAAAAGGGTGAAGCTATTGATAGACGGGAAGGAAGTGGAATCTATCAAAGGGCATGTTGATACGAGGCAGCCCTTTACCATAAATAAGGACATGTTGGCGCCGGGTGCAAAAGAAGGATAACGCAGGGATAGAGAGATTTCCTCTCAGGTTAGTCCATGGCCTCAAAAAAGAAACTTTCAAGAACAAGAAATATCGGTGTCGTAGCCCATATAGATGCCGGTAAGACCACCGTCACCGAAAGAATACTCTTCTATACAGGAATATTATACAAGATGGGAGAGGTTCATGATGGCGAAGCTGCAATGGACTGGATGCCGCAAGAGCAGGAGAGAGGAATAACGATTACTTCAGCTGTTACAGCCTGCACCTGGGAGAATCATGAAATCCAGATAATTGATACACCCGGACATGTGGATTTTACCATGGAGGTTGAACGGTGCCTGAGAGTTCTGGATGGAACATTAGTTGTGTTTTGCGCCGTTGGCGGCGTTGAACCGCAATCAGAAACAGTCTGGCACCAGGCCGATAAATATGGCGTCCCCAAAATAGCTTTTATCAATAAGATGGATAGAGTCGGTGCCGATTATTTTGGTACCATAAAGACCATGGGCGAAAGGTTTAATTCAGTGCCGCTGCCGATACAGATGCCTCTTGGTGAGGAAGAACATTTTAAGGGTATCATAGACCTGATCAAACAGAAGGCAGTTACCTGGGATGATAGTACCCTGGGGTCGTCTTTTTCGGTGTCAGATATTCCATCCGACGTTTTTCCGCAGGTCAAAGAGCATCGTGAAAAACTGATTGAATTACTCGCCGAGATGGATGACTATATTGCGGAGAAATATCTCGAAGGAACAGTTATTTCGGAAAAAGAGATGATCAGAGCCATCAGGCAGGCAACAATCTCTTTGAAGGCTGTTCCCGTAATGTGCGGCTCTGCCCTGAGAAATAAAGGCATTCAGCCGATACTTGATTCTATAGTTTATTTTCTTCCCTCACCGGATGATATCCCCCCGGTCAGGGGTTTCAATCCTGTAGCGAAAAAAGAGGAGGTAAGACACAGCCGCGACGATGAGCCCCTTGCTGCCCTGGCGTTCAAGATTAAGCAGGATGAAGGAAGAAAGTTAACTTATCTGAGAGTTTATTCGGGCCTTATAAAGGCGGGCGATGCTGTGTATAATGCCAGCATCGGGAAAAAGGAAAAAATTGCGCGACTATTGAAGATGCATGCCAATAAACGGGAAAGAATCGACAGGTGCGGTGCCGGAGATATCGTTGCCGTTCTGGGTCTCAAGGATACGACAACGGGAAATACGATCTGTGATGAGTCCCGTCCGATTCTTCTTGAGCCCATTGAGTTTTATAAACCCGTCATAAGTCAGGCCATAGAGGCCAAGACACCGGCAGATCAGGAAAAGCTCACCGTCGCACTCGTCAAGCTCATAGAAGAAGATCCCACGATTGAAGTTAAGTATAATGAAGAGACTGCTCAAACCGTAATTTCAGGCATGGGAGAACTTCATCTTGAAATTGTCATTGATAGATTAAAAAGAGATTTCAACGCCCATGTAAATGTCGGTAAACCGAGGGTTGTCTATCGGGAAACAATTCAAAAGAAAATAGAAGTTGAAGGACTCTTTGAAAGGGAACTTGGCGAAAAAAAACATTTTGGTCATGTTAGGTTATTACTTGAACCCAGAGGCAGGGGAGAAGGTAATGAGATTATCATACAGACCGACGAAGCCGCCATACCAGAAGAATTCTATACTGCCATTCACGAAGGCATTGAAGAAGCGACTCTCAGCGGTGTAATCAGTGGTTACCCTATTGTGGATATCAGGGTAACAGTGACTGGGGGATCCTTTAAGGAAGGGGAATCTACGGCGCTCGGTTATAAGATAGCGACGTCATCCGCCGTGAGAAATGGTTGTTTGCAGGCTGATCCCATACTGCTTGAGCCGATCATGATGGTAGATGTCATCGTGCCGGGAGAATTTATTGGTGAAGTCATAGGAGATATAAATGCAAGAGGCGGAGAAATTCAAGCCATCACGCCAAAGGGGACGATAAGTGAGATCAGTGGCAAAGTACCTTTGAAGGAAATGTTCGGATATTCAACGGACCTGCGTTCTGCAACTCAGGGCAGGGCCACTTTCTCCATGCGATTCTTTGCATACGGCAAGAGTTGATTTATTCACGGACGAAAGCGTTGTAGGTTCCGGATCAAGGACAGATAGGGCTGACCCGACGGAGTGTAATTATCTGGATAACATATGTCCATTGTCTTAAAGTTCATTAAAGGATTGTACAGGAAGCGGTTCATTCAGATTGCCACTGTCATCCTGAGCGTTATCTTGATCAGTGCAACCAGCGTATATTATTTTGAACGTGCCAGGGAAGAATCTAACATTCGTTCTTTGTGGGATGGAGTTTGGTGGGCTGTAGTAACTATGGGTACTGTCGGTTATGGTGACATATATCCCATAACGGTGGGTGGGAGAGCAGTCGGATTGATACTCATCTTTGCAGGTGTAGGGTTGATGTCTCTTTTTACGGCAACTATCGCCTCCATATTTGTCGAACGGAAGATTAAGGAGGGAAAAGGTTTGGAAACTGTTAAAGAGAAAGACCATATTGTTATATGCGGCTGGAATCAGCATACAGAAGAAGTCCTCCAGGCACTGACGACATACGGTTCCATGGAAGACACACCTATTATCCTGATAAATGAACTTTCTGTTGACGATGTCGATTCCCTCAAGCTCAAGTATGACAAATACAACCTCAGATTTCTCAGGGGTAATTACGTCCATGAAGATGTTCTTTCCAGGGCTAATATAACCAAGGCTGCCTTTGCCTTAATTATGGCAGACACATCAGGAAGCCATCCGCACGAGCGGATTGATGAAAGAACAACCCTTGCCGCCCTGGCAATCAAGTCTATAGCACCCAATGTTAAGACCATCGCCGAGCTCCTGAATGGTGAAAACAAGCAGCATTTGAAACGGGCAAATGTTGATGAAATCATTGTCAGAGGCGAACATGTGGGTTCTCTATTGGCGAGCGCGATTAATTCTCCTGGTCTCCCTAAAATATTTTCGAGCATGCTGTCGTTGGGGGACACCAACAAATTATGGAGAGTAGAGATTCCTCGAAGTTTTGTAGGCAATACATTTATAGAGTTGTCGGTATTTTACAGGGAAAAGCGGCACGCTATCCTGATAGGTCTCTTAACGGAAAAGAAGGCAATGAAATTGGCAGATATTTTATCGGATGATACATCCATTATTGATACCTTTATCAAGGATAAAATAAAGGAATCAAAAAAAGATTTTTTTTATAAAAGGGAAGAGATGCAGTTTGTCTTAAATCCGGACGACGGATACATCATAAAAGACGGGCAATTTGCTGTGATACTTTCGAGGGTAATGCCGGCAAGATGAAGTGACGAGCAAGAGTCTCTTATGCGTCTCGTATAGAAGGTTCTGACAATTTCTGAAAGTTGGTAGATGCTGCAAGACATGCAGAGGTTATACTTTGGGGGATAATTGATGGATAAGGACATTGCTGCATTGAAGGACATTGCTCTTTTTAGAAACTTGACTCCGGAAAAAATCCAAAGAATTATGGATATCCTGCGTAAGGTTACCTTTTCGGCCAATGAGATCATCATGAGAGAGGGCGATATCGGAGATACTATTTATATTATCATGGAGGGCACCGTCGAGGTCGCAAAGAGTCTCGTTATAGACGACACAGATAATGAAGAGTCGGGGAAAAATAAGGTATTTACGCGACTGGATGGCAAGCAGCGTGCGGTTTTTGGGGAGATAGCTCTCCTTGAGGAACTAAGAAGAACTGCTTCCGTAAAGGCAGTTACGGATTGCGTTATGTATGAAATGAAGAAGGATGACTTTTTGAAGGTTGCTGAAGAAGATTATGAACTTGGTTACCGGATATTGTTGAATTTGGGGCGGATTGTGAGTGCGAGATTGAGAAAAGCGGATGAGGACACTGTGAAGCTTACGACAGCCCTCAGCATCATGTTGCACGAGGCATAATTATTTTGGCAAGGGAATGATTTAACAATGGCAAGAAAAAAAGGTGATGACGATTTCCGTATTGAAACATCCAACACGCCTCTGCTTGACAAGGACAAATTGCTGAAGAGTATTTTTCGGATAAGTACCTTTCTTACCGCCCCCTCCAATGTGGATGAAATACTGGCTAGAATTCTGGATGAAGTTGTCGATACCATGGGTTTCGACATGGGGATAATCAGACTTTTTGATGAGACGAAGCAGTATCTAGAAACCAAGGTCGTAAAAAATTACAATCCCGAAGAGACAGCAATGGCCTTTTCCGTTGCCCTGAATATTTACGAACATGATTGTCTATCGACAAAGGTGGCAAAATCAGGCCAGGTCATTGCTATCGAGGATGCAGCAACTGATCCGAGAATCACGGAAACTGATCGCATGTTGACGAAGATTCTTAGTAAGGGTTCTATTGTGTGTGTGCCCCTTAAGATAGGCGATGATGTCATAGGAACAATAGCGGCGTGGTGCAAGGAGGAAACAAAATTTTTCACTGAGGAGATCAGCCTTTTGTTGACATTTGCCAGTCAGATTAGCATTGTTATCCACAACACAAGGCTCTTTGAGACGAACGCGGAGAAAATCCGTCAGTTGATGATTCTTCAGGAGGCTGTGTCCGAGATAAATTTAAGTCGCGTCCTTGATAATCGGATAATCGACATTCTCAATAAGAATGCGCTTGAAATTGCGAGCGCCGATAGAGTCCTCGTATATTTCCTGGACATCGAAAAGGATCGGTGTCTTGTCACTGATGGTGGGAAGGTGTTTATCGAGGATAGAAAAGCTTATAATGCGATAATAGGCAAGAGCATCATCACTCAGGCAATGGATACTGATGCCATTGTCGTACGGCGCGAAACTGATGATGGCTTTTTGACCTACCCTGTTTATGATGGTTTCCATTCGGAAATAGCATTTCCCCTTCATATAAAGGACAAGTTCAAGGGCGCGCTGTATCTTGCAAAGCGATCAGGCAGCTACACCCAGGATCAAATCTATATTCTGGATATACTCGTTAAGAATGCGGTTACCTCATATGACAACGTGATTATGCATTCCATGCTTTCGCTTGAAGCAGAATCACTCAAGACGGAAGTCGAAAAACTGAAGGAGAGGGAAGATATCCTTTTAGGGTTTCATAATATTCTCGGCAAATCAAAGAAAATGATCGGTATTTTCCATGTAATTGAGGAAGTCGCATCACATAATACAAACATATTGATTCAGGGCGAAAGTGGCACCGGCAAGGAATTGATTGCCCGCGCCATTCACAGACAGAGCAACAGATCTTCCAAACCCTTCGTCGATGTTAATTGTGCTGCAATTCCAGGGACGCTGCTGGAAAGTGAGCTTTTCGGATATGAAGCGGGAGCATTTACAGATGCCCGAAAGAGGAAAATAGGTCTTCTGGAATATGCCAATGGGGGTACTTTGTTGCTGGATGAGGTCGGAAATATGAGCATCCAGCTGCAGGTAAAATTCTTGCGAATGCTGGAAAATGGTTATGTGAGGCGTCTTGGCGGAACAGAAAATATACCCATCGATGTGAGGTTCATTTTTTCAACGAATATGGATCTCGCCAAGATGGTAAGTGAAGGGTCCTTTCGTGAAGATCTTTTTTACAGAATAAGAGTAGTCCCTATTGTTATCCCGCCCCTCCGTGAAAGATCAGATGATATACTTCTCTTGGCAAGACACTATATAGAAGAATTCAATAGGAAGTTCGGCAAGAAAGTGAGAGGGTTCAGTAAAGAAGCAGAGCTTATTTTGAAGGTCTATACTTGGCCAGGGAATGTAAGGGAGTTGAAAAATATAATTGAACGGGTCATGATCCTGCAGAAATTCGGCAGCGCTATTTCGCCTGACGATCTTCCCGCGGAAATAAAGGTAGTTCCCAATTATAAATATCTTAAAGTTGAGATTGAAAAATTTCTTCCCACTCTCTCCTCCGGTGAAATAGATTACACCCTGGTGACACAGAAAATTATGAGTGACATTAAAGAAAAAATCCTTGAAAACGCTCTGGAAATAAGCGGAGGCAATAAGACTGCCGCGGCCAGGCATTTAAGCATTTCCCGGTACAAATTCATCAGAGAACGAAAGAAAATTGATAAGCACATCAATTGATTAGAAGCAGTCTTATGTGCTAATATAGTATCCGTCCTTTCACCCATCTTTTCCCTATATATCGCCTTTTCTCGAACGGGCGATTGCTTTCAAACATGAAATCTGAAGTAAGCAATATCGCCATCGGCTATCATATAATCTCTTCCTTCAATTCTGATTAGTCCTGTTTCCTTCGCTGAAGACAGGCTGCCCATTCTCATAAAATCGTTGTAATGTATGATATCCGCTTTTATGAACCCCTTCTCCATATCACTGTGTATCTTTCCCGCAGCTTCTGTCGCTTTCGAACCGCTGGGCACCGTCCATGCCCGGAGTTCCGGGCCGACTGTAGTGTAAAACGTTATCAATCCCAAGAGAGTGTACCCTGCCCTGATAAGCTTATTAAGGCCCGACTCCTCTATGCCCAGAGCATTGAGAAATACTTGTTGCTCGTCCTTAGGAAGTTCTGCTATCTCTGCCTCCAAATCCCCGCAGATAGCGATTGCGTTTGAATCTTCCTTTCGTGCAATCGATTCCACTTTCTCTATGCAGTCTGTAGCACCCTTGAGAACAGCCTCGCTGACATTAGAAACATACAGGACTTTCTTTGCCGTGAGCAGATGAAGGTCTCGCACGATCATCTGCTCATCTTCCTGGAAGGTTATCTCACGTGCAGCGGTTCCCGTTACCATAACGTCCTTGATATGGAGACACGTATCTAACTCTTTACGAGCGACCTTGTCTCCTGTTTTTGCGAGCCTTTCGATCTTCGCAATTCTTTTTTCGATGGTCTCCAAATCGGCTATAATCAATTCCGTATTTATTATCTCTATGTCACGCTCAGGATCGACAGAGCCATAGATATGGGCAACAGAGGGATGATCGAAGCATCGTACAATGTGCACAATAGCATCGACTTCTCTGATATGGCCCAAGAACTTGTTGCCGAGACCTTCTCCTTTGCTGGCGCCTTTAACGAGGCCGGCGATGTCAAGGAATTCCATGGTAGCAGGAGTAACTTTGGGAGGTCTGACGATCTCAGCAATTCTTTGCAGCCGTTCATCCGGAACTTGTACAATTCCTACATTGGGATCGATGGTGCAGAAGGGATAATTGGCCACTTCGGCGCCTGCGGCTGTCAAGGCGTTGAAGATGGTGGATTTCCCAACATTCGGAAGCCCGATAATACCGCACTTGAAGCCCACAGTATTCTCCTTTATTAGGCCACTGTTCTTGTATCAGTTTGATTCCTTAATAGCTGTTTATCGCATCGGCCAGAATCAACGCAAGATCGCATCGTTCTCGTTGTCCAATTGATTGGCAGGTTTCTCATTGTAAAGATTCATGGCCGCCTGAATTCCGGATGTGGCAATCATTGTCACTGCATCACTTACCGTTTTCATGATTTCGGGCAGCAGTTTCATTTCATCCTCGGCAAACTGTTCAAGGACATATCTCTCAACGGCTAATTTATCGAAAGGTCTTCCGATGCCGATTCTCACCCTGATAAATTCCGGATTGACGAGACTGTCTATTATGGAGATTAGTCCTTTATGGCCAGCGTGACCGCCGCCTGCCTTTAATCGGATTGTCCTAAAAGGGAGATCGATGTCGTCATGAATGACGATCATATCCGGTATGTCAATTTTGAAGTAATCTACGATCTTCTTTACCGCATAGCCGCTGATATTCATGAAGGTCATGGGCTTGACAAGCAGGATCGGAATGTCACCAATCCTGCCTTTTCCATAACAGGCGTCAAAACCTTTCAATTGCACGGGAATATTGTGACTGGCAGCGATTTCATCAACGGCGAAGAATCCACTATTGTGCCTAGTGGTCTGGTACTTGAGACCTGGATTTCCCAGCCCGATTATAAGCTTCAAACAGTCACCTCTAAGTGGAGTAGAAGTCTTACACTTGACCGGGAATGCATCCCGCAGACGCCGCTCCATCGGCGGGGCGAAGCTAAGAATATTGTCTTTGCCGGGGAAGTCCCGCACTGCAGGCGGGAAGCTTCACTGCTTACGAACCTTCTTCCGGCGTTTCTACTGCTTCCTGTTCTTCCACCGGCTCAGCTTTCACGACAGCTCTCGGTGCCGTAACCGATGCTATGATCGTATCGTGAGGATCAAGGACATTGACACCATCAGGCAATTTTATGTCTTGCACCTTTATCGAATCACCGATCCCAAGACCACTTATATCAACTTCCACAAATTCCGGCAGTACTGTAAAGAGGCAGGAGACCTTTATTTCCCTTCTTATATGATGCAGATCTCCCCCACTATCGATGCCTATGGCCTCTCCCTTAAAATGAATAGGTACGTCAACGGTAATGGCGTGTTCCATATCAATTTCGCAAAAGTCAACGTGAAGGAATTTCCGGCTGACAGGATCTATCTGCAGTTCCTTAATGAGGGTGAACTTTTCCATTTGTCCGTCGTTGCCTATGAGCAGGTTTATGAAAATGTTTTCCTCCTTGCCCTTTAGTATCTTCATCAAGTCAGAAGAATTCACCGCCAGTAGAACAGCTTCAGTTTTGGGGCCATAAAATACTGCCGGCGTCAACCCGTCTTTTCTAAGTCTTCGGGAAACCCCTTTTCCAGAAGTATTACGAAGACTGGCTTTCAATTCACTTATTTCCATCTATTCCTCCTATATAAAAAGCGAATGTACTGAATCGTTGTAATAGATGCGTCGAACGGCTTCACTGATCAGCCCCGCAACAGAGAGAACTTTGATGCGATTACAAGCCTTAGCCCTATCGTGCAGGGGGATAGTGTCAGTGACGATGATCTCCTTAATACTTGAACTCTCAATCCTCTCTATTGCAGGTCCTGAAAGAACGGGATGGGTACAGCATACGGAGATCTCTACAGCCCCCGATCCTTCGAGGGCTCGAACTGCCTGTGTTATTGTTCCCGCTGTATCAATCATATCATCAAGTACAATCACCCGTGCACCTTTCACATCGCCGATGATATTCATGACCATTGACTCATTCGGTCCCTCCCTTCTCTTATCCACAATGGCAATATTAACATCTAACCGTTTACCAAATGCCCTTGCCCTTTCGACACCACCTGTATCGGGAGAAACGATGACAATTTTACCTTGATAATTTTTCCTGATATAATCTATGAGAACGGGGGTTGCGAACAGATTATCAACGGGGATATTGAAGAAACCCTGTATCTGGCCGGCATGGAGGTCTATCGACAGGACACGGGAAGCGCCTGCTGCCGTGATAAGATCTGCCACAAGTTTTGCTGAAATTGGTGCCCTCGGTGCCACCTTTCTATCCTGCCTCGCATAGCCATAGTAAGGTATTACAGCCGTTATCCGGTCTGCAGAAGCCCTCTTCATGGCATCGATCATGATCAGGAGTTCCATGCAGGTGATATTTACAGGCGGACACGTCGATTGAATAATAAAAGCATCCATACCACGTACGTTTTCATTGATTTCCACCCTCGTCTCACCGTCACTGAATGTTGAAACATTGGCCTTACCAAGCGATACACCCAGGTTTTCACAGATCTTATGGGCGAGAGGCAAGTTCGCATTACCGGAGAATATTCTCATTCTATCAAGCATGTAAATCCCTTCAAAAAAAGTAATTATATGTGGCTGGGGCGGGAGGATTCGAACCTCCGTATGCAAGAACCAAAATCTTGTGTCTTACCGCTTGACGACGCCCCATTATTGACTGAGAGAGCAGTAGAGGGATACGAGGCTCACGATGACGACAGGAATGACGAAACGCGCATCATATGGAACGAGCCCCGAATACGGACCATTCGTTCCCTCCGGCGTTCTCTAAAGCCTTTTCGGCCTTTATCGCGCCTTCTTCATCTGTGAAAATTCCCATAACCGTTGGGCCACTGCCGGACATTAGTGCACCAAGAGCGCCATTTTGCACTAAAATGTTTTTAAAATACCGCAGAATGGGATGAAGGACCAGAGTAACCCTCTCAAGATCGTTATGGAGTCCTTTTACTATGTCATCAGCAGTATAAAGCTCTGGACATTTATAATTTACAGCTCGTTTTGTCAATCTTAAATTAAGATTTTCATAAATCATTTTTGTGGAGATTTCAAAGCCGGGGTTAATCAGGACAAACCAAAGTGGAGGAATGTTCTCGGCAGTTCGAAGCCGATCGCCGATACCGGATGCCCAGGCTGTCTTCCCGAAGATAAAAAAAGGGACATCTGCGCCGAGTTTTGTTCCGATTTTCATTAGATCATCGGTGTTATAGTGAAAATCCATCAAATCGTTTATGGTTACGAGGGCAGTAGCTGCATTCGAACTCCCTCCGCCAAGTCCTGCTGCCACAGGGATATTTTTCTTAATGGTGATATGTATGCCCGGAGAATGTGACAGACGGGAGAGAAGGGCATCTGCCGCTCTGTACACGATGTTATTGCTGTTTTCCGGAATGGAGCTGCCGGGGCAGCTCAAGGTAATGCCGTGGGCAGTGGGGGAGAATATCATTTCATCATAGAGACTTATCCTTTGCATCAATGTTGAGATGTCATGAAAGCCATCAGGGCGCTTTCCCAGCACGCGAAGGTTGAGATTAACTTTTGCAGGTGATAATCTACTGATCATCCCGCTTCCTTCTCTTTGACGTATCTTATCATCAGCTCATACAGGATTCCCTCCAGGAGTTCTTTTTCATCAATATCGAGATTTCCTGCCGTCTTATTTTTTATCATGTTGAGCATGTCAATTGTTTGTTTCGCTGCGGCAAGATTTTTTTCCGCCTTATTTGTTGCCGGGTCAGGAAAATCACCGAGATGATACATGACAGTTGTACTTAGTGAAAGAACGAAGCTCGAAAAAGTAACTTCCGGGAAATAGTCTTCATGGGTCCTCGCCTGATCATCTTTTTCCAGAGATTTCTTCTCTGATTTGTTATCTCCTGCCGTTTCCTCTTTCTTCAAATCTTCCGCGCGTGCTTCACCGGATTCATCAAAAATTCGTTTATCCTTGATCACAAATGCCTTCTCTTTTTTTCCATCGTCCATAAATAATACTCTCCTTCTGTGTAAAAAAGCATCTTTGTTCATTAGTAAGCGCTGGACTGAGTGTCGAGAATAAATCAATGACGCTCGAATTACCTTAGAGTGAGCACTTGCTCACATGGGCTTCATGCTTCTTAACCGTGCAACGCGTTCTTCAATAGGAGGATGTGTACTGAAGAGCTTCATAAGAGATTTCCCTGTCAGCGGGTTTACGATAAACATATGGGCGGTTGAAGGGTTTGCCTCCATCGGTACTGCCTGTGATGCCCTCGATAGTTTTTCCAGGGCGCCTGCCAGGCCGTATGGTTTGCCTGACACGCGGGCTCCGCCCTCATCAGCGAGGTATTCCCTGGATCTGGAAATTGCCATCTGTATAATAGTTGCCGCAATTGGTGCAAGAATCGCCATCATAATGAGACCGATGACACCGCTGCCCTCCTCGCTGTCGTCACGGCTTGATCCACCAAAGATAGCCGCCCACTGAGCCATATTTGCCAGCATGACGATAGCTCCAGCAAGGGTTGCTGCAATGGAACCGATAAGCATGTCCTTGTTCTTAATGTGCGTCAATTCGTGGGCGAGAACCCCCTCCAGCTCTTCTCTGCTTAGCATTCTTAAGATTCCTTCTGTCACGGCGACGACTGCATGGTCTTCATTGCGTCCGGTGGCGAAGGCATTGGGCGTGTCACCGGGGACAATATAGACTTTCGGCATGGGAAGGCCCGCCTTCAAGGCCAGGTCCTTCACCATGACGTAGAGTTGAGGCGCCTGGCTTTCTCTGACCTCCTGCGCATTATACATGCGCAATATGAGTTTGTCGGAAAACCAGTACGCTCCGAAATTCAGGGCCGTGGCAAAAACAAATGCTATGATGACGCCCTGCTTGCCACCGAAATATCCTCCTATCAGCATTAACAGACCCGTCAGAGCACCGAGCAAGAAACCTGTCTTGATGCTATTCATCAGTAAACCTCCTTGTTACCTTCACTTTTTTCTCTTAAAAATCATCTCGCCATTTTCTTTCGCATCAACGATAATGTGTTCTCCTTCAGCGAACTTTCCCTCGAGAATTCCCATGGCAAGATTGTCCAGAAGCAGTTTCTGGAGGGCCCGCTTCAGAGGCCGCGCACCGTAAACCGGGCTGTATCCGGTCTTAGCTATATAATTTTTTGCATTTTCTGTCAATTCAATGGTCAATTTACGGTCTTTAAGCCTTTTCTGAATCAGATTGATCTGGATATCGATGATCCTATCGATGTCGTCTATGGTCAATGATCTGAAAGTAATAATATCGTCTATTCGATTCAAGAATTCCGGCCTGAACATAGATCTCAGGGCTTCCATTGTCCTGGTTCGCCTTTCTTCATCACTCATGGACATATCATGAGTCCATTGGCTTCCAATGTTAGATGTCATAATCACGATGGTGTTCTTAAGATCAACAGTCCTGCCGTGGCCATCGGTCAATCTGCCATCATCCAGAATTTGCAAGAGTATATTGAACACATCCATGTGTGCTTTTTCAATTTCATCGAAAAGCACAACCGTGTATGGCCTTCTCCGTACAGCCTCAGTTAGGTAGCCGCCTTCGTCGTATCCCACATATCCGGGGGGTGCGCCGATCAGTCGGGCAACGGAGTGTTTTTCCATGTACTCGGACATGTCAATTCTGATCATGGCCTGCTCATTGTCAAACATGAATTCCGCTAAAGCACGCGCCAACTCTGTTTTACCTACGCCTGTAGGCCCGAGAAAAATAAAAGAGCCGATAGGTCTGTTGGGATCCTGTAAACCTGATCGGGCCCTTCTTAAGGCGCTCGACACGGCGGCAATACCCTCATCCTGGCCTATGACCCTTTTCTTGAGTCTGTCTTCCATGTGGATGAGTTTCTGAACATCACTTTCCATCATACGTGACACGGGAATGCCAGTCCAGTTTGCAACGACCTCCGCCACGTCTTCCGCATCGACCTCTTCCTTTAGCATCTTATTATCTTTCTGGATTTCGGAAAGATGGGCGTGCTCCCGTTCTAAGTCCGCGTTTAACTTGGGGAGCTTTCCGTAGCGTATCTCACTTGCCCTCTCGTTGTTGCCCTCCCTCTCGGCATTTAGGTCCTCTGTCTTGTACTTTTCGATCTTGCTTTTGATAACCTGTATATTCTTTATAATTTCTTTTTCTCGAGCCCAGTGCGTCTTCATCTTTTCCATTGAATCCCTGAGCTTCTTCAGTTCTTTATCAATTTTGTTACGTCTATCCTGCGTCGTTTTGTCTGACTCGTTCTTTAGGGATTGACGCTCGATTTCCATTTGCGTTACCTTTCTCTCTATTGTATCGATTTCAGAGGGCATGCTGTCGAGTTCAATCCGCAGGCGAGAGGCAGCCTCGTCAATCAGATCAACTGCCTTATCCGGCAAAAACCTGTCGCTGATGTAACGGGCGGAAAGTGTTGCTGCAGCAATGATTGCAGAATCTTTGATCCTCACCCCATGGTGCACTTCATAGCGTTCTTTTAACCCTCGGAGGATTGCAATAGTATCCTCAACTGTAGGTTCCCTTACAATGATGGGCTGGAATCGCCGTTCCAGGGCAGGATCTTTTTCGATATGTTTCCGGTATTCATTTAATGTCGTCGCACCTATGCACCGTAATTCGCCCCTGGCAAGGGCAGGTTTCATCATATTGGAAGCATCGACCGCTCCCTCGGCGGCTCCCGCACCGACTACCGTGTGGAACTCATCTATGAAGAGGATGACTTCCCCCTGTGCGCTTGTTATTTCCTTAAGCACCGCCTTGAGTCTTTCTTCAAATTCTCCCCTGTACTTGGCGCCGGCAACCAAGGCGCCGATATCTAAACCGACAACGCGCTTCTCCTTCAGGCTGTCTGGTACGTCACCGTTTACGATTCGTTGCGCAAGCCCCTCCACAATAGCCGTCTTGCCCACGCCCGGTTCGCCTATGAGAACAGGATTGTTCTTTGTTCTCCTGGAGAGCACCTGCATGATTCTCCTGATTTCATCGTCTCTTCCAATGACGGGGTCAAAAGATCCCTTCTTGGCAAGTTCATTGAAGTCCCGGGCATAACGCTTCAGGGCCTGATATTTCTCTTCCGGATTCGGATCTGTAATCCTCTGGTTGCCCCTTATTTCGAGAAGTACCCTGAATATATTATCCTTAGTTACGCCTTTGCCCTTGAGAATTTTTCCGGCAACTCCGTCCTTTTCTTCCGCCATCACAACCATGATGTGCTCGGCACTTACATACTCATCCTTCAAGCGCGCTGCTTCGACAAGGGCATCGTCCAATACTTTATTTAATCTCGGCATTATGTACGTCTGGCTGATACCGGCACCTTCAACTCTCGGTAATTTTTCCAGGGATTTCCTGATTTCAGTTTCAATTCCTTTCGTATCTGCTCCCAATTTTTTCAGTATTTCCCCGACAATGCCTTCCGGTTGCAGGAGAAATGCGAGAAGAAGATGCTCGACATCGACACCCTGGGTTCCGTATTTCTTTGCAAGGGCCTGAGCCTCCTGTAGGGCTTCTTGAACCTTTAGCGTAAATTTGTCAAATCTCATGATACCTCCAATAACCCTTGGTTTCTCCTTGTTCCATCTGTTTTTATCAGCAGTATATTAACCCTCGTAAGGCTTACGTGGATATTCGCCTGCGACGAAGAAAAATACGGCGTAACTTGGGCTTTCATACTCTTTGCGGTGTCACCCTCAATGCATGTCCAAAGCGTGAATTACATTCATAAATGTAAACATGGATAGTCAATCTGTCAAGATATGCACCATTAAGAAAAAAATATGTCAAAGATGTTGACTGGAGGATTAGATGTATAATAATAATAAAAATTGTAAGGTGGACAAAGCAAGCCGGAGGGTTATTAATTGGAACTGCCATCAGTCACGAGTACTCTTGACATCTATATAGCACAGATCAATCGCCATCCCATTCTTAGTGCGGATGAAGAATTCAGGTTGGCCGTGAAATTTAAGAAATATAATGACATGGAGGCAGCCGAGAAACTGGTCGTTTCGAACCTGAGGTTTGTGGTCAAGATCGCGCACGAATATAGAAATTACGGAGTTAAACTGGCCGATCTGATCCAGGAAGGGAATATCGGCATCATGCATGCCGTGAAAAAGTTTGATCCCTATAGGGGATACAGGCTCATATCTTATGCGGTGTGGTGGATCAGGGCATATATACAAAATTTTATAATCAAATCGTGGAGTCTTGTAAAAATCGGGACTACACAGGCACAGAGGAAACTCTTTTTCAAGCTTGGTCAGGCGAAAAGGAAGCTTGAAGCCCTTTCACAGAAGAACCCTGAATTCGGCGAAATTGCAAAGTCCCTTGGCGTTAAGGAAACTGAGATTGAAGAAATGGACCAGAGGCTTACTTACCGTGATCTCTCGCTTGATTCATACATCAGTGGAGAAGGAGAGACGTCTCATCTCGATTATCTGACTTACAAGGGCGAGGATCAGGAGACGTCCTTGATTAAGAAAGAGGAGATGGATATCGTAAAAAGAAACATTGCCGGCGCCCTCACAAATCTCAATGAAAGGGAGAGCTATATCGTCAGGCATCGTATAATGACGGACAGCCCGAAAACCCTCCAGGAAATTGGTAACAAGTACAACATTACGAGGGAACGGGCCAGACAGATTGAGAAGCAGGCCCTTAAAAAATTGAGACTGGCCATTCCATATTTAGGAAAAGAGCGGGATCTGCTCCCGGCCTGAGACGTAATAACGTCGTCAGATGCAGCAGATACTGTACAATGCCCACAAGGCTAGCATTTTTCGATGAAAACGGGGATGTAGGAACCTTTGGAGATGATGAGTTCAAAAATTACCGTTGAAGTTTTCCCATATGACTACGGCTCCATGTCAATCCCTCTGGCGAGGTTTTCAAAACGAGCGAACTTGTCCTGAAATGCCAGCTTAACCATACCCGTTGGTCCGTTTCTTTGTTTGCCAATAATTATCTCGGCCATGCCCTTTTCAGGATTTTCCTCAGACTTCTCATAGACCTCATCCCTGTAAATAAAAGCGATCAGATCTGCATCCTGCTCAATGGCCCCCGAATCCCTCAAATCCGCCATCTGCGGTCGCTTATTGGTCCTGTCTTCCAACTTTCGGTTCAGTTGGGAAAGCGCTATTACCGGGACATTCAATTCCTTTGCAAGGGCCTTTAGTGAACGGCTGATTTCCGATATTTCCTGCTCTCGCGATTCCCTGTAACTGCCGCCTCTCATAAGTTGGAGATAATCCAGTATGATCAAGCCAAGGTCGACAGTAGATTTCAACCGTCGTGCCTTTGCCTTCATTTCCAATGCGGTAATTGCCGATGAATCATCGATAAATATCTGCGCCTCGGAAAGCCTTCCAGCGGCAGAGATCAGCCTCGGCCAATCGGCCTCTCCCAGGAAACCCCTTCTGATTCTCTGTGAATCAACCCTCGCTTCCGAGGAAAGCATGCGCAGGGCAAGTTGCTCTTTGGACATTTCCAGAGAGAAAATTGCAACGGCGATATTCGCTTCGAGAGCTGCATACTGCGCAATGTTCAGGGCAAGAGCGGTTTTCCCCATGCTTGGCCGGCCTGCAATTATAACCAAATCGGATTTTTGCAGTCCTGAAGTGATGTCGTCTATCTTTTCAAATCCAGTGGGAACACCGGTCACAAGCTCTTTTCTCTCATAGAGCCTCTCAATAGTCTTGACGCTTTCCTTTATTATGTCTTTGAAAGGACTGAAGGCCCGCCTTATTTTATTTTCCGATATGTCGAATATGGCATGTTCAGCTTCGTCGAGCACCGTATCGATGTCCGTACCTGCACTATAACTCTTGCTCAGAATATCGGTGGCCGTGCCAATCAAGTTGCGCAAAATTGACTTTTCTTTTACGATTTTGGAATAGTGATCTATATTGGCAGCTGACGGCACATTATCCGCAAGGGAAGATAGGTAAGATGCCCCCCCTGCCTGATCGAGTTGATTCTTGCTTTTCAGTATGTTGCTTAATGTGATGAGATCGCTTGGTTCATTTCTGTCATAGAGCTCTATAATGGCGGCGAAAATTTTGCGATGAGCTTCGCTGTAAAAATCTTCGACATGGAGCACTTCCAGAACGCTGTTCAGAGCGTCGTTATCGAGGAGGATTCCTCCGATCACAGACTGCTCAGCTTCGAGATTCTGTGGCGGTACCCGATGCAATGAGGTGTCAATATCTTTCATGGACTGATTTACGCCTCACCAATTACTGTTATTTTTATCTCCGTCATTACCCCCGGCTGAAGTTTAATCTTAGCCAAGAATTCGCCGGGAGTCTTTATAGGTTCTTCCAGGATTATCATTTTTCTGTCAATCTCTACGCCCAGTTCTTGGAGGGATTTTTCTATATCTTTTGTCGTGACTGACCCGAATAATTTATCCTGTTCCCCGACGCGCCTGGTAAGACTCAAAGTCACACCTGCGAGCCTTTCAATCATAACTTCGGCTTTCCTCTTTTCAGTTTCTATATTCTTCATTATCTGCTTTTTTTCATTTTCTAAAGCCATGAGAGACCAGTTGCTTGCTTCCACTGCGAGCCCTTTGGGAATCAGATAGTTCCTCGCATAACCATCGGCAACTTTCACCGCATCTCCCGCCTTTCCAAGAGAATCGACATTCTGCTTCAATATCACCTTCATAAAATCTCCTCGTAAAATCTGAATTTCTCTATTTAA
>Ga0209777_10000336_pt1 | contig 79142 bp, 60 predicted proteins | sample FrelakmetHBP12HB_FD_187147 | JGI IMG/M metagenome (GOLD analysis project Ga0209777, IMG submission 187147) | Freshwater lake sediment microbial communities from the University of Notre Dame, USA, for methane emissions studies -HBP12 HB (SPAdes)... | ecosystem: Environmental > Aquatic >...
TCGCGGCTCAACGGCAGCATCCGCGTGCCGACCCCCGCCGCCAGCACCACCGCCCGCGTTGGTCGGAGAATGTCCACCGGCGGAGCTTAACCGTTTTTCAGCGGCGGGCAAACACCCAGCTTTGCGCATCAGGCGATGAAGCGGCCGGCGCGGTCGCCGGTGAATTGTCCATCGAGCAGAGCCGGCCGGCCGTTGACGAGGACGGCGGAGATGCCGGCGGCGAATTGGTGTGGTTCGGCATACGTGGCCCGATCACGGACGGTCTGCGGGTCGAAAACAACGACATCGGCAAACGCGCCGGGCGCGAGCCGGCCGCGGCCGGGGAGCCGGAAGTGGTCGGCCGGGAGCGAGGTCATTTTGCGGATCATCTCCGGCAGCGGCACGGTCTGGCCGTCGAGCGCGGCGCGGAGGAGACGCGGGAAGGTGCCGTAGGCGCGGGGGTGGGGGAAGTCCGCGCTCAACGGACCGGTGGGCGCGCGGATGGACGCGTCGGAACCGGCCATCACCCACGGTTCGGCGAAGATCTTCCACAGGTTCTCCTCGCTCATGCCGAAAAAAATAGCGCTAGGTTTGAGCTCGTCTACGTCCAGCAGGTGCAGGGCGGCGTCCACGGGCTCCAGGCCCAGTTCGACCGCGATGTCGCACAGCCAGCGGCCGCGGAAGTGCGCGAGGTCCGGCCGGGTCAGCGCACCCACCATGATCTCCTGCCAGTCGTCGGCCGTGCGCCGGGCTTGCAAATCATCGCGGAGGCGCTGGCGCGTGGCGGGATCGCGCAGGCGCGCGAGCACGGCCTCGCGGCCGTCGCCGGCGGCCCAGTCGGGCAGGATCACGTCGAGGTCGGTGCAGGAGGCGGTGTAAGGATAGCGGTCGGCGGCCACGGCGAGGCCCGCCGCGCGCGCGGCGCGGATTTTGTCCAGCGCGGCGTCCACTTTATGCCAATGGCGCCGGCCGGCGGTTTTGAGATGCGAGATTTCCACGCGGACGCCGGTGGTCCGGGCGAGGGCGAGCGTCTCGTCCAGCGCCTCCAACAACCGGTCGCCTTCGCTCCGCATGTGGCTGGTATAGATTTTGCCCCGCCGGGCGGCGACGGCGGCCAGCGCGCGGATTTCCTCCGGCGCGGCGTACCGGCCGGGCGTGTAGATGAGCCCCGTGCTCAGCCCCGCGCCGCCCTCGTCCAGGGCGCGTTCGAACAGCGTGGCCATGGCGCGGATTTCGGCGGGCTGCGCCGGCCGCGCCGCGTAGCCGATGACGCCGGCGCGGATGGCGTTGTGGCCGATGAGCAGGACGACGTTGACCGCGGGCCGCACCTGCGCCAGCAGCGTGCGGTACTCGGCGACGCTGCTCCAGGCGCCGGGGTAGCGCTGGTCGCACCAGTCGCTGGGCAGCTTGTACGCCCCGGTGCGCGGCGCGGTGGAGGCCCCGCAGTTGCCGACAATCTCCGTGGTGACGCCCTGGAAGATTTTGCTCGGGGCCGAAGGTTCCAGCAGCAGAAACGTGTCGGAGTGCGAATGGACGTCAATAAAACCGGGACAGACGAGGCGGCCGTCGGCGCGCATCACCGTGTGCGCCGCGGCGGCCGCCAGGTCGCCGAGGGCGGCGATGCGGTCGCCGGCGATCGCCACGTCGGCGCGTCGTGCCGGCGCACCGCTGCCGTCCAGCACCTCCCCGCCGCAAATCAATACGTCGAACATTACTTAGCCACGGATTAACACGGATTCAGCTTGGGTTCCAACTCGGCCTTGAGGCCACGCAATTTCAATTCGACCTGCATGGCGCGTTGATAAACCTTCTCAAGAAAACCGTAACCGAGAACGCGGTAGACCTCATAAGCTGCACCGATAATCTGTTCTGTGATTTCGGAGTGTTCAAGTTTCTTCCGTGTTTGATCCGTGTTCATCTGTGGCGGTCTCCGTTTCCTTATCTTTCCCTTTACTCAGGGCAGGCGTAGCCGCGGCGGCCTGGGGCGGTGTCCAGCCGAGGAGGCGGACCACTTCCTCCTGCACCTGGGTCAGTTCGGCGAGCTTCAGCTCGGGATCGGGGATGAGGAAGGATTCGCCGGTCTTCCGGTGCTCGTAGACGCGGATTTTCACGCCGTCGTCGCGCACCTGGACATCGCGCTCGACGAGAATGCGCCGGCGTTCGAGCATGACCGCCAGGATGAAGATCGCGTTGCCGTTGGCCGGATCCTCGGTGGCCATCAACTGGCGGAGCAGCGTCTCGGCGGTTTCCTTCTTGAGCGCCTCCGCGGCCGGGGGCGGCGGGGCGCGGAAAACGCTGCGCCAGACGCTCAGCGCGTTGGCCTTGGCCGGCTCCTGCCAGCAGATGGCGCAGTAATCATGGCGGGTGTAGCCGCCGGCATCGAACGTCAGCTTGGAATACAGCGGCGCGCCGTCGCTGAAGTCCTGGCCGCAGGCGCGGCAGGTGTGGCCGGGCGCGTGAATGTTCCAGTCGGAATTCATGCGTTCCTGGTTGTTGGCGGCAGCGGGCCCGGGGCGTCGCGTGTGATCGTCATCCCTGTCCTAGGCGAGTGGTTCGCGAGTCAACAAGAGATTGCGGTGCTGGTAGAAATATATCGCGCCGGACAGGATGGTGATGAAGGCCACGATGGAAATCAGGGTGTGCGAGACGATCGAGAGCGCGGCCTTGTAGGTTTTGAGTTGGGCGGCGGTGGCGAACTGGCTGAAATCGTCCTGGAAACTGAGCCCGGCCAGCAGGGCGATGATGGTCAGCAGTTGCGAGACGGTCTTGTGTTTGCCCCAGAAGCCGGCACTGATCACCTGGCCGCGGCTGGCGGCGAGCAGGCGCAGGCCGGTGACGAGAAACTCGCGGGAAATAATGAGCACGACGAGCCACGCCGTCACGAGCTGCAGCTCCACGAAGACCACAAACGTGGCGCACACGAGCACCTTGTCGGTCAGGGGATCCATCAGTTTGCCGAACGCGCTCTCGCCATACACGCGGCGGGCGAGTTCGCCGTCCAGGTAATCGGTCAGGCCGGCGATGAGAAAAACCGCCAAGGCCATGGTCTTGGCGTACGGAAACGTAGCGGTCAGCAGGCCGATCAACACGGCGGCCAGCGCCAGCCGGCTGAGGGTCAGGATGTCGGGGAGTTTCATGAGCGCGCGGCGGATTACTTGGCTTTCTTCAGGTAAGGCTCCGGCGGTTCCCTGACGACCACCCACGGCAGGCCGGTGGCCGACGACTGGACGGACGGGGACTGGGCGGCGGCGGCCGGCGGGCGGTGCGCGCATTGCCGCAGGCCCAGTCCGGCCACGAACAGCAGGACGACCGCGCCGGCTCCGAGGGCCAGGCGGCGCGGCAGGTCGGGCGGCAACCGGCGCACCAGGGTGGCGAGGTCCGCCGTCCGCGACCTCTCCGTCTTGGGCTGAAGCACCTTGGCGCCGGAGGGCGAGCGCAACACCTTCTGCGCCGCCGGGAGCGGCGGTTCCGGAGGCGCATGCCGCCGCTGGTATTCCTGCAACAGGGGCGCCGGGTCCAGGTCCAGATACTCGGCATAGATCTTGATGAAGCCTTTGACGTACATGGGGGCCGGGATGCGGTCAAATTCCTCGCGCTCCAAGGCTTCGATGGACTGCACCTTCATGCGCGTCGCGGCGGCGGCTTGAGAGGCGGTCACGCCTTTTCGTTCCCGGGCGGCTTTCAGTTGGAGTCCCAGCGGTGGCATGGCGTCAGTCCGATTGGTTCAGCGAACTATGCGGGATTTCGCCGTCCAAATCCATCAGAATTTCCCGCGGGTCGGAGCCCTGCGCCGGGCCGACGAGGCCGCGCTCTTCGAGGATGTCCATGATGCGCGCGGCGCGGGTGTAACCGATCTTCAGGCGGCGTTGCACGCCGCTGGTCGAGGCACGCTTCGTCTGGCGGATGACCTCGATGGCCTGCTCGATCAACTCGTCGTCCTCGTCCATATCCGGCAGGTCACCGCCGGCGCGCGCCTCGACTTTTTCCTTGAGCGCCGTCACGTATTGCGGCTGGCCCTGTTGCTTGAGAAACTCAACGATGCTGTGAATCTCGCCATCGGTCGTCAGGGTACCCTGCGCGCGCATCAGGCGGCCGACGCCCGGCGGCAGAAAGAGCATGTCGCCCTTGCCCAGCAGTTTGTCCGCGCCCATGGCGTCAATGATGGTGCGGCTATCCACCTTCTGGGCCACCTGGAAGGCAATCCGCGAGGGGAAATTGGCCTTGATCGTGCCGGTGATGATGTTGACCGACGGCCGCTGCGTGGCGAGCACCAGGTGGATGCCCGTCGCGCGGCTCATCTGCGCCAGCCGCGCGATCTGGTTCTCGATCTCCGCCTGTGCCACGAGCATCAGGTCGGCGAGTTCGTCCACGACGATGACGATGTACGGCAGCCGGTCGGGTACGACGTCCTCCGCCTTCGGCGGGGGCGGCGCGGCGGCGGGCTCGGCCTCCGCGCCGGCGGCCGGCGGTGGCGCGGCCGGCGCGAGATCGCTGAACAATTCCGGCTGCTTGACGATCTCGCGCTTGTTGAAGTCCTTGATGTTGCGCACACGCACCTTGGCGAACAGCTTATAGCGGTGCTCCATTTCCAGGATGGCCCAGCGCAGGGCAAAGGCCACTTTCTTGGCCTCGGTGACGACCGGACAGGCGAGGTGCGGCAAATCCTTGTAGGCGGCGAACTCGACGATCTTCGGGTCCACCAGGATCAGCTTCATCTGCTCCGGCGTGCGCGTCATCAGCAGGCCCGCGAGGATGGAGTTCATGCAGACCGTCTTACCCGAGCCGGTGGCGCCGGCGATCAGCAGGTGCGGCATGTCCGCCAGGTCGGCGATGATCACGCGGCCGCCGACGTCCTTGCCCAGCGCCAGTGGCAGCGCGGCGGACGTGTTGAGCCACGCCTCGCTTTCCATCAGCTCGCGCAGATACACCGCGGTGCGCTTGCTGTTCGGCACCTCGATGCCGACCACCCCCTTGCCGGGGATCGGCGCCTGCACGCGGATGCTTTCCGCCTTCATGTTTAGCGCGAGATTGTTGCTGAGCGCGGTGATCTTCTCCACCTTCACGCCGGGCGCGGGCAGCAGTTCATACCGCGTCACCACCGGACCTTGTTCGACGTTGGTGACATCCACCTCGATGCCGAACTCGGCCAGCGTCTCCTTGAGCAGTTGCGCGCCGCCCGTGAAGTCGTCGTCGAGCGCGCGGTCCTTCTCCGGCGGCAGGGGATCGAGCAGGTCGCGCGGCGGCAGTTGGTAGGGGCCGGGGTGCGCGAGCGATGCGGGCGGCGGCGGTTCCGGCTTCGGCTTGCGGACCGGCGGCTTGCGTTTGGGCGCGGGCGGCGCGGCATCGGCGGCGGCTTCCGCGTCGGTTCCGTCGGCGGACGCCGCCAGGAGTTCGACGGCTTCCGCGTCGGCCTTGATGACCGCCGCGGAGGGCGCGGCGGCCCGTTCGTTTCCGGCGGTTTCAGGCAGCGGCAGGGCCGGCTGTTGCCCGGCGCGCTCGTTGTCGCGCAGCGCTTCCTCCAGCCGGCGCCGGCGCTTGGCGATGTCCTGCTGCTCCTGCGCAATCTGTTCGTGCCGGCTGCGGCGCGCCTGCCGCCAGGTCTGCCACCGGCCATGGAGAAACGCCAGGCCGCGGCCGGTCTGGCGCGCCAGGATCACCGGATGAATTTCGGCCACCATCGCCACGCCGAGCACCAGCACAGCAGCGCCGGTCAGGGTGGTGCCGACCGTGCCCAGCCAGACCACCAGCCCGCCGTTGGCCAGCAGGTACCCCAGCCGGCCGCCGGGGCTGCCGATGTTCAGGCGCGCGGTGGTGGCCGCCCAAAAGGCCGGTTCCAATTCGACCAGCATGGCACCCGCCAGCAGCATGAGCAGCAGCCACAACGCCTTGGTCCAGATCCGCCCCTCGCGCTTGAACAGCAGCAGCAGGGCCACAAGCAGCACCGCCGCCGGCAGCGCGTATGCGGCCATGCCCAGGGCCATGAAGACCACAAACGCCGTCCAGGCGCCCACCGGTCCGATAAAGTTCAGCGCCGGCGAATGCGGCGGCATTTTCAGCAGGGAGATGTCACCAGGATGGTAGGACAGCAGGCTCAAGAGCAGCATCGCGGCACAAAAAAGCAGCAGGATGCCCCCGCCCACCCGCCACCCCGAACGCCCTGGCTCAACGGTCATGGCGACCACTATAGACCCGGCCGACCCTTGCAATCAAGCCTGGGATGCGGGCCAGGGGTTTATGCTTGTACCAAGCCCGGAAGAATCGTCTCATGGTTTATAAGATGGAAGGTTGCTATGGCCTTCCGGCCAGACAGGAGGTCGAGGATGAAGACGGCAAGGCGTCGGGCAGGCGCACCGGCCTGCTGACGCTGTTTGGCGGCTTTGCCATCGCCGCGCTTGTCGAGCAGCAGGCAAAGTCAATCGCCAGCGGGCCAGCGCCCGCCATCCATCCTGATCAATATCTGAACCTGATGGCGCGTCGCTGCAATGATCTACGCCTTGGAACAACTGCTGGTGACCGCGCAGTATACCTACACGAGTGCAAGGGGTCACATCGGAGTATTCGGAGTCACATCATAACAAATAACATAATCATATTTCCGTCATCCAGTCTCGGTCCTTGCCTGTTGATCGTACTCACCGGTTGAGAATTGACTGGCAGCACCTCCAGGGTTGGTCCCCGTACCGCATTCCCTTCCTCATTTCAAAAGCGAATGTATAACTTCCGCACTTGTTGTCAAAGTAGCCCGCAAGGCAGACCAGGGCAAACGCAAAAACTATAAGAAGTTGGGCGAGATCAGAACGCCATTGTCATGCCAGGCTTGGGGTTTGTGGGTGCAGGTCAAAAAGACCGAATGTCCCCCGTTCAAGCCAACCGAATGAAAATCCGCAGAGCCGCGCGCTACGGACCGTAGTTTGTTCTCGGCGGCCGAAAATGAAGCTTGCACTTATCCTAAGTTTTTGGGGGAATGTCGGCCGTCGTTTCTAAGGCTTGAGGAAACCGACTCACCGTGCCATGACGTGATGCCAGATTGGATCGTCGCTAGGGAAGGGCAAGAACAGGATCGAGCGCTATGACAAGAAAACGCGTTGCGTTGATCAATCCCCGAGTTGAACCGCGGCAGCATATCCCCATCAACCTGCTGACGCTGGCGGGCTTCGTGGATGACATCTGCGATGTACGGGTTTTCGATCCGGAAATTGACGACAAGAGCCTGGCGGACATCAAGGATTTTCAACCGGATCTGCTGGGCTTCACGGCCATGACGCAGACGTTTGCGCGGGCCAAGGAACTCGTCCAGATCCTCCGTAAGGATCTACCGGACCGCCGCTACATTATGGGCGGCATACATCCGACGGTGCTGCCGGATGTCGTGCTGCAGGAGAGCGGCGTGGATGCCGTGGTCGCCGGCGAGGGCGAATATACGCTCAAGGAGCTTATCGAGGACCGGCCGCCAGAGACTATTCAAGGATTACACTACGCGGGTCACGCCAATCCGACGCGACCGCTGATCGCGAACCTGGATGAACTGCCGCTGCCGGCCTATCACCGCATGCCAGACTTCGAGAAATATATGATCCCGCCGGGGACCATCCGCGGCACGTGGCAGAAGCGCGGCACCATCGCGCTGATGAGCGCGCGCGGCTGTCCGGCGCGCTGCATCTTCTGCAACTCCCACATAATGTTCGGGCGCAAGATTCGGCGGCGCTCTGTGAGCAACATGATCTCCGAGATCGAGCTGATCCTGCGGAACTACGGCCGGACGTCCTTCTGGTTCGCCGACGACACCTTCACGCTCCAGAAGGAATGGGTGCGGGATTTCTGCGAGCGGGCCAGCCGCCTCAGCATTACTTGGGGCTGCCAGGTCCGCTCCGACACCGTGAGCGACGAGATGGTGGATTTCCTCAAGCTCGGCGGCTGTGCGCAAGTGGATATCGGCGTCGAGTCCGGCTCCGACCGCGTGCTGAAGCTGCTGCAGAAGGGCACCACGCGCGAGCGGCACCTCAAGGCGTTCGAGATTTTGCGGCGTAAAAAACTGCGTGCGATGGGCACCTTCATCATCGGCACGCCCGGCGAAACCCGGGAGGACGTGATGCTGACGAAGAGCTTGGTCCAGGAGGCGAAGCCGGCGTTCGCCCTCTTCTTCTTCATGATGCCCTACCCCGGCTCGGCCGTCTACGAGATGGCCGAGCAGCACAACCTGTGGCTGCATAAGGATTACACCAAGCTTGGTGTCCAGGACTGTCCGATGATCGCCGACCAGTTGACGGCCGAGGAGCAGATCAAGTTGCGCAACGATCTGATCTCCGTCACCAAGTGGCGGAACATGGCCAGCTTCCTGTCGCTTCAATTCATGTGGGGCCTGCTCTCCATGCTTTCGGTCCGCCGAGTGGCGATCTTCCTCAAGACGCTCGGGGCCAAGCGCAACATCTACGACGCGATGTTCGCCTTCGTGCAGGATTTCCGCCTCAACTATTTCCGAAAACATCAACGCCCCGACGCCGCCAGTGCGTCGCCTGCGCCCTGACGCGGCCGGCCGGTTTCAACCCGAAGTCGCGTGTGAAGCTGTCGAAATCCATCGTACGCCAGCTGCTCATCAGCGTGCTGCTGCTCGCGGTGGCCGCGACGCCGGCGCTGTCCGGTGTGGCGGGCGGCGGCAGGGCGGACTTACCCTCCGGACTTTCCGCACCTGACCGTAACCGGGCTGCTAACGCGGCTGAACCTTTCCACTCACAACTTCGATTGGACGCCGTGGAACCCACTTAACGAAGCATGGGTTCAAATATCGGTGAGTGGGATGAACCCAAGTCGTATTAAATTCAGCGGTATTTTTGTTGTCATTTTTGCTCGAAATATGCCAGCGCCCCCGCTACACTCCGTCCCGCTGGGGTGGAACAGGGGTTGATGGTGCATAAAATCGTCATTATCGGTGCGGCGGGCCGGATGGGCAAGGCCTTGATCCGCTGCCTGGTGGACCGGGTTGTGCCCGGCGTGCAACTCGCCGGCGCCGTGGACCTCGCGGCTTGTCCCGAGCAGGGGCAGGATGCCGGCTTGGCCGCCGGCGGGCCGTCGGCCGGCCTGCCGATCACCGCCGACCTGGACCGGGCGGCGGCGGGCTGCGACGCGGCCATAGATTTCAGTTTCCATCAGAGCGCGGCCGCCCACGCGGAGCAGTTTGCCAAATGGGGCAAGCCGCTGGTCATCGGCACTACCGGCCTGACGCCGGCCGAGCAGCAAGCCGTCACGCAGGCCGCGCGAATGGTGCCCATCGTGCTCGCGCCCAACATGAGCCTGGGGGTCAATCTGCTGCTGACGCTGGTCCGGCAGACGGCGGCGGCGCTGCGGGGCCGGGGTTTTGACGTGGAGATCATCGAACGTCATCACCGCCGCAAGCAGGACGCGCCCAGCGGTACGGCGCTGGGGCTCGGCGCCGCGGTGGCGGAGGGCTATGGTTGGGATCTGGCCCAAACGGCGGTGCACGGCCGGGCCGGCCTGACCGGCGCACGGCCGGAACAGCAGATCGGGTTCCACGCCGTGCGCGGCGGCGACTGGGTGGGCGACCATACGGTCATTTTTGCCGCCGAGGGCGAGAGTCTGGAACTGAGCCATCGCGCGACGAGCCGGGCCACTTTAGCGCTCGGCGCGTTGCGCGCCGCGGCGTGGGTGGTGGGCCAGCCGGCGGGGCTATACTCGATGCAGGATGTGCTGGGGCTAGCGCGGCGTTGAGAAACCTTCCGGCGGCGGTGCTGGCTGGCCGGTGACGAGGGCGGGCGGGTAAGGCCTCACTCGAACGGGGATACTGTAGGGGCGTCGCTTGTGCTACTCTGCGAAGTCAGCGGAGGTCGTCTTCGCTACGAAGCACGAGCGACGCCCGCGAGCGTCCTCCCGCTGAAGGACGCCCCTGTATGACTTATTAATTACGGCGAGAGGGCCTTCCGCCTTGGAAAGCTGCGCACGATAAGATAGAAAAAGCACTGAATGTTTGAACCCTGGGCGTAATCGAACCACCGGCAGCGGTCGGGATGGCGGCAGGGTGACGGGGAGACGAAGGAGATGCAGAAAATCAGCATGCCAACGGCCAAGCAAGGCGCGGCGGTCACGAATCCGGCGGCCCAGCGCGCAGCAGGGGTTGCCGGCCCTCCGGGGATACCGCCGCTGCAGTTTTATGTCTGGGAGGACTGGCTGGCGGCGCTGGTCACGTTCCTGATCTCGGGCGGCGTCCTCTTCTACTACATGTCGCCCTCCGTGACCCTGCAGGATTCCGGCGAACTGGTCACAGGCGCCTACCGGTTTGGCGTGCCGCATCCGCCGGGCTATCCGATGTGGGCGTTTCTTGGCTGGGTCTGGCGGCATCTGGCGCCCTGGGGCAATCCGGCCTGGCGCATTTGTTTGTTTTCCGTGGTGACGGGGGCGGCGCTGGTCGGGCTGACAACGGTGCTGATGAAGCGCGTCGTGCTGGTGTTGCTGCGGCACACGAGCTGGTCGACGGAGGTGGAGGAGCCCCTGCGGCGCTGGATGGCGCTGACGATCGGCGTGTCCGTCGGCCTGCTGTTTGCGTTCAACCGGGGCGTGTGGCTCTGGGCGTGCGTGCCGGAGATGCGCGTGCTCAGCGTGTTCATGTTCATGCTGACCGCCTTCGTGTTTTTCCACTGGATGCTGCATCCGCAGCGGCATGGGCTGCTGTACCTGACGCTTTTCATCTACGGGCTGGGGGCCAGCAACCACCAGACGATCCTGGTGATGGCCCCGCCGCTCATGGTGGGCGCGCTGGCCGTCGGGCTGCAGTCGCTGCTGCGGGAATGGCGGCCGCCGATGTCCTTCGGCACGTTCGTGGCCGCCTTTCGCACGTTCTGGGGGCTGACGGCCACCGCGTTCTTCTCGGCAGGAGTCATCTTCCTGATCCGCTACTGGCTGGACAAGACGCATGAGTCGCACGTGCCGCTGGTGCTGGGCGTGCTCGCCCTGCTGGCGGGGTTGGTGCTGCTGGTCCTGTTCGGCCAGTTGCGCTGGCTGCAGCGCCGGGTGGCGCTGCTTTGCACGGGCGCGTTTCTGCTGGGCAGCGCCTTCTACCTCTATATGCCCATTGCCGCCTCGACCAACCCGCCGATGAACTGGGGCTTTACGGCGACGCGCGAGGGTTTCCTGCACCACATCACCCGGGGCCAGTACCAGCAGCTTAATTTCGCCAGTCCGTTCAGCGCTGATTTCTGGGCGCAGACCGCGATGTTTCTCCTGTCGCTGGTCAGTCAATATACGCTGGGACTGTGCCTGTTCGCCATCGCCGGCGGCGTGATGCTGGCGCTGTGGTGGAGCCGGTTGAATCCGCGCGGGCGCAGTTGGCTGCTGTTCCTGTGGGCGGCGTTTCTGACCGCGGGATTTCTGCTCATGGCCATCATCAACCCCAACGTGGACCGGCAGAACTGGGAGATCAATATCAAGTTCTTTGCGCCGGCCCACGGCTTTTTTGCCATCCTGATCGGTTGCGGCATGGCCCTGATACTGGCCGAACTGGCGCGCTCTCCGGGTGTACGGACCTGGGTCCGGTACGGCTGCCTGGCCGCGGCGGTCGTGGCGCCGATCCTGTTGTGGTTCGCTCCGCTGGCCCCGGGCTGGCGTTATTCCGCCCAGGTGGGCGTCTGCGAAGCCGCCTGCGCGTTGGTCTTCGCGGCCGCGCAGTGGGGGCAGGAGCGCCGTTGGATTCAAGTGGCGTGTTTGCTGCTCCTGACGCTGCCGGCCATTCCCTTTCAGCGGAACTGGGAGACCTGTGAGAAGCGGAATCACGATTTCGGTTACCAGTTCGGCTTTCGCATGTTCTATCCGGGCGGCGGCTATCCGCCCATGGAACAGGACGCTTTCCTCTACGGCGGCACCGATCCGGGCCGCTTTGTGCCGACCTACATGATCTTTTCCGAGAGCTTTGCCCGGCCGCAGGATCGCTACCAGAGCCCGTACCTGGATCGGACGCTCTGCCGGAACTTCGACCGCCGCGACGTGTATATCGTCACCCAGAACGCGCTGGCGGACAACACCTACATGAATTACATCCGCGACCACTACGACTTCAGCCGGCCGGATCTGAACAAGCCGGAGACGCTGATGAAGTTCCTGCCCTGGCAGCGCCGCATCTTTGCCTTCGCTTGGAAATACATGGGGCGGGACAGCACCTATCCGCGCGCGCCCATTCACATCCCCAGCCCGAACGAGAGCAATCAGGCCTTCCAGCAATACATCGGCGACATCCAGGCCGGCCGCATCCCCGCCGGCGCCGATGTGAAGATCGAGAACGGGCGCGTCAGCGTCCAGGGCGTCCAGGGCGTGATGGCCATCAACGGCATCCTGGCCAAATGGATCTTCGATCGCAACAAGGATAAACACGAGTTCTATGTCGAGGAAAGCTACGTCATCCCCTGGATGTATCCCTACCTGTCGCCGTACGGGGTGATCATGAAGATTAACCACGACTCGCTGCCGACGCCGCAGGAACAGCCTAAGTTGTGGGGCGAGATCTGGCAGCGGGATAAGGCCTACTGGGACCAGTTGAGCGCCGAGTTCAAACGCCGGCCCGAATTCATGCGCGACGGCGACGGCCCCAAAGCTTTCAGCAAACTGCGCTCCGCCATCGCCGGCATCTACGAATACCGCCGGATGTTGGACAAGGCGGAATATGCCTACAAGCAGGCGATTGACCTCTATCCGGCCAGCCCGGAGGCCAGCTTCCGGCTCGCCAACATGTATTTACAGATCGGCTTGTTCGATCCGGCCATTGACGTCCTGAAGAAACTGCACGATCTGGATCCGCTCAACGCGCAGATCGTGCGCACCATCGAACAGTTCCAGACTTTCAAGGAGCAGGTCCGGCAGCAGCAAACACAGCCGCCGCCGTCCAAGGTTCAGGCCGTGCAATTGCCCAAGAACCTGCCCATCCAGTGAGCCGGTCGCCGCTTATTCCATCATCCGGTCGTAGAAGGCGAGGTAGTCGTCTTTCCGGTGGCTCTCGCGCAATTCCATGGCCTCGCGCGGATGCCGGTTGAGCTGACCGCTGATCATGTAGGGAATGCTGTAGCCCCAGTCGAGCTTCTTGGCCAGTGGCAGGAAGTTCTTCACGATGCACTCGATCACCGGCCGCTGATCGAACTTCGGATTCCGCAAGAAACCCAGCAGCAGTTCCATGGGGCAGTTGCCCGCGCCGCGGCCGAAACCGTTGATGGTCGCGTCAAGCCGGTTGACGCCGAGGATCACCGCCTCGATCGTGTTGGCGAAGGCCAGTTGCTGGTTGTTGTGGGTGTGGATGCCGAGCTCCTTGCCCGTGCCCTCGATGGCCCGCCGGTACAGGTGTACGAGATCGCGGACCTGCTCGGAGTACAGCGAGCCGTAGCTGTCCACCACGTAGATCACCTCCACCGGGCTTTTCGTCAGCGCTGCCAGGGCCTCGCGCAACTCGTGCTCCCGCACGGCGGAGACCGCCATGATGTTGCAGGTGGTTTCGTAGCCCTTGTCGTGCGCGTCCTGGATCATGTCCACCGCGGTGGGGATCTGGTGGATATAGGTGGCTACGCGGATGCAGCTCAGCACGCTCTGCTCCTTGGGCAGGATGTCCTCGTGGTAATCCGTCCGCTCGGCGTCCGCCATGACGCACAGCTTGAGGTCGGGGTGCGGCTGATCGCCGACCATCCGGCGGAGGTCGTCTTCGTCGCAGAACTTCCAGGGTCCGTGGTCGACGCGCGAGAACACGCGTTTGGACGCCTTGTAGCCCATTTCCATGTAGTCCACGCCGGCCGCCGCGCAGGTGTCGTACACGGCCCGGATGAACTCGTCGCCGAACTGGTGGTCGTTGATCAGGCCACCGTCGCGGATGGTGCAGTCCAGCACCTTGATTTCCGGCCGGTAGGTGATCCAGGAATTCTTGGGTTCCTCCACTTTTGCGTGCTTTTTAATCGGGCTCATCAGTGCATCCTTTCGCCGGCCGTCCCGCGCGCCGCGCGCGGATTCATAGTAAATAAAGGGGGAAACTGCACGCACTATTTTAGGTCATCCGCTGGGCTCCCGGCGACCTTGCTTGCCCGCCGTAGTCCGGCGAAGACGGGTGTCGCCGGGGCCGAAATTCTGACTCCCGGGTAAACCGGCCGAGAGCCATCGCCCTGCGCCCCGCCAAGATGCCATAATGAACCGCCGTCCACGCTTGGCGGGACAAACCGCGCGCGACGTGCTATGCTGATTCCCGTGCGGCGCGTTCGGCGGACCGCGCGTCCAGCGGGGGAGCGACAGCAAGGGAGCGAACCATGTTCGAGGCCACGGTTTACAGCGGGCGTCGCCGCCGCTTGTGTCAACAACTCAAATCCGGATTGGTGCTGCTGTTCGGCAACGAAGAGGCCCCCCGGAATTCCGATGTGGCGTTTGATTTCCGCCAGGACAGCAATTTCCTGTATTTCTTCGGGCTGGATTATCCCGGGCTGGCGGGGCTCATAGACGTGGACGAAAACCGGGACATCGTGGCAGGCGACGAACTCACCATTGACCAGATCGTGTTCATGGGGCCGCAGCCCACCCTGGCGGCGCGGAGCGCGGCCGCCGGCGTGCAGCAGGTCATCCCCGCCGGCCAGTTGCAGGCCGTGCTGACGAAGGCGGTGCGGCAGGGGCGCCGCATCCACTTCCTGCCGCCCTATCAGCCGGACGTCAAACTCAAGCTGCTGGATCTGCTGGGGCTGGCGCCGGCTGCGGTACCGACCCAGGCGTCGGTGGAACTGATCCGGGCGGTGGTGGAACAGCGCAGCATCAAGACGGCGGAGGAAATCGCCGAGATCGAGCAGGCGGTGAACCTTTCGGTGGGCATGCACCGGGCGGTGATCCGGATGGCCCGTCCGGGGATGCGGGAGGCGGAGTTGGCGGCTGAGGCCCGCCGGTGGGCGCTGGCCGCGAACGGCGACGTGTCGTTCCCGGTGATCCTCACCATCAACGGCCAGATCCTGCACAACAATGACCACAGCCATGCGCTCCAATCCGGGGACATGGTGCTCTGCGATTGCGGGGCCGAAATGCCCTCGCGCTACGTGGCGGATCTCACTACCACGTTCCCGGTGGACCGCCATTTCACGCCCCGGCAGCGGGACGTCTATGCGATCATGCTGGCGGCCTACGACGCGGCCGTCGCCGCATTGAAACCGGGCGTGCGGTTCAAGGACATCCACCTGATGGTTTGCAAAATGATCGCGGCGGGCATGCGGGATCTCGGGTTGATGAAGGGGAACCTCGACGACGCCGTGGCGGTCGGGGCGCATACGATGTTTTTCCCCTGCGGGCTGGGGCACATGATGGGGCTGGATCCGCATGACATGGAAGAGCTGGGTGGCAGCCACGTGGGCTACGAAAGCCAGCCCAAGAGTACGCAGTTCGGGCTGAAATCGCTCCGCATGGCGCGAGCTCTGCAGCCCGGCATCGTGATGACCGTGGAGCCGGGTGTTTACTTCATCCCCGAACTCATGGACCTGTGGCGCTCCCAGGGAAAGTGCCTGGAATTCATCAACTACGAACGGCTGGAGGCGTACCGGCATTTTGGGGGGCTCCGGACCGAGGAGAACCACCTGATCACCGCCACCGGCGCCCGCCGGCTGGGCGTGCCCAAGCCGCGCACCGTCGCGGAAATCGAAGCGTTGCGCGGCGCATGACATCTTGACTTTGACGGCGCCGGGGGCAAATCTTCCGCCATGTCGCTCATCACCAGTCTATGCGCGCTGCCCGGTTTGTGGCGCGGGCTCAGCGAGCACGAGGTGGACCCGGACCCGATCCGGCAGTTCCAGCGGTGGTACCGGTTCGCCCGGCGGGCGCGCTGCTACTGGCCGAACTCGATCGCCTTGGCCACGGCAACGCCGGACGGACGGCCCGCGGTGCGGCTGATGCTGCTCAAGCACGTGGACCAGCGCGGCTTCGTTTTCTACACCAACTACGAGAGCCGCAAGGGCGGTGAACTGGCGGCCAACCCGCGCGCGGCGTTCAGCGTCCACTGGGTCGAGTTGATCCGCCAGGTGCGCGTGGAAGGGCTGGTGGAGCGGACCAGCGGGGAGGAATCCAACGCCTATTTCCAGAGCCGGGCGCGCAGCAGCCGCATCGGCGCGTGGGCTTCCCGGCAGAGCAGCGTGCTGACCGGCGGCCGTGCCGAGTTCGATCAGGCCATCCGCGCCTACACGGCGCAATTCAAAGGCGGCGCCGTGCCACTGCCACCATACTGGGGCGGCTATCGCCTGATCCCGGACGTGCTGGAGTTCTGGCAGGGCCGGCCCCACCGCCTGCATGATCGCGTCCGCTATACGCTGCAGGACGGCGGCTGGCGGATCGAGCGCCTCGCGCCGTAGCCGTGGTCAGGCACAGAGTCTGGAAAGAAGCCGTGATCAGCTTTGAGCAAAGTGTTGCGGATTGGGCCAAACGGATCGCGCGTGATCTTGGGCCGTCTGTCCTCTCCCGGAGAGGATCGCCGATGCCGCAGACACGAGTCCAGCGGCACCGGCTCTGCCTTGCAGCCAGCCCAAGCTGACGCGTTCCCGTTTGGGTCCCTCGCAGACTCGGGACAACCCAATCCGCAACACGATGCGTCCCGCCGCAGACGGCGGTTGGGGATCACGTGGTCGCCGCCAGTCTTCATCCGGCAGGCGAGGCCGTCACGGTGAGTTGCAATCATCGTAAATCATGGTTTCGTTCGGTTTCTTCCTGTCTCATCTTTTCGGTTTTGGAGGTGCCATATACTCCTCCGCAGAAAGATATTCGTTCACTTCTGTAGCGAAATGAGCATAACAAGCCGCTGTCGCCTCGTGATCGAACTCGATCACATAGCCGCCGATTTCGAGGTTTGTGTGCATGTGCCTGGACCCGCAGGTTCTGCTTAGTTTTTCTTCGGGAAGAAATCGCCCAGGGTCGGAGCGGGGACGCGCTGGTGCATCGCGGCGGCCCGACGCCGCAGTTCGGCTTCCGTCCGGACCAGCAGCTCCAGGAATTCCGTGCAGCCCATGGTGTGCGCGCCGGCGGCGCCGACAGTGTCGCGCTCGGCGCGGTCGGAGGTGATCACCAGCAGTCCAGCGGGGTTGACGCTGTGGTGCGCCAGCCGCTCGATCATGGTGTCCGCTGTCTGATGCGCCGGCGAGAAGATCACCTCCACCACCGAGGGTTCCCGCTCCGGTTGGTCGCCCGGGAGATCCCGTCCGTCAAAGACCACGGTGATACGGTCCGCCAGCAGGCCCGCGACGGCATTGAGGCGGGCGATCAATTGCTCGCGCGCGCTCTGCAACTGGCCGGCGGCCGGATGTTTCAGCCGGGGTTCATGGTACAGCAGGCTGTACCCATCCACGATGACCCGCTGCGTTTTCATAAAAACTCAACTCTTGGAGCGGAACGTGTAAACGTTCCAATAAGGCCCGGAACCGTTACCGGTTCCGCTCCAAGAGAAGCAATCATGCTTCTGCCTTTGGGTTCCGCTTGGCCGCCCTTTGTAGTGCTACCCCTCCAAATCTTGTTTTTCGGCGAAGAATTTTAACCGCCAAGCCGCCAAGGCCTCCAAGAGGACAGAAAACCATTGGAGAAGCAGCGCGTTGCGAAGAAAATCCTGACGAGACCCCAATGTTGCCTTTATCCAGGCTTGGCGATCTTGGCGCTCCTTCGAAACGCAGGATTTTCAACTTGGCGGTTTCAATCTGGTTCATCCGTGCTTAAAGTGCCGTCTGTATCTGTGCGCCGCGCGGTCCGCCGTGCCGGGCAGCCATACGCCCCTCCAGGTATCGGTACCAAGCCTCCAGACCGGCGCCGGTTTGCGCCGAGAGCTCCAGCACGGGCGCGCGCGGCGCGACCGCGCGGAGGTTGTCCAGCGCGATGGCGCGCTGGAATTCCGTGACCGCCGCCAGGTCCAGCTTGGTCAGCAGCACGAGATCGGCGCGCTGAAAAACCGTCGGGTATTTGAGCGGCTTGTCCTCGCCTTCGGTCACCGCGAGCAGCACGACCCGGGCCGCCTCGCCCAGGTCAAACAGGGCGGGACAAACCAGGTTGCCGACGTTCTCGATGAACAACAGGTCGAGCGCGTCGAGGTCGAACCGCTCGAGCGCGTGCAGGATCTGGTGGGCGTCGAGATGGCAGGCGGCGCCGGTGACGATCTGCACGGCGGGCGCCCCGGCGGCCCGCAGGCGTTGGGCGTCGTTCTCGGTCTGGAGGTCGCCGGTGATGACACCGAACCGGCGGTGGCCGAGGTCGCGGATGGTGCGTTCGAGCAGGGCGGTCTTGCCGGAGCCGGGCGCGGAGAGGAGATTGAGCACGTCCAGTTGCTTGGCCAGGAAAAAGCCGCGGTTGCGCTCGGCCAGGCGATCGTTTTCCGTGAGGACGGTGCGCACGGCGGCCCCCGCGGCGGCTGCGGGCGCGCCATGATCGTGCGGCAGCCCGTGCGCGTGGGCGTGCTGATGCGTAGCAGCGTCCGCGGCTTCGCTTCCGCCGCTACTGGGTGAACAGCCGCAATGATCGCACATAATGATTTTTCCCGCCCAGAGGCGGGAAAAATCATAACACAAAAAGGAACGGGAAGCAAAAAGGCGAATTTCCACTTACTAACCTTCCCATAATGATCCAGACATTTTGCCTGTAGACGCGGCCTCTGGCCGCGTTCGGAAGCGACAGGCCGTCGCTTCTACGGCATGCGCCACCATTCAGTCCATTATGGGAAGGTTAGTAATCGTAGACCTTCTTGTTCTCACGGATCGCCTGGCGACTCTTCAACTCCGCTGCGACCCGCGCCGCATAGAAACTCTCGCGCTGCCGATCCCGCGCGCAGGGCACGAAATCCTCGGTGTCGCCGCGCGGCTGCCGGGCCAGCGCCGCCTGTCCGTTCCGGATCAGAGTCAGGGCTTCTTGGTACGCCGGGGTGGTGGGGGGCAGCTTGGCCAGGCAGGGGCTGAGTTCGGGCCGGTCGAAGCTGACCCAGGGCCCGGTGTTGGATGCGAAGTTGACCTCGCCGCCCCAGTTCACCCCGGTGAGCTGGCCCAGCCGGTTCAGCGGGCCGTCGGCCAGCGGACTGCGGCCGCCGGGGTTGTCGGGGAAAGCGCTGTAATAGGTCGGATAGTACGGCGCGTTGAGGTCAATCCACGTCACAATCCGGTCGAGGCTTTCCTTGTCGAGCTTCAGCTCGTGATGTCCGGCACGGAGCATCTGCACGATCTTGCTGGGGTGCGAGCCCCAGGCGTAGGGGGCTTGGATGCCCGCCGGCCCGGCGCCGATCACCGTGATGTAACGCTTGCGCTGCAACTGCGTATAGGCCGCGTTGAAGAAGGGGTCGCGGTCGCGGGCCAGGATGAGTTTCCCGGCGCCGGGCTTGCCAAAGTCGTGGCACGCCAGACAGTGCTTGTCGAACACCGGCTGGACTTCGGCCAAGTAGCTGAAGTTCCGGCCCTGGTCATACCACGGCCGGGGTTGGCTGGGTGCCCGCGTCAGGGCCAGCGGCATGGCCTGCTCCACGGGCGGGGCTGAGAGCCGCCGGTCGTGACAGCCCACGCAGCCGATGCGCTCCCCGGACTGCACCACCGTGCCGCTGCGCATGGTCTGAATCATCATATCGTTCTCGTCCAGCAGTTGGAAAAAGATGAAGCGGTCGGACGGCACCCTGAAGTAAGCGCTGCCGTCGGTCTCGACGGGCACCATGCCGATGATCCGCTTGGCGGTAAAGTCGTGCCAGTTCATCCCTGGGGCCTGGAAGCCCTGGCCGAACCATTTGCCGGGCGTCCAGCCGCGCTTCTCGGGCGATTCCACGATCCGGATCTTCTTCACCGTCCCCGGTTTGACGCCCTGCATGTGCGTGCCCAGGTACACATTCTGCACGTACATGAGCCCGTCCGCGGACGTGAAATCGCGGCGTGCAGCGAGCAGGGGCGGACGCGCCGACGCTTGGAGCGGCATGGCGCCGAAGCAGCCCGGTGCCTCGGCGTAGAGCAGCACTTCGTGGTCGAAGGTGTCGATCAAGTAGATGGCCATCTGGCCGTTGCCGCTCTGCCGGGAACAGAGAAAGTACTTGTCTGAAAGCGGCCAGGGATCTTCGTATTTGGGATTCACGCCGCCTAAGCGGTCGCAGTTGAACGCGTCGTTATCCGTCAGCGTGTTCTTGATTCCGGGCGGCCACGTGCGGAGGATGGACGCGTTGCGGTCGGTATCGATGCGCGGATCGATGATCCCCAGCGCGCCCCACATGTTGCCATGGTGGGTGCTGAGGATGCATAGCAGCCGGTCGGTGCCGGGGATGAGCCGGGGATAGTAAACGGCCGCCGGATCGGCCTTGTTGTTGCCCCAGACGATGGCCTGGTTAGAGCCGTCGGGATTGACCGACCAGAAGCCGTGGGCGTCGCCGAAATTGCGGTCCACGTATTCCCAGCGCTTGTAAAGGATGCGCCCGTCGGAAGCCAGCGCCGCCTGGTTCTCGAACAGCGTGCTCTTGGTGATCTGGTGGATATTGGCCCCGTCGTTCTCCATGCGGAACAGATTGGCGCCGATGTCCTGGCTGCACATGTTGAACTTCGGCTCACGCGTGGAGGAGAAGACAATGCTGTCGTCGGGCAGGTAGATGGGGTCGAAGTCGCTGACGCCCGCGGCCGAGGTCAACTGGCGCAGCCCGGTGCCGTCGGCGTTGATCTCGAAGATGTGCAGGTTCTCCTGGGGCGTGCGCCGCATGGCGAACAGGATCTTCTGGCCGCTGAAATGAACGCAGGGGCTGCGGATCATGCCCTGGGGCTCTTCGTGCAGCGTTTTGGTCTCATCCTTCAACGGGTAGAACAATTTCAGCGCCCCGCCGCGCACATATTTGCCGTCTGTCGCCTCGCCGACCTGAAAGAGCGTGTCAATGGCGTGGTACACGGCCGCGTACTGCGCCCGGGCGGTGAACACGATCGGCTGTCCGCTGACCAGCGGGTTGGCCACCAGCGCCTCCCGCTGGAGCTCCTGGAATTTTTCGGTGCTTTCGGCCGCGGTCTCGCCGCCGGCGTCCAAGGCCTTGTCCAGTTCGTCCAGCCGGGCCAGGTACGACTTGCCGTCCGGATAACGCACGCCAAAGGTAGCGCTCAGGTCTTCGATGGCCGCGCGGAGGGCGCTGACGGCGGCGGGGTTGAAGGCCGGTGCGCCCCCGCGGCTCCGCGGATCCAGCGTGCCCGCCCTGATGCGGGCGAGGATGTTCTTGCGCTTGGCAAAGTGTTCCTGCGTGGCTACGGGATCGAGCTGCCCCAGGGCGCTGAAATCATCGAAGGTCACATGTCCCCACCCGCCGACGTTGGCATCCACGATGCGGAGAAAAACACGCTGGCCCACCCATTTGTCGGCCTGCCATTGAACGCGTTCCATGACCTCGGAGTTCCGGCCGCTGGCCTTAAGCACCTCGCGCCCGTCAAGCGTGCACAGGGCGAGGTAGGTGTCGGGGGCATTGCCGCCGCCGATCAGGAACGACATCGTCGGCGCTTGGAGCACGAACACCGGCGACTCGAGCACGCCGGTCTGCGGGTCGGCGGAAACATCCCCGGGTCCTTCCACGGTGGACAGATGCCACAGGCCCTGCCGGGAGGCATACGCGCCCTTGTTGTGGTATTCCGCGCGATCGGTCACCGTGCGCGCGAAGTGGCCTTCGACCGCCTTCCAGCCCTGCAGGTCGCCGGTTTCGAAATCGAACTGGACGACACCGCCGGCCAGCGTGGGCTCGGCGGAGCGCGCCGGCGGGCCGAAACTCGCGGCTAACGCGCAGACCAAGGCGAGAAATAAAACGCGCATAACCTCTTCAACCGTTGTTCGATATCGTCATAGCAGGCACAAGACAACGCGTCGGGGGTAGACTGCTCATGGCTCGGGCGCCGATACGATAGCGTGGTTCAGCATGGTTCTCAAACCATCTCTGGCAAATCCCGACCATTCACATTATAGCTGATTCCGGGAACGGAGCCGGCTTGCGCTGCGACTTGTCATCGAAGCTGGCCACAATGGGTGCAAAACTCATTGGCGAAAGAATCGACATGGGGAGAACTACACGACATCACCAGCAAAGTGCAGAAGAGTAGGATGATCATCCTCATCACGATCTCCAACGTACGATGGGACGCCTTCCACAATAGCTGGTCACGATAGCGACGTTGGGTAGGAAAAGTTAACAGAATACCTTAAAAAACGCAAGAAGTGGTCCTTTTTTTGCCAGCCGAGTCCACCTTTCGTGGGTTTTCCACATGATAGGTGGAATTCCGATAGGTGGCTCCGTGCGCCGTGCCGTGAAGCCCGCTGGCGATGATGGTCAAGGCTGTTTCAAGTGCCGCACCACGGCGGCGATGGCGGGGATGAGCAGGAGGTAGAGCGCGCCGCTGGCGAGGAAGGTGGCGCGGAGGCTGACGCCGGCGGCCACGGCGCCGCTGAGCAACGCCGCGGCCAGCCAGCCGAGCGACCGCGCCGAACTGGCCCAGCCGAAGACCGCCCCGCGCCGCTGCGGCGGCGTGACCTTGGACAGCCAGATCTGGAACACCGGGTCCAGCCCGCCGGCGCAGAAGACGGTGCCGAACCGGGCGAGGAACAGCAGGGGGAAATGCCGCGCCAGCGCCTGCGGGATCATCAGCAGGCCGGCCAGCAAGGCGGACACCTTGCCGATGCGCGGCGGCGGAATGCGGTCGGCCAGATTGCCGAGCAACAGGCCGGCCAGCAGGCCGGCGATGCTACCGGTGGCGGAGAGCAGGCCGGTCCACAGCGCGGCGCCCTGCAACGTGCCGTGGATCTCCTGGACCAGCAGCGGCAGCCAGGCGCCATCGAACGAGCGCACGAAGTTGATCGCGAGGATCAGGCCGAGGATCGGCCAGGCCGCGCCCAGCGCGCGCCAGCCCGGTGCGGGGGCCGTGGCGGCCGGCGGCGGCTCGCCGGCGTCGGCCGCCGCAGGTTCCTCTGTGCCCACCAGGACCCACAGCGCCGCGATCAGCAGCAGTCCGCCGGAGATGAAAAACGACGCCCGGTAGCCCACAAACTCGGCGCACACCCCGCCGAGCGCGACGCCGGTCAGGCTGCCGGAAAACACCGCCGCGCTCAGCCCGCCGAGCGCCATGCCCGTGCGGTCGCGCGGCGCGGCGGCGGCGACCATCGCCTGCGCCGCGGACATGGTGCCGGTGAAGATCCCCTGCAGGAACCGCAGGAGCACCAGCGACTCCACGTTACGCACCAGGCCCATCAGCGCCAGGATCAGGCAGGCGGCGAAATTCGCGCGCAGCAGCATCATCCGCCGGCCGTACCGGTCCGCCGCCGCGCCCCAGATCGGCGCGAAGACCGCCATCGCCAGCGGCACGACGGCGGAGAAGGCCGAGACCCACAGCCGGAGGCGCACCGGGTCGTGCACGCCCAGTTGTTCCTGGATGAAAAACGGCGCGAACGGGATCGCGAAGGAAAAGCCGGCGATGGAGAAGAACTGGGAAAGCCCGACGGCGGTGACGTTGCGGCGCCAGGTGTGCATGGCGAATGACTATGATGGGTGATAGAAAAGATTTAGACTGTAAAGCGGTTTAACTACGAAACACCCAGCCTTCGTCCCGACTCGCTGGAAGTCGGGACTACGGCGGGCGAACGCGAAATACGCGAAAGGGAGTTGTTGTAAACCAAGGGGTTAATAGAGTTCTGGTATCCAAAGGACATTCCCGCCATCTCCTGAAATCCGGACAACTCTTGAATTTTTCCCGTCTGATTGATCATCATCTTTTTTCGCACCTTTTGCGTGTTTCGTAGTTAAAAAATGCTGAATCTGCGTATACTCCGCTTTTCTGCTTCCGCTACTTCCGTGTAAATCATTGTTCTTCCTTGGCTAAAGTCTGCCGTTCAGTTCTTCTTCTCCGCCGGTCGTTCGCCGGGGGCGAGCAGCAGGCTCATGGCCACTTCCGGGCAGGTGAAGGGCGAATCGTATTTGCTGCAATTCAGGCAGCCGGTGTACAGCTTGTGCATCAGCGTCTCCTTCGGCACCGTCTGGAAGCCGAACCGGGCGAAAAAGGCCGGCGTGAAGGTCAGGACGATGATTTGCTCCGGCTGCAGGGGGCGGATGCGTTCAATGGCGGCGTTGACCAGCGCCCGGCCTAGGCCCCGGCCCCGGTACGTCTGGTCCACGGCCAGCGATTTGATCTCGACCGTCGGATGCTCCGCCCGTCCGATTTCCGGCAAAATCGCCCAGGAGACGATGCCGGCCAAACGGTCGCCAACGATGGCCACAATGAAGCGGTCCACGTTCTGGATGATGTCGCTCATCGACCGAGGCACCAGCTCATCCGGGTTGTCCTTGATGAGCTTGTAGATGGCGGTCGTGTCGGCGAAACCCGCGCTGCGTATGGCGTACGGCGTGCTGTTCATGCCTTACTGGTAGTCCATTCCAGGCCGGTTTTCAATGATGAAGACGGGAAGGCGGATTTTTTCGCCACGGAAAAGTCTTTCCATCCGGCGGGAGTTGTGGTTAAGTGCCGCCCGTTTCCGGCGACGACCCCATCCGGGCGGGTTGCTCCCAACACCCAGGCTCCCGGCTAGGCCCTGCCCTGGGGTCCGAACGAAGGAACGATGTGAAGGAGATATCATGAAAAGACCGACAGCGATCATGGACGGCAACGAGGCGGCGGCTTACGTGGCTCATAAGACCAATGAAGTTTGCGCAATTTATCCGATCACGCCGTCTTCGCCGATGGGCGAATTGTCCGACGAGTGGTCGAGCGCGGGCAAGCAGAACCTGTGGGGCACGGTCCCCGTGGTGGTGGAACTGCAGAGCGAGGGCGGCGCCAGCGGCGCGGTCCACGGCGCGCTGCAGACCGGCGCGCTGACGACGACCTTCACGGCGTCGCAGGGCCTGCTGCTGATGATCCCGAACATGTACAAAATCGCCGGCGAGCTGACCGCCACGGTGTTTCACGTGACGGCGCGCTCGCTGGCCTGCCAGGCGCTCTCGATCTTCGGCGACCACTCGGATGTGATGGCCTGCCGCGCGACGGGATTTGCGTTGCTCTGCTCGGCCTCCGTGCAGGAGGCGATGGACATGGCCTTGATCGCGCAGGCAGCCACGCTGGCTTCGCGCGTGCCGTTCCTGCATTTCTTCGACGGCTTCCGGACCTCGCACGAGGTGCAGAAGATCACCCTGCTGTCCGACGCCGAAATCCGCGCGCTGATCGATGACGAACTCGTGCTGGCCCACCGCGCGCGGGGGATGAACCCCGAGCAGCCCGTGCTGCGCGGCACGGCGCAGAACCCGGACGTCTACTTCCAGGGCCGCGAGACGGTCAACGCCTTCTACGACCAGACACCGGACATCGTGCAGCGGGCCATGGACAAGCTGGCGCAGGTCTCCGGCCGCGCCTATCGCCTCTTCGACTACGCCGGCGCGTCGGACGCCGAGCGCGTGGTGGTGCTGATGGGCTCGGGCGCCGAGACGGCGCTGGAAACCGTGGAGTTTCTCCAGGCGCAGGGGGAGAAGGTCGGCGTGCTGCGGGTGCACCTGTTCCGACCGTTCTCGGCGCGGCATTTCCTGGCGGCGCTGCCCAAGACGGTCAAGGCCCTCGCGGTGCTGGACCGCACAAAGGAGCCAGGCGCGGCGGGCGAGCCGCTGTACCAGGACGTGCTGACCGTGCTGGGCGAGGCGCAGCAGAACGGCACGCTGCCGTTCGCCGCGCGGCCGCGCGTGATCGGCGGCCGCTACGGGCTGTCCTCCAAAGAATTCACGCCGGGCATGGTCAAGGCGGTGCTCGACGAGCTGGCCAAGCCCCAGCCCAAAAACCACTTCACCGTCGGCATCCACGACGACGTGACGCACACCAGCCTGAGCTTCGAGCCGCGCTTCATCACGGAGTCGGACAAGGTGACGCGGGCGTTGTTCTTCGGCCTCGGCGCCGATGGCACGGTGGGCGCCAACAAGAACACGATCAAGATCATCGGCCAGGAAACCGACCTCTATTCGCAGGGCTACTTCGTGTACGACTCCAAGAAGTCCGGCTCGCGCACGGTATCCCATTTGCGCTTCGGACCGGACCCGATCCGCTCGACCTACCTGGTGCAGGCGGCCAACTTCATCGGCTGCCACCAGTTCAACTTCCTGGAGAAGACGGACGTGCTGAAGTTCGCCGCGCCGGGCGCGGTGTTCCTGCTGAACAGCCCCTACAGCCTGGATGAGACCTGGGCCCGCCTGCCGCGCAAGGTGCAGCAGCAGGTCATCGACAAGCAGCTCAAATTCTACGTGATCGACGCCTATCAGGTGGCCGAGGCCACCGGCATGGGCACACGCATCAACACGATTATGCAGACCTGCTTCTTCGCCATCTCCGGCGTGCTGCCCAAGCACGAGGCCATCGAGAAGATCAAGGGCACGATCAAGAAGACCTACGGCCGGAAGGGCGAGGACGTCGTCCGCAAGAATTTCGAGGCCGTGGACCAGACGCTGGCCAACCTGCACGAACTGCAGGTGCCGGCGCAGGCCACCAGCCGGCTGGAAATGCCGCCCCCGGTATCCGCGGCCGCGCCGGACTACGTCCGCAACGTGCTGGGCCGCATCATGGCCGACGAGGGCGACGAGCTGCCCGTCAGCGCCATGCCGGTGGACGGCACCTTCCCGACCGGCACGACGCAGTGGGAAAAGCGCAACATCGCCCTCACCGTGCCGGCGTGGGACCCGAAGACCTGCATCCAGTGCGGCGCCTGCGCGCTGGTGTGTCCGCACAGTTGCATCCGCATGAAGATCGTGCCCGCCGCCGCGCTGGCGCAGGCCCCGCAGGGATTCGCGGCCGCGCCGGTCAAGACCAAGGGCCAGGAGGACAAGCGCTATATCCTGCAGATTGCCGTGGAGGATTGCACCGGCTGCGCCCTCTGCATCCAGTCCTGCCCGGCCAAGAACAAGGAACAGGTCAGCCTCCGCGCCATCAACATGACGGCCAAGGACCCGCTCCTGGAGCGTGAGCGCGCGAACTTCAGTTTCTTCCTGACCCTGCCGGAGAACGACCGCACCACGCTGGACTTGACGTCGCCGCGCGACGTGCAGTTCCTGCAGCCGCTGTTCGAATTTTCCGGCGCTTGCGGCGGCTGCGGCGAAACGCCGTATGTCAAGATCGCCAGCCAGCTCTTCGGGGACCGGATGATCGTGGCCAACGCCACCGGCTGCTCCTCGATCTACGGCGGCAACCTGCCCAGCACGCCGTGGGCTAAGAACCCGGACGGCCGCGGACCGTCCTGGTCCAACTCCCTGTTCGAGGACAACGCCGAATTCGGCTACGGCTTCAGCCTGACGATCGAGAAACACCGCGTCATGGCCGGCGAACTGCTCACGAAATTGGCGGGCGACGTCGGTGAGACGCTGGTCAGCGAGCTCCTCGGCGCCCGCCAGCAGAACGAGGCGGACCTCCGGCAGCAGCGCCAGCGCGTCGCCGCGCTGAAGGACAAGCTCGCGGCTAATCGCAAGCCCGAGGCCCGGGGCCTGCTCTCCATCTGCGATCACCTGGTCAAGCGGTCGGTCTGGATCATGGGCGGCGACGGTTGGGCCTATGACATCGGCTACGGCGGTCTGGACCATGTCCTCGCGAGCGGCGCCAACGTCAACGTGCTCGTGCTCGACACGGAGGTCTATTCCAACACCGGCGGCCAGATGTCCAAGGCCACCCCGCTGGGCGCGGTGGCCAAGTTCGCCGCCGGCGGCAAGCGGATGGGCAAGAAGGACCTCGGCCTGATGGCCATGAGTTACGGCAACGTGTACGTGGCCAAGGTGGCGCTGGGCGCCAATCCGCGGCAGACGCTGCGCGCCTTCGTCGAGGCGGAGGCCTATCCAGGCCCGGCCTTGATTCTGGCCTACTGCCATTGCATTGCGCACGGCTACGACCTGATCAACGGGCTGCGGCAGCAGAAGCTGGCCGTGGACAGCGGGCACTGGCCGCTGTTCCGCTACAACCCGGACCTGAAGCAGCAGGGCCAGAACCCATTCGTGCTGGACAGCAAGAAGCCGAGCGTGCCGCTGCAGGACTACATCTACAACGAGGTGCGCTACAAGATGCTGACGCACTCGCAGCCGGAGGCGGCCAAGCTGTTGCTGGCGCAGGGCCAGGCGTTCGTCAACGAGCGCTGGGCGCTGTACGAGAAGATGGCGGCCACGACCCCGGCGGCGGGCGGTTGAGGATGGTTTGTTGACGCAAGAAAGGAACAACAGCATGAACTTGACGACCAAATACATGGGCCTGGAGTTGAAGAACCCGATCATCGCCTCCGCTTCGCCGCTCTCCGAGTCAGTGGACGGCATCCGGCGGCTGGAGGAGGCCGGCGCGGCGGCGGTGGTGATGTTTTCGTTGTTCGAGGAGCAGTTGCAATTGGAGGCGACCGCCCTCGAACAGCACCTGGAGGAGGGGACAGAGAGCTTCGCCGAAGCGCTCAGCTATTTCCCCCGGGCGGCCGATTACAAAGTCGGGCCGGAGCAATACCTCGACATTCTGCACCAGGCGTCGCAGCAGGCGCAGATCCCGATCATCGGCAGCCTGAACGGCATTTCCTCCAAGGGTTGGATTGAGTATGCGCGCAAGATGCAGGACGCCGGCGCCCGGGGCATCGAGCTGAATCTGTATTACATCCCGACCAACCCCAAGGTTTCGGCGACGGCCATCGAGAAGATGAAGATCGAGGTGGTGCAGGCCGTGAAGGCCGCCGTCACCATCCCCGTGGCGGTCAAGATCAGCCCGTACTTCACGTCCGTGGCCCACTTCGCGCGTAAGCTGAAGCGGGCGGGCGCGGACGCGCTCGTGCTGTTCAACCGGTTCTACCAGCCGGATTTCGACCTGGAGGATCTGACGGTGGCTTCGACGCTGCACCTGAGCACGAACGAGGAAATCCGGCTGCCGCTGCGCTGGATCGCCATCCTGCGCGGCCAGCTCCGCCTCTCGCTGGCCGCCACCACGGGCGTGGAGACGGCCACGGAGGTGGTGAAGTACCTGCTGGCGGGCGCGGACGCGGTGATGACGACTTCGGCGCTGCTCAAGCACGGGCCGGGCCACATCGCCACGCTGGTCCAGGGTCTCACGCAGTGGATGGAGGCGAAGGAGTACAAGTCCGTCAAGCAGATGAAGGGCGCGATGAGCCAGAAGTCGGTTGCCGACCCGGTGGCCTTCGAGCGCGCGAACTACATCAAGATCCTGGAAAGATACAAAAGCGAATACAGCCTGAAGGCCTGATGGTTTAACCCCAACCCAAAGGAACAAGACATGAAAGCTATAGTGGATGCCAGCGCGTGCACGGGCTGCGAACTTTGCGTTACGCTGTGCCCGGAGGTGTTCGAGATGGACGGCAACGTGGCCAAAGTCAAGGCGGAGGTTCCGGCGTCGGCCGCGGCAACCTGCAAGGAAGCCGCGGATAGCTGCCCGGTTTCCTGCATCGCCATCGCGTAACGGTGCGCGGCGTTGACTTTGGCTGGCGATGCGGAATGCAGACGGCTGCTTGCTACATGGTTTGAATGCGGTTGGCCGGGCCCCTCGCAGGGCTCGTGATCGGTTGCCCCATCCCGCCGCGACGGACCCTCACGCTTTGGCGACGTCGCCCAGCTTGCCGGAAAAGCGCAGGTGGTAAAACAGGTTCTCGATCTCCATGCCGATGTTGATGTTGCGGATCAGGCATTTCTCCGAGCCCTTGAGCTGAAGCGGGGCGAAATTGAGCACGCCCCGGAGGTCGCAGGCCTGCAGCAGATCGAGCACCTGCGCGGCGGCGTTATCGGGCACCGTCAGGATGGCCACCTTGATGCCCGCGCGCCGGACGAACGGCTTGAATTCCTTGAGGTCGAGGATCGGCACCGGCGCGGTGGCGTTCAGCACCGCCGGGTCCACGTCGAACCCCGCCACGATTTCGATGCCCTCCCGGGCAAACCCCTGATAGTTGATCAAGGCCGTGCCGATCTTGCCGCAGCCGACGATCACGATCTTCTGCGCCCGGTCCTTGCCGAGAATGCGGTTCAGCTTCTCCAGCAGGTTGTCGACCCGGTAACCGCCGCGTTTGTGGCCGGTGAGGTTGAATTGCGAGAAGTCCTTGCGCACCAGCGCGGGGGAGATCCCCAGCGCGTCCCCGAGGTTGTCCGAGAAGACTTTGACGAAGCCCAGCCCCTTGAGCTTGTAGAGCACGCTGCGGTACTTCGACAGCCGCTGGGCGATGTCCAGGTTGATCATGGGCTCCCTCCGTGGTTGCTGTTTATGCGCCATGGATAACATTAAAAAAGAACTGTTGCAATAATAAAATAACAATATTGTTTCTGATGTGAAGGAATTACCGTTTTCAGGCTTGCATTACGTCGGCCCGGCACTATATTGGCCGCGCACGCACGACACGGGAAGGCGGTTGCCTGCAGACCCCCCCGCGGTCATTCCGGCGCCGTACGCCCGGAAGGATGTTGAGTGAAACCCATCAAGCAGCAGCCGGCTTGAGGCCGGCAGGAGTGAAAACATGGTGACCGATAAACCGGAGCAGGCCGGCCAGTGCCAGGAGACGGCTTCGCGGGAGGAGTTGTTCCGGCGGCTGGACGAACTGATCGCCGGCTACCAGAGACAGGCCGGCGGGTTGATTCCGGTGCTGCAGATCGCCCAGGGCCTGTTCGGGCACCTGCCGGCAGACGTGGTCCAGCGCATCAGCGCGGGTCTCGGCAAGCCCTACAGCGAGGTGGCGGGGGTCATTACGTTTTACTCGTTTTTCGCCACGCGCCCGCGTGGGCGGCACGTGGTCCGCGTCTGCCTGGGCACGGCCTGCTATGTGCGCGGGGGCCAGCAGGTGCTGGCGGCGCTGCGGAAGGAACTCGGCGTGGACGTGGGCGAAACGACGCCGGACCGGCTGTTCACGCTGGAGGTGGCGCGGTGCTTCGGCGCGTGCGGCCTCGCGCCGGCCATCAGCATTGATGACGAGGTGCACCAGCGGGTGAAGCCGTCGAAGGTCCGCGAGCTCCTCGCCCGCTATCGCGAGCCGGTTCACGCCGCCGCGGCACAGGGAGTCAAATCATGACCAGCAAGCGACTGAAAAATGCCCAGGAACTCAAGGCGCTGCGCGCGCAGGCGCTGACGGACCTGGCGCCCCGCTTGGGCGGCGGGAAGCCGGCGGCGGACGCCGCGCGGCAGGTGCTGGTGTGCTTCGGCGGCGGCTGTCTGGCGTCTGGCGCGCATAAAATCAGCGCGGCGTTTACCGCCGAGCTGGCCGCGCACGGCCTCGCCCACGCCGTACGGCTGGTGACCACCGGCTGCCAGGGTCCCTGCGCGGCCGGCCCGGTGGCCCGGATCATGCCCGACGACGTGATGTACGAGAACGTGCAGCCGGCGGACGTGCGGGAGATCGTCGCCCGGCACCTCGTGCACAACGAAGTGGTCGAGCGCCTGGTGCATCTGGACCAAGCCACGGGCCGGCGCCAGGCGCGGACGCGGGACCTGGCGTATTTCCAGAAACAGCATAAGATCGTCCTGCGCAACTGCGGTTTGATTGATCCGCTGAAGATCGAGGAATACATCGCCCTGGACGGGTATGCCGCGCTGGCGAAAGTGCTGGCGGAGATCGCGCCCGACGACGCGATTCGGATCGTTACGGAGTCCGGTCTGCGCGGGCGCGGCGGCGGCGGTTTTCCGACCGGCCTGAAGTGGAGCCTGACCCGCCGGGCCAGGAGCGATCGCAAGAACGTCGTCTGCAACGCCGACGAGGGCGACCCCGGCGCGTTCATGGACCGCAGCGTGCTGGAGGGCGATCCGCACAGCGTCGTCGAGGGCATGGCCATCGCCGGCTACGCCATCGGCGCTGCGCGGGGCTACGTGTACTGCCGCGCGGAATATCCCATGGCTCTGGAACGGCTGCACCGCGCCTTGGACCAGGCGCGCCAGCATGGCCTGCTCGGCAAGCATATCCTGGGGACGGACTTCGACTTCGACATCGAAATCCGCATGGGCTCCGGCGCGTTCGTCTGCGGCGAGGAGACCGCGCTGATGACCTCCATCGAGGGGCGGCGCGGCGAGCCGCGCCCGCGCCCGCCGTTCCCGGTCAACAAGGGCCTCTGGGGCCTGCCGACGCTGCTCAACAACGTCGAGACCTTTGCCAACGTGCCGCCGATCCTGCTCAAGGGCGCGGCCTGGTATGCGGGGCTGGGCACGGAACAGAGCAAGGGCACCAAGGTCTTCGCGCTGGCCGGCGCGGTGAACAACACGGGGCTCGTCGAGGTGCCGATCGGCATCTCGCTCGGTGAACTGATCTATGACGTGGGCGGCGGCATCAAGGGCGGCAAGCCGTTCAAGGCCGCGCAGATCGGCGGCCCCTCCGGCGGCTGCATCCCGAAGGAGCACCTCGGCGTGAAGCTGGATTACGAGTCGCTCCAGCAACTCGGCGCCATCATGGGTTCCGGCGGACTGATCGTCATGGACAGCGACAGTTGCATGGTGGACGTGGCGCGCTTCTTCCTGGAGTTCGTCCAGGAGGAATCCTGCGGCAAGTGCCCGCCGTGCCGCGTCGGCACGAAGCGCCTGCTGGAAATCGTCACGCGCATCTGCGCGGGCCAGGGCCGGGAGGACGACCTCGACCGGCTGAGCGAACTCGGCCAGCGGATCAAGGACGCCGCGCTGTGCGGCCTGGGCAAGACCGCGGCCAATCCGGTGCTGTCCACGCTCCGCCATTTTCGCGAAGAATACATCGCCCATATCCGCGACAAGAAGTGCCCCGCCGGCGTCTGTGCCGGGCTGGTGCGCGCGCCGTGCCAGAGCGCCTGTCCGGCGGGCGTGGACGTGCCGGGCTTCGTCGCCCTGGTGGGCGAGAAGCGGTTTGCCGAGGCGCTCCGGCTGCACCGGGAGCGCAACCCGTTTGCCGCGGTGTGCGCCCGCGTCTGTTTCCATACCTGCGAGGATCATTGCCGCCGCGCCCAGTTGGACGACCCCCTCAGCATCCGCGGCGTGAAGCGATTCATGGTGGACCAGGAGGTCACCATTCAACTGCCGGAGGTGCGCGACAACCCCGTCAACGCCCGGCGCAAGGTGGCGATCGTCGGCGCCGGGCCGGCCGGCCTGGCCTGCGCCTATTTTCTGGCCCGGCTGGGCTATATGCCCAAGGTCTTCGAAGCCGAGCCCCGGCCGGGCGGCATGCTGGTGCAGACCATCCCCGCCTACCGGCTGCCGCGTGAAATCCTCGCGCGGGAGATTCGCATGATCGAGCGCATGGGCGTGGATCTCCAGACCGGCCGGCGGCTGGGCACGGATTTCACGCTCAAGAGCCTGCGGGACGACGGCTACGAGGCGGTCTTCCTGGCGGTCGGCGCGCCGCTCGGCACGAAGCTGGGCATCCCCGGCGACGCCGCCGACGGGGTGACCGAGGCGATCCGCTTTCTGCGCCATTACAACCTCCGCGGCTCCGTGCCGGTGGGTAAACATGTCATCGTCGTCGGCGGCGGCAACGCCGCCATTGACGCCGCGCGTACCGCCCTGCGGCTGGGCGCGGAGACGGTCACGGTGGTGTACCGTCGCACGCGCGAGGAAATGCCGGCCTACGCCGAGGAGATCGAGGAAGCCGAGCACGAGGGGTCCCGGCTGCAACTGCTCACCGCACCGGTCGAAGTGGTCGTCAAGGGTGGCCAGGTCGCCGGCTTGAAATGCCGGCGGATGCAGCTCGGGGAGTTCGACCGTTCGGGCCGTCGGCGGCCCGAGGCTCAGGCCGACACCGACTTCGTCATTGCGGCGGATCAGATCATCGCGGCGATCGGCCAGACCCTCGATCCGCACAAGGTCTTTGACGGCCTCCAGCCGAAGTTCACGAGCAGCCACCTGGTCGAGGTCAATCCGACCACTGGCCAGACCTCGCTGCCCTGGCTGTTTGCCGGCGGCGACATGGTCACCGGGCCGTCCTCCGTGATCGAGGCCGTGGCCGCCGGCGAAAAGGCGGCGGTGGGCATGGACGAAAAGCTGACCGGCGCCCCACACGCCTTCTGGCGCGTCCAGCAGGAGGTCCAGACGGCCTTCGATCCGGATGCCGATCCGGAACCATACGCCCGCGACAAGCTGCCGTTGCTGGCCGTGGACCGGCGCCGGAACAATTTCGATGAAGTCGAACAGCCTTGGACCGAGCCGGTGGCTGTCCGCCAGGCCAAGCGCTGCCTGCGCTGCGACTACGGGAAAAAAGCAGGAAGTGAGATGTAAGAGGTAAGATTTTTGAGAGGTCACAGATGAACAGCGACGAACTGAACAAGCGGACCCAGCAATTCGCCCTGCGGGTGATGGCGCTTAGCGCGGCACTGCCGCGCAATCCAGCCGGGCGCGTAGTCGCCTATCAGTTGGTCAAGAGCGGTACTTCGGTCGGCGCGAATTATCGCGCCGCGTGCCGGGGCAAGTCGAAAGCCGACTTCGTCTCCAAACTGGGCACGGTGCTGGAAGCGGCCGACGAAAGCGCGTTTTGGCTGGAACTCCTTATCGCGGGCGAACTTCTGCCGGCGGCGCGTGTGGTGCCACTCCTTCAGGAGGCGAACGAGTTGACGGCGATCTTTGCGGCCGGCTTGAAGACGGCCAGGCGCAGCAGTCCTGAATGACATCTTAAATCTAACTTCTTAAATCTCACATCATGAGCGGAGCGAATCATGCCCAAGTTGATCATTGACGGAATTCAGGTGGACGTGGCGGAGGGCGCCACTGTGCTGGACGCCGCGCGGCAGGCGGGGGTGCGCATCCCCACGCTTTGTCACCTGGAAAATATCCAGGCCATCGGCGCCTGCCGGGTCTGCCTCGTGGAGATCGAAGGCCTGCGGGATCTGGCCGCCTCCTGTGTCATGCCCATCGCCGACGGCATGCAGGTGCATACCCATTCGCCCCGTGTCCGCGCGGCGCGGCGGACGGTAGTCGAGCTGCTGCTTTCTGAGCACGACGGCGACTGCCCGACCTGCAGCCGCAACGAGGATTGCGAACTGCAGGCAGTGGCGCGCGAACTGGGCATCCGCGAGAACCGTTATCCGGGTGAAAAAAGCCGGCGCCGGGAAGATACCAGCACGCCGGCGCTTGTCCGCAACACGGCCAAGTGCATCCTGTGCCGCCGCTGCGTCACGGTGTGCGGCGACATGCAGGGCGTGACGGCGCTGTTCCCGCAGTACCGCGGCTTCAAAACCGTCGTTGGCCCGGCGTTCGACCAGGACCTCGCCACCGTGGCCTGCGTGCAGTGCGGCCAGTGCGCCGCCGTCTGCCCCGTCGGCGCTATCATGGAGCGCGATCAGACGGACGAAGTCTGGGCGGCGCTCAGCGATCCGCACAAGTGTGTTGTGGTCCAGACGGCGCCGGCGATCCGTGCCGCGCTGGGCGAATGCTTCGGCTATCCGCCGGGCACGCTGGTCAAGGGCCGGATGATTTCCGCCCTGCGCCGGCTCGGGTTTCACAGCGTGTTCGACACCAATTTTGCCGCCGATCTGACCATCATGGAGGAAGGAACCGAGCTGCTGCACCGCCTGCGGAAGGCCCTGGCGGACGGAAAGGAAGCCCACCTCCCGATGTTCACCAGTTGCTCGCCCGGCTGGATCCGCTACGTCGAGTATTTCCATCCTGAGTTGCTGCCGAACCTCTCCACCTGCAAATCGCCGCAGCAGATGATGGGCGCGGTACTCAAGACCTACTACGCCGGCAAGCTCGGCCGAAAGCCCGGAGAGCTGTTCGTGGTCTCCGTCATGCCCTGCACCGCCAAGAAGGCCGAGGCCCGGCGGCCGGAGATGAACGCCAGCGGGTTCAGCGACGTGGACGTCGTCCTGACCACCCGCGAGCTGGCGCGCATGATCCGGCAGGCCGGCATAGATTTCAAGGCCCTGGGCGAGGGCCAGATGGATTCGCCGCTGGGCGAGTCCACCGGCGCGGCCGATATTTTTGCCAACACCGGCGGCGTGATGGAGGCGGCGTTGCGCACCGCCTGCGAACTGATCACCGGCCGGGAGCTGCCTTTCCCGAACCTCCATATCCGGCCCCTTGCCGGCCTGGCGGGCGTCAAGGAGGCCTCCATCCCCATCGCGGAGACGGTGCCGGCCTGGTCGTTCCTCAAGGGCGCCACGCTGCACGTGGCCGTGGCACACGGCCTCGGCAACGCGCGCCAGCTCATCGAACGCATCCAGAACGGTGCGGCGCACTACCACTTCGTCGAGATCATGACCTGTCCCGGCGGCTGCATCGGCGGCGGTGGCCAGCCGCGTCTGACGTCCAACGTGGTGCGCCAGGCTCGGCTGACGGCGATCTACCAGGAAGACGAGCACCGTGCCCTGCGCAAATCGCACGAAAACCCGGCGATCCAGCAGCTCTACGCCGACTTCCTCGGCCATCCGCTCAGCCACAAAGCACATGAACTGCTGCACACGAAATACACGCCCCGCCCCCGGGTCTCGTAGGCGGCGGAACCGCGCAGCAGCCAGCCACTTCCTGGCAGGAACGCCACGGCTTGCAGAAGACGGTAAGCAGCAGGCGGGGATTTCATCACCGCGGTCGCAGAGGTGTTTGAGGTCACAGAGGACAGCCCGCGGCAGCAGAAAGATCGGACAGGCTAAAAGGAAGAGCCTGAAACAACGGAGGTCATCCGCGGCGGACATGGCCTCCGGCGGATCGTCTGGCGTGACTTGATGTTTGCAGCTTGCGTCGCCCGTCAAAACAGCAAGACCAAAGCGTTTGGACGGCCCTTACTGTCGCCCGCGCGGCAACGCGGCTGCGGCAACATGCTGCCGCGCAAGAGTTATCACCATCGGTCCCTCCACTCATGATAATTGCACCATGATAATTGCTCTTGACTTAATCATCATGGCCTGCTAATCTCCCGCAAAGTGAAGTGGTATTTACGGATCAGTTGAACCCAATAACACTGTCCGGTGATTTATGAAAACACAAGTATCATTCCGGCTGTTAGGTGCCTTCATGCTGGTTCTGCCATGCGCGTGCGCCTGCGCTGAAGACGACAGCGCCATTCCCATGGAAATTCCCATCGTCGTCGTAAAGTATTTTCCGGTGAAGGGCGAGATGATTGACATATCCGTCACGGGAGACTGGGGCGCATCGTTGCAGGAGACGCGCGGCAAGACCGAACGGCAGACGCAAGAACTCATCGCCGCGCTGGAAGAAGGCTCGCGTTACCACGCCTACAAAAACCCAGAAGCCAAACAGAGCCTGAAATACCATCTCCTGAATGTCTTCGAGTTCCACGAACCAACGCCAGTTTGCCCAAAGAAACTCGGAGAGAAAGTACCGGTCACTGACTACAACGCGATCATGAACAAGATCGACATTCAGAAATGGGTAGAGGAACGCGGCGTCAAGGAAGTCTGGATATGGGGATACCATGGGGGCAAGCTGGTGCTGTGGGAGTCCAATATGGCCAGTCAGTTCGGTGACATAAGCAACAGCAACCGCGATCAAAAAGACCTGCCTGTGCTGAAGAACACATACACGGTTTATCACTACAACTACCAGCGCGGCACATCGGAGGCGTGCGAGGACCACATACACCAGATCGAATGTGTGCTGAGCCATATAGATTGCCTCGATAAGCCTCCACCCGACAAGTGGGATGAGCTGCTCTTCTGGGGCAAGTTCGTCGGCAGTGACAAGTCTCACAAGATTGTACATCCCGGCTGCGGATGGGCGCATTATCCGCCGAACGGTGAGCATGATTATGACTGGGCCAACCCGCGCTTCGTCGAAACCGACATTGAAGATTGGAAGCCCGATGGTTCCGGCCAGAAGCAGCGCATCAACAGCGAACGGTGGCAGAAGAACAGCCTGAAATGGTTTGTGTATTGGATGCAGAGCATCCCCGGCGCGGCCAACGGACTCCAACTTCATGGCAAGCCCTTGCGGAACTGGTGGATCTTCATGGGTGACTTTGATAATTCCATGACGAAGAAGATGCGGTTATGCGCGCCTGGCCGAGAGTGTGCGTACGTACGCGGTGTGAATCTTCGCGTATGGCCTGATGGACAACCACCTGCATCTCGTGTTGGAAACCCCGCACGCCAACCTGGGCCGGTTCATGCAGTCGATTTTGACGGGTTATACCATTTGCTTCAATCTCCGGCATCGCTGTCATGGTCATCTAACGCCAGGGCGGTATGGTGCCCGGCTGGTGGCGGGTGACGACTACTTGTTGAGGTCGAGTCGGTATGTGCATTTGAATCCGGTGAATGTACGAGCACAGGCTGACCCCTCTGCGGGGTTAAACGCGGTTTTTTTTGCGTGCAGCTTCCGGCCGCAGTCTGCTAGACTGGCCGTCCGAAAGGATCCCCCTGAGCACGATGAAAACAGCGCTTCTATTTCCGGGGCAGGGCGCCCAGGCGGTCGGCATGGGCCGGGACCTGGCCGTGGCGCGGCCGGCCTGCCGGGCGCTGTTCGACCGCGCCAACGCCGTGCTGGGTTACGACCTGGCCACCCTCTGCTTTGAGGGGCCGCTCGAAACGCTGACGCAAAGCTGCCATGCGCAGCCGGCGATTTTTGTCGTCAGCCTCGCCTGTCTGACCGCCTGGCGGGAATCCCGGCCGGCGGCGGCGTGCGCCGCCGCGGCGGGGCTCAGCTCCGGCGAATGGACCGCGTTGCATGCCGCGGGGGTGATTTCGTTCGAGGATACGCTGCGCGTGCTCGATATCCGCGGCCGGGCCATGCAGGCTGCCTGCGAAGCGCATCCCGGCGCCATGCTCAGCGTACTGGGCATGGCGGACGACGCCCTCGCCCGGCTGGCCCGGGAAACCGGCGTGGAAATCGCCAACCTCAATTCGCCGGAGCAGACCGTGTTGTCCGGTCCGCGCGCAGGCATTGACGCCGCCGAACAACGGGCCCGGGAGTTCGGCGCGAAAAAGGCGATCCGGCTGCCGGTCGCCGGGGCGTTCCATTCCGTGCTGATGACCTCCGCGGCCTGCCAGCTGGCGGAGGGCCTGGCTGGTGTGCAGCTCTCACCGCCGCAATACCCTGTCATTTCGAATGTTACGGGACAATTCCACACCACGCCGGAGGAGATCCGCCAGTTGATGGTCCGGCAGATCACCAGTTCCGTCCAGTGGGTGTGGGGGATCCGCACGCTCCAGGCGCAGGGTGTGCAGGCCTACGTGGAATGCGGACCGGGCAAGGTACTGACGGGGCTTGTCAAACGTATTGACAAACAGGCCGCGCTCTATAACATAGCCGACCACTCCAGCGCGGGGACGGTGGCAGCCCCGGCGGAGACGGGATAATACAATGGCGGCTCTGGACGGAAAAATCGCATTGGTGACGGGTGCGGCGCGTGGCATTGGCCAAGCCATTGCCGACCAGTTGGCCGCGGCGGGGTCGGATGTGGCCCTTTGCGATCTGCAAACCGAATGGCTGGCCGAGACGGCCGCCTTGGTGACCGCGGCGGGCCGTCGGGCGTTGTGTTACGCGGTGGATGTCAGCAATGCTGAGGCGGTGCAGAGCGCAGTTAACGCCGTGGAAAAGGATTTTGGCCGCATTGACATCCTGGTCAACAACGCGGGCGTTACCAAGGACAACTTCTTGGTCCGCATGACCGAGCAGGATTGGGACCAGGTGCTGGATATTAATCTCAAGGGAACGTTCCTGTTTACCAAGGCCGTTTGCCGGTCCATGATGAAGCAGCGTAGCGGCGCGATTGTCAATGTCGCCTCCATTATTGGCTTGATCGGCAACGCCGGACAGTGTAACTACGCCGCCTCCAAGGCCGGGGTCATTGCGTTGACCAAGTCCACGGCCAAGGAATTGGCTTCGCGCGGCATTCGCGTCAACGCGGTGGCCCCGGGCTTTATCAAGACGAAAATGACCGATAAGTTGTCGGAGGACATCCGGAAGAAGATGCTCGAGGCCATTCCGCTGGGGCGTTTTGGCGAGCCGGCCGATGTCGCGCAGGTCGTGTTGTTCCTGGCCAGTGATGCCGCCGCCTATGTGACCGGCCAGGTGGTGACCGTTTGCGGCGGCATGGTGACCGCGTAAGCAAGCCAACGCATAGTTAAGGAGATAGCCATGGCACTCGAAGATAAAGTCAAAGAAATCATCGTCGAACAGCTCGGCGTGAACCCCGAGCAGGTGACCCCCGAGGCCTCGTTTATTGAGGATTTGGGCGCGGATTCGCTCGACACGGTGGAACTGGTCATGGCGTTCGAAGAGGAATTCGGCGCCGAGATTCCGGATGAGGAAGCGGAGAAGTTGACCACCGTCGGCGCGGTCATCAACTATCTCAAGGGCAAGGGCTTTAGCGCCTGATCGCCGCGGGACCAAGCCGGAGATGTTCTGTTCGTCAGTCGTCCCCGACTTTTTAGCCGGCCCCGCCGGCGTCGGCTGCGGGGAAAGGGAAGCCATGCAACGTCGTCGCGTAGTTGTCACCGGCTTGGGGGTGCTTTCCCCGCTGGGCTGTGAGGTGTCCCGTTTTTGGGAGCGGCTGTGTGCCGGCCAGTCGGGCATCCGCGCCATCACCCGGTTCGACGTCAGCCAGTACGGCTCCCGCATCGGCGGTGAATTGATCGAATTCGACCTCGACCGGTTCGTCTCCAAGAAGGAGCAGCGCCGGATGGATCCCTTCAGCCACTATGGCGTGGCGGCCGCCAAGCTAGCGGTGGCCGATGCCGGCCTGGACCTGGCGGCCGAGAATGTCGAGCGCATCGGCTGCATCGTCAGTTCCGGTGTCGGCGGTCTGCAGATCCTGCAGGAGCAGCACACGGTGCTGCTGACCAAGGGGCCGTCGCGTTTCTCCCCCTTCATGATCCCGCAGATGATCAGCAACATGGCCGCCGGCCTGATTGCCATTGACCTGAACCTCCAGGGCCCCAATTACTGCATCGTCAGCGCCTGCGCCTCCGCTACGCACGGTCTGGGCGAATCCCTGCGCACCATCCAGTACGGCGACGCCGACGTGATGCTGGCCGGCGGCACCGAGGCGCCCCTGTGCGAACTCGGCGTCGGTGGTTTCTGCGCGCTGCGCGCGCTCAGCACGCGCAACGACGCGCCGGAAAAAGCCTCCCGCCCGTTCGACCGAGACCGCGATGGGTTCGTGATGGCCGAGGGCGCCGGCATCCTGGTGCTCGAAGAGTACGAGCGCGCCCGGCAGCGCGGCGCGCGCATCTACTGCGAACTGGCCGGCTATGGCGCCACCTGCGACGCCTACCATATGACCGCGCCCGACGAGGCCGGCGTTGGCGCCGCCCGCGGCATGCAGCTCGCCATGCGCGACGCCGGCTTGAATCCCGACGACGTGGATTACGTCAACGCCCACGGCACGAGCACGGACATGAACGACCGGTGCGAAACCCTGGCCATCAAGCGGGCGTTTGGCGAGGAGCGCGCGCGCCGTATCATGGTCAGCTCCAACAAGTCCATGATTGGCCACACGCTGGGCGCGGCTGGCGGCATTGAATCCATCGCCTGCGCCCTCACGCTCCGCGACCAGGTGGTCCCGCCCACGATCAATTACGAAACGCCAGATCCGCTTTGCGACCTGGATTATGTGCCCAACGTCGCCCGCCGGTCTCCGGTCCGGGCCTGCCTGAAAAATTCGCTGGGCTTCGGCGGCCACAATGCCACGCTGTGCTTCAAGGCGATCGCGTGAGCACTCTCTCCCCGCACGGAAGGGGGTGGGGGGAACGCTTCCCATCCTCGAAACCCATGGCGCCTCGATATGTCCATTGCAGGACGGTGTCTGATGGCCTGCGCGGCAGCGGTCGGTCCGGCGGCGTATGAGGAAGGGGTGCGATGCCCAACGGCCGATCCAACGATCATCCAGCCAATGGCCGCCCTGCGTCCGCCACTGTGCTCGCGCCGCCTTTGGCGGCACTTCAGGCCGTCCTGCCGGCCCACGGCCGGGTGCTGATCATCCCGCACGATTATCCCGATCCCGACGCGATCGCCTCGGCGGCGGCGCTGCACCTGCTGCTCAAGGCCCGGTTTGGCGTGCCCAGCCGCATTGTCTTTACCGGCCAGGCGTCGCGCGCCGAGAACCGCCAGATGCTCCGGTACTGTCGCTACGGCTTCCTGCTCGCCGGCCAGCTCCGGCTCGGCCGCCGGCGTCCGGCGGCGCTCGTGCTCGACGGCGTTCCGTGGTCGGGGCGTGTGACGGTGCCGCCCGGCGCGCGGGTGATCGGCGTGATTGATCACCACCCGCAGACGCGCGCCCGGAAGGGGTTCGAGGGCTTGATGGATTTCCGCCCGGGGCTGGGCGCGACAGCCAGCATCCTCTACGAGTATCTCAAGGCGGCGGATGTCGCCGTGCCGCCGTGGCTGGCGGCGCTGCTGGTCTATGCCATTGCCACGGAGACGTTGGACTTCTCGCGCCGCTTCACGCCGCTGGATCTCGAGGCCTACACGGCGCTCCTGCCGCGGGCCAACATGAAAATCCTCGGCGATATCCGCCATGCGCCCCTGCCGCGGGCCTACTTTGCCCACCTGCGGGAGGCCATGGACCACGCGCAGGTCTACGGCCGAGCGGCGTGGAGCCACCTCGACGCCGTGGAGCAGCCGGAAATCGTGCCGGAAATCGCCGACCTGCTCTCGCGCATCGAGCGGGTGACATGGACGTTCTGCACCGCGTGGCGCGATGATGACCTGCTGATCTCGCTGCGCTCGAGCCAGCCCAGCGCGCGCTGCGGCGCGCTGCTCAAGGCCGTCGTCCGCGACCAGGGTTCGGCGGGCGGGCATTTCAACATGGCGGCCGGCGTGCTGAACCTGGCCGGCCGGCCGCTGGAGGAGCGCGAGGAGCGCCGCGAGGAACTGGTGCGGTCGCTGCTCGGCTGGATCGAGCGGCGCTCCGCCGAGGCCGAGGAGCCGCTGGACATCCTTGCCCATTCCCTGGTGGACAAGAAGCCCGCCGCAGGGTAAGGCCGATCCGACCGCCGCCACGCCCGGCTCAAGGCTTCTTCCCGCCGCGCGTCACCTGTGCCACCAGCCGGCTTGCGCCGGTCCAGCGCATCCAGCGGCGCTCGTCCAGGCAATAGCGTAGCGCGAACAGGGCCAGCAGCACATAGAGCATGCCCAGCGCCAGCAGCACGGCGCCCGCCAGCAGCCAGCTCCCGGCCAGGTCATAAATCACCGCCGCCACCCCGAGATGGATCAGGAGAAACCCCGCCACGCCCACGCCCACCAAGGCGGCCGCCACGAGGAGCATCAGCGCCGCGTACCGGACGCCCTGCACGCCCCGGACGTAATACGCAGCCCCGTGGATTTTGAGCAGGTCCAGGGAGATCGTCCGGTACCGCCTGAGCAGCCAGACGAACGCGGCGGTGCAGGCCCCTTTCAGAAGTCGGAAGATCATGCTTATCGGCTGTTGTTCCGGCCCAGGATGTAGCCCAGCAGCAGGCCGAAGCCCGCCGCACCGCCGATGTAGGGCCATGGATTCTTGTGGACTTGCTCATCCACCTGCTTGGCCTTCTCGAGGCCGTATTCCTTCGCCTGCGCGGCGGCTTCCACGGCGCGCTTCTTCGCGGCTTCCAGCGCCTGCGCGACCGTGTGCTCGGACTCCAAGACGGCGTCCTTCAAATGCGCATACTTGTCCGTCAGTAGATGCTGGAACTCCGTCTTCTTCTCGCGGGCCGCCTCATTCAGCAGTTTGAGCGCCTCGGAGATTTTTTCATTGCTGGTCGTCGCTGTTTCCATGATCCGCCCTCCCATGTTGATTGCGTTTCTCAGCCGCTTAAGGCGGCCTACTCTAGTACAGTTCACCTTACGGCCACGCCGGGCATTTGTCAAAGGCATTCACCATCCTGCTGCCTCACCGGCCGCCATGCGCGCAAGGACAAGCGCCGCCCGTGCCATGGTCTTCCGGCCGGACAGCCCAAGCGCTCGGCGCCCATGGTCTATGGGGCCAAACCTTGTTGCGCGGCGCGCAAGGCCTTGCCCCTGCCCGCCATCGGACCGCTGCCTGGCGTTACATGTGCTTTCCAATTCCGCCGTGCCGTGTTAGTCTGTCGGCATGGTACCCATCATACCGGACATGCAGACGGCGTTGATTTGCGACGACGTCCGCCAGGAGATCAACGGCAAGTTCATGCTGATCGGCCTGTTCGATTTCATCATGGCCCCGCGCCTGCCGCTGACCTATCCGCGGCTATTTGTCGTTACGCGCTGGTGTAGCGGCGAGGGGGTTTTCGAGCAGCGCACGCGCCTGGTGCGGCCGGACCAGCACACCCCCGTGGCAGAAGGCCAGGCCATCCAGGTCAAGTTGTCCGGCGACGCGGCGACGGCGACCAACATCGAGCTGTTCCTGAACGTGCATTTCCACGAGGCCGGCCTGCACTGGGTCGAGATCCTGCTCGACGGCGACCTCAAGATCCGCTTTCCACTGCGAGTGAAACTCCAGCCGACCGGGGCCGCACCGCCGCCGCCCGCGTGACGCCATGGCGTATCGCGTGGGACATGTGCTCGAATATGTGCTGCTGCGCAGCTTGGCAGCGTTCGTGGGCCTGCTGCCGCACCGCGCCGCGCTGGCGTTGGCTTGGGCGCTGGCGGCCGTGGCGCGCGGTCCGGCGCGGCGCCGCCTGCGCACCGCTGCGGCACGGGTGGCGGAGGTCTTCGGCGGGCGGCTCGAGCCCCGCGTGTGCCGCGCCGTCGTCCGCTGCGCGTGGCGCAATTTTTTTTTCAACGCGGTAGAGGTGATGCGCATTCCGCGGCTGACGCCGGCGCGACTGCTGCGGCTGACGCGCTGGGACGATCCGGGCGGGCTGCGGGAGTATCTGCGGGCCGGACGCGGTGCCATCCTCGCCGTGCCGCATATGGGTAACTGGGACCTGGCAGGCATCGCGGCCCCCGCCCACTGCATCCCGGTCTTCTTTATGGCGCGCCGGCAGAAGAATCCCCTGACCGATGCGTACCTGAACCGGCTGCGCAGTCAGACCGGCGTGGAGGTTGTGCTCACGGATTCCCGGTCGCTGCGGGAGGTGGTCCGCCGGCTGGCGCGTGGCCAGGTGCTGGCCATTCTGCCAGATGTGCGCGCCAAGCGGGCCGCGTTGGACATCGCTTTTCTTGGCGGCCGGGCCAATCTCGGCCGCGGACTGGCGCTGTTTGCCCGCGAGGCCGGCGTGCCGGTTTTTCCGACCTACTGTCGGCGCACCGACTGGACGCAACACGTTTTCACCAGCTTGGAACCGATCTGGCCCGATCCCGCGGCGGATCCGGATGCGGACGAGCGTCGGATCACGCAGTCGGTCATGGAGCGGGTAGAGCCGGCCATTCGCGCCCAACCCGAGCAGTATTTCTGGTTCAACAAACGCTGGGTGTTGGAGCCGCTGGGCAAATCCCCGCCGGACGGCCCTCCGGCGGCGTGAAAACTTGTCCGTCTCTGTCAGCCGGGTCAGGTCCGGCCGCCGGACAGCAGAATGCGGATGACATCGGCGGCGGCATAATCCGTCTCGTCTAGCGAGCAGAAGCGGCCGATCCCGGCAAAGTCGTCGCCTAGGGTGACGAGCGGCAGCTCCTCGCTGCCATCGGCGAGTTTCTGGGACATCCCGACGTTGGCGATCAAAGCGTTACACAGGCACTTCCGGCCCTTGATCAGCTCCGGCTTGCCGCCCTTGGCCACAAACGCGGCCTCTGCTTCGGCGGCGCAGCGGTAACCGATGGAGCCGTCCGCGCGGCGATAGGCTTCGCGCAGGAAGCCCAGGTCGCATACCCGCCGGCGGTTCAGATACACGGCGTTGTCCGAAAGGGTCCCCTCCAGTTCGGCCACCTTGAACGGGAAGCCCGTCGGCGAGGCGATCGGATCGGTGAATACTTTGGCTTGGCCCGTCAGCGCCTTATGAATGAGGGCGTGCCGCAGTTCCGGTGTGAGCCCCGATTCCACACAGAGGGCGAAGGGCGTGCCCACTTGCACTCCGGCGGCTCCGGCCGCCAGCGCTGACTGCACGCGCTCGGGCGAACCGTACGAACCCGCCAGCCAGAACGGCAGGCCCAGCTTGCGCAGCACTTCCAAGTTGACCTCGTCCCGCGGACCGTATTGGGGTTGCCCATCCGCGGTCAGTTTCAGGAGTCCCCGCGGCGGGGCGTTGTGTCCGCCGGCCAGCGGCCCTTCGACGACGAAGCCGTCCAGGGGGCCTTTCATCTTCTTGCACAGAATCAGCGCCAGAGCGTCGGAGGATATGATCGGCAGGAACTGCGGCCGTGTCAACGGCGGCAGGCTCTGGGTGGATTCACGGAACAGGGCGGGATCAAATACCATGCGGCAGTCCCCGCCGGACTGGGCGTCGGCAACGTGTATGGTGTAGATGGCCGGCTGATGTTCCGCCAGCGCGGCCAGCGCGGCAGGGAATTCCATCGGAATACCCGCTCCCACAATCACCACGGCCACTCCGGCCAGCATGGCGCCGTAGAGGGACGGCAGGTGCGGCAATTGAATTTTCTCCAGGTAATTGATGCCCACCGGATTCGTGTGGCCTTCCCGGGCCAGGAATATCTCCACGAAATTGCTGGCAACGCACAGTTCCTGTGCCGCCCGCTCGCCTTCGACCAAATGCAGACGGGTCAGACGGTAGGGCGTGTTGGGCTTGCGGCCGCCGGGGATAAAGTGCGCATCTAGGATGCGGCGGGCCATGCGGGGGAACGGGAAGTGCTCCAGCGCGCGCCGGATGCGCCCGTCCGGGTCGCCGTCCTGCAGCCGCCGGGAGAGGATGTAATCCAGCGCGGTGCCGGACACCACACCCAGTTGACCAAGCCGCGAAACCGCCTGCGTCAAGCGCCAGCTTGACACATACGCCCCCATCCCGCCCTGAATGATGATTGGCAGCTTCATGCTCACAACGGAGGCAGTATGAGCTTTTCTCGTGGAAATTACCAACCAAAATAGTATCGTCCCGAATATCGCAAAATCAAGGACGAACTTTGCGCTGTGAGATCTCAAGCTGTGTTCGCGCCCGGGCCTTGGCCGCGGACGGACGATGGTCGGTTTGAGAACGCCGGCGATGGCCTGAGGTCTACCCGCCGCGGACAAGGCGGACGTGGTTGTAGATACGGATAACGTCGCCTTGCGGACCGCGGCCATGCGGGAACTGGGTGGGGTCGCCGGTCTTCGGATCGCTGCGTTGCGCGCCCGCGCCGTGGACGTCGCTAAAATGGTAGCTGACGGAACCGGAACCTGGCCGGTCAGAATCCGGCGGGCCGCCGCCGGGCCTATCCGGGCGCGGACCGCCCGGTCCACCCGATGGCAGTCCGCCTCGACCTGGTCCGCCGCGGCCCGACCCGCCGCCTTGTCCCGACATCCCGGTCGGCCATCCGGCGGCGCGGCCGAAGGCGATGTAGACTGCATTCCCGCCCGCCATCAGCGAGGCGTGGGTCGTGCTGGACCAGTAAAATGGATAATCGGCTTGGCCATTTTCGTTCGTGATCTGGGAGCAATGGAACAGCGGATGGATGGCCGGTGAGCCGGTGGTGTCGGGGGACCGGGTGTAATCTACGATGCTCTGCAATTCCTTGGCGTTCGGCAGGCGCCAATCGTTGTGCCCGAGATAGTTGCCGGCGTTCCTGGCCTGCACCCACGCCAGCGCGGCCTCCCAGTTCAGGCCCTTGCCGCTGTCGGCCTTCGACCACATCAGGCCGGTGGCCCGGTCGGTGATGGTGTCGTCGCCGTTGTCGTTGAAATCATTCTGGCCGTACTGCGCATTGCCGCGGACGTATTGCACGAAGAACGTCTTCTCCCGGCCACCGCCCGGCATGAGCAGGTCGTAGCCTTTGATCCGGCCGTCGGCAAAGTTGACGCCGAATAATTTGGCGTACCCCTGGAACGATTGGCCAACGTACTTGGTGCTCGAAGCGTATTGCGAGTCAATGAGGCGCTCGCCCTGGCGCGTGTCTCCGTAAGCAAACGTGAAATAGTTCGTAGCGATGAACGGCGTCAGCCGCGCGCGCTCCACGCCGGGGCCGCTGGGGTCGACACCGCTGAAAACGATCAGCGAATAAAGTTCCTTGATGGTCGGCAGGCGCCAGTCGTTGAACCCGCCGAACCTGGCGGCGTTGAGTTTGGCCGGCAGCGCCTGCGCCTGGCTCAACGTCAGCTTATCGCCGCGGTTGAGCGCACCGTCGCCGTTGGTATCCGGGCTGTGCTGCCAGGTCAGCCCGGTGTTGTTGTCCTGAACCGTCAGACCATCGGCGCTGAGCTGGTACGAAGGCGGCGTGCCCGGGTGCTGGGCGTCCTGGCCGTAGAACGGCTGACCGGGTCTCGGCGACGCGATCACGCTCCGGTTATCGTAGCATTTCGTCTGGCCGGTACCGACAATGCGGTAAGTCTCGGCGCGCACACACCAAGTGGAGAGAGTGAGCACCATGGCGAGCAGGCGCTTATTCATGGTTTGCTCCGTGAGGAGATTGTGTAAGCGTGAGCTATGGGACGGTCGGTGCAGACGTAATCCACTGTCGCTTCGTTGGCAGAGACCACAACGCGGAGATGACCGGAGCTGCCGAGGATGACGCCGCTCTTGTAGCTGTATTCTGCCGCGCTGCGGGTGCTGCCCTTGGGATCGCCGGGCTGGGGGACCTCCTGGTACACGATGCCGTCGAGGTCCTGCTTGGCGTAAAGATGATCATGGCCGTGGAAGACGATGTTGACGTGGTTGCGGACGAGCAACGGATGAATCGGCAGCGGCCAGCCGGGACGATGCTCTTTGAAGCCATCGGTGCCGTCCAGATACCGGCCGTTCTCGCCATCATGGTTGCCTTGGACGAGATGAACCGGGACGTGCAACAGATCGAAGTACCGGCGTTGGTCGAGGTACTGTTGCGCGGCGGCGGTCCGGTTCGTGTGTTTCTCGGACATGAACGTGTCACCGAGATCGATGTGGAATACCGGCTTATCGGCGGCGGCATTGCGTAACGTGCGCTGGTACAACTCGCGGTCGGTATGCTCGTCGAGGTGCGAGTCGGCGGTGATGGAGAAGATGAACGATCCTTGACCCCATGCGATACCGGCTGACAGCAAGAACAGGAAGGCAAATCGAATCATTGCTGGTTCTTCCTTCCCTTGCCACCGCGCTTCGGTTCCGGCGTAGGTTTGCTCGGATCGTAGTTCGGATTGGGCGTCGGCATCTGGGCGTTCACGGACTTCAGATACTCATCCAGCCGGCGACTCAATTCCGCAACCTTGTTCGGCATCTCCTTGGCGAGGTCGTGGCGCTCGCCGGGGTCTTTGGTGACATTGAACAGGCGCAGCGCGCCGGTCTCGTAAATGCGGATCAACTTGAAGTCGCCCAGCAGGATCGCGGAAGCCGGGCCGAGGGCGTCCTTGTCGTAGTGCGGGAAATGGACGATGAACTCCGCGCGCGGCCGTTTCACCGTTCCGGTGCCGGCGTTGGTGAGCACCGGCACGAGGCTGCCGCCTTCAACGCCTTGCGGCAGCGGTTCCTTCACGTGCGCCAGTTCGGCGATCGTGGGAAACAGGTCCGCGCCGAGCGCCCGCACGTGGGAGCAAACACCCGGCTTGATGCCCGGCCCGCGGATGATGAACGGCACGCGCAGGCCGCCTTCGGACACCGTGCCCTTGCCGCCGGCCAGCGGCGGATTTTTTCCCGGCGTGCCGTGATCGGTGGTAAAGATGACGTAGGTTTTATTGGCGATGCCGAGTTCGTCGAGTTTCTTCAGCACCATCCCGAACGCGATATCGAGGTCGAGATCGGCGGCGGCTTCGTCGATTTCCCGTTCGCTCAGGTTGCCGCCCCATTTTTTCACGGTGGCAATCGTCTCCGGCCGCGCGTCGCCGCCTTGGCGCGAGGCATAGTGCGACATCTGGAGATAGAACGGTTGGCCGGTCTTGACCTGCCGCGTCATGAACTCCAGGCCACGCTCGGTCATGCCGTAGAGTTGTTTCGGATGCGGATTGTCCACGTTGTCGGGGCCGCCGTTGCCGTTGGCGCCGTCGTTCTCGTCGTAGCCATGCTGCGACGGGTTGGCGCGGCCCATGTGCCATTTGCCGAAATGGGCGGTCGCGTAGCCGATGTGTTTGAGCAACTTCGCGAGGGTCGTCTCGCTCGTCGGCAATTCCATCGAGGCCGATGGCGGAATCACGCGTGTATTTCCAGTCCCACCGCTGTCCTGCTTGCCTTCGTTGATAAACGTCATGTGCAACTGCGCCGGGCTCTTGCCGGTGAAGAAGGCGACCCGCGACGGCGTACACCGCGGCGACGGCGCGTAAAAGTTAGCGAACCGCATGCCGGCGGCCGCCAGTTTCTCGAAGTTCGGCGTGCGGACATAATCGCTCTGCGACCCCGGCACGGCGTCATCCATTTGCACCGACGTGCTGCTCCAGCCGTGGCCCTCGCCGAGGACAAAAACAAAGTTGGGCCGCGCCGGTGTGGCAGCGTGGAGCGCGGCCAGCGGCGCCAGCAGCAGGGCGGTAAGGGTGAAAGCCTTCTTCTTCACGGGACAGTCCTCTCTACGGCTGATTGAATCGTGACTGGGCCGAGCAGACCGGAGGGGAGCAGTTCGGCGGGCTTACCTGTTCGCTTGCGGTCCTCGCACTTCTTGCAGTCATAGGTGACGCTAGTCATCGTGTCGTAGGTGCGGACATTCGTGACTGTGAGCCGCTTGTCCTTCGGCAGAGTCGCGTCGCCGATCAGCCGGTTGGGCCAGAGGTTGGCCACCTCGATCTCTAGTTCGTTTGCACCCGGCTTCAGCGCGCGGGTGATTTCTATCCGCCACGGCGCTGTCCAGATGATGCCGAGATCACGGCCGTTGAGGCACACCCGGGCGACGTTCTTCACCACGCCGAGATCCAGATAGATGGCCGATTTCGGATTTTGGGCTTTCGATTCAAAGGTCGTCCGATAAATCGCCGTGCCGGAGTAGTATCGGATGCCATTTTCGGGCCGCGTTGTCCAGTCTTCGAGCTTCTCGAAGGTGATTCGTTCAGACCCGCCCCACTTCGGGTCGAACGCCACTGTCCACGGACCGCTGATCTCCTGCACAGGTTTCAATTGCGGGAAATTCACTTTTTCTGAATTCTGACTTCTATCGGCTGACTTCTGAATTCTTTTCCGGAAAACCACGAACCAACTTTGCCGCGGCTCGAACTGCAGCGGCACGAGCGTGTGCCCGTGCTCCTCTCGCCAATCCGGCAGATCGCGGATGCGGCCCGTGACGGCGTCCCAGAGTTCGGGTTGTTTGCCGGCGACGCGGAACACGATGTGAGCAGTTGTGTCCCGCGCGCTTTGGTTGCTGATGAAGTAGATCTCCGTCGCGCCGTCACGGCGATGGATCCAGTCGAAGTTCGCGCCGGGCGAGGGATTGCGGAACTCGATGTCCGGCATCAGGTCGTCGGCGCGCGTTATGACATCCAATGGGCCTTCGCGCATCTTGGCCACCGAGCCGGCGAGGGTCTTGGGGCCGATGACCGTCACACCGGCTTCGGCCAACTGGTTGATCTTCTTCAGCGTAGCGAGTGCAAGGATGGCGTCGGACTGGTGCGGCAACACAAGGTAGCGGTAGCTCATGCCATCGGGCAACGTCAGCCGGCCGTTGCGGGCGGTGGCGCGGGTCAACAGTACTTCGGCATTGAGCACGTCGTAGTCGAAACCGGTCGTCCGCTGGTTGGGACGCGGTGCGATGAATCCGGGAATCGCCTCGTCCTGCAGATAGGCGAAGTCGGCAACGAATAATCCCTGCCGGAGCAGGTGCTGGCAGCGGGCCAGGTAGGTCAGCCACGCGCCGCTCATGGGCCACCACGTCAGGTTGCAGTCGAAGTGGGTGCCGACATGCGACCACTGGAACCCCGGCTTGGCGTCGAGCCGGGACTGGTGAATCCAGAAGCAGAGCACGTTGCGGGTCAGACCCTCGCAGAACGCGGCGTCGCCAACATCCTTCATGCTCCACGGATCGTCCATCCAATCATCCCCAAACGAAGTGAATGCTTCCGCCTGGCAGACCGGTTTGCCGTAGATGTGTGCAGCACTGGCGGCTTGTTTCAGCGAGGGATTGTGATCCCAGGTGATCGGACCATCCGGCTCACTGTTGCGTTTCCAGAACTCGCCCATCGGCACATCGTTGATGCCCTCGCACTGGAGCGCGTCGATCCAATGGTCGAAAAATGGGCCGCCGGATTCCGGATGGATGCCTCGCAAGCCGCCTTTCAACGTCAGCTCGCGCAACCGGCCGTAGTAGTTGGCCGCCACCAGATCGGCAGCGGTGCGGCGATAGTCCTGCAAGAACCGGCGCGTGCTCTCGGCGTTGTCCACGGTTCGCCCCAATACCGCCGGCAACCACGGTAACGGATCGTAGCCGCGCCGCCGCTGAAACTCCTCGCGCATCCGCGGCGTCCACGTCGGCTGGCCCAGTTCCCAACTGTCGATGTGAAAATATTGCAGCGTCTTGCCCGCGAGCGCCCCGGTGTCGGCAATCAGCTTCGCGCCCGTCTCCGCGAAGTGCGCGTCCATCGCCGCGGCGCTCATCGGGTCAATCTCCAGTCCGCCCGGTCCGGAGCCAACACACTGGGTCGATCGGCCATGCAGCGTGTAGCCGATGCGCAGGACATGCCAACTCCCCGCTGGCACGTCCCAGTTCAGTTGCCCGTCTTGATCCACATGCTTGGTCACATCCACCACACGGTTGTGGTTCCACCCCAGTCGCGCCGATGGTTTCTTGTCAGCCAGTTGCTCCTTTGACAACAAGGCGATCTCGGCCACCTGCACGTTCCAATTCGCGCCATCGTGATAGGGATGCGCCGACAGAAACAGGATACGGAAATGCTTGGCGCGGGTCGCGTCAAACGCGAGGGTCTGTTCTTCGCGCGGTTTCAGTGTCACGCGCTTGAGCGGACGGAATGTCTGGCCGTCGTCCGAACACTGGACTTCGACATCTTTGGGGCCGCAATCCGAATACGGTTTCAGGAATAGGCCGGCCGCAATCCACGGCTCGACGAAATCGAATTGCAGAAATTCCGGCTTCTCCGGGGTTGGCCCCATGCCGGGCTTGCCGCCGTTGGAGACCCAGCGTGATGCGTCATCGCCATCCTCGGCCAGAGCTGGCCCATAGTGTTGATATTGCGAACTGGCGAGCAACTTGCATCCGGCAGTCGCTTTGTCGCCCATCGGCGCCGCCAGCAAGACGATGTCGCGGTAGAATCCCTGCACGGCCTCCGGTTTCGGAAGCGCAACGGTGGCGCGCCCCGGCCCCTTGATGACGGTTTGTTCTGCAACGAGTTTCTTCGCCGCGTGCTCGTGCGTCACCCACGGCCCACCTGCATTCCAGCCGCTGCACAAATTCACTCCCAACACAATGCCGCAACGGTTCGCCTCGCGCACGGCGTGCTTGTAAAGTTCGCGCCACTCTGGGCTCATGAACTTCGGGCCGCGCGGCGCCTCCGGTCCCGCCTCACCGGCATCGAAGAGCAGCGCGCCGCTGATGCCCTGTTTGCGCATCTCTTCAAAGTCGCGCGTAAGCCCCTCCTTGCTCGCAGCGCCATTGAGCCACCACCAATAGCACCACGGTTTGGCCACGTCTGATGGCGTTTTGAATCCTTGCTCAAACTCATCGGCTGCGCGCGCCACAACCAGCGGAGCAAGCAACAGGGCAGCGAGCATGGACATCGAGTTTGGTTTCATTCGATGTCTCCGGTCATTTCCATTCATTGGAAATTTCACTGCACTAATCTTCCAGCGGCTAAAAATTCATAGGCGCGATGCAGCGCGGCCAGCGGCGCTAGCAGCAGGGCGGTAAGGATGAGGAGAATTTGGTTCATGAGTGTGCTCTGGCTTTGGATTCAGCATCCCTTTCAACGCGGCTGCCACGACTGCATATTATGACGGCGGATAATCGAAGTCGAGCGTGGCGGCGGAATAACTGACAAACCATATCTGTGCATTCATTTCTCGCGCTGCTCGTCGCGGAGCAGGCGGTCATCGCGATTGCCGCCGCCGCGGCCGCCTTGGCCACCACGACGGTCGCCGCCACCGCCTTGACCTTGCGGGCGACGCTTGTAGACGTCGAGACCTTGTGCGGCGCGTTCGGTGATCGTGCCCTTGGGCGTGAGGTCACGGCTTTTGAACGCGGGGTGATCGGCGGCGTAGCGGTAGGCGCGGAACGCGGAGTTGACCATCGGCAGGACGTCGCCGAGCACTTTCACGGGGCCGTCGCGCGTGACGGGGTTGATGTATTCCCAGGCGAGTTTGCCGTCGGTGGTCACCTCGAAGAAATGGCCCTCGGTGTCGGAGCAGAGGAACGTGCTGCCGTTCGGGAGGCGCTGGGCGCTGGAGCCGATGTGGCTGAAGAAGCCGTGGCTGTTGACGGACCGGTAGCTCCAGACGATTTGCTTGGAGATTTGCCGGGGCTGGTTGTGCGTGTCGTGGTCATAGGTCTCGCGCCGGTAGCCGGCGTCGGGCGGGTTGACGTACTGGCCGGTGTCGCGGCCGGCCGCATCGAAGAACGGGTTGATTTCGAGCGCGGAAGATTGCGGCGTGCGCTGGTAGAGATACTGGCCGTTGTTGAAGACCATGATGTGACCCGCGCCGGGCAAGCCCTGCGGAATCCATGAGGCGTGGTGTGAACCGCCCATTTGTTTGTGGCCGGAGGTCGCCGAGTCCCAGTTTTCCAGCACGCGCGGCGGGTCGCCCTGCGCGTAACGGGCCGGATCGCCGAAGCGGTAGAGGAAATCGCCTGCCGGGCCGGCAGCCTTCGCGATGCTGGCTTTCGCGTCACCGGCGACGAACGTGCCGTCGTGATCCATCACGTACAACTCGCCTTGGACGGAGTTGATGACGATGTGGCCGGACGCGGTGTTATAATCGAGCGAATTGCAATGCAGCCAGTCGCGCTTGAGCGGCCGGCCGGGCAGGTTGAGGTTGATCCGGCCGGGATGGTTGGCAACGGTTTTGCCCTGGCCGACGTGGTTGGGCTTCGTCGGGTCAACATCCTGCACGACGTGATCGAAGAACCACCACTCCCAGACCACGCGGCTCTGCAGGTCCACCTCGACTACGGCGTCCATCTGGCCGCCCTCGTACGGGCCTCTCTTCGGATCGGCCCCGGCGGCGATGGCTTGTGCATGCGTGATGGACTTGTTGGCGATGTAGAGCGTGGTGGGCGCGTTGAGTTTTTTGTTGAAGATGCGCACCCAATCGTGATGCGGTGCGTAGCCCTCGCGTTTCTCGGTGTATTCCCAGACCGTCTGGCCGTCCCAGTCCACCTCCTTGAAGCCCTGGAAGCCGCTGGGATCGTCCTTCGACGCATCCAGGATGTGGCCGTTGTCCAACAGGTGGGGATTCGTGCCGACGGGCCACGTGTGGACGACGCGCCCCTCCAGGTCGAGCAGGTAGGTCCGGCTGCCAACGCCGAACAGCGTGTAGCCGTTGAAGGCCTTCGTCTTGTCGCAGAAAAGCAGCTCGGTCGGCCCCTGCAGGCGCTCGTAGGCGAAGGAGGAACTGACGAGCAGGGCGAATAGAATCAGTGTGGGTTTCATAATTGGCCTCTCAGTGGTCACGTGGCGGACGGTCGTCGGGATTGCCGCCGCCACCTTGATTGGGTCCGCTGCCAACTTCGGGCGGGCACGCGCCGGGCACCAGTAACTCAACATCGTCCATCAGCAGGTAGGTATGCTTGTCGGTCTGGAACACTTCGACGAGGGCGGTAATCGTTTTGCCGGCGTACGCGGAGAGGTCGACTGTGTAATGGACCCACTCCGAGTCGTTGTAGGAAGCCCGCGGTATAGGCCAGGGATTGACGAGATCCGCTGTCCCAAACCCCAACCCTTCACTCACTCGCACATTCATCACCCCGCCCGCACTGCGGCGATAAACCCAGAAACTCAGGGTCGCGTTGGCAGGCAAATGTGTGAGCATATTCGGCATCCCGAGAAACAGGTTGTACCACCCTGTGCCTCCCGCGCCCGTGTCATTGCCCACGAGGGCAGCGTATTTTCCGGAATGCACGTGGGCGCTTTGAATCACGGGCAAGGGATCACCCACGGCGGTCCAGCCCGTGAAATCACCGGTTTCAAAACCGCCATTGATGATCGGGTTCGCCAGCGCAACCACGGTCACGTCATCGGAAGCCTGCACACCATGGTTGTCGGTGACGGTCAGGCGGAAGACATACGTTCCCTTCACCAGGCCTGATACACCGGCTTTTGCAGTCGCGGCATCGGCCAGGATTGCGGTGTTGGGACCGCTCACCTGCATCCAAGCATAGGTCTTGATGGATCCAAATATGTCATGGCTCGCGGAACCGTCCAACACAGTTCCAAGCCAGGGATAGCACAGTTTCTGGTCTGTGCCGGCAGCGGCCACGGGCAGACTGCCGTCGATCACCTGTACAGTGACATCATCACTGGCGGTATTCTTTTTACTGTCCGTTACCGTCAGCCTGAAGCTGTACTGACCTGGGACCGGTTTGTTCAGGGTGAGAGTCTTCGTCTTCGTACCGTTCATCTTCGCGGCGGGACCGCTCAACTGGGTCCAAGCATATTTGGTAATCGTGCCGTCAGGGGAGTAGCTTCCGCTGCCGTCAAGGGTGACGCTTGCCATTGGGGCCAGCATCGTCACATCCGGTCCGGCATCGGCCCAAGGCCGCGCCCCTTCAGCAGGGAGGAGCAACAGTTGGTCTAAGATCGGATTGGTCACCCACCGGTCCGTCCGGAAGGGGCTGGCCGGCAAGCCGTCGGCATTGACGAGGAGGTTGACCTGTCCTTGGCAGTCTTCCCAGGCGTAGTGGACTGCAGCCGGAACCGGCACGCTGTCGCTCCAGACCTCGACCGTTTCGCCAACGATCGCGGCTTGGGCCGCATACCAGACCCGATTGGTCCCGGCGATGATGAAGCCGTCAATCTTCCCGGCCGGATTCTGCAAGCCCAGCGGTAGTGCCAGGCCTGCGCGATGAAAACGGACCACGGCCTTGTTGCCCTTGATCGCCAGATCCCGGTAGAGCGGGCCGGTCCAGGTGCGCGGGGGCGTAGCGTGATAGACCTGCGCGAGCGCCCAGAGGGCGGCTCGCTGGCCAACCGGCTCCTTGTTGAGCGGATGCATGTCGCCAACCTTCCCGCAGTCCATCGTTACTACCAAGCCGGTGTAGGGCCATTTGAGGTAGGTTTGCAAATGAACCTCCCGGACAAAGGGGCTCGTGCCGTCAATATTGTCCCGGCTCGTGAGCGGGGCCGGGCCGCCCCACGGCGCCATTTCGATGATGCAGAACGGCAGGTCCGGGTCATTGAACAGTTGCCGCCAGTTCCGGATCACCGCCGGATAGGTGAGCGGATAACCATGGGCAAAGTCAATCGCCCCGCCGTTATTCACGGCACTGTTTTCGCCCTGATAGAACAGGGCGCCGCGGATCGCGAATTTTTCGATCGGATGAATCATGTGGTTGTAACAACCGGCCGGCAACGACAACCCGGGCTCGCCATGGCGCGGGTCGTTCCCTTTCGGATTGGCAACCCAATCCGCGACCCGCTTGTCGAAATACGCCAGCAGTTTATCCACCACCGACGATTTCAAGCTTTCGAGCGACTGGCGCGTCTGCCACGACTCCGGATACGTGCCGCCCCGGGCCGACACCACCATGCCGATCGGTACGCCGTTGGCCTGATGGACATCGCGGGCGAAGTAGTAGGCCACCGCGGAGTAACCGGCGACCACGGCCGGGGTGCAGACCTTCCACTCGGCGCCGGGGATGTCGTCGTCCGGCGTCGCCGAAGTCTCGCGGGGCACATCCAGTAACCGGATCAGCGGATGGTTGGCCCGATAAATCTCGTCCACTTTCCGGTCCATGCCGCCCAACTCCAGTTCCATGTTGCTCTGCCCGCTCCCGAGCCACACGTCACCGACAAGGACGTCGTGAATGTCCAATTTTCGATTTCCGACCTGTCCGCCGGAGCCTTGGCGAAGGAGGATTGTCGATTGGACCGTCAGCGTGCGCCCCTGGGTGGACACGGGCATGGGATCGAGCACAACCTGCCAGGTGCCATCCTTCGCGGCTTTGGCGGTCTTCTTCTGTCCCGCGAATTCAACGGTGATGCTCTCCCCGCTGTCGGCCCAGCCCCAGACCTTCACCGGTTTGTCGTGTTGGAGCACCATGTGGTCGCCGAAGATGCGTGGCAAACGGAGTTCAGCGAGCGCCTGCGGCAAAACTCCCGGCGTAAGAATGGACACGAGCAATAGGAGGATTTTATTCATAGGCTCTCCTTGTTGCAGAAGCGCAACTCGATTGGTCCTTGCAGGCGCTCCTAAGTGAAAACCGACGTGGCGAGCATCGCGCAGATCATCAGTGTGCGTTTCATGGGTTTTCTCCTTATTCGTTACGGCGCCGGCCGCCGCCGGGGCGGTCGGGGCGTTGTTGTTCGGTCATGTTGTCGAGGCCGGTTTTGCCTTTTTGGCTCGCGGGCAGCTCGATGACGCCTTTGGGGGTGAGGTCGCGGCCTTTCAGTCCAGGGTAGTCGGGCGCGTAGCGGTGGATCTTGAAGACGGCGTTCCAGAGGTGGCCGCGCATGTCTTTGCCGGGGAGTTCGCCCTGGGCAAGGATGCCGCCGCGAACCATCGGGTTGACGTATTGCCAGACCATCTCGCCGGCCGGGGTGATCTCGAACAGATGGCCGACGACGCCGGCGCAGATGAGCGTGTTGCCGTTGGGCAGGCGATGGGCGCCGGAAATTTCGGAGGAGAAGAAGGCGGTGCGGTTCTTGGCTTCGTAGTGCCAGACCGGTTTCTCGGGGCCGTAGGCTTTGCCGGGGGCGAGGATGTAGCGGCCGGTGGCGTCGAGCGGCAGAACGATTTCCTCGATGCTGGAGTAGCCGCGGTCGTAACCGTTGTTGAAGATGGTCATGTGGCCGGCGCCGGGCGAGCCGGCGGGAATCCATTGGGCGTCGTGTTGCTGGACGAGTTGCTTGTCGCGCGTCGTGCCGCGCTGGTAGGCGGCGGGGTTGCCCCAACGGTAGATGAGGTCGCCGCCTTTGCCGTGCTTGCCGCCGGTGTGGCCTGCAGCTTCCTTCGTCGTGGTGCTGTGGTCGAGGAACCAGATCTCGTTGCAGCCGCGGACGCTGAGCACGATTTGATCGAGCGCGGGATTGTAATCAAGGGAATTCATGTGGTTCCAGAACGCGGCTGTGGCGCGACCGTTGCAGGCGACATCAACCAACTCGGGATGCGCAGCGACGTCGCCGTAGTTGGGCTTGGACTTGTCGAAGTTCTGGATGAGGTGATCCCAGACGTGCCATCCCCAGACGATGCGGCCGCCTTTCGGCCGGATCGGTTCGATCTCGACGACGGCATCGGGCACCAGGAAATCATCGCGCATCAGACTGGCGTCAAAACCGGCCGCCACCGCTTCCGCGCGGGATTTGCGCTCGACCATCAGCGCGAGCACATGGCCGTTCGGCAGCGGCTGGATGTCGTGATGCAACTGGTACTCGCGGGTGGCGTGGGTAAACTCCCAGACCAGTTTGCCGTCCCAGTCATACTCCTCGATCCGGCCGCCTTCGCCGCCGCCGGTGCCGCCCTGCACCTTGACCATGCACGAACGCAGCATGTGGCCGTTCGGCAACAGATAGACGGTTTGCCCCGGCTCGTAGTCGCTCTTCCACTGGCGGACAACGCGGCCTTGGTTGTCCATGAGGAACGTGACGGTGTTGTGCTTCGGCGCCATCAATGTGTAGCCAGTGAACGCCTTCGGCGTGTTGAGGAACAGCCCGACGGTCTGGCCCGGATTCGGCGAGGTCGGTGTCTTGTTCTCCGGCATCTCGCGCCGGCCACCGCTACCACCACCGCCCTCGCGATTTCGACCCTGGCCCTGGCCTCGCGGGCGGGGCGACCGTCCATCGGGTTCCTCTTGCGCCGCGGCGGATCCGGGGAACTGCACCACGCTGCCGGTCACCAGCAACGTCAACAGCGTTCTTTTGGCGAGTCGGCGAATGGATTGGGTTGGGATGTTCATAATTTTTCTCCTACTGATTGGGTGTTCGCGAATGATCACCGGGCTGGCCTGGGCGGTTGCCGTCACTGGACCGCGTGTAGACCACCTGCAATTCCGCAGTGCCGAGGATGCGCTCCTGCATCGCGGCGAACAGGAGCTCGCGATTGACCCGGTCCGGCGAGACGTTGAGTTGCGGCGGCGCCGACAGCGCATAGACGGTATAGATGTACGTCTTCGCCCCCGGTCCCTTGGAGTGGGGCGGGGCATACCCGGTCCGGTTGTTGACGCTGTTGTTGCCCAACGTACCGACGCCTTGCACGTTCTTGGGAAGGCTTTGGACTGTCGCCGGGATGTTGTAGAGGATCCAATACCACTTGGTCTGGTCGGGCGCCTCATGATGCATGATCAACGCGTAGCTCTTGGTGCTGGCCGGCGCGCCGGTCCACTCCAACGGCAGCGTGGCGCCGGCGCCGTCGCCGGTGAATTCCACCGGCAAGGTCCTGCCATCCGCCACCGCGGAACTATGCAGCATGAATGAGCCGCTCTGCTTCCGGCGGCTCCCCTCCGTATCGTTGCGGCCGGATTGTTGTGCCGCGGGACGCGGCGGACAATCATCGCCAGCTCCACCGCCTCTTTGACGATTGGGGTCCCTGGGCGGCCGACCGCCTGGTCCGGCATCGCGGCGCTCCACCTTTTGCACCGGGGTTGGCTTGATGACCGGCCGGCTTTCGGCATTGACCGGCAGCACGACACGAAACCCGATGTGATAGTAGGGATGATCCGGATCCTGCGGGCCGCGGTAGTAGGACGGGTTGCGGTTGGAAACGCGGCTGTGGCCATGCTCGCCGTTGTACCAGTTGCCACCACGCATGCCGCGATACGGTTTGCCATCGGGCATCACGCTGCCGCGGTCGGGGCCGGCCGGATTGTTCGTGGGGCTGTAGGCGTAGTAGCCGCGCTCATACCAATCGTTGATGAACTGCCAGACATTGCCGGCCATGTCGTAGAGTCCGAAGCCGTTCGCACCCTTAGCGGTTTGAAAGGTCTCCTGCGCCCCCGGCCAGCCGCAGTCGGCCTTGCGCTGCAACTGCCCGTTGAAAAACCCGACCGGCGTCGTCCATGGCTGCGGGCCGGTGCGGAAGGGGTTTTTCGATTCCGGCCAGTTGGCTTTGGTTGGGTCGGCTGCATTGGCCCACGGGAAATTCCAATACGGCTTTTGCTGTCCGCCGCGCGCGGCGTATTCCCACTCCGCCTCGGTCGGCAGCCGGAAACCGCTCTGGTTGAAATCGCAGTTCCACGTTTTCGTGTTGTAGCAGAGCGGCAACTTCTTCTGTGCGCTCAGCCAGTTGCAATACACGGCGGCACCAGACCACCGGAGACAGACGATCGGGTGCTGCTCTTTCTGCTCCAGTACCGCGAAAGTCTGCCCGTTCCAACCGATGCGGCTGTAGGGCGACCGCGCGCGCGTCTCGCAGAGCAGGTCACTGCCGCCGGCGAGATAAACGCCGCCGTCACGCACCGCGATGTGCTGCTGCGCCAGCGCCGAATTCAAGAACTCGCAAAATTGCTTCGTCGTGACGTCGTTGATGCCGATGTAAAACGCATCGAGCCGTACCTTGTGAATCGGGGTCTCGTCGCCGCCGTGCTTGGGGTCAACGAACCCATGATGATCGCCCATCTCGAACGTGCCAGACGGGATCAGCGCAAAGCCGGACACCTCCTCCTGCGCCAGCGCGCTGAGCGCCGATAAACCAACCACCAGCGTTGCAATCAAAAGTTCCCTTTTCATCGGGTTACTCCTTTCGGTTGGTTTACTTCACCCTGCCGTCCGCCGATCTACGGCAGCATCGTGAGATGAGAAACTGCCGTGGAACCGGACGGTTGGCCGTCACGACTGGGAATTATTCACTGGGTGGGCGTTGAGCATTGGGCTGACTTTCGCCACCGCCACCACCGTCGGGACCACCGCCACGCTGCCCGCGCTGCGGGCCATTGCCACCGGGTCCGCCTTGGCGCATCGGTGGGCGCATCTGCTTCAACTGCTGCAGTTGCTCGGGCGTCAGGATCTTCTCGATCTTCGCCTTTACCTCCGCCTCCAGGTCCGCCAGTTGCTTTTGCTGGTCGGCGGTCAGGTTCAGTTGCTCCTGGGCGCGCGGGGGCAACAGGCGCAACCCGCCCGGTTCGCGTCCCGGACCGCCACCGGGACCACCACCGCTAGGACCACCGCCGGACGCTGGCGGGCCACCGGCGTCCTGCGCGAGAATGTTGAGCGCTGACACGGCGAGTGCCAACGCGATGGCGAATGCTGCTCTTTTCATGGTGTCTGCCCTTTCTGTTTTTTCCTCTGCTTCAACCGCCGGCGCCAATCTTGACGCAGTAAATGAAACGGTTGGAACGCAGGAAGATCTGATTGCCGCTGATGGCCGGCGTGGCGTTGAAATCGCTGTCGTCGCCGGTAAAACTGTTCTGCGCGACCACGGCGAACTGCGGGGCGGCGTTGAGCACGAAGGTCCCCTTGCGCCGCGTCACGGCGTAGAGGTGCTTTCCGGCGAGGAGCGTCGAGGCGTACACCGGCTTGCCGCCGCGGCCGGTGCTGGTGATGCCGGGCAGCGCTTCCTTGTACACCACCTGGCCGGACTTGACATCGAGGCACGTGGCCACACCCCGGTCGCTGACGAAGTAGAGGTGGCCACCCTGCACGACCGGCGACGGCACGTAGGACGCGACCTCGCTCGACCACAACACGTTTGTCCTGGTCACGTCGCCCTTGCCGCCGCCGCGCACCGCGACCGTGCCGGTTTGGGGAAACCCGCCGGTGGCGAACAGCACGCCGTCGCTCGCGACCACGCTGGGCGAGACGTTGCCCCCGATGCCGGTCTGCGCAAACCACCGCAGCTTGCCGGTGTCGGGATTGAAGGCCCACAACTCGTCCGGCACCGCGACGACGAGGTCGGTGCGCCCGCCGCCGCCATCCACCAAGGCCGGCGTGCTGAAACAGAGTTCCAGCCTATCCGACGCGGCCTGCCAGACTTCCTTGCCGGTGAGCGTGTCGAGCGCGCGGAGCGAGCGGCTCTCCTCGGCGGCGTTCACGATGACCATGTTCTTGTAGAGCAACGGGCTGGCGCCCGAACCCCAGCGCCGGTTGCTCGATTGCTTGCCGACGTTGACCTGCCAGAGTTGCCGGCCGGTGAAATCAAAGGCGAGCACGCCCGTTTTGCCGAAGAACGCGTACACGCGTTCGCCGTCCGTGACCGGGGTGCTGCTGGCGTAACCGTGCTCGATCAGGTACCCGGCATATGGATCTTCCGGCAACTCGGCGGCCACGGTTTTGTCCCAAAGAATTTTACCGGTCTGACGCTCCAGACAAAGCAAGTGCCGCCGGAGTTTATCCAAGCTGCCGTCCGTGCTGCCATCGCCGTAACCGGAATAGCTCGTCACAAACACGCGTTCGCCGCAGACGATCGGGCTGGACGAGCCGCGGCCGGGGAGGGCGGTTTTCCATTGCAGATTCTGCGTGTCGCTCCAGGTGGCGGGCACGTCGGCATCCGGCGCCAGGCCGCTGCCGTTCGGTCCGCGGAAGCGCGTCCAGTCCGCCGCCCACGACGGGAGCGCAGCCAAGCCGAGCACCGTCACCAGCATCGAAATAGAACTTCTCATCGCTGCCCTCCTTTTTTTCTGTTGCAGGCCGGGGTACCGACCCGGCGCATAATGACTTTTGTCGGTGCCGTCAAGCCTTGGAGACCGCCGGACGCGTGCGACGGAGCGTTCATGGAAAAAAAGAAACGGCGGGTCTGCGCGGGTTGTGTCGCGCAGACCCGCCGGGTGTTGGAGTTCTATTGCTGCTGCGGGGGCGGAGGCGGGGGCTGATCGCCACCCTGGCCCTGCTGGTTGCCACCACGATGATGCCGGGGTGACGGCGGGCCTTGCTGGTCGCCCTCCTGGCCTTCCATGGGCGGGCGGCGGGTGTTGCCGCCCTGACCGCCCTGCGGCGGCGGACCCTGGACCTGACCGCCCTGACCATTCTGGCCCTGTTGATCGCCACCGCGATGGCGTCGGGGCGGCGGTGGGCCTTGATGGTCACCATTCTGGTCGCCCGGCGGCGGACCCTGGAACTGGCCGTCTTGCTGGTGCTGACCCTGGCCCGGTCCACCACGGTGCCTCCGCGGCGGGGGCGGCGGGCGATCCCCTTGGACGTTGTCGGCATCGTTCGTGCCTTGTGGATGGTGACGCATACCCGGCGGCGGCCCGTGGTGCGCACCACCTGGGCCGCCCGGCGGCGGGCCTTGGAACTGGCCGCCCTGACCTTGCGCCGGCGGCGGTGGCTGGCCGCCCTGGGCGCGGTCATTGCTGTTCGTGCCGTGGTGGCGGTGGTGCATGAACGGCGGCGGCCCCTGTTGGTTGTCGTCGTTGTCGACCTGTGGTCCGCCCTGCTGGAACGGTGGCGGCGGCCGCGGGCCCTGTCCGCCGGCTTGCTGCGCGGAGGCGGTCAGCGCCGCGAGGCCGAGTGCCAGCGACGCTGTTGCGATTATTTTTTTCATGGTGTCACTCCTTATCATTATTCCACCATCGCTTTAACCGTCGGCGCCAGTCGTGATGCCGTAAATAAAACGGTTGCAGCAATGGAAATCAAATCTGATTACTGACCAGAACCGGCGCCGCCCGGATGTCCGCTGCTTTGCTGACCACCGCCGCCGTGCTGGCCGCGATTCGCGCGATGCGCAGCAAGCGCCTTGGCCAATTCGGGCTGCGTCAGGCCCTTTTTATCAGATGAAAACTTCTCGATCATGTGCGCCGCGACTTTATCGGCCGGAGGAGGCGCTGGATGTTCGCCAACCGAACCCGAACCACCTTGTCCCGCGCCCTGCTGGCCGCCCGCCCGCCCGTGATGCTGGCCACCCTGACCGCCCAACGCCGCGCCGTCCGCGCCACTGCTCTGGCCGCCCTGTCCACCTTGCGGCCGATGAGCGCGCAGTGCTTCCAGCGCCTGCGTCAATTCGCCCTGTTCAAGTTTGCCATCCTTGTTCGCGTCGAATTTATTCAACAGGTGTTCTGCCATTTGTTCCGGACTTGGGCGTTGATGCTGTTGTCCACCTTGTCCGCCGGGGCCGCCGCCTTGTCCCCCGCCGCTAAGGCTGCCGCTCTTACTGCCGGACTGCTGGGCGTTGACCGTCAGCGTTGCCAACACGATTGCTGCGACTGCGATTTCTTTCTTCATGGCGTTGCTCCTTTCGTTGGGTTGTGCTGCCATACCGTTCACGCGCGCAAGATAGCCGGGGGCGCGTTAAGCTTTGATGTCGTTGCAAAGGGAAATTTGTAAAGAAAGTGTAAAAGTTGCGGCATTCTCTACGGCAAGTGGCTAAGCTTCCGCGCGGGTCAGTAATATGACGAAGTCCGAAACAAAGGTTGCTGTCGGTGCGCCGGCGCGCGTGCTGGTGATTGACGACGACCGCAAGCTCTGCCGCTTGATCCGCGACTACCTCGGCCCGCTGGGCTACGCGGTCGCTGCCGTCCACACCGGCCCCGACGGCGTCGCGCAGGCGGCGGCGCAGAGCTGGCACGCGATCATCCTCGATGTGATGCTGCCGGGGCTCGACGGTTTCGAGGTGCTTAAGCAGATCCGGCATACCTGCGACGTGCCCGTACTGATGCTGACCGCGCGCGGTGAGGAAGCCGACCGCATCGTCGGGCTGGAAATCGGCGCGGACGATTACCTGCCGAAGACCTTCTCGCCGCGCGAGCTGTTGGCGCGGCTGCGCGCGGTCACACGCCGCGCCACCCGGACACTGAAACCCGACGCAGAGGCGCCGGAGGAAATCGTGGTCGGCCAGCTCCGCGTCAAGGCCGGCACGCGCACCGCCGCGCTCGGCGACCAGCCGCTGACGCTGACGCCGGTCGAGTTCGATCTGCTGCTCAGCCTGGCCCGCGCCTGCGGCCGCATCAAGACGCGCGACCAGTTGCTCGAGGAAATCCGCGAGCGCAACTACGAGGTGTTCGACCGCTCCATTGACGTGCACATCTCCGCACTCCGTAAGAAACTCGGCGACGATCCCAAGGAGCCGCGCTTCATCCGCACCGTGCGCTCCGCGGGTTACCTGTTCATCAACCCCGACGCGGACGAACCATGAAACTGCGCTTTCCATTGTTCGCCAAAATCCTGCTCTGGTTCTTCCTGAACCTGCTGCTGCTGGGCGCGGTGTTCTACGGTTTCTTCCGCATCCAGTTTCATGTGGGTCTTGACCTGCTGCTGGCGGGGCCGGCCGGCGAGCGCGTCGAGGCGCTCGGCACGGTCATCGGCGAAGAACTGCGCGCGGCGCCGCCGGAGCAGCGTGCGGACATCCTGACGCGTTTTGGGGCCGGCTATGGCGTGCAACTGGCCCTGGTCCGGCCCGATGGGACGCCGATCGCCGGGAAAGCGGCCACCCTGCCGCCCGAAGTCAAAGCGCGGCTGATGGGTTTCGGGCCACCCAATCCGCAGGGGCGGCCGCCGGCCGCCGACGGCCGCGAGCGTCCGCTGCGCCCGCGCCGCGGTCCCGGCGAAGCCCAGCCGCGCGAGGTGGACCAGCCCGCCCCGCGACCGCCGCCCCGCGGCAGCGATGAGCTGCCGCTGCCACCGCCATTGCTGGAGGACGCCGCCCGCCGCCTGCATCCCAAGTTCATGGTGTATTCCGCCGACCCGTCCGGCTACTGGGTGGGCCTGCGCCTGTTCGGCCGGCCGGAAATGCCGCAGCAAGTGCTCTTGATTTTCTCGCCGACGTTGAGCGGCGGCGGGCTGTTCATTGACGTCAAGCCGTGGCTGCTCGTCGGGTTTGGCGCCTTACTGCTCTCGGTGCTGTTCTGGCTGCCGCTGATCCGCGGTATCACGCGCTCCATCGCGCAACTGACCCGGGCCGCCGGACAGATCGCCGAGGGCCGCTTCGAGGTCCGCGTGGACGAGCGCCGCCGCGACGAACTCGGCCGGCTCGGCGCCGAGATCAACAGCATGGCGGCACGGCTCGATGGCTTCGTCGCCGGCCAGAAACGCTTTCTGGGCGACGTGGCCCACGAACTCTGCTCGCCGCTCGCGCGGCTGCAGGTCGCGCTCGGCATCCTGGAACAGCGCGCCGCATCCGCGCAGCAGGACTACGTGAGCGATGTGCGCGAGGACGTACAGGAGATGTCCAACCTGGTCAACGAACTGCTCTCGTTCTCCAAGGCCAGCCTGCGTGAGAAGGCCGTCCAACTCCAGCGCGTGCCGCTGGCTGACATCGCCCGCCGGGTCGCCGCGCGCGAAGCCGGCGCCGGCGACCGGGTGCAGGTGCGCATGGCCGACGAGTTGACCGCGCTCGCCGAGCCGGACCTGCTGGCCCGCGCGCTGGCGAATCTGATTCGCAATGCACTGCGCTATGCCGGCGCGGCCGGCCCCGTGGTCATCGCCGCCGAGGCGGCGGCGCCGGACGTCGTGGTCAGCGTCAGCGATTCCGGCCCCGGCGTGCCGGCCGACGCGCTGCAAAAAATCTTCGACCCCTTCTACCGCCTGGAATCCTCGCGCAGCCGCGACACTGGCGGCCTGGGCCTGGGCCTGGCCATCGTCAAGACCTGCGTCGAAGCCTGCCAGGGCAGCGTCACCGCCGCCAACCGCCAGCCGTCCGGCCTGCAGGTGGACATCCGGCTGAAGGCGTGCTGAAGAACGGGAAAAGGTGTCAGGGTTCAGCATTCAGGAAATCCCGAAGGAGGACGCCATGGTTTATGGTTTGCGCCGTTCGCCCGTACAATGAAAGAATTGGCGCAAGATGCCGTCCACCGCTGAAGGCGCAGGAATGAGCCGAAGCCGAGCGGCCTATTCGGTGGTCTTGCCGTGCATGGAAAGCTCCGGTGGCGATAGGGAAACGGTCGTCAGGCCGCCGGCGTGCGGCCGAGGAGGTCAATGGTCTTCCAGCGGCCGGAGCGGTAGCGGACGAAGAAGCCGGCGGCGAGGATGAAGACATAGACGGCCATCCACAGCCAGGCGGCGAGGATGCCGCCGCGGAACACGAGCACGATCAGCGCCTCGCCGCCGAGCCAGATGCACCAGGCGACCAGCAGGCTCCAGAGCAGCACAAAGCGCGTATCGCCCGCACCCTTGAGCGCGCCGGCGAGAATGACGTTGGCCGCGTCGCCGAGGCCCCAGACGGCCATCATCACCAGCAGCCAGTGGCCGACCGGCAGGACCTCGCCGAGTTGCAGCCCGCCGTCGCCGCGGCCGGTGAAAAGCAGGAAGTAACCGTGCGGAAAGAGCAGAAAGGACGCGGCGATCACCGCCATGTACAGCCAGCCAATCTTCAGCGCGGTCCACCCGGCGCGCGCGGCGGTGGCGCTGTCGCCGCGCCCCTGGTACTGGCCGACCAGCGTCGTGGCGGCGATGCCGATGCCGACCAGCGGCATGAAGGCCACGTTGTTGATGCTCAGCGCGATGTTGCTGGCGGCCAGCGCCTGCGGGCCCATCCGGCCGGTCAGCAGCACGAACACGGTGAACGAGCCGACGTCGAGCAGCAGGTTGCCGGCGGAGGGCAGGCCGTAGCGGATCAGGCGGCGCAGCAGGGCGAAATCCGGGCGCAGGGTGCGCCACGTGTCGTAGGGTCCGCGGAAGCGCGGCGCCAGGAAGTAGACCGCCAGCAGCAGCGCCGGCGTGGCGAAACTGGAAATCACCGTGGCCCAGCCGGCCCCGGCGATACCCATGCGGGGGCAGCCGCCGTGGCCGAAAATCAGCAGCCAGTCGAGCAGGATGTTCAACAGGTTACCGAACACCACGGCGGCCATGTTGGTGAGCGTGTCGCCGCGGCCGGTGTAGAAGCCGCTGATGGCGGCGCTGAGCGGCACGGCGAGGCTGCCGAGCATCAGGATGCGGTAGAAGACCAGCTCCTCGCGGAGCACGGCCGGCGCGTGGCCGCTGACGCCCAGCAGCCAAGCGCCGACGGGCATCAGGGCCAGCATGACCGGCCAGGCGAGCAGCGTCAGCAGCAGCGCCTGGGCCGTGGCGCGGCCGCAGCCGCGACGATCGCCTGCGCCATAATATTGCGCCACAAACGTGCTCCCGTAGCCGGCCAGCGCCGAGAAAACGCAGACAAGCGTGAAGGCGAGGATGCCGGCGGGCAGCGCGGCCTGGATCGCCTCGGCGCTGTAGCGCGTCAGGAAGATCCGGTCCACGAATTGCATCAGCGTGAACGAGCCGGTGCTGATCATCATCGGAACGGCCACGCGCAGGGTTTCGCGGTAGCCGCCGGGGGTGAGCGGGGGTCTGAGCGGTGGGGCGTTCATGTTTTTTCGCAGCTTACACTGAATCATGCCGCTAAACGGAGTGAAAATTCTCCATCGCGCCCCTTGATTTCCGTCCGAAGTTGCTCTACAGTCCACGCGCCGGGGAGAAACCAAATAGAAAGGAACCATATCATGTCCACGAGTGAGAACCTGAAGGCGGCGTTTGCCGGCGAGAGCCAGGCCAACCGGAAGTATCTGGCGTTTGCGAAGAAGGCGGCGGAGGAGGGCTTTCCGCAAATCGCCCGGCTGTTCCGCGCCACGGCCGAGGCGGAAACCATCCATGCCCACAACCACCTGCGCGTCCTGGGCGGCGTCAAGACCACCGCGGAGAATTTACAGGCGGCCATCGAGGGCGAGAGCTACGAATTCACGCATATGTATCCGGGCTTCGTGGCCGAGGCGGAAAAAGAGGGCAACAAGGCCGCGCTGATTTCCTTCAAGGGCGCCATGGCCGTGGAGCAGACGCACCACGGCCTCTACAGCCAGGCGCTGGCGGCGCTCAAGGCCGGCCAGGATCTGGCCGCCGCACCGGTCCAGGTCTGCGGTATTTGCGGACACACGGTCATCGGCGATGCGCCGGACAAGTGCCCGGTCTGCGGCGCGCCCAAGGCCCGCTTTGTCGCCGTCGCCTGAACGAAGCGGCCGGCGCCGCTGGCGATAAGATTATTGCAGGCCAGGTCTCCGACCCGGCGAAAGGCGACGCCGGCGGGCGCAGCAAGACTGCGCCCCTACGTGACGTCGCATCTACGGGCGATTGGGGAAGGTTTGCAGTCCAGGGTTAGCCCTATGGCCAAAGCATGGCGGTGCGAGGTCTGCGGCTACGTGCACGAGGGTCCGGAGCCGCCGGCGGAATGCCCGGCCTGCGGCGCTCCGGCCTCAGCTTTCGCGCCGGTTGAGCCGCCGGCGGCCGCGCCCGCCGGCGCGGGCGGGGCCGCTGGCCGCCTGGTCGTGATCGGCGGCGGCATCGCCGGCGTGTCCGCCGCCGAGGCCGCGCGACTGGCCGCGCCCGCCGCGGAGGTGACGCTCATCGCCGCTGAACCCGACTGGCCGTATTACCGCTTGAACCTCACGCGCCTGCTCGCCGGCGAGATCGAGGCGGACGCGCTGCCGCTGCACCCGGCGGCGTGGTACGCGCAACAGCGGATTCGCCCGTTGACCGGCGTGACGGTCAGCGCCCTGCGGCTGGACCGGCGGGCCGTGGAGTTGGCCAGCGGCGAAACGATCTCCTTCGACCGGCTGATTCTCGCCACCGGCGCCGACGCGTTCCTGCCGCCGTGGCCGGGGAATGCACGCGCCGGCGTGCAGGTCCTCCGCACCCTGGCGGACGTCCGGCGGGTGCTGGACCTACTGCGGCCGGGGCTGCGCTGCGTCTGCATCGGCGGCGGGATCCTCGGGCTGGAAGCCGCCGGGGCTCTCGCCCGGCGTGGCGCACAGGTGGATTTGCTCGCCAGCAGCGACTGGCTCATGCCGCGCCAACTCTCGCGCGCCGGCGGCGAGGTGCTGGCGCGCCACGTGTGCGGCTTGGGCATCCGCGTGCACTTGGCGGTCACCGTACGGGAAATCGCCGGCGCCGAGCGCGCCATCGGCGTGATGCTGGCGGACGGCGCCACGTTGCCAGCGGACTTGGTGCTCGTCACCGCCGGCATCCGGCCCCGCACCGCACTGGCCGCGGCGGCGGGCTTGACGGTGCAGCAGGGCGTGGTGGTGGATGATTATCTGACCACGTCGCATCCCGACGTATTCGCGGCCGGCGACGTGGCGGAGCACCGCCGCCTCGTGAATGGTTTGTGGCCCGCCGCCCAGTATCAAGGCCAACTGGCTGGCCTGAACGCGGCAGGCCGGCGCGCGGCCTTCGGCGGCCTACCGCGCATGAACATGCTCAAGGTGCTGGGCCTGCACGTGTTCAGCATCGGAGCCGTGGCGCCGCCCGCCGGCGCCCGCGTGCTGGAGCAGATGACCGCCGACCAGTACCTGCATTTTGTCTTCCAGGACCACCGGCTGGTCGGCGCAATGGTCATCGGCCGCGAGGGGCTCGACGCCGCGTTGAAGAAGGCTGTCGAAACCGGGCCGGATTTGTCCGCGCTGCTGGCCCGCACATCCACCGCCGCCGCCTTCGCCGCGGCGCTCGCGGGGCAGCCGGAAAAGGATTGAACGCCGGGGCGTTACGGTGTGTCGGATGCGGTAGCGAGGTGGACCATGAAACGATGGCTGGGTTTGGCGATGTGGGCGATGGCGGCGGCTGCGGCGCCGGCCGCGAGTCCGTCGGTTGCGCGGCAGATGGGCGGCGCGGTGGCGGACGTGGTCGAGCGTGTGATGCCGGCAGTGGTGGTGGTGCGGACGGAGGCGGTCCAGGTGCACTTGGCGCGCGATCCGTTCTGGGGCCGGCTGTACCGCATTCCGGAGCGGCTGGCGGGCCAGGGCTCGGGCGCCATCATCCGCAAGGAAGGCTATGTGTTGACCAGCCACCACGTGGTCAAGGATGCGCAGCAAATCGAGGTCGCGCTGCCGGATGGCACAAAGTTTTCGGCCAAAGTCGTCGGCCGCGACCCGGTGACGGACCTGGCGGTGCTGAAGATCGAAAAGGCGGGCAGCCGGGCCTTCCCCGTGATCGAACCGGGCGATTCGGACAAAATGCGCGTGGGCGAGTTCGTCATTGCCATCGGCTCGCCCTTCAGCCTGAACAGCAGTGTGACGCTGGGGATCATCAGCCAGAAGGGCCGGGCGGTGGGCCTGCTGCCCTACGAGGATTTCATCCAGACCGACGCCTCGATCAATCCCGGCAACAGCGGCGGGCCGCTGGTGGACATGGACGGCCGGCTGGCGGGGATCAATGCTGTGATTCAGACGGCCAGCCCGTACGCGCAGGGCAACATCGGCATCGGGTTTGCCGTGCCGGCCAACCTGGCGTTACGCGTGGCGGATGAGTTGATTGCACACGGCCGGATTGACCGACCGTGGCTGGGGATTCAAATGCGCGACCGTGAGCAGGAGGCGGAAGCGGCGCCGCGGCCGGGCCGCCGCGGGCGGACTGCCGCCGCACCCCGCGGCGTGGAAGTGGTCGAGGTGATCGAGCGCGCGCCGGCGGACAAGGCCGGCCTGCAGGTGGGCGACCTGATCCTGCGCGTGGCCGATCAGCCCGTGACCAGCACCCACGCCGTACAAGGCATGGTCTGGAAATTCCGCACCGGCGAAGCCATCCCAATCGAAGTTTCCCGCGCCGGGCAAATCAAGGTCTTCAAGGTGGTCACGGAGCGCATGCCGGAACTGACCCGCGAGCAAGCCGAGGAATAAAACCTCCCGCGGCCCGCGGGATCGCACAAGGCCGGAATGATGGCCCTGCGGCTTGCCTAACCGCCATCAATCCGTCCCCCATGGTCAATGAAAAAGTGCGCGGTCACGTCAAACCGATGCTGCCTCCAATAAGCGTTAACTTATCATGTTTACGATGAACAGCTTAGATAGTGTATGAATTTTATTTTATATATTAACAAAACCATTTGACAGTTTATCTGTCTTCGCGTAAAAAATTTATGTTTTAGGAGTTGGTAAATTCAGGGCGGTGTTTGGCGTGGAAGAAAGGGTGAGGAGTCGCGTTTTTTTCGCGGGTGATTTGTCTTGGCTGCCGGGCGTGAGAACGTAGTCATGTTTTATAAAATACCACGGAGAATAACAGGGCTGGCGGTGGCTGTGGCGACCTGCTTGACTTGGTCGGCGACACAGGCGGCCGTGAAAACGTGGGATGGCGGTTCAGCCGCGAACGCCAACTGGAACACGGCCACCAACTGGAATACCGACGGGGTTCCCGCGAATAACGACGAAGCAGATTTTGGCGCGCTCGGCTCCCCGCAGGCCAATCCGACCATAACTGTGTATGCGCAGATCGGCGAAATTATTTTCCTTTCAGGTGCCGCGGGTCACAACATTGCGTCCAGTGCAGGAATTACATTGCGAATCAACGCAATCAGCGGCATGGGCGTTGTCAACAACAGCAGCACCACGCAGCAAATCAGCGTTGGCACAATCAGAGCACAGAACGCACAAACTTGGAATGCCGCATCTGGCGCCCTAAATTTCACCGGTAATAGCATCAACTTAAACGGCAACACTTTGACGATCGACGGTGGATACAACACATCCATTGCCAACCTCATCAGCAATGGTAATCTGACCAAAAACGGCAACGGCAGGCTGACGCTCTCCGCCGCGAATACTTACACCGGCGGCACGACGATCAACGGCGGCCTGCTGACGTTGGGCGTAGCCAATGCCATCTTGACCAATAGAGCGGTGACGGTAGCGGGCGGTGGGTACGACCTCAACGGATTCACCACGGTAACCAACGGCGCCATCAGCATCAGCAGCGGCGCGATTTCCAACGGCAAGCTGGTCGGCGCATCCTACGCCTCGACCGATGGCGGCACTATCTCGGCCATTCTGGCCGGCAGCGGCGGCCTTACCAAAGCAGGTGCCGGCACATTGACGCTTACCGGCTCGAACACCTACACCGGCGTGACTACGATTAATGGCGGTGTCTTGGTGCTAAGTAACGCGTTCGCTTTGCCCGGCGGCATCGGAACCACAGGTGGCACGAGCGCCTTGACCTTTAACGGTGGCGTCATCGGGCTTGGCAATGGCAACTTTTACCGCAGCCTGGGAGCGACGGGCACGGTCACAGCCGCCAACTTCACCGGGGCCGGTGGCTGGGCGGCATACGGGGCAGACCGCGTGGTGAATCTCGGGGGTGCGACGGGCACCATCAACTGGGCGACGGCCAATACGGGCTTCAATGGCCGGACGCTGATTCTTGGCGCCTCCACAGCCACCCACACGGTGGATTTGCAGAACCCTCTCAACCTGAGCAATGCCGTTCGCATCGTTCAGGTTGATGACGGCGCCGCCGCCATAGACGGCAAATTGAGCGGCGTTCTTAGTGGCGCCGGCGGCGGCCTCACCAAGACTGGCGCCGGCACACTGATGCTCTCTGCCACGAACACGTACAGCGGAGTGACCACGGTTAGCAACGGCGTTTTGGTGCTCAATAACGCGTTCGCTCTGCCCGGCGGCATCGGTAGCAGTGGCGGCAGCAATAACCTGACCATCAGCGGTGGCATGATCGGGCTTGGCAACAATGACTTTCAACGCGGCTTGGGCACGGGCAGTAACCAAGTTCAATTCACCAGCAGCGGTGGTTTCGCGGCCTACACCGCCGACCGCAACGTCAACCTCGGGGGCGCTTCTGCGCAGGTCACTTGGGCCAGCAACAGTTTTGTGCCGACCGGTTCCGTCCTGATCCTTGGCGCGAGCAGCGCCGACAAGACGGTAACATTCCAAAATCCCATCGCTCTCAACGGCGCGGCGCGAACGGTGCAGGTGGACAATGGATCGGCTTCTGTGGACGCCATCCTCAGCGGAATCCTGAGCGGCACCGGTTCCAGTGGTTTGACCAAGACCGGCGCCGGCACACTGGCGCTCACCGCCGCGAACAGCTACACCGGCGGAACCACGATCAACACCGGCACGCTGCAGATCGGCAACGGCGGCACGAGCGGCTCGGTCGTCGGCAGCATCACTAACAACGCTGCCTTGGTATTCAACAAGTCCGGCAGCTATACCACGACCAATGCCCTTGTGGGCGCCGGCACTACGAAGGTGACGGGCGGCGGCACCAACAGCCTGACCGGCGCGCTGTCGGGCTACACCGGCAATACGACCGTGACCAACGCCACGGCATATTTCAATCACAGCGGCACCTACGCCGGTTTGATCACGGCGGATACCGGCGGAACGGTGGGCGGCACGGGCACGGTCGGCTCCCTGCTGGTGCGGGGCGTGTACAGCCCGGGCAATTCGCCGGGCACGCAGACCGTGGCCAACCTGACGATCACGAACCTGGGCACGCTCAAGATGGACTTGGTCCAGACGAACAATCACGATCTGGTGGTGGTGACCAACAGCTTCGCTCTGGCGCCGACTTCGTATCTGCAACTGGCCATCACGAATGCCGTGCCCTTTGCCTACGGAAGCCAGTTCGCCTTGGTGGATAATACGTATGCCGGTTTGCAGGTGGACGGCACGAACCAGTACTTCACGCTCAAGGACTACCTGTCCGACGGCATCACCGCCAGCGGGTTTAATGGCCTCGTGTTGACAAATGGCGTGACGTTCTCCGCTGTGGGCGGCGGCACGGTGACCAACGTGTTCCAGATCAACTATGACGCGCTGGCGAATGGCGGCACGGGCTTCGACAATGACGTCGTGCTGACGGTAATCCCCGAGCCGGGCACGCTGGCGCTGGCGCTGCTGTGCGGCCTGCCGCCCTTCCTGCTCCTCTTCCTGCGCCGCCGGGCCCGCGCCCGGGCTGAAGCCTGAAGGCAGGCCGGCGCTGGCATCCTTATGAATTCTGACTCCTGAGTTCTGATTTCGAGCTGCCTCACCTCGCTGAGCAATTATCCGGCTTTAACATTCCACGCCCCCCTTGCCTTCAACCGCGCTCCGCGTCGCGGTCACATTTTTTTGTTGTGTCATTCCACGGGTTCCGTGATTAAACTGCCGGCCGCATTACCTAGCGAGGTCAGTCATGGATGAATTGCTGAAAATTCTGCAGAGCAACGCGCTGGAGTCGCACGCGAACATCGCCCGGATGCTGAACGTGCCCGCGGCGGAGGTGGCCCGGCGGGTCGCCGCCTACGAGCGGGACGGCGTGATCCGCGGCTACCAGGCGATCCTCAACGAGGACCAGCTCGACCTGGACACGGTGACCGCCGTGATCGAGGTCAAGGTGACGCCGGAACGCGAAGGCGGATTCAATCGCATCGCCGAGCGGATCAGCCGCTTTCCGGAGGTGCGGTCGGCCTATTTGATGAGCGGCACCTATGACCTGTTGATCTTCGTGGAAGGCCCCAACCTGCAGCGCGTCGCCGCTTTTGTCAGCGAGAAGCTGGCCACGATCAACGGCGTCCTCTCGACTTCCACGCATTTCATGCTCAAAACCTATAAACGCCTGGGCGTGCTGATGGAATCCCGCCATGAAGACGAGCGGCTCACGGTCTCTCCCTAGCCGGATCGCCGACCACGTGCGGGACATTCCGCGCTCGGGCATCCGCGATTTCTTCGACATCGTCAGCACGATGCAGGACGTGATCAGCCTGGGCATCGGCGAGCCGGATTTCGACACGCCCTGGCACGTGCGCGAGTCCACCGTGTTCGCCCTGGAGCGCGGCGCGACGCACTATACCAGCAACCTCGGCTACCTGGAGTTGCGCCGGGCCATCGCGGGCTACGTGGGCCGGCAGTTCGGCCCCGGCTATGACCCGGAGCGCGAAATCCTGGTCACCGTCGGCGTGAGCGAGGCCCTGGATCTGGCCCTGCGCGCGCTGCTGAATCCCGGCGACGAGGTGCTGTACCACGAGCCGTGTTATGTCTCGTACCGCGCCACGATCCTGTTTGCCCACGGCGTGCCGCGGGCCGTGACCACCAGCGCCGCGGACGGCTTCCGGCTGACGCGCGCCATGCTGGAGCGCCACGTCACGCCGCGGACCAAGGTGTTGATGCTGAACTACCCGAACAACCCGACCGGCGCCGTGATGCCGTGCGCGGAGCTGGAGGAGATCGCCGCCTTTGCAGAGGCGCACGACCTGCTCGTAATCACGGACGAAATCTATGCCGAACTGACGTTCGACGACGCGCACACCAGCATCGTCAGCCTGCCGGGCCTGCGGGAGCGGACGATTTTCCTGCACGGTTTTTCCAAGGCCTGGGCCATGACCGGTTACCGGCTGGGCTATGCCTGCGGGCCGGCGGAATTGATCGAGGCCATGATGAAGGTGCACCAGTACACCATGCTCTGCGCCTCGTCGTTCGCCCAGAAGGCCGCCATCGAGGCGCTGGCCCATCCGCAGGCGGATCTCGAGGGCATGGTGGCGGAATACCGGCGCCGGCGGAATGTCGTGGCGCAGGCGTTCGACGACATGGACCTGCCCTGCTCGCGGCCGCTGGGCGCCTTCTATGCGTTCCCGGATATCCGGAAATTTGGACTGTCCTCGAAGGATTTCGCCCTGCGGCTGCTACAGGAAGAAAAGATCGCCGTGGTGCCGGGTTCGGCTTTTGGCGACTGCGGCGAGGGGCACGTCCGCTGTGCCTACGCGACGTCGCTGGAGAATATCCGGGAGGCGCTGACGCGCCTCCGGCGGTTCATCGGCCGGCTGGCCTGAGGTTCCTCGCCGTGCATCAGGGCACCGCAGCGGCCGGCTAGGCGTCCCGCACGCCGGCGTCCTGCAGCAGCGTCACCATCCGGTCGAGGGCGTTCTGGATCATGACCAGCTCGGCGCTGATTTGTTCGAAGCGCTCGTGCTGTTCCGCGGCGCTCTTTTCCAGCAGCACCACCCGTCGTTGAGCGGCTTCCAATTCGGCCACCAGGCGCTCCCGCCGGCTGTCCGCCTCCGCCAGCGCGCGCTGCAGCGCTGGCACGCGTACGTCGGCATCATCCGCCGGCACCACCGCGGCATCGTCCTCGGCCAGGGGGATGGGCACCTGGACTTTCTGCTGGCAATCAGGGCAGGTGATCATCAACCCGGCGCCGCGGGCATCGATGGAAATATTTTTCCCGCACAGCGGGCAATCGAAATTAATGTCGACGTCTTCCTTTTCCACCGCCTCCTGCAGTTCGTCTGTCATGGCCCACCTCTTTCATCGCTTTACACACCAGTACTATAGCATTTCCCGGCCGGGTAGACAAGCAGGTAATCACGACAACTGAAATTTGAAACTTGCAACGAACCGCGGTTCGCCGCAAAATCCGGGCCGTTGGGCGGTAACAGGATGCGAGGTCCCGTGCAACCATTGGCGCGCAAGGAATTTCTGCCGTTTTCGCGGCCCACGCTGGAGGTGGACGATATCCAGGGCGTGGTGGATGTGCTCACGTCGGGCTGGATCACCACCGGGCCGAAGTGCCAGGCCTTTGAAAAGGCATTTGCGGACTACGTCGGCGCGTCGTACGCCTGCGCGCTGACCTCCGCCACCGCCGGCCTGCACTGCGTCCTGCTCGCGCTTGACCTCCAGCCCGGCGACGAGGTCATCACCAGCTCCATGACGTGGGTCTCCACGGTGAACATGATCGAGATCACCGGCGCGAAGCCGGTGTTCGTGGATATCGACCCGCGGACGCTGATGATCTCCGCGGCCGACGCGGCGCGCGCCATCACGCCGCGGACCAAGGCGCTGATTCCCATCCACTTCGCGGGCGCGCCGGTGGATCTCGACCCGTTCCGCGAGCTGGCCGCACAACACCACCTGCGGCTGATTGAGGACGCGGCGCACGCCGCCGGCACGGAATACAAGGGCCAGCGCATCGGCAGCCCCGGCACGAGCATCTTCAGTTTTCATCCGATCAAGAACATGACGACCGCCGAGGGCGGCATGGTCTGCACCGACGATGCGGCGTTGTTCGAGCGCATCAAGCGGCTCAAGTTCCACGGGCTGGCGAAGGATGCGTGGGATCGCTACGCGAAGCAGGGCGCGGCGGCGCCGATGGAAGTGGTCGAACCGGGCTTTAAATACAACTTCACCGATCTGCAGGCGTCGCTCGGGCTGACGCAGCTTGCCAAACTCGACGTTTTCAACGCGCGGCGCGCGGAGCTGGCGCAGCGCTACGACGCGCTGTTCCAGGAGGTGCCGGAAATCTCCACCACCCGGCCGCCGGCGTGGCCGCACAAGCATACGCGGCACCTCTACATCGTGTTTCTGGATATTGACCGCGTCGGCCTGACGCGCGACGAATTTCTCGCGGCGCTCAAGGAGCGCAATATCGGCACGGGCGTCCACTTCAAGGCCGCGCACCTGCACGACTATTACCAGCACACCGGCCGGTATCCACGCGGCTCGTTGCCGCAGACCGAATGGGCGTCCGACCGGCTGTTCTCGCTGCCGCTGTTCCCCCGCATGACCGAGGACGACGTGCGCGAAGTGGTCGCCGCGATCAAGGACGTGCTGGCGGCGCAGGCACGGAGGAGCTCCGCATGAAAGCCCCGCCGACCGCGTCCGTCGTCATTCCCGTGTACAACGAGGAGGAGAACCTCCCCGAGCTGCTGACGCGCACGCTCGCCGCCTGCCGCCTCCTCGGCGCGCCGT